>FUIF01017437.1_pt1 | contig 108130 bp, 145 predicted proteins | sample 1003461 | NCBI WGS metagenome assembly FUIF01 (sample SAMEA80401918, study PRJEB19352) | marine metagenome
ACGGGGGTGGGCTTGCCGCCCTTCCACGTCACCTGGTCCGGCAGCACGACGCTGCTGCTCGCGGCCTCTGCGGCGTCGACGTCCTCCAGCTTCTTGGTCTTGGTGTTGTACAGCCGGATGTAGGGCTTGCGGTCCTTGATCTTCAGACCGAAGGTCAGGTGCGTGTTGACGCCCGGATCGGACTCCGGAGTGAAGACCGGGTCCAGGAAGCCGAGATGGCTGGGATCGAGCACCTGGTTCGGCTTCTTGATCTGGTGGGCGTTGGTGACGCCACCGGGGCCCTTGATGGTGACCAGGCTGCGGTCGCTGAGCATCGCCAGCGGGTTGGTCTGCTTGCCGTTGCTGACGAGACCCGGGCTGGTGAAGACGTGGAACAGCGGACGCTGCACGAGGTCCGGAGCGAAGACATCCCGCAGCACGTTGGCGTTCCCGGCGTGCAGCGCGTCGCGCACGGACTTCTTGCCCAGAGTGCTCTGGATGCGGCGCTCAATCTCGGGGCCTGCCATCTGGAGTCGACCAGCGAAGTGATCGGTGGCTGTCCACAGCTCCTTGTACCGGAGACTGTCGATCGGGTCCGGGTCCTTGCGGCCGGCGCTGACATCCACGAGCTTGCGCGTCGCCCGCAGCAGGACGTCACCGTCGACCTTCTCCTTGCGGACACCGAGGTTCGCCTCGGCCACCACCGGGTCCATCTTCGTCTCGGACATCAGCCCACGAACCGCTGCCTCCGGATCCTCCTCCTTCGGCATCTCGTTCTTGGCCCAGGCTCGGTAGAACGAACGTAGGTCCTTTTCGGGCTTGGCCTTGGCCTTGGACGCTGCCAGCGTCTCCTCGCCCCACGCGGCCTTCAGCTTCTCGTCGCTCATGCCCAACGCACGCATCACCGAATACGCCGGGATCTTGCGGCTGCTGCCGCTGACGCTCATGAACAGTCCGCCGTTCGGGTCCTGCTGGACGTTGAACGGTCGGCCCTTGGCGAGCTGGAACTGGGCCTTGTGCTCCCCGGGCTTCTGCGTTGCTCGGACGTAGACACCAGGACGCAGGCGCCACTGGTTGACGACGAACTTCTCCTGCCCGCCGACGATGTAGCTGTAGTGCCTGGTCAGCTTCGGGACCTTCGCGATCTGTCGCTTCTTGCTGACGAGCACCTTGTCGGTCTTGGTGTCGACCACCTCGACGACCCCCGTAATCGGGGCCGCCCAGGTCTTGCCCTCCATGCGAGCCTTGGCCTGAGACTTGATGTCGTCGACCCCTAGCTGGTCCTCGACACTGAGGTCGCGGACCCGCACCTCGTAGTTGCCCTTGCGGCTACGAATCGGGAATGTGGACGAGATCTGGTCGAGGAGCTGGGTCTTCAGCTCCTCGAACTGCTCTTGCGGGTCCGAGGTGAGCACGGTCGAAGTCTACTCGGGCGGCCTGAAACCGGTCAACGCAGCCCTATCAGCTGATGTGAAAGAGAAGCAAGACACGCCGAAGAAAAAAAGGCGAGCGAAGCGCGTCCTGCCTCCGCGCACGAACAGCCTATCGGAGTACGACAAGAGCATACAGAGAGTGATCGAGAACAGCATCTACGAACCGAAGAAGGGCTCGAAAAATGGCTAGCATGTTGATCTACGCGCTGGTGTCCGGGCTCCTCGCCGGTCTGGCCAGCTCGCTCTACACCTCGCGCGGCTGGCGCTGGGTCATGACATGAAGAGGAGCCTGATCGCCCGACGTAAGCACGACGCGGCCCCCAAGATCGAGGTCAAGGACGACGGTACGCCGGAGTGCCTGGCCTGCGGAGAGAAGAACATCGGGCTCGGTTCGGACGCGCTGTTGATGCTGCGTGGCCAATGGATGCCGTATCGGGAGCATGACGTCGCCGCGTTCGTGGTGAGCGCCGACACCCAGCTCCACATCGAGCAGCTCCCCAACGGGCAGCTGCTGATCATCCCTGACGTACAGGGTCATCCCACGAAGCACGCGCACCTCGCGTGCATCCGCGATCTCGTCAACGACCTCATGGGAATCGAAATGGGGGGCGACGAAGATGAAGACGACGAAGGCGAGGAATACGAATGACGGTTTACGGATGGAAAAAGGCGCAGATGCTGGTGCGACGGGAGCTGGACATCCAGCACATGCTGGCCGAGCACGCGGGCCTGAACCGAGTCCTGAACACCCCGCTCCTGCTCGGGCCGGTCGGAGGCGGCAAGACCTCCATGGCGCAGCTCGAAGCCGAAGAGCGAGCGATGGTGTTCAGCCCGATCAACAGCGGTGAGCTGAGTGACCCTGCCGACTTCGGCATCCCGGTGCCGCAGGCCGATGAGGATGGCCGTCTCCGCACGATGGAGTACTGCCTGAACTCACAGGCCGCGCAGGCGTGCAAGGAGCCGGTCCTGTTGTTCTTCGACGACCTGGACAAGGCGCCGGCGCACGTGCAGGGGTCGTTCCTGTCGATCGCCGGCTCACGGATGTTCCGGGACCAGCACCTGCATCCCGGCACGCTCATCATGGGCGCCGGCAACCGGGTCGGCGACGACATGTTCGCCAACGAGATCAGCGAGTCCATCCGGACCCGCATGACGATCATCGAGATGGAGCCCGACATCAAGAGCTTCGTCGAGTTCGGAAAGGTCGACGACGAGATCCACCCGGACTTCCTCGGCTACCTGCTGTACAAGCCCGAGCATCTCAACCAGCCGAAGCCGAATGTTAACCGCTTCCCGTGTCCGCGCGGATGGTGGGAGGCGAGCCGACACGTCAGCGTCTACAGCGATCCGTACGAAGACGTCTTCAACGACGGGTCGAAGGACAACTGGCGGCTGATCGTCTCGCTGAAGTGCGGAGACCACGTCGGCAACGACTTCTGGGCCTGGTTCAAGATCGTTCGGCGAGTCAACGTCGAGCGCATTCTGAAGCACGGCGTGCTCGACACCGTGCTCGACGACGAAGGTAAGCCCGCGGACAAGCGCATGGCGCAGTACGCGGCGATCTACGCCCTCAGCCAGTACCTAGCCAAGCACGGTGTGAAGGCCACCTACACCGGGCTGGAGAGCTTCATCGACACCGGCCTGGAGCCCGAGCTTCAGATCGCGCTGGCCATGCAGATGCCGCCGAAGGTGCTGGGGAGCTGTCGACGACGCTCCCGGGCGCAGCCGAGAAGATCATGCAGCACATCACCCGGACGACCACGTGATCCTCGACGAGAGATGCAAGGACAAGGAGGCCCTGGCGCTGTTCAAGGAAGCGCTCAGGGACCTCATCGTCCGCGCGCCCCTGGCCGGCTTCTCGCTACTGGGCGAGAGCATCGAGATCCTGGAGGACCCGGACCACCCGACGCTATGCACTGACGGCCGCCGGATCTGGTACGGCCCGAAGTGGATGCGCTCGAAGGACCTGAAGAACAGGACCTGGGACATCCTGCACGAATGGCTCCACATCTTCTTGAACCATGTCGCGCGCTGCGGCGACCGTGACCGAGACCGATGGAACCGCGCGGTCGACATCATCGTGCTCCGTGAGTGCCTGAAGATCCTGGGCAACGGTTTCAGTGTGCCGCTGGATGGCGTCCAGATCCCGGACTGGGTCACCGACGACATGACGGCCGAGATCATCTACGACCTCTTGGGCCAGGGGAAGTCGATGCAGCTCGGCTCCATCGGCGGCCTGCCCGGCGGCACCGATCTTCGCTTCGATCTGGCCGACAAGCGTACGCGGGAGCAGGAGGAAGCATTCCTGCACCAGTTCAAGACCGAGTTGGCGCAGGCACAGCTGATCATGGAGACGGCGAACCCGGGGAAGCTCCCCCGAGTCCATCCGCGAGCGTCTCGACGAGATCCTCAAGGACAACATCGACTGGGGCAAGCTACTGAACGGCTCACTGCTCGCCGAGTTCAGCGGCCCGATCCCGACCTACTCTCCGCCGAACCGCCGCTTCCTCGGCTGGTTCAAGACACCGGCTGGCGGTCCTCTACTGCTGCCGTCCTGGCGGTCGCTGAAGGAGAAGACGTTGGTGATCGCAGTCGACGTCTCGGCCTCGGTAGGTGAGACGTTGATGAACAAGTTCATCGCCAACGTCATGCCCGCGGCTTGCCGCGCCGAGACCACACACGTCATCACGTTCGACGAAGTCGTGCGTGAGCATGTCGCGACCCGTAATCCGCGGTCGATCCTCTCGCAAGTCCGGTTCGAGTCCGGCGCCCATCGCTACACCGACATCCGGCCGGTGTTCAAGCTCGTCGACGAGATCAAGCCCACCGCCATCGCGGCACTGACCGACGCGTGGGTGACCTACCCCGAAACGCCATACCCCCAGACGCTCTGGGCCGTGCCCGTCAACGGCGGCACCCCTCCCTGGGGGAAGGTGTTCGAGATGCAGGTGAGTTGGTGAAGACACTCCAGTACCTCACACGACACTGCTACGAGCAGGACTCCTTCGCAGCGCGTGAGCAGGTGGTCATCGAGCCCGTCTACCTCGTCATGGGCAACTACGCAGCCAGGTGGTTGACCGAGCGGCGAACTGCGGACCAGCTCCAGAGAACACGAGCCCACGACAAGCTCCCGCTCTCGAAGCTGTATCAGCTGGGATGTGACCACGTGCAGATCCGAACGGCGTTCGGTGGCCTGTACAGCTACCCGGAGGCGTGGTTGGACCATCCGCTCAATATCGCCGCGATGCTCCTGCGGCGTGGGCTGCATCAACGCGCTGTTGCCGCTGTGAAGGAGTACGAGACGATGCGGGAGGCCGGGAACCTGAAGATCAAAGGGAAGCTGGAAAAGGACAACCCGTTCGGCAACGGCTTCTTCCCGCAGCACATCAACAACAGTCCGTGGATGGCGATGCCGACGTGTCCGGTGTCGGCACGGGACCACGGGATCGACAAGCTGTCGTTCGACCGGAGTTTCGATCACGTCGGATTTGCTGGATGGTTCAAGGTCAGTACGCTGGCATCGCTGTTCGAGGATGCATCTTCGATCCACAACGTAGTCATGATGCAGCGGGTGGTTCAGGTGCTTGGCGATGACCTTCGGCACGCCACTACCCGATCGACGGTGAAGTTCGTTAGGAAGGAGCTTCGTAGCGCGCGAACCTCCTACCACGATGTTGCGGTGGCCCTGCGTGCAGCGGATGCCCAGGGACGCCGTTCCGCGATGAACTCTGCGGAGGGTGCTGCAACAGCGTGCTGGGCACTGCTACCAGACGCCAGTGAAGAGGAGATGTCCAGAGGCTTGCAGCAGATCGCGCGGAACTCCGAAGGATCGCGGAACGAAGCACTCCAGGCGCTGGGCCGAACACCCTTCGCCGAAGAACTACTCTCGATCCGCTCCAAGGGCATCGTCGACGTGCTGTACATGATGCCCTGGGAGCTGCTGGAGCCCACGGCATCCGATCCCGAGCAGGCCACAAGGCTTTCAGGCCGCATGGCCAAGTACCTGAAGACCCGCGACATCGACACCATCAAGAGCCTGTTGATCGACCACAAGGACCGGTTGGCCCCGCTGAAGTTGCCACCCCCGCTCGTGCACGGCAGTGTCCCAAGTCCGGAGACAACTCGCTGGGCTGAGGTCGCGCACGACGTCGAGTACTGCCGGGAGTACAACGAAGAGGTGCGCAGCCGCCTGCTCGACATCGCAGATGGTGATCAAGAGGTCGCTACGCTGTTCGCTCTGTGCGCCAAGCGCAGCGCTAACCAGTGGACAGTGCAGCGGCTCCTGACACCGTCCATCATGGAGCTGATCGAGCAGCATCCGGGCTTCAGCCAGCTGCTCGAACGCCCGGATGACTACCTAGCGATCTTCGCAGATCCCAACAAGATCCAGTAGGAAGAGGGGCTTCGGCCCTTCTTCTTTGCCTACACCAGGGTGTTGCGCTGGGGCGGGAGCTGCTCGGGCATCGGCCGCATGTCGACGCCGGTGTCCATCGGACCACCCATCGCCGCCTGCGCCTCCTCGGGAGGCATGCCCGGCGGGGGCATCATCTGTTCCATCACCATGCCCGCCATCTCCGGCGACTGGTCCTGGAGCTGCGACATCCACAGCTCACGTTGCTCGGGCGCCATCGTGCGGACACGCTCGGCCAGTGCTGCGGCAGCGGCATCCAGCGTGACGCCGGCCGGGCGGTTCAGTGTTGAGCCCTGCTCCAGGGCGAAGGGATCCTGGGGACCGGCCTGCTGCTCGGCGCCGGCCTCCATCATCGCCTGCTGTGCACGCGCCTGGCCCTTGGCCATCACGACCGACGCCTCGGCTTGGATCTCGGCCATGAGCATCTGCTTCTGCTTCTCGGCCTCGGCACGGATCGAATGCTCACGCACCATGAGCTTCGACTCCTCTTCGACCTTCAGGTCCATGAAACTCAGCAGCGTGGTGTCGCTGACCTTCCCGGCCGATGCCATCTGGAACATCATCGCCTGGCGCTGGAGATCGTCGGCCATCTTGAACGGCTTGAACCGCGCTTCGGGCTGCGGCCAGTTCAGGAACGCGGCGAAGTGCTTCATCACCCAGTGCAGCAGCCGGTACTGGCTGTGGACGTTGGCGAGGAAGAAGTTCTCCAGCATCCGCATGCTGACGTTGGTGCCGGCGTAGTTGGCGTTGCCGAAGACCAGGTCGATCGGGAAGCCCATGCCGACCGCGATTTGCTCCGCGATCTGCTGAATCTCCGGCATCAGCAGCAGGCTGCGTCCGTTCTCGCCGATGACCTGGTGACCGAGCGGGAACGGCAGAATGCCGTAGTAGCTCGGATCCAGGCGCTGGCGACCCAGCTCACGGCGGATGTGTGAGCGCCAGTCCTTGAGATCGATCGTGGTGAACGGGTCGGCACCGGCAGTGGCAGGCTGCGGGAACAGGAAGATCTGAGGAACCAGGTGCGTAAGCAGCACCGACTCCTGTGCCTTCTTCATGACCTGCATGTAGAAGGCGTCCTTGAGCACCGGCATCAGCAGCGGGATGCCCCAGCCGCGGTTGGTCGAGCTGACGCCCGGCCGACGCATGTGGAAGACGCTGCCCTTGTCGAAGACGAGACTGCGCTTGGTCTTCACGGCCTCCAAGAAGATCTCAGGCGTCGTCGCCACGAGGTCCTTGCGGCCCATCATGATCTGCGATCGGAAGCCCGGGCTGATGTCCATCGCGTAGTCGAGCCGGCCGGTCGACTCGTTGTAGAAGATGTGGACGTTCTCGGGGTTCCAGCGGATCAGCCCCATCTCCGTGTACTGCGGGAAGTAGTGATCCTTGGACTTGGCGTAGTTGCTCTGTCCACACTTCGGACAGGTCAGCCAGAACCGGTGACCGACGTAGCGCCAGTGCGGTCGGGTCTTCAGTGCGTCGTGCTCGGTGTTGCAGCTCGGGCACGTGATCTTCTTGCGGAACGGGAAGCTCGGGCTGACGAAGCAGTTGCCGTAGACGTAGTAGTCGAGGTTGATCTCGAACTGGTGGACGCGGTAGTTCATCACGCCCAGGAGCAACTCCTCCCACTTGCTGACGACGCCGCCCGCCTCGTGCTGAATCACGAGGTCGGTGACCGGGTACTCCGCGGCCTTAGTCCCGATCGCGTTGATGATCCCGTGCGTCAGGTGATAGAAGCGACAGAAGCCGAACAGGCTTTTGACCGATGGCGGCGTGTACGTGCTCGCCTGATCGAAGAAGGGGTTGGCGAACGGCTGGTACTTGCGCCCCAGCACATCGCTACGACTGCCGTTGCTACTGGCGAACCCCGCCGCACGCGACGCACCGAGCGCCGATCCTCCCGGGCCGAAGAAGGTCACTTCATCTCCTTGGGGCGGCCGACCGCCCGGGTGGCGAGGGCATCGACAGCGGTGTCAGTGGCGATCGCAGGAAGGATGGGCAAGCCCCCCGTGAGGATGCCCGAGCCGACGCCGGCGCCGAGGCGCACCAGCTTCTGCTTCATCGACGGACCGCCGGTCGCGGACTCGTCCCCGCGCAGTACGTCAGGCCCCGCGAGCGCCAGCGGCACACCCACGGCTCCCACAGCACCGAGCCGGCTGCCACCGGTCGTCTCGTCCCAGAGCGCCTTGCCCGTGGCCTTGGGGTTCTTGACCAGGCCCTTGACCGTTCCGGGCAGGCTGGTGATGCCGGCGTTGATCGCAGCATCGCCGCGCCGCGCCTCCTCGGTCAGTTCCTTCATCCGGTCCTGGTGCTTCCGTGCACGCCGCGTGCTGGGGCCCTCGTGCTTGAGGTCGTCGAAGTACCGGAGGTTCTCCAGGCGCTTCTTCTCGTTCGCCCACTCGGTGGAACGAAAGCCCATCGAGCGGGGGTCTCCGCGGCCGGTGAAGCCATGCAGCTGCCTGCGGCCGGCATCGCGTACGCGCTGGCCCACGCGCCGCGCCGTCTCGCTGACGACCTGCTTGCCCCGGAGCTTCGGGTTCAGGAGCTTGGTGTCGCGCAGCGCTCGGGCCGTACCGCCGCCTACTGCGCCGAGCGCAGCTCCGCCAGCCGCACCCGTGATCCCGCGGCGTACTGCCGTGCCGGCATCCTCGCCCTGAACCACTGCGGATCCAGCACCCGTAGCGGCACCGAGCACACCACCGGTCAACGCACCACGCCCCGCCCCGCCGGTGGCGAAGCGGAGCGCTCGGGTCGCCACACGAGAGGCGCTGGCGGACTTGGACATGTCGAAGGTCATGAGCGGAGCATCTGGAGCTGCTGCGTGGTGTGGGTCCGTACTTGGTTGAGATAGTCCCACTGAACCAGCAGATGGTACACCGCGTTTCCGGGTCCGTCCTCAGCAAGTCCCTCGACCGCCTGTAGCAGCGGCATGGACTTGCGGGCCTCGAACAACCGACGGGTCTCTGCCTTCTCCGCCTCGTACTCGTACGGCAGGGTGTCGAGCTGGGGACTGCCACAGGTCACGCAGCGTTGATCGTTGTCGTCTCGATGAACCGCACCGCACCGGCGGCACTTCAGCTTCCGCTCCTCCAGCTCGTCCTGTGCGAAGTCGAGCGGACCCGGAATGTACAGCACGCCATCGTGCCTGAAAGCTGCTGCCACGAACTTGTCGATCTCCTCCTGCGGCTCACGCTCGGGATCGACCATCTTCATGAACTCCATGCCAGCGAGGAGGTGACCCAGCTCGGGCTCCTCCATGTAGATGAAGTTCGGGCTGTCCCCGCTGAGGCCGAGACAGACGTAGTGGAAGACCTCCCACTGCTTCCACGGGCTCGGTGAGCCCAGCGCGCAGCGCGCCGCGAGGATCTTGGTCCAGGCGTTGTTGGAGAGCTTGATGTCGTCACGCTCCAGCGTCTGGCGCAGAACAGCAGGCTCCCACTCCACGTACTCCTCGCCGTAGCGATCGAGAAGCAGGAGCGTCAGGACCGCTGGGCTGGCGTGGGGATGTCGCCAGATGTTCGTTGCCGTCACCGCCGGCGCCTCTTCGCCTTCATCGCGAAGCTCCGCGGTCTTGACGACCGGAGGCATGTCCTGTCCCCAGGACCGGACGCCCGCCACGATGCGTTCGACGACCGAGACGGTGTCGAGCGCCGCGAGCTTGGTGGGTTCCGCCGCCTCCAACGCCGTCGCGGTACCGCCCCCTTCCGGGGGCCAGTACCGCAGATCATGCGCTGTGATGTCCATCAGGGACTCAGAGCGCCGGATCGACCTCGTAGGTGACCGCGTAGTCGAGCGTACCGTTCGGCGCCGAGTTCGGCGCGTAGGTGCCGTGAGGACCCTGCGCCGCGGCCGTCGTGAAGGTGCCGTTGGTGACGACGCTGCCGCCCGCGACCTCGCGCAGCGGGGCGGTGAGGCCCGCACGGGTCTTGATGGGCTTGGACAGGCCGATGATCGCGCCGAAGCCGACCTCCAGCGCGCCGCCGGTGCCGCTCTGCGCCGGGATGGTGATCGACGTGACCAGCGAGAACGCCTTGGTGCCGACGTCGGTGGCGTTGCCGCCGTCCGTGAGCGTGATGGTGTCGGTCTGGGTGATCAGCTCGCCCTGGTCGTCGCGGACCTGGCCGACGATCTGCACCGCGACCGCGTCGATGTCGGCGTGGGTGCTGGACGTGATCGTGATGTTGCGGGGCGGCACCATCTCGGCTCCACCCACCGCACCGTCCAGCTCCGCCCCGGACCGTACGTCTTCGGACGCGGAGCTGGCGAACGACTCGACGATGCCGTTGGGATCGGCCGCCGCGACGTTGGTGAACTCGTCGGTCTGGAACAGGCCACCGCCCGACTCCAGCTCGTCGAAGGCCGCGTCGACGTCCTGGCGAAGGTCGTGGACCTCGCCACTGAGGCCGCCGCCGGGGCGTACGAGATGCGGCCGGGCGGCCGTCTTGCTGCCGAACAGCTTGCTGGGGACACTCATGATTCTCTTTCTCCTGTGTTAGATCTGAGGCCGGACCTCACTGTTGTCCGAGGCCAGCCGAGACAGTAGCACCTTGTTGGGATCGGGGAGCGAAGAGAACATCCCGACGGGATCCTTGCGGAAACGCTCGGTGAAGCCCTTGCCGAACTCGTCGTCGAGGTTGCGGCCCGCGGCGGCCAGCGCGTTGAGCTGTGGGCCCGTGACGTAGTTCGTGTCGTCCGACCACGAGTAGGTTTCCTGCTTGTCGGTCTCGGCCTCCTGAGCGACCTTGCCGTACACGGCCTGGTAAGGGTCACGGAAGCCCACGCCGGGACGACCGTACGACTGATCTGCACCAGTAGCACGATCCGCTTCCTTCAGCATCTCCGCCATGACCGCCGGGGCGACGCTGGCCTGCTTCTCCTGGAGCATCTCGTACACCGCCTCGTGGCCGGTGCCTGCGAAGCCGCGAACGCGCGCCGTCAGCTCGGAGTTGATGAACGGACCGTACCCGGAGCCCGCGTACTTCAGGACCGAACCGCCCACGGACACGTCCAGCTCGTCGGCCCGATGCACCACACTGTGCGCGAACGTGCGTCGATCGCTCAGCGCGAACTCGTGCATGTGCTCGTCGAAGTAGTTGGCCGCGGTCTTGACCTGATCGGCCGTATCGATCGGGTACCGACTGGCATCCGGAAGAGCGAAGTGGGTAGCGCCGGCGCGCTTCACCGTCAGCGTGGGCTCCACGGCACGGAGGTCACCTGCGTGCACGTGCCCCTCGGGGATGAGCTTGCTGGCGATCTTGCCGGCAGCCGTCTTGGCCGGGACCGCCACGTTCTTGGCGGGGTTGGTGCGGATCGGCTTGCTGAGCGTGCCGCGGGGCATCATCTCGGTGCCGTTCAGGTCCGCCTTCTTCTGCGGCTCCATCTGCTTTTTCAGCTTCTGGTGCGTCGGGCCGTGCTGGGAGATCTGCTGCGACGCGCCCAGTGCACGTCCGGCGTACGGATCGGTGCCGTCGACGGCCTTGTCGGATGAGTTGTAGATGCCGTCCACCTCGCCCTGACTCAGCTCGACTCGGCGACCGGACGCCGCCTTGCCCATCTGCGTCGCACGCAGGTTCGCCTGAGCCTGTCGGTTCTTGGCCGTGCTCTCCTGCACCGCACCACGAGCCTCCAAGGCGCCCAAGCCCAGGGCCGCAGCCGTGCCGAGGCCCCCGACGGCCTTGCCGAGCATGGCGCGCTTCACCAGCGCCTCCGGAGGATCCATGTCGTACCAAGCGCAGGCGTTCACGAGGTTCGCCGCGACCTTCGACTGCATCTCCGAAGGCAGGACGTCGCCCCGATCCAGGAAGTACAGAATCGAAGTGACGACGTGAGCCTCGTCGCACATCGCGTACTTCCGCAGCCGACGAGGGCCGTCGTCCGCCACCAGTCCGAACAGGCGATCCGGAAGGGACACCAGCTCGCTCTGATCCAGTAGACGTGCGCTCGCGAGCTTCTCGGGAAGCGGGTTGTCGCGGATGAGGTTGACGAGGACCTCCCCTTGGGGGTCGTCGTAGATGTCGAGGATGACGCCGGAGATGCGCATGACCGAAGAGTACGACGGTCCGTGAGAAGGGGTCAAACCTGCCTATCAGCATATGGCGGACCAACCCGTCACCAACACGGAGGTGCTGTGGCTGAAGAGCGAGGCCCCACGGGTAAGCGCAAGAACTGCGACACCTGGGCGGAATACGAGGAGAAGGGCACGTCGAAGGACGCTGCCCTGTGTCATGGCGGCATGTGGGAAGGGATGTGGCACCAGCCGTGCCCGAGCCGGTACGACTGCGCCAAGGCCACCCATAAGGCCCAGATCGAGAAGAAGCGGCGACTGCCGCTCATGAACCCGACAGGAGTGAGCCAGTACAGGCCGCGGGTCCTGATGTCGACCGAGCTGCCGGAAAGCCTGAGTCGTCTACCCACGTACAAGAGGCACGAGAAGAAGGACAAGGAGGACCAACCGCGGTCCTACATCGCAGGCGGACCGATCCCGGTTCAGCCGCCCGACGACTATCCCGACGTCATGCGGACGCCGTACGCGTTCGCAGAACATCCCGCAGCCCCGCCGCTGACTCCGGTGTTCCTTCCGGAGTCCGATCGGGAAGTACTCCCGCGTCTGATGCTCAACATGGTCCAGGGTGCCCTGGGCGCCGGAGCGCAGCACGTAATGGAGTACACGAGATACGTCGACATCTTCGGCCGTCGGAAGTAGTACGGACCCATGAGGTTCATCACACGTGATCCGGACGCAGGCTACATGGATGGCTGGCTCTGGTTGCCGAAATCCCGCTGGGACGAGCGGTATCTGAAGAGCAACCTGATCTACGTGAACCCTCGGAGCAACGAGCCGGTGATCGCGTATCACAGCGAACGCCACCACTGGCGGGTCCCGCGGAACTTCATGAGTACCGCGGGGCTCGCCAAGCTCCCCTACCCGATTCACGATGCGCGCTTCCGGAGCTTCCCGAAGATCGAGCTGAAGTCCAGCGTAGTTCTCGACGCGAAGGAGCCCGACAAGAACTATCAGACCTTGGGGAGCGCTGCTCTCCTGGGCGTGCGTGACGGGATTCTCTCTTTGCGCTGTGGTGGTGGAAAGACTGCCGTCGGACTACACACGGCGTCGCAGCTCAACGTCCCCATCCTGATCCTGGTCAACGACAAGGGCCTGGCTAGGCAGTGGGTGACCGAGATCGAGAAGTTCCTGGGACTGCCCCGCAACGAGATCGGTGTCTGCTACGGCAACAAGTTCAAGTGGGAGCACCCAGTCTGTGTCGCCACCGTGCAGACACTCGCTCGCCGCGTCGTCGACGGCACGCTGCCCTGGGAGATGACGCACCACTTCGGCGTGCTGCTCCTGGACGAAGCACATGTCATGGGTGCTCCGTACTTCAACCAAGCGGCTCCGCCCTTCCAGGGACGGCGCTGGGGCCTGAGCGCGACTCCGCGCCGCGAAGACGAGTTCGATCCTCTTCTTCGGTACACCATGGGCGAGGTGGCCTACAGCTACCTGATGCCCAACCTACGCCCGTACGTGATCTTCAAGCAGCTGCGCACGAAGCTGGACTGGGGTGACGACGAGGTGGTGGAGGCCGTCACCGACATCACCGAAGAGATCCACAACATGAAGCTCTTCGGCTACCTGTCGACCCGGGACGACCGCAACTCGATCATCGAGCGCGATGTCCGGGACCTGGTTGCTCGTGGACGGCAAGTCCTGGTGCTCTCGCACAGCCGCAACATGGTCGAGGAGATGGGCAAGCGCCTCGCGGACATCGGGGCCGGCGTCACCCACGGCGGAGTGAAGGACGACGAGCACGAGCGCGTCATCCGGGAGTGCAACCCGGTGATCGCGATCATGCAGCGCGGCAAACAGGCCCTGAACAAGCCCAACCTCGACACGCTCGTGGTCTGTGAGCCGTTCACGAAGAAGGGTGTCATTCAGCAGACGATCGGTCGTATCCTTCGGCTCACACCCGGCAAGGACAAGAAGCCGGTGGTGATCTTCTACGAAGACATCCACATCAAACCGATCCGAACCATGTGCAGCAAGCTGCGCCTCCACCTCAAGCGTTGGCCCGCAACGAAGGGTGGTCGGATCCCGTTCAAGAAGGTGAAGAAATGAGCAAGCACAAGATGAAGGTCGGCTCGATCGAGCTGGACCTCTCGCGTGATGTCGCAGTGACCAAGCAGAAGTGGCGGCGCCATCTCGTACTGGTGGGCTCGACCAAGCGTTTCCTCGGCCTCGTCGAGGAGATCCCCGAGGACCTGACGCAGGCCTTCCGCCTCTACCATGCCTACGAGTATCTCTCGCAGTACCAGTTCAAACCGACCGGACAGGCCCCCGTGGCCCCGGCGCTCCGGAGCCGCTGTCGGTCATGGCCTGGCCTCGATTCATCGTGGATTGGGAGATGGTCGGGCGCATCACCATCCTCGTGCAGGCCGAGTGGGTCATGCCGCTGGCTGAACAAGACGAGGAGGTCGCTGGGTACTTCTACGACGGCTACCAGCAGCTCGTCGTCCCGGCTCGTGTGCAGGGAGTCAAGAGCCCCATCATCGATCCCAACAACCTGAACGCCGAGGGTGCGCGGAAGCTGGGGATTCCGCCGGGGCTTCTGGGCAAGAAGTGATCGACGCCGACAAGCGCCTGGCTACCCTGCGCTCGGAGTGGACGGGCTGCCAGAAGTGCGGCCTGCACAAGCTCCGGACCTCTTCGCGCGTCTGTTTCGGTGCAGGGTCGTATGACGCCGACGTCCTCATCGTTCTCGACAAGCCGTCCGAGGACGATATGAGCGCAGGGTACCCGGGTACCGACGAAGAGATCGACGAGCTGCTCGATGTCCTGCTCGAAGCCGGCGGCCTTGCCAAGGCCCGAACGTTCCGTACGTCCGTGGTGGCCTGCCGCCCGTACGCCATCATCCCGGCGACCGAGGAGGAAGAGGAGCGCATCCAGGACCGGCGCCCGGACAAAGAGGAGATCGGGGCCTGCAAGCCCAGGCTGCACGAGACGATCTACCTCGTGGACCCCTACATCATCCTCGCTATGGGCGAAGTCGCCTGGAAGTCGTTGGTCACCACCAAGAATCGCGAGAAGAAGAACACCATCGCCCAAGCTCAGAAGCAGTTGTTCCGCACCTACGTTGCGGGCCGCACAACGACCATCGTCTACCCCGTGATGGCGACCGTCTCGCCACAGCAGATGCTCGCCAACCCGAGCGCTGCTTCTCACGGGCCCACCGCAACTACCGCACAAGCGATCCGGCGTGCTGTACAGTACGTCGACTTCCTCAAGAGACAGGAGACCCCATGAGCGCAAAGGTGCCGATGAAGCTCCAGGCCGCGCAGGCCACCTTCGAGTCGACCCGAGAGGCGATCACCGCCTTCCGTGCCGCCAACCCCAAGCTGGTCGAGCGGTTCGAGAACCTGAAGCAGGCCTACAACGACTCGCTCAACGAGGTGAAGTCGCTGTACCGCGAGAACGCCGAGCAAGTCGGGGACCACTTCCACGACTTCTCGGTGCGCCACAAGACCCTGATCGACGGCGAGCGCCTCGTGGAGCTGGCCGGCGACACCGGCCTGGCGTGCTGCACGCTGAAGTACTCGGTCGATCGGAAAGAGTACAACAAGCTCGTGGAGGCCGGGCTGATCACCCAGGAGGTCGTCGACGAGGTCGAGTCCGAGGGACCGCCTTCGATCTACGGACCCAAGGCCCTGTGAGCCTGGAGGTCCCGGCCGTTCGCCATGTCACTGTTGAGACGAAGGATCACAATGGTGACGTGGTGGACGTCATCCGCGGACAAGATGTCAGCTACGAACAGGAGATCGTCTTGGCGAAGGACAAGTACAAGCAGCTCATCGGGGACGGCAACGCCCGCACCAGCATCGCCGTGGCCACCCGCATGGGTGGGCCCTACGGCTACAGTTCGGTGTCGGTGAACTGCTCGGTCACCCTCACCTGCAACCAGGATGAGGCGACGATCCAAGAGGCTAAGATGGCCGCCTTCCAGGAGTGTGTCGAGTTCTGTGACACGACGATGGGCCACTGCATGATGCTGCTGAATGCCCAGCTCGCCGAGCACTACCGGACCGAGGAATGAACTTCCTGGGCAAGAACGTGCGGGTCCAACGCATCCTTCTTCAGGGCCGCGAGATCCACTTCGACATCGCTTTCGTCGACGACGAGGGCATCGTGCATGCCACGACCAAGCACTCGATCACAGACGCTCCTCCGGATGTCCGCAAGGCCGCCATGGAGCTGGTCGGAGCCATCAGCGAGTACTCCAACCAGATCCACTTCGGGGGGACCCCGAGGAAGGAGAAGCGTGCGACCGGCATCGCTGAAGCATTTTCAGGAGCGGCTGATCCCGCTGAGAACCCTGAAGGACAGGGTTGACACCTTCGCGGAGCAGTGCCTCCCCGACTTCGCCTACCCCATCTCCGGAGACCCCGCTGCCCAGCGGGGTTTCTTCTTTCGCGAGATCGAACTCGAAGAGTGTGCTGAGGCCCGCATGATGCACGGCATCGGTGAGGAGGACTTCGGGCTAGATCTTGTCGGCTTCGAGTTGTTCGACCCAGACGAGACCGAGGGGCCCTCGTACCCCTACATCTTCACGCGCTGGGCACGCAGCCAGCTGCTCTCACACCTCGGTACACGAGAGAAGTGGTTCGCGTCGGTGACGCTGCGACAGCAGGCAGACGAGCTGAACCAGCGACGACACACCTTCGCGAAGCACAAGTTCCGGCTCATGACCGCGGGCGACGGTGCTCGAATCGTGCGTGGCCTGGTCAGCAGTGTCTATGCCGAGATCGCCGACACCGAAGTGATGGAGGCAATCATCGAGCTGCTGCCCAACGGCGAGGTGCTCTCGCACTACTCCGGCAAGACCGATCGAGCGTTCTACGCCTACGTCGTCTCTCCGCAGAAGCTCACGATCCCCAACACCAACTTCGAGGCGTACCCCGGTGTCGTGCTCAAGAACTCCGAAGTCGGCTACACCTCGCTGTGGGTCATCCCCACACTGTGGTTCCCGCGCTACGGATCGGTAGCGATCTTCACCTCGATGCCAGCCTACAAGCGCATCCATCGGGGCAAGGTCGAAGACCTGAAGGAAGACTTCTCGGCCGCGCTCGTCAAGGCCGCGACCGTCTGGGGTGACCTGGACAGCAAGCTCTCTGCACTCTCGAAGCTGACGTACGTCGACGAAGATGAAGCGACCAAGGAGATGAAGAGGATGCTGCTGCTGGCGGGCAGCTCGAAGCTCTTCGCCTTCCGCTGCGAGCAGGCCTATCAGGTAGCCAGGAACACCGTGCACAACGGCCACGCCGTGTTCGACGCGGTGATGACGACAGCGCAGAAGCAGTCGGGCGAGGATGACCTCCACGACCACTCTGCTGTCGCCGGGGCTCTGTTGCTGAAGCTGATGCGGTGACCCCACATCTTGTGCTCCGCCTACAGGTACCCACTACCTGTGGCGGCGCCCGAAACTCGGCGTTGAACCACGCGCCGAGAGCACATACAACGAATCCCTTCGTCAGGAGTACCTGTTGTCGGTGAACATCGAGCTTCGAGCCTTGGCCACGATGCTGGAGCGGCAAGACTTCGGTCCGATCCGCCGCGGCGAGATCAGCATCGATCACATGGTCACGACCGATGGCGCCACGATCCTCAACTTCATCCTCCAGTACAAGCACCAGACCGGAGGAGCCGCTCGCTACCCCTCCCTGGAGACCGTTCGGAACCGATTCGAGCACACTGGTGTCGAGCTGCCCGAGGCGGCCGGTCCCAGTATCGAGCTGGGTGGCTTGGTCTTCGAGACCCGCCTCCAGAAGATGCGCGGCGACCTCCGCGCGACTTCGACCCTGCTTGATCAACTCGCCGAGTCTGAGAACCCGCTGGACGGGCTCGGGACCATCCTCAAGGATCTGCGCCGTACCGGTGAGGAGATCCAGAAAGCGCGGCACCTGTCGCTGAAGGATGGCTTTCCGGAGGTAATCGCGGACTACGCGGCGGGCGCCATTCTGCCGGACGGCATACCGTGGCCATGGCCGTCTCTCACGCAGGTGACCAAGGGGATTCAGCGCAAGGAGTTCGCGGTCATCGCGGGCCGCCCGAAGTCGCGCAAGACCTTCGTGGCCCTGTGCATCGCTGCCGAGGCCTTCCTGTACAGCAACGCCCGCGTGCTCTTTGTCTCTCCCGAGATGCCGACGAAGCAGGTGCTGCTGCGGTTCATTGCGTTCATCGCGATGGTCCGGTACATGGAGTTCAAGTCGACCGAGCTAAGCGAAGCCGAGATGGATCGCCTTCTCGACCTCGCCGAGCAGTATGGCCGCACGCAGAACGAAGACGACGACGAGTACTCCTTTCGGCTGCACTCCGCGCTCAATCTGAACGAGGGCGTCCTGCCTCCGAGCTTCGACGTCATCCAGGGCACCAACAAGCCAGTGTCGTGGATTGAGGCACAGATCGAGGTGTTCCAACCGGACATCGTGGTCGTCGACTCGTTCTATCGCCTCAAGCACGAGGGCGGACGGGCCCGCGATGCCGACTGGAAGCAGGTCACAGGCATCAGCCGGGCACTGAAAGACCTCAGCATGGAGATGAACGTGGCGGTGCTCGGTACCCACCAGATGAACCGCGACTCCGAAGGTAAGATCGGGAGCGTGGGGAACCTGGCGCTGGCGGACGCCGTCGGCCAGGACGCCGACCTCATCATGCGGGTCATCACCGGCAAACGCGACGGCATCGACCACTCTGCGTTGGTCGTGCTCGGTGGCCGGGAGGTCCCCTTCGACGGTGTTCTGATCCGGAACCAACCCTGCTTCGACTTCGCCGAGGTCGGGCCGATCACGAGCAAGAAGACCGTCATGGACCTGATGGCCAAGGAGGAAGAGGAAGAGGCGAAGGAGGAGAACGAGAGGATGCGCGGCAAGCGATCGAACAAGACCAAGAAAAAGCGAGGCAAGGCCGACAAAGATCGCCACAGCAAGCTCATGACCCAATCGATGGCAGACCAACTCAACATCGACGGGGTGATCACCAGTACTGAGGACGATGCCGACGATAGCTGACATCCTGCGGGACATCTCCCCGGCCGCCGCGGAACGCATGACGCCCGGCAGCAACTACGTGCTCATCCCCTGTCCTTTCCACGCCAACGGACAAGAGCGAACGCCATCCTGCTCGGTCTCCACCGAGAAGCCGGTGTTCTTCTGTCACAGCTGCAAGACCTCGGGCCATATCAACCAGCTCTTCCGGCAGTTAGGGATCGGAGCCTCGACAGCCAAGGTGCTTGTTGAGCGAGCAGGCCTGCGTAGTAGCCCGAAGAAGCGCTCGAACCAGCGCGAAGAGCTGGTCTACGTCGATGAATCCGACGCCCTGAACCCGTATCGAGGGAACTTCGTTCTCGACGAAGACGTTCTCGATCCCTACCGAGCCGCCCCCACGCATCTGATTCGTGCTGGGTACGACAAAGAGCTGCTCTGGCACTTCGAGGTAGGGTATGATCCGGTGAATCTCCGCATCACCTTCCCGTTGCGGAACATCTACGGTGAGCTGGTCGGCGTGAGCGGCAGGAACCTCATCGAGAGCAGCCGCGGCAAGTACAAGATCTACAAGCAAGAGCTGCTTGACCGTTCGCGATCCGAAGGATGGTATCTGGACCCCAACTACTCGATGGAGGCCGTCAAGAAGTCCTTGATCTGGCACGCCCACCTCATCCGCCCGTTCTTTGCGGACGAGCACTCGTGGCTTGTGCTCACGGAGGGCTTCAAGGCCTGCATGTGGGTGTACGCGGCCGGCTATCAGCTGGTCGGAGGACTCGTCGGGTCGTACCTGTCGAAGCTCCAAGCCAACCTAGTCGCGCGTGAGGTAGGACGCGTGATCCTCTTCCTCGACAACAACGAGGCGGGGTGGGAAGGGACCTACCACGCTGCATCTCTCCTCGAAAAGAGGGGGGTGCTTGTTCGTGTCGCCCGGTATCCGGACGATCGCGAACAGCCTGATGATTTGACACACCTGGAAGTGCTGGAAGCACTTGAAAATCGAATGACGTTCATCGAATGGAGACGAGCATGACTGAGATCATGAAGCGCCGAGGCGGGAAGAGCTTCGGGAAGGCGGCACGCAACCGCAAGAAGGCGAGCAACCGCGCAGGTCGCGGGAACCGGGGCGGAATCGTCGAGGGTCGCTACGAGTACTTCTCGTTCGGCAAGAAGGCGGTCTGGGTGTTCTTCCCGGTCCAGTCCTACACCTACGAGATCTACGACCGCGACGAAGGCGAAGTCGTGCTCATGGAGGACTACCCGTACTACGAGTACGTGGATCACTTCGTGCCGGCCGGCAACACGCAGTTCAAGCGCGGCAACGGCCGTGGCTTCCGCTGCTCCGCGGGCCCGCACATGAACAAGCCCTGCTACGGATGCAAGATCCGGAAGCTGCACTACGCGGCGCTCGACGAGGAGGAAGAACAGACGGGCGTGCGCAAGTCCCGCGAGGAGCGCCAAGCTCCGATCGGCAAGTCCAACCGCTTCGCGATGAGCCTCGTCATCATGGAGCACATCCTCCAGATCCCGAAGATGAAGAAGAACAAGAAGTCGGGGAAGATGGAGGTCTGGAAGAGCAAGAAGGGCGCGACGATCTACGACTACGTGCCCGTGCCGACGTCCAACATGGACGACGAGGACATGGCGAAGCTCTCGACCAAGTTCGGTCACCGCGCGCACTGGTCGTTCCCGCCGACCCACCTGGACCAGCTCCAGGAGGACATCCTGCCGAAGGTGAAGAACCACTGCGGCAACTGCGCCACCGAGATGGTCTGCGTCGGCTGGATCTGCCCGAGCTGCGAGCATCACATCGAGCTGGACGAAGGCCTCATGGGCGAGGACCTGCTCGAAGCCCGCAAAAAGCAGCGCAAGTGCCCGGCGTGCCACACCCGCACCGACGAGTGGGTGGCGGTCCTCGACTGCCCGGGCTGCGGCGACCCCAAGGAGGGTGAGCTGCTCGGCATGTTCGATCTCCGCATCAAGGCCAAGCCCCTCGGCGGCGACTCCAAGGGCACCACCCTGGAGCTGGTCGGCGTCCGCATTCACGGTGCGCCGGCGTCGGCCGAGGTCGACGAAGACGAGCTGGGCAAGCTGTGCGACTCCCCGCTCGACCTGGCCCGCATCTTCGAGCCGACCGACATCGGCTACCAGAAGAAGATCCTCGACCTGGATCTCATCAAGGGCGTGGATCCGTCCATGGAGGATGCCTCCGAGGACTACGACGCCGGTGACGAGGACGAGGACATGGACCTCCCGGACAGTCTCAAGAGCTGATGCCGAGGCTGCGACTGCTGCCCCCGGTCACGGTCGCGAACACGGCGGAAGAAGCCGTCCCGATTCTCAGGCAGCTGATGAATCGGGGCGGCGATCTCGCCATCGACACCGAGACCACGGGCCTAGATGTGATGCGGGACCGTGTCCTGTTCTGGTCGCTTGCGACCGAGGACGCGCGCTTCTGCTTTCCCTGGCAGCTTCTGCCGATCTTCGATCCGCTGTTCGCCCGGCGGGACATCACCTGGTACCTGGCCAACGCCAAGTACGACATGCACCTCCTGACCAACATGGGGGTCACGCTCGCTGGCGATATCTGGGACATCATCGTGATGGACGCGATGGAAGACGATACCCGCCAGCACGGGCTCAAGGAGCAGAGCTGGTACGCCTACGAGGCGAACTGGGGCGACTTCAAAGAGCTGTTCCTGGATCCGAACTTCGTCGGCCCCGCGCTCGGGATCGACAAGGCGAGCTTCACCGCGTTCAAGAGGAAGGACGTTGGAGAGAAGCTGCTGTTCGTCTACGACGAGCGGCCGGACATCGTCGAGGACTACGCGAGCTGCGACGCGTTCTTCACGTACACTCGTGGTGTCGATCTGCGTGACCAACTCGGCGCCTCGCCGCTACCGACCGACATGTTCCCGGGCTTCACTACCCTCCTCGACTACTTCAAGGTCCTGGAGGTCCCGCTCACCAAGTTCCTATGGGAAATGGAGCGGAATGGAATCGAGGTCGACCTCGACTACGTCAAGAAGATCGATCGCCCGATGCGAGATGGCATCGCCTCGGCCAAGCGCAAGATCTTCAAGGCCGCGGGCACCGAGTTCAACCCGAAGTCGACCGACGAGCTGCGTGACATTCTCTTCGGGGAGAAGTACTTCGGCATGACTCCGGTGGCCTACACCGCGGGCGGCAAGACCGAGCCGAAGGCCAAGACCGACGAGAAGACGCTGAAGTTCCTGATGGCGCGCATGGGTAACCAGACGCCCGAGCATCGCTTCATCAAGGCCCTGCTGGACTACCGCCACCTCGTGAAGCTCCACGGCACGTACGTGAAGAAGCTGCACGAGAAGCTCGGCCCCGACGGCCGCGTGCACTGTCGCCTCAACCAGGCTGGTGCGCGCACCTCTCGTCTCAGCTCGGCGAACCCGAACATGCAGAACGTTCCGGCGCGCAACGACCCGTACAAGATCCGCGGGTGCTTCACCGCCAGCGCCGGCGAGATGCTCATCGATCTCGACTATCCGCAGATCGAGTTCCGTATCGCTGCCGTCCTCGCCAACGAGGAGAAGATGATGGACTCGATTCGTGCTGGCTGGGACATCCACAGCGCGAACGCGGCCAACATGTACGCGGACGCCACCTACGAGGGCATCATCGAGGCGCGGAGGAAGAAGGACGAGAAGATCGACCTGGACGCCTTCGACAAGAAGATGCTCCGCTATCGCGACGGCGCCAAGACCGTCGGCCTTGGCACTCTTTACGGTGAGGGCGCCAAGAAGATGGCGGACCAGCTCGGCATCAGCACCGACGACGCGCGTGAGCTGATCGAGACATTCTTCGTTACCTACCCGCACATCGGCGGGCTCATCGACGAGATGCACGACTACGCCCACGAGACCGAGACCACGCACACGATGCTGGGTCGGATCCGCAGGCTGCACCGCATCAACTCGTCCAACGGCGGCCTCGTGGCGGCCGAGGAGCGACAGGCGTTCAACACCCTCATCCAGGGCAGCGGCGCCGAGATGATGAAGCTCGCCATCCTGCGCGTCGGCTCCTCCAAGGAGTTCCGTGAGCTGGGAGGCAAGCTCTGCCTCACGGTGCACGACGAGCTGATTTCGCGCGGTCCGGCAGACACTGCGCAGGACATCTACGAGGTGAAGGAGCGGCTGATGGCGGATCCGTACCGCTGGGGCCCGATTCAGCTCAAGTACCCCGTCCCGATCCCCCCGGACGGCAGCGTTGCCTTCCGATGGAGCGAAGCAAAGTGATCCAGCCTATCGAGCCCACCTACGGCGCCTTCCTGCGGCTCGTCGTTGCCGATGACGAAGCGACAACTGAGACCCACATGCTGCCGGTGATCAGCTACGCGGCCTCAGGCCGTGAGCTGACGCCGCACTTCCTCTTCCCCGGCCATGTCCAGACCTACGACGTCTTCGGGCTCATGAGCATGGCGGGGCCCTACTTCTTCTTCCTCGGACTCCTCATCCCCGGCGCCGCGGTGCCGGAGGCCTACGAGGAGCAGTGGAAGACGATCATCAACAACGCCCGCACCCAAGTCACGGCAGGACAGAGGGAGTTCGAGTCCTTCGTTGTCGACGACACGCTGCGGGCCTGGCTAGGAGAACCGGATGGCACGGAGAAAGACAGCTAAGCCCAAGGAGCGACCGAAGGCGAAGGACCTCGCGGGCATGACGCAGAAGGAGCGGCTCCGCATGGTAGTCGCTGGCATCAACGCCGAAGCGGGCCGTGACGTCGTGCGGGTCGCCAGCGACGCCAGTTCCTCGTACCTTCTGCGCCGACCTACCGGCATCATCAGCCTCGATCTCGGCCTGGCTGGGGGCTTCCCTGCCGCAGCGCCCACGGTTCTCACCGGACCCGACGGTGCCGGCAAGGACTACCTGCTCTGGCGCACCTGTGCCGAGGCCCAGCGCATCTACGGCGACGACTTCGCCTGTGCGATCTACCTGACGGAGTTCAAGGCCGACAAGCTCTTCATGAAGGATGTCTGCGGCTTCCACGTCGGCATGACGCCCGAAGAGATCGAAGAACTGGACGAAGCGCGACAGAAGGCCGGGCTCCCGGCACTGACCGACGAACAGCGCGAGTACTACGCCTTCGAGATCGGCTCGCCCTACATCATCGACGGTGTCATCGCGGAGCAGGGTTTCGACTCGATCCTCACGTTCGTGGAATCGAACACCTGTCAGATCGCCGCCGTGAACAGCATCGGCTTCCTCCAGACCGCAGCCAAGGAGAAGAAGGAGAAGCTGGAGGAGTTCGCCCAGCAGGCCAACGAAGCCATGCTCATGACGAAGTTCATGCCGAAGTTGGCGAACATCCTCAACGCCGGCGGTCCCGACGGTGAGCGCAACGAGACGGCCATCATCCTCGTCAACCAGGTCCGCTCGAAGGACGAGAAGCCTCGTGGCAAGCCCGGCGTACCGATTCCGGAACGGAAGAAGTACCGATCTGCGGTGCAAGCCTGGGCGCTCAAGCACGGCAAGGCCATCGAGCTGATGCTGCACAAGGGCAAGCCGATCTGGGATGAGGAGATGGGCATCTACGTCGGCAAGGAATCGTTCTGGGAGCTGACCAAGGGCAAGCTCGGTACCCACGAGGGGATCAAAGGCTCCTACAACTTCTTCTTCGATGGCGGCGCCGACATCGTGGGCGGATCTCGTCAACGTCTGCCTCGCCAACGACCTCTTCATCAAGCGCGGGGCCTGGTACGAGTACCTGCACCCCGACTACGGATTCAAGAAGCAGGGCGCGGACGCTGTGCGTCGACACCTGATGGAGAATCCGGAGATCCAGGTCCATCTGCGCGACGAGTGCCTGCGCGCCGCCGAAGTGGTCTACCGGCACCGCTGATGGCCCGCTCAACCAAGAGCCGCAAGCGCGACTCCCGCCGAGAAGAGGCCAAGACGGCCAAGAAGCTCGGCGGGAGGCTGACCTTCAACTCCGGCACCGACTACGAGAAGGGCGACGGCCGAGTCTTCGGTCAGTTCCGCATCGAGAACAAGATCACAGACAACGAGTCCTATCGGCTGGAGGGAGAAGAGTTCAGCTTCCTCTGGCGCCAGGCCATGATGGCCGGCGAGGAACCGCTCTTCGTGATCCGCGTTCCGGTGCCAGGCGTGTCCACCCTCAAGACCCGGTTGGTGGCGATCACGCAGTGGTACGCCGAAAGCCTCGGCATCGACTGCACCGACGTCCCTGTGCTCAACCGCGGGGGCGAGGCTGGTGCCAAGGGCTATGCCCTGAGCACCAAGCGCTGGATGAAGCACGGGGAAGCGCAGGGCTTCCTTCGCCTGGTCCTGCGGGAACACAGCGGGGTCCGCAAGAACATCGTAGTCATGCGCTGGGAACGCTTCTGTGAGCTGACTGGATACAACGAATGAGATCTGCCGTCACGATCGACGACGCTGATTCGCTTAAGGAAGGCGACATCTTCGACCTGGGCAAGGCCTACGGGACGTACGTCGCTGCGATACCTCGCGACAGCGGACGGCAGGGTGTCTACCACCCCTCGGCGGTCGGGATGTGCGGGCGCATGAACGTCTACGAGTTCGTCTGCGCCCCGCAGGTCCCTACGATCTCGGCCGAGGCCAACGAGATCTTCGAGATGGGTCACCACATCCACGACCTCGTGCAAGGGCGTATCGAGGGGATGGAGAACCACTTCGCCGGCATGGACATCAGCTTCGAGTTCCAGCGCGAGGTGAAACGAGGTCCTGATGACGAGCTGTTCGACATCTTCGGGATCGGTGGAACCTGTGATGGTCAGCTACGACTGTGGACCCCGGACTGGATGCAGCGATCGACGCTGGAGATCAAGTCCATCAACACCAAGGACTTCAACGCCCTGACGGGTCCGCACCGCATGCACGAGTGGCAGGCGCACCTCTACGCCTACCGCTTCGACACGCCGATCATCTACTACTGGTACTTCAACAAGAACAACAGCAAGCGCCGCGTCTTCGCTCGTCCGTTTGAGCGCGAGCGCTTCGACGAGGCCCTGGCGTTCTACGTCAAGTGGAACGCACACGTCGAGGCCGGGACCCTGCCTGAGCGCGAGGAGAGCTGGCTGGACTGCAAGGACTGCGCGTACCGCAAGCTCTGCAAGCCCAGTATCCTGACCTCGAAGTCCAGGCGCGCGGCGAGGAAGTTGTCGCAGAACCGCAAGAAGGGGCTGAAGCGCCTCCACGTCCTGGGAGACAACTGATGGGACTAGATCTGGACGGGGCGGCAATCGTCGACCCCGAGACCGAGACCGAGCTGAAGTCGGCCTACACGATCATGGAGGAGGTCGACGCCTACATGGTCGAGAACATGGGCGTCTCGCCCATGAACAAGCCGGAGCGCGAGGCCCCGGACATCTCCGAGCTGGTCGATCGCGCCGACGACCTGACCGAAACCGAGCTGGCGACGTACCTCATGCAGTTCACGCAGTGGGCATCGTTCTTCGACTACCGGCTCTCGGTGGTGACGGCCTCGCACAAGATCGCGGAGCGCAATCGCAAGCTCATCGACTCCCAGATCTCACTGGAGTTGTTCGCCGAGAACGTCGTGAAGGCCGAGGTCCCTACGCGAACGCGTGTGCATCCGCTGCACGTGAAGTTCGAGACCGAAGAGCTGACGCTGTACTGCATGAAGCAGGTGCTGGCGTCGCGGTACAAGGCATTCAGCAAGCAGGCCGACACGATCTCCCGTCTCATCAGCCTCCGCGAGCAGGAGATCGACCGCCAACGACGCGGCAGCAACATCAAGCACCGCGGCAAGGGCAGGCCCAAGCTCCAATGACCAGCCCGATCGTCGCGAAGCTCCAGGAGGAGCCCATCATGGAGCTGGAGTACTTTGTCGAGGTCGACGAAGAAGGCCTCGTCAGCACCAACAAGCTGTACTCGACCTTCCGGGGCAAGCGAAATCTGAACAACCGCGGCAAGGCTGTGAAGGCGCGGATCATGCACGCCACGAACACGGCCACGATGCAGCTGCTCGACAACGGAGTCGAGTGGAGTACGGCGCTGAAGGCGATCTACGCCGAGGGCTACCACGTCGTGCTACTGATCGACCTGTACTGGGAGCGTATGCTCAACGGCTCGTGGAAGTTCGGCGGCAGCCTGACGAAGCCCAAGCGGCACAAGAAGACCGGCGAGATGCGTGGCGGAGGAAACCCGCAGAGTCCCTATCAGAAGAAGGACGCAACAAACTACATCAAGCTGATCGAAGACGCCGTCGCCCAGGCGACGGGCATCGACGACTCTGCCCACCTGCTCGTCGCGGTCATGAAGCACGAAGATCCGCACGAGCGTGTCGCCATCACATATCGGATCCACGAATGAGCAAGAAGACCGAGCTGGTCAGCCTGCTGAAGGACACATCCCCAGACCCATCGATGGCTGTCTGCTATGCGCGCGGCACCTTCCGCAAGGAGGGCAAGTTCTTCCGCGTGCAGGCAGGCAAGCGCACGTTGGTGAACCGCTCGCTTTGCGTGATCCAACATTTCCGTGCATGCCGGCACTGCCCCAACAGTGAGGGGATCATCCGCCTGAAAGCGGAGGGCTAGTATGTCGATCCGGGACAACCTGAACCTCAGTGAGCTGACGCTGCTCGCCCAGGAAACCAACCCCGACGCACATCGGGGCCTCGACCGCGAGATGCTGCTTGCTCTCGCGATGGGGGAGGAGGTAGACCTGCCTCCCCGCACGGTCGACAAGGTGCGGCTACGCATCATGGAGTTCGTGAACGACCACTGGGAGCAGGTGAAGCCACTGATCGCCTGCCCCGCCCGATCCAGAGACCCAAGAGCGTGCTTCAACTGCACCGACATCCAGGCAGTCGAATGCGCTCTCACCAACCAGAAGAAGATCTTCACAGAGAGGGACTGAACATGGCCGACGCACCCGAGATCACCGAGAACGACGAAGGCACGATGATCGTCACGACCCGCAAGTCGGGCGACATCGAGATCACCGCCGGACTGCCGGAGGACTACGAGAAGCCCAAGGGCTTCGACGCCGAGGACCCGGACGCCTGGCTCCAGCTCATGGAGAGCGGCGACGCCACGAAGCGCAAGTCCGCGATGGACATGCTGAAGGCGATCGGGCACGAGCCCACCAAGTACATCCACTGGAAGAAGGACGAGCGCGCCCACGTGCTCGCGGCGCATGCTCGCTTCGACGCGGCGAGCGGCGGTGAGGACGACGAGCCGGAGGAGAAGGAGACCAAGAAGAAGTCCTCCAACAAGACCGGCAAGAGCAGCTCGAAGACCAGCGGCAAGAGCAGCTCGAAGCCGGCCGCCACGGCGACCGTGGACCTCTCCGAGGTCACCGACCGCCTCACCGCGATCGAGGAGGAGCTGGCCACCCAGGGGGCGTTCCTGCGCGAGATGCACATGCTCATGCGCGTGTTCGTGACCGCCAACGAGGAGGTCAACGACTTCGTCGGCGAGCTGGCCGAGGACTACTACGGGAACCTCCAGGTCCCGGAGCTGGCGGGAAACGACGACTGAGTCCCGCTCGGGCTAGGGCCCCGGAGATCGACCTCTCCGGGGTCCAGAAGCTCGATCCCGATGCGATCGTGGAGATGGACATCAAGGAGCTGCGAAAGCTAGGCCTTGAGCAGCTCCTTGTCCTGATGCACGAGCTGGGACTCAGTACCGAAGGCATCAAGGAACGAACCGCTGCCCTGACCAAGTTGATGGGCACCGCGGTCGAAGCGTGAGAAGGGGGGCTACGGCCCCCCTCTCTTTTTGCCTATCCTATGCGCGAAGGAGGCTCTCATGGCCATCGCAAAACAGATCATTCTCCACATCATCACCGCGCCCGTGTTCGTTCTCGGCTACCTGTACGTCGGTCTCATGTTCATCCTGTTCATGGGCCACCGCCTGGAGGTCGACACGTCCACGATGATCGTGCACGGCTACTGGCGCCCATGGCTGATGCGCGCCACCGGCAACCGCATGCCGAGCTTCACGCTCGGTGTCGGCTTCATGCTCAACACCGCAGAGCACATCCCGCACGAGCGTGTGCATGTCCGCCAGTACCAGGATGTCAGCGCGCAGGGCTTCGCGATCAGCACCATCGCCGCCCCGGTTCTCCTGGACCCCTGGGTCCTGTTGGTCTGGCCGGCACTGACCGTCACGATGCTGGTGTTCTACTTCACCGCCTGGCTCCGCGGCGCCACCGATATGCTGCGTGAGCCCGAGCACGAGGCCAGCGCCTACGCACAGACCCGCGACTGATCGCCCGATCCGCCCTATAAGCGGATGGAGGTGCTCATGGAGATCAAACACATCCTGTACGTGGAAGACAACGACCTGAAGTTCCGTGCCGTCGAACGCCTGCTTCGCTGGGAGGGTCTTCCGGTTGCCCGCGCATCGACCTTCGCACAGCTGTGTGATCACATGCTCATCTACAGCGCTTCGGTGACGTTCTTGATCACCGACTGGAGCTTCCCCCTGGGAGGCGAGTTGCAGGTGGCCGAAGCCTGCGCGGGCGCGGCCGTCGTCAAGATGGCGACCGATCTCGGCCTGCCGTACGCCGTCATCAGCGGACACGACAGGCCCCCGGACTTCGAGGGCACCTGGATCGTCGACGGCAACGCCGACGAGATCCAGACCCTCGTGCGGTCGATCAAGAACGCCACGGCATGAAGAAGGGGGCTCCGCCCCCTTCTCTTTGCCTAGTTCGTGAGGCCCAGTGCTAGGCCGCCGCCGACGCCTACGATCACCATACTGATGATCACGCCCAACAGTACGCCGAACTCGACGGTCTCGTGGAACTCACGGGTCAGGCTGTCGGCGAGCTGTTGGCTGATGTCCCGTACGTTCTCGCGCAGCCCCGTGATCTCGCGCCCGTAGCTGTCCTCGATTAGGGACAGGCGACGCTCGTAGCTCGCCTCGGCCTCGTCGAAGATGGCCAGGAACAGCTGGCCGTGGTTCTCGAAGGTCATCGGCCACCACCTCAGGGCGTTGACCCAACGGATGCTGGTGTCGGTGTCCAGCAGCATGCCCGAGAACGGCGCTGGCTGGCCCTGTGTGACGCTCTCGATGCGGTCGACGCCTTCGGGAATGGCCGGAACCTCCGGAGCCTCCACGAGGCCCTGGACGCGGCTGCGGGTGTCCTGGGCACGTGCCAGCGAGGCAGTGGCCAACGAGTAAGTCGCGATCACGGCCAGGAACGGCATCAGGCGCTTCATGCCGACACCGTGTTGGCGACGTTGAAGACCATGTTTTCAGCCGGCCGGATGGCCTGGCCATCGACCAGCGTGCCGCTCTTGTCGCCGTTCTTCCACGCCACTGTCGGACTCAGTTCCGGGCTGATGTTGGCGTACGAGCAGACCGTGCCGTAGCTGAGGTCGTAGATCCTGCTGGATAGGAATCGCTGTCTGCCGTTGATGACGATCTTCATCGCGGCCTCCCCGGTCCGACGCGCAGCATCAGCTCGCGCAGCTTCTCGGGGTCTTCTCGCAGCGCCTGGACCTCCTCGCGGACCCGGTTCTCGATGTGCTCCTGCTGGGCCTCGTGCTCGGCCTCCAGCTCCTGCACGCGCTTGGCGAGGTCGTCCCGCTCCTTCTGGAGGCCGCGCTCACGAAGCCGGCGCTCCTCTTCCGCACGCTCGTTGGCCTCGGCCAGCGGGTCCAGCACGACGCCCTGTCGGCCGCGCATGAAGAACATCAGGACGAAGATCAGCAGCGCCAACGGCGCCAACAGCACGGCCCACCAGTTCTTCTTGAGCCAGGGCCAGCCCGTAGTCTTCCACCAGTCAGCCACGCTGGCCTCGGTTGCGTGCGAGCACCGCGCCGGCACCGAGCCCAGTGGCACCGACACCGCCAGCCACGAGCGCGCCGCCGCCGACCTGCCGCAGAGCCCGAACACCCGAGGCCGAGCCGTGCCCGGCCGCCACGTTCCGAGCACCGAGGTGATTGACGAGCTTGGTGCCGGCGCCTCCGAGTCGATCGAGTCCGCGCGCGACGTGGGACCCCACGGCACCGAGAACGCCGGGCTTGGCCACGGTCTCGGCCACGGTCTGGGCCTTGGCCGCAGAGTGCGCGGCCCGGGCGCCGGCACCCACAGGCGCTCCGGCCATGGTAGCCGCGGTCTGCGCCGCACGACGTCCGGGCTTGGCTGCGACGGTCGCGGCGGTGCCGATGGCACGCCGGGCCGTGTTCATCACGTTCGACTGCTTCACCGTGTCGGCGAAGCCACGGAACTCCTCGGGGCTCATTCCACCACCTCCGCACCGGGCGGCAGGTCGTCTTCGAGATCGTCGTCTCCTGCGTTCCGGTTCTTGAAGTCCTCGAAGAAGGCCTTGACCTTCGAGAAGATGTAGTCGGCGAACTGCCCGCAGGCACCGCCCCAGAGCGCCTTGACCCCGAGCTGTCCCCATGCCTCGGGCACGTGGGTGTCGAGGTACTCGATCAGGCCCTCCGGCGCGATGGGGATGACCATGGCAACGATCATGCCGACGACGATGGGGGTCATCGGCAGGACGAAACGGTTCATCCAGACGCTGTTCTTGCGCATCAGCAGCGCGTAGTAGTGCGCCTCGGACTTCGCCTTCATCGGCTTGGCCTGGTCTCGGTAGCCGAGCTTCGCGGCCTTCTTCTCGATCGAAGCCTTCTCCTTGGCCGCCAGCTCCTTGGCCTGCGCCTCGCGAAGCATGACCCCAGCTCGACTACGCAGGTAGGCGTCGATGATGGTCTTGACGAGCTTGGTGATCCCGACGCAAGCGATCGCCACGGCGACGGCCTGCCACGAGTACATGAGTTCGAGCGGGTTGTCCATGATGCCCCCAGGGTAGCCCTTCGGGGCCAAAGACGGAAGCTCAGTAGTTGCGGGGGCCGGGATCCTCCACCGTCAGCTCGATGGCGTGAATCTCGTCGTCGTTGGACCCGCCGTCGATACTGGAGCGGATGTAGACGTAGTAGTCACGGTCCGAGAGGTCGACAGCGTGGGAGCCGCCGCCGATGGTGGAGCCGACGTCGATCGTCTGGAACCCGGCCGTGGCACCGTCGTTGTCGCTGCCGACCAGCGTCGGCGTCGCCGCCGCGACGGCCACCATGGACGTGTCCACGTAGTAGATGCCGGCGAACACGCGCTCACCGCCGGTGACGTGCCCGGATCCGTTGACGTTGATGCGCACCCGGCAGCCGGTGATGTTCATGCCGGTGCGCAGGTACTGGTTGATCGGGATGTAGCCGTAGCCCTGGTTCGTCAGGCTCTTCAGGAAGTGGGTCGACACGCCGGTGCCGCCGTCCACCTCCCACTTGACCGACGTCCCCTCGGCCTCGGAGATGACATCACTGAGCTGCACCCGAAACGTGCGCGTGCGCAGCGCGGGCGTGCCGGGCGTGCCGTAGAGCACCTCGGCGTCGGGCGAACCGGAGTTCGAGAGCCAGAAGTTCTCGTGGATCACTCCCTGGTACGCCTCGAAGTATCCGTTCTCGGTCTGCCCCTGGGGCATGACCGCGAAGATCTCCAGCGGGTTGAAGCCGGCCTCGTTCTTGTAGATCGAGAGCGCGGCACGGTCCTCGGTACCCAGGGGATTGCCCGGGGTCATGATCACCAGCGCGGTGCTGTCGACCTCCGGCCCGCCGACCATCACGTTGTAGGGCGTGATCTGTGTGCGGGCGTTGAAGGTCAGGCCCTCCACGCCGTTGACCAGCGTCTGTTCGCTCCCGCCGAGACGCGATGCCGCGTGGAAGCGCAGGGTGCCGCTGCCGCTGGTGGGGAAGTGCGACGTCAGCGTGTGGTTCAGCTCCCGGACCTCGATGTACTCGGAGCCCGAGACGTGCGCCGTCAGGACGTAGTAGCCGGCGGTGTCGCCCGAGCCACTGACGATCTCGACGAGCATCCCGTACTCCAGCATCGACGTCCAGGCCGCGGCGGCGAGCGAGGCGCTGGTGAGGTCGAGGCGGCCGTTGGTCGGCGACGCCGCGATGAAGTCGAACGGGATACTGGCGTCGAGGTTGGCGATGCCGGCCGGCAGGTACGGGGCCAGGCTGGTGAAGTCGAACCGGCCACGCACCGTCGCGTCGGCAGCGGTGACGAGATGCGCGAACTCTCCGCCGCCACCTGACGAGCCCTCGCGCGTGACCTTCGTCGCGAACGCTCCGCCGCCGGCGTGCACGGGACGGCGGCTGGCCGTGTAGGTGTAGCGCAGCTGCTCGGACAGCAGCGTGAAGGTATCCCGGCCGTACTCGTCGATCGTACGGGCGGTGACGGTCGCGCCCAGCTCGTTCGCGTAGCGGTAACGTGCCGCGGCACCGGAGCCGGCCTCGCCGCCGCCGTAGAAGTCGAACGCCGCTCCGCCGCCCTTGGGCGCCGACACCAGGCCGCCACGGAGATCCACGCGTGTTCCGGAGAACTCGGTGCCGATCGAAGCCAGTCGAATCCGATGGACCGTGCCGGTGCCGGTGTCGTCGGCCGTGAACGACGGGGCCGCGCCGTTGAGCGTCAGCAGTGTGACGTCCTGTCCGGTCGGGCCGAGCCCGGCGATGATGTACAGACCGTCGTCGTTCGTGCCGCTCAGCTCGATCAGGTCCACACCCAGGCGCAGGCTGGTGTAACTGCCAGCTGGCGGCGTCGGCCCGGCTTCGGAGGTCCAGAACTTCTGACCACCGGTGTTGAGGCGCACGATGGTGGCGCCGGCGGAGCCGGGATTGAGCGTGATCGACTCGGAGGCCCCGAAGAGCGAGGCGTAGCCGCCAGCCTGGATCCCCAGCGCACGACGATCGATGAAGCCCGCCCAGCCGGTACCGGAGACGACGTCGGAAGGATCGAGGTCGCTGACGAACTCGAAGCCCGTCGAGCCCTTGATGCTGTCGCCCAGCGCGTTCGCGCGGAAGTGCGCGTTGGCGATGTCGTCGTCGTACTCGGTCGCCAGTGTGCTCTGGGTCTCCACCGCGCCGCCATCGAGCGTGATGGTCCGGCCGCCACCGGGCGTGGCCACCGCCCCGAGACGGTAGGCGCCATCGAGGCCGTCGGCCTCGAACACGCCGACACGGGTGTCGAGGTCCTCGTCGTTCAGCGCCAGGGCGTAGTGCGTACGGTTGGCGATCGCGCTGGTGAGCTGCTCACCGAACGCAATGCCGCGGTTGCCCGCGCTGTGGCCGCCCGGGGCCACAAGGGACACCGGCACCATGGGACCGAACCCGGCCCCGTCCCCGAACATCTCCTCCTTGGTCTTGATCGGCATGTCAGTTCCTCATCAGGCGAAGCGCCACTCCCACCGTACCTCGATGCTGAACGAGCCGGTCTTCTGGATGTCGTTGAAGGTGTCGTAGGCGATGATGTGCCCACCGGCACCGGGGTAGGCACCCGCGGATCCATTGGGTAGCGCGGGATCCGCGCTCGACTTGAACAGCCCGACCTCGGAGAGCGGGACGGCCGTGAACGAACCGTAGTTGATGTCGGTCGTCGCGAACGTCGCGATGAACCGCGTCGAGGTCGAAGCCGGGAAGGTGCCGGGCGTCGCGATCTCTTGCAAAAACAGCGGCGTGGCGTTGATCCGAACCGGACGCTCCAGGCCGGAGACCGTGACGTCGGTATCGGTCTGGGTGTTGGTTCCGGCGTAGCCCGTGGGGTAGGCGTCCGAGTACGGGCTGGCGCTCGCACTGGAGCTGGTCTGGCGGTTGCCGCCGATCCCGAACCCGATGTAACGAGCCACCGTGTCCTGCGTGCGCACGAAGCTCGAAGGCCCCAGGGCAGACGGCGTGATGACTTCGGCCATGAACTGCCGGCCGATGTTGGTCACGATGTTGTGCGTGCGCTGATGCCAGCGACGACGCTTACCTCGCTCGAACAGGTCGATTTCGAGGTTCCACTTCAGCTCGATGGGATCGTAGAGTCTCATGGAAGCACCAGCTTGCCCGCCTTGATGGTACCGCATACGCGATACGTGCCCGCAGGTAGACTCATATCATACGTCGGCGTGAACGTAGAGCCGGGCGGTCCCAGTGTTCCGCTGACGTCGACGACGTCGGTGTCGAGGAAGAAGATCGAGTCGAACGTGATCGTGCCACCTGCCCACGCGATTTCCAAGCAGAACTCGATGACGTCGTATGGACAGTCGATGAACGCGTCGTAGTACGAGACGCCGTCGTCGAACAGTGACCAGATCGATCCATCGCCACGGAAGTCGTCGTACATGTACGCCAGGCCGGACCCGCAGGTGCTGTCGTACAGATGCATCACAAGCCCCATGCTGAACTCGTCGATGATGTCGATGTCCTCGATGTGGTTCCGGAGGCCCAACAGGATCGGATGCGTGTAGGTCGGCTTGACCTTCGTGATGAACTGGAAGAGCAGGCTGAGGTTGGTGATGTCGACGAGATCGAGATTGTACTGCACCAGGAAGTAGTGGAACTTCTCGATCTCGGTCAGCAACCCAGCCCGCACGAACGGCCGGTACCATGTCGGAGTGTTGTAGAGGTCGACGATGTCGACGCCCGAGCCGATGGGCGAGAACTGCGGGATGCTATCGCCCTCTGCCCACGGCAGATTCGTGGCTGGATTCTCGTCGAGTCCCGAGGTGGTGCTCAGGTCCAATGGATCCTTGCGGTAGTAGTAGGTCCGCACGATCTCGGTACGCGGCGGGTCGAGCCCGTCGTCATCTTGGATCAGCATCCGACCCTGTGACGGACTGAAGTCGTGTCGGATCTCCTGGATGATGCCGTCGACCTCAGCGAACGATTGACCAAAGAGGATCTGGGAGCCGACGCGCATGGCCCGCACGGTAGGACCGCGCTGCTGGGCGTACAGCAAGCCGGCGACGCCGGCGACGTAGTTGAAGTCCGTCGGGAACGTGGCGGCGTCATCATCCAGGAAGCCGACGAGGCGCCCGAAGTTGTTCTCGACATTCGGGGCGTTGTCGAACAGCGTCAGCTCGGCCCAGAGGATGTCGGGCGGCTCGGTGTCGGGATCGATGAAGACCGAGTCTCGGAACTGCAAGAAGGGCAGCGGCTCTTCGTTCACATCCCGGAAGAACGGCTCCAAGATGTAGTGGATGTTCTCCTTGTAGATCGTCGGACTCGCTACAACCGGGATCTTGTCCTGGAGCTGCGGGATGCTGACGACGTCGTCTGGCAGCGGCAAGCCCTTGCGGCGCTTCACACCCAGCAACCGGATCTCGTAGACGCTGGTGTCCAACGCAGCGCTGAACAACCCGTCGAGACGTGCACCGACGGTCTTCTCTTTCTGCGCGATCACCTTGCCGAGGTGGTCGGTGGTGTCGCCGGTGTCGAGGTTGTAGACCTCGGCCTTCACCAGATCGCCCGGGTAGGAGCCCTCGGTCTCGTAGTCGACTTCGGTGCTCCGGACGATCGAGGGGATGTCCCACTCCGGAGTCACATCCAGTGGCAGGTTCTCGAACAGCAGCACGCGCTGGTTGTCCAGCTCGTCGAGCGGGCCGGTCAGTACCCGGTCGATGCGGAAGCTCTGGCCGTTGTTAGTGACCAGCAGGTCGCCGCGCTGCACGCCCTGGAGACCGAGATCAATCCCTTCACCAGCGTAGTACGTACGGTCGGTGATCAGCGCACCGAACCCGCCGTTCAGGTAGTTGTAGGCGTCGGTCTCCAGCCCCAGTGCCGCGGCAGCCGTCGAAGTCGACAGCACCTGGAACGCACGAGTTGTGCTGCGGATGGACAGCCGGATGTGGCGGTAGATCCGGAAGGTTTCGGCGCTGAGGTTGTCGGGCAGTGCATCGTCGGTAACGGTCAGAGTCCCGCCGGCGTTGTTGACCGTGGCGATCGTGAAGCGGTTGTTGGCGATGACCAACTTGTCGCCAGCCGCGACCCAGCTCGGAAGCGAGAGCGCCGTGAAGCTCAGCGTCTCCGTGAAGCCGTCAGCATCACCGTCGTCGGTCGTGGCGCCATCGCTGGCCTGGTGCCGATAGAGCCCAGAGTCGGTGGAGACCCCATGGCTGTACGCGACGATGCCGGTACCGGCCAACGCGGTGTTGATGTCGGAGATGATCGTGGCGAGGTCATCCGCCGTGAACGCGACCGTCACGTCAGCAGTGGACTCCGAGGTCTCGTCGGTGTGGTACCGGAAGATCAGGGTGTTGCCGGTGACCGAGGGGTTGGCGGTCTCGAAGTCGTGCGACGCTGCCAACCCGCCATAGCGCACCGAGATCTCGGCGTCTTCGGGCGCGGTCTCGGCGATGAGTGTGCGGTATGCGATCCACTTGCGCTGGAAGGTCGGCTGAGCGTCCCGGATGCTGAAGTTGTAGTGGTACTGCCAGACCTCCAGCAGCTTGGCTCCGAGCAGCTGAGCCGCCGCCCGCCAGGCCTCCTCGAACACGCCCCGGTTCTCGATGTACTTCCACTCGTCGCCGAGTGCGTCCCAGAAGAAGCCGACGTCCGGCTCGATCCCGAACGGAGCCCGAGCACCCACGATGCTGGCCAGGACCTCGGACGCCTCGGAATCGGCCTCGCCGTCGTTGACGACCAGCTCGAATCGATAGATGCCCTGGATGTCGGGCACGGCGTACGGTGTCTCGGTGTCGGCCCCAACGAGCAGGCTCTGGCGCAGGATGCGGAAGGGCGTAGCGGACAGACTATCTGGGATCGTATCGGTCTCGACCGTCAGGTTCCCGCCGGCGTTGTCGACCGTGAGGATGTCGTGCAGGGCTCCGCCGATACGCAGGACGTCACCAGCAGCTACCCATGACGGAAGCGTCGTCGGCGTGAACGTCAGCGTCTCCGTGAAGCCATCTGCGTCACCGTCGTCGGTGCTGGCGCCCGAGGAGAGGTCCGCCGCGTAGTCCGAGCCGAACGGAGCGTCTGTGACGCGCCAGCGGTACGTCAGCGGAGCGCCTTCGACATCGAAGCTGCTGCGACCATCGAAGCGCACAGCCTGTCCCACGGGCGCCACGCGATCCGGCCCGGCGTTGGCGGTCGGCGGGAAGTTGTCGATCACGAGGTCAGCGGCCAGCCGAAGCCTGCGGATCTCCATACGCGCCGGCTGGCTCGCGGTGCCCTTCACGAACAACTGGAACAGGTCGATGGCTGTTGACGGCGGCGTCTCCTCGACCGGCACGATGTACCGCAGTGCCGGGAAGCTGGTGTCGCCGGCTCCGACGCTGACGTACGCCCGACCAAGTCCGGAGTCGACAGCCACTCGGATCGTACGGTAGGCCGTGCGGACCTCTTCGGTGATGTCCGTGCTGTCGTCTAGGATCAGGACCGAGCCGAAGTCATCGACGCGGCTGACCGCCAGGCCATTGCTGCTGAAGTAGATGCTGACGCCTCGTCCGCCGTCGTCAGCCACGGTCAGGCCTGCGCGGTGGTCAGCCAGGTCAGCGACGTCGTGCGGCATCTCCGGGAAGCGGACCAGCAGCTCCAGTGTGAAGCGCGCCGGCAGGCTGGTGTTGAAGTCGAGCTGCGCCGTCGCGCCGTCGCGGCTCTGGGCCGTGAGGACCGTGAAGTCCGGGCTGTAGCTGAAGTACGGCGTGGTGGCCGGCGTGATCGTCAGGTCCCCGGCACCAAGCGAAAGAAGCCCTCCGATGGTGGACTCGTCGAAGTCCGCCAGATTCCAGGTAGGGCTAGTCGGCAGGGGCATTTGATGGCTAGCATACGAGAGTGACGCTCAGGACACTACCCCCTGGTCTCGCCGCCCGCCTTCTCGAAGGCGTCAAGGACGAGTTGACCCCTGCTGTTGAGGCCCGCGCGAAGTTCTTCGAGACCACGCCCTGTGGTCGCTGCGGCTCGGCAATGGAGCCCCACTTCCACGGCCCCCGCGCATTCACGCCCGACAGTCCCCTGCCCCGCACGGTCGCTCGCTGCCCGGAATGCGGGTTCATCATAGATCCCCACACCAACCTCGTGCTCGACACCGGTGACCCCTCGCGCATCGAAGACGCGCTGCCGATCATCCGACCCGAGGAGTAGGCAAAAGAGAAGGGGCGTACGCCCCCGCTCTCAGCTGTAGTGCTTGCGCAGCACGTTCAGGAACGGCGACTCGTCGCTGTCCTCGAACGTAGCCAGCAGCACATCCGCCGCGCACTCGCACAGCGAGTCCGCCAGCTCCACCGTCTCGGCCTGCTCGGCCAGGACGACGTAGGCCACCGCCGCCAGGCCCAGAAGGGTCCGGGGTGGCGCGTACGACACCGCCACCGGCGTGGCGAAGTCGTTCGGGCCCAGTCCCAGGAGTTCCATCTCCTCCTCGGTGAAGCACTCCGACGCCGGGTACCTCTTTCCAACCACCAGATCTGCCATCAGGCAGCCTCTTTTCCGGGAAGCAGCAGCTTCTCCACTTCCTCTTCCGTGAGGGCGATGCCCTCCGGCTTCCTTCCGAACCGGATCTGGAACTCCAGCCTGTCCACGAGCCGGTGCGCCAGATCCTCCGACAACCCGTGCTCGACCAACGCGTTCCAGACGATCCCCGGGATGTCATCCCGGGCAGTCTCGTCCGCAAGCTCCTGGATCAGGTTGGCCTTGGCCAGGATGCCGGCCCGGAGCGTCATCCGCTCGAACCACGACAACTCGGCCTCGGCCTCTGCCAGGGGCATGTGGAAGATGACCTGCGCGGGCAGGTCGAACTCGATGCGAGCGCTGAGCGACGCCCGCACCTGCATGATCACGAACATATTCCTCACCTCCACCTGCTTATAGGTGGATCCAGTGAGGGATTAGCTGATCCCGGACGTCGAGACCCGACGGAGCGTCAGGCTGTCGGCGATGAAGCGCTGGGTGCGCTTGGCCTCGATGAAGTCGCGCACCAACAGCCCGCGAATGACCCGATTCTCGTCGTGGTAGACCACGATGAACAGCGGCGCCGTACGCCCGGTCGAGGCGGTGGAGTCCGGGGTGTAGACCGACGTGGCTCCGCGGCGACGAAGGATGTCGACGAGATCGTCGGTCTCGACCAGTGTGTCCGGCTCGATCTCATCGAGCAGGTCGGTCAGTGCCCGTACCATCTCGGGCTCGGTGAGGCCGCCGACGTACGCCCAGTTCAGCAGCACGTAGTGCGGAAGCAGGTGGCGAACGAGGATCTCCTCGCACACCACACGCTGTAGATCGGAGTCACAGAAGCTCTGGATGGCATCGACCAGCTCCGAGCGGTCGTAGCTGACCTGCACGTTCTGTCGGCTGAGCTGTACGTACTCCTCGGGGCTGTCCGAGCTGCCGGGCAGCAGGATGGTGCGGCTGAACTCAGCGTTGATGATCTCGGCACGACTGAACGTCAGGACGTTGTTGTCGGTGCTGAGGCGGTAGCCGTCGCCGCGCGTGCCGCTAACCGCCATCTCCAGCCCGGACTCGACGTTGAAGTCGTTGCCGGGTCCGCGGCTCAGCAGCTCGACATCCGCGTAGTACAGGCCGCTGGCGTCCTGGTTGTCATTCATCTCCGTGCTGCTGAGGCGCTGGACATGCCGGAGGATCCGGTACTGGATGTCGGTCACACCCACGACCGAGCCATCGAGAGGCGTATCGGACGACACGGCGACCGTGGTGGCTGTGGTGTCGCTGATGATGTGCAGCGATCCGCCCGCCACGATCTCGTTGGTGCCGACGGTGAGGAACAGGACAGCCAGCGCCGTGCTGGTGTCGCTGATCTCCAGGTAACTCGACGCCGGCTGAAGCCGAAGCTCTCCGGTGCTCTCCAGGCTCGCGATGTCTTCCCCGATTTGTTCGTTGATGTAGTCCACGACTTCCTGTCGAGGCATGTTGAACGGGAAGCTGATCGTCACGAACGGCTGGTCGTCGAGACGCAGGACCAGCGTCAGACCACCCACCGCGACATCCGCCGGGGACGGGAGCGGGGAGCTGCCGATGATCGGGCGGTACAGCAGGAACAGTAGGTCGCCCTCCTGGATCCGCAGCTTCTGGAAGTTCACGGACGCGTCCGTGAAGAGCGTGACGCCGGTACCGACGCCTTCTGCCGGCAGGTCCGTGAGCGGGGGCGCCGGCATCAGGACCCGGCGGTTCTCGGGGTCCGGGCGGTAGACCAGTGTCTGGGACTCGCCCTCGATACTGTACTCGGTCTGCGCGTAGTCGTACTCGGCCGAGGTCGGATCCAGGTAGTACGTACGCGCGGACCCCACTGACGGCCGACCGACACGGATCTTCACACCGGCGTCGGGACGCAGGACGGTGTTGTTGTAGAGCCGAGTGAAGCCGTTCAGGCCCGCAACCGCGGCACCCCCCGCTCGGGGGCCCGTGGGACCGGAGCCCAGGACCGCCACGCCGACGTTGTCCTCTTCGTCCGGCGCCACGATCACGCGGCCGTAGGTGGTGGCGTTGTTGCCCTCTCCGATCTCGACTGCATCACCCTGCCGCACACCGGCCGACTCCAGGTTGGTCGTGCCGTAGCCACGGATGTCGGCGTTCGAGGCGCCGGCGTGCAGCCCGAGAGGAATGGGCGGGACCGAGCCAGGAGCCGGAAGGGCCGTGCCGCCATGGAACACCACGAGCTTGCTGCCGGCGGTGATGCCGACGTGCTCCTTGCCGTCGTAGGTGATCTTCACCGCACGCACGCTCTGCGCCGTGAACGTCGCGTCGGCGTTGATGTCGGTCACCACCTGGTCGGCGGTCTTGGGGGACGGGGCGCTGAACGTGAAGGTGAAGGGACCGGCAGTAGGGCCTGCCCAGACACGGTCGGGATCGTAGGTGCTCCACTCGATGGTGAGGCTGCCGACATCGTAGTTGGCCGTACCGGTGTCGATGCCGCTGGCAATCAGGCCCACGAGCGCACGGTCGTTGAAGACCAGTGCCGAGCCTTCGTTGCCGAATCCGCGGCTCAGTGCGAGAACCGGATCGCGGTAGGGGATGGTGGTACCGGTCGGCGCCCCGGCGCTGTCGAGCAGCTCCATCGAGCTGACGCGCACCAACGGCGGACTCACCGCCTCCGAGCGACGGAAGATGCGGTAGCTCGCTGCGCCCAGCGTACGGGGCGGGGCGGGATCGAGTACCAACGAGGTGGCGCTGACTTCCTCGATGCTGTAATCGCCGGCAGCGAGTTCGTCTCCGCTCAGTTCCAGGATGTCGCCCTGCTGGACGTTGGCGTCCAAGAAGTTGAGCGCCGAGGTGGTGGTGACGTTCGGGTTGCCCGAGACGGTGACGAGATCGGCGCCCGTGACCTTGATGTCCTTGGGATCGGTCAGCTCGGTGTCGATCTCATCGACGATCTTCCACGCCAGGTTGCCCTGCGTGCCCGTCATCTCCTGGTCGAGTCGCAGCTGCGCGGTCGGGGCCGTGCCCACCACGACTTCCAGGATCTGGTACGGACCGGCGTCGACACCTTCCTCGAACACCAGGCTCATGCCCACGACGTCTTCGAGGTTCGTGGTCAGGCCGTTGAGGATGATGATGTCGGCACTGGAGACGGTGGCCAACGCGGCGTCGGTCTCGCCGTCGGAGCCGCGCCGCAGCGGGCCTTCGTCCGTGAGGCTCGTGATCTGGGCCGTGGCTTCCTCGGTCTCACCGGCGACATAGACGTCGGTCTTGCCCCCGATGTGTACCTCGTCGGTTTCGATCTCCAGCGTACCGGCCGCGGTGTCCGGTAGTGTGATGCCACCGGGGATGTCCGAGATCGTGAGCAGGCGCCGACGCAGCATCCACGTGATGGAACCGGCGGCCAGGGTGATCTCGACTTCGTCGGACAGCCGCACCTGAGTGTCGCTGATGACTTCCTGGATCGCGGAGTCGACCGCGTGCAGGGTACCGAGCGTGTCAGTGTAGACGATGGTCATCCACCAGCCCTCGGGCGCCTCGCCGGCCGCCGCGAGCCGAGACACAAACGCACCCGTGCCTGTTGCGACTTCGATGAGCGGCGTCGTGAGATCGGCGTCGAGATCGTCGACAGGCGTGCCGGTCCCGAAGAACAGCCCGAAGCTGTCGGCCTCTGGTACCGGGCCCAGGCTTCCGCCCTTGATGACGTCGCGCTCCATCTCGGGATCGAGGAAGCCGACGACGAACAGTCGACGCAGCGCCGGGAAGGCCTCGGTCAACGTACGGATGATGCCGCGGCTGACCGTGAGCGTCTTGTCGCTCTGTCCGGCCTCGGTCCGCGCCGCGAACTCGATGCTGGTCTCGCGCGGCGTGCCGTCTCGGAAGCGACGGTTGTTCCGAACGCGCACGGCCGTCGGGAGGTTGGCGATGGTGACGATCTCGCCGGGCTCGACGTTGTACTCGTCCCCGCGGTTCTCCGCTGTGTAGTTGATGTCGAAGTAGTACTCGGAGCCGTCGACGTTCAGCAGCATCTGATCGGCGGTGATCTGCTGAGGACGCGTCGGGAAGTAGCGCAGGCCGCCCCGCGTGCTTGCGGGGTTGACCAGCGACAGGCTCACGGACTGCGGAGCGCTGAAGTACGCGCGCACCACGCCGATGGCATAGCCGCCGGTGATGCGCGACTCGAAGTAGTTCGACATCAGCGCATCGACTTCGTCGTCGCTGAGACTCTCGATGTTCCGCAGGCTGGCCCGGAGCTTGACGAGCTTCACCTCTCGGGTGATCGGCTCCATGAGCACAGCCATGGGATCGATGAGCACGTCCATCAGGTCGTCGACGTCCGCGATGGCCAGGTCCGGATAGACCTGGCGTATGCGGTCGCGGATGAACGTCTGGATGTCGTCGTCGAACGGATCGGGCCCGATGCGATTCAGGATGGGCTCGATGAGGTCGGCCTGCGCCCGCGAACCCGCACTGATGTCGATGTCCGGGTCGAACCGGAGCAGTAGATCTTCCAAGAAGGCTTGGGTCTCTTCGAGGGCCATGGCCGAATCCTACAGCACTTCCACCTATCAGCATACGAAACCAGAGCCCTGCAAGGGGCAACCGGAGGTGAGCATGGAAATGATGACCCAGAACGACCCGGAGCGGATGTGCACGCCGGAGAAGACGCGGTGGAAGACGAAGACCCACGTCTTGAAGGCCGGCGTCGAGCGCATCGTGCACGTCCTGAGCCCGGTGCTGCGTGAACGGATGGCGTCGGGTGAGCACGGCCCGCCCATGATCGGCATCCGCCCGGCCCGCCGGCGCGAGGAGCTGCGGGTCTACCGGCACGCCGAGATCCTCGGCTCGGCGACGCTGATGGACACACCGGACGACCCGCTGCCCGACACCAACGGACGCGGGATCTGCTACCTCGTCACGACCGCCGCGATCAAGGTCTACACGGACATCGAGTAGCAAGAAGGGGCCGCGCGCCCCTTCTCTTTGCCCTACGCCAGAAGCGTCGCGCCCACCCGCTCCTGGCTGTGGGAGGTCAGCACGATGGTGACGTAGATGGAGGTGTTGACCGGATCGGCCGAGAGGTTGGTAATCTCTGCCTCCAACAGTCGTTCGTTGTTGGGCAGAGCACGTACGGGTGTCTGCGCTGCGATGATCTGCTGCTTGGCGGCGTTCACCGCGATCTGGATGTCGGCAGCCGCGCGGTTGTTAGTGACGCCGCCGATGCGGCGGAGCATACCGCCGCCGGTGTTCCTGTGGAAGATGTTCGAGCCCTGTGTCCGCATCAGGATGCGCAAGAAGGTCTGCATCAACCGCACAGTGCCGGTGGCCTTCTTCGGACGGGTACCGAAGGTGAACTCGACGAGGCTGCGCTCGGTGAACGTCAGGTTCTGGCTGAAGACCGAGACCTCGGTGATCGTCGTCTGTCGCAGTGGCTCCGGTACCTCGGCAATGAGCCGAGTCTCGTTGAGCACGACGAACTCCGGCGCCTCCAGGCCGTTGATGAGCACGGACTCGACGCTGCGAAAGTCTTCGCCACTGACGTTGATCGAGCGGGGACTGACACCCACGGCCTCGCTGATGCCGTTCACGTTCAGCAGATCGAGTAGGCGGATGAGCTGGATGCCTTCCATCAGCCGGCCTCCGGTTCGGTGTTGACGTCGTTGTCGGGATCGGGCCGGCGGAACGCGGCAGGCGGGGTCTCCTTCATCGCCTCGATGTTGTCGGTGAGCGCATCACGGACGTTGCGCAGCCGCTGGATGCGGCTGGGCTGGTTCGGGTCGTTCGTGCCTTCGAGGCGCTCGATGTGCTGGTCCATCAGCTCTTCGATGCTGAGCGCGGCGTAGCTGTCGCGAACCTCCTGGCTGCGTAGCTCACCCACCGCGTTCGCAACGATGCGTCGGAACTCGCGGAGCCGTTCGCGGTTGGCCGCGGCCTCGGAGCGCTCAGTCACGTCCTGACTCTATCACGGCGATTCGGAGTCCAGAACGCCCTATCAGAAAGTAGAAGCCCAGGTGCCAGAACCTGGACACCACCAACGTCAGAGGAGAGACATGAACATCCAGATCTTCCCGCTCATCGCCGGCCAGCAGCTGTCGGCCAACGCCATCGGCACCAAGGTCGTGCTCGCCGAGCGCGACCTCATCGACAGCATCGTGAAGCCCGCGGTCGAGGCCTTCGAGGAGGTGTGCTCGCTGGCCGACGCACTCGTCGACGACATCAAGGCCCAGTACGAATCCGGGCAGTACAGCCTGCCGGTGCCGGTCGCGCAGTTGAAGTTCTTCAGCTGCGGTGTCGGACTACACACCCACCGGCCCGAGGACTACGTCGTCCGGAAGTGGCGGGACAACGTCCAGCTCTTCCTGCGCCGAGGCAAGGCCGCGGAGGTCCGCAGCTGCAACCTCGTGGTCTACACCCGCGAGGCCTACCTCGCGGACCCGCAGCTCACCGAGGAGCAGCGCGAGTGGTTGCTGCCGGACACGTCCCACGTGCTCATCACCTGCCTGGCGGTGGGCGGCCCGGAGCGTGCGCAGCACACGGTGAATCGCCTCGCCCGGAACATCGCCGGCGGCAACGCCGAGTGGTCGCCGGAGGCGATCGCGCAACGCATCATGACCGAGCACTACGACGCCAAGCAGGCCGAGGGGATGGACCCGGAGATCCTCTTCGGGGCCGCGCTGCACCTGGTCGCCGGCTACTACACCGACAAGCTCGCCGCAGCCGTCGAGTACGACGACCGCTGGTGCGTGGTCGCGGACTGATGCCCTCTGATCTCGTCGAGAAGCTGGAGGCGCGAGTCGAGCGCCTGGAACACGAGAACGACCAGCTCAGGGCACGCATCAAGGAGGGGGAGGAGAACGCGTCGATCATCCCCATGGACACGCTGCACACCGTGCGCAAGAACCTGCTCGCGGCGCAGGAGCTGATGGACTGGCTCCGCGCCAAGCCGCACCGGCTCGCTACGGTCAACGAGAAGGGCCACCTCCTCCTGATCGCCTCGCCGCACCGGCCGATACTGGTTCACGACATGCCTGGCAAGATCCCGGGGCTCCATCACGACGCCCTCGTTCGTTCCGGGACGCGGCTCCGTGACAGCTGGGCACGCGAGGACTCCGGTCTGAAGGAAGCGTTTGACACCGCGGTGAAAGCGCTGCACGACCTGATCTGAGAAGCGGGCCTCCGGGCCCCTTCTTTTGCCTACAGATCGGAGCGGTCTTCGTCGAGCGGGTCGTAGGGGTCGGGCTGGAAACTCACCGGCCGGAACTCCTGGACGATGCGGTCAGACTTCGCGGACTTGCTCACCGGCGTGACCTCGCGTGCGGCGGTCGCGGCCTTGCGGACGAGGTTGGTGGTGTAGCTCGCGCCGTCCGCATCCATCGTGAAGAACTCATCGAGATCCAGCGCCAACAGCAAGTCCGTGGCGCGATCAAGACCCTGTTCCCGCATCGTCCGGACGATGTTGTCGATAGCGATCTCTCGCGAAACGGCGTAGGCGTCGAGCGCCGCACGCAAGATCGTGAGGTCCTCGATGTACTTGTTGATCGGCACGCTGAGCAGCGACGTGTACTTGGCGCCGTTGATCAGCCGGGCGACGACGGTGTCGAGCGTCGTGATACCGGTGCCCGCGTAGGTCGTGGCAGCGTAGGTTGTGGTGCTGGCCTGCAACGTGTCGTAGCTGAGGTACCGTTGGCTTTGGATCTGGAACGTCCACGCACCAGTCTCGACTGGTACCGGGGCGTTGAACACCAGTCGGGTGTTGGTCGCGCTCACCACCGTGCGAGTGTAGACGACCGTGCTCGGGCTTGTCAGCACCAGGACGTCACCTACGCGGACTCCGCGCTGAAGGAAGTCGCCGGTGCTGATCTGCAACGTGCCCAGCTCGGCGACCGACTCGCTGGCGGCCACGGCCAGACCCAGGGCGGTGGCGCCGGCGGATCCGACAAGAACACCGATCCCCGAAGACGTGGTCGTGCCCCTCGCTGCGATGGTCACGAACTGGGTGAAGACCGTGACGGCCAGTCGGGTGTCGGCTGCACGGAGGTCGATGTCGGTCACGATCTGAGCAACAGCAGCCGAGGCCACGCGATAGAAACCGTTGTTGGTCGGGCTGTCGAAGCCCGTGACCCGTACACGAGCCCCGGCGGGCACGGAGCTGTAGTCGGGCCCGAGGTAGTACGTAGCGGCCCCTGTGGCGGCTACGGCGGCGTCCAACGTCAGATTGGGCCCGTCGACCGCTACGATGCCGTACGTGCCGGCTGAGGGCGCAGGAGCGGTGATGACGAGGCCCCAGCCGGGCTGCACACCAATGCCCTCGAAGTTGCGAACCGGGCTGCTGACGACCGTAGTGCCGTCTGCCACGAGATTGGCGGCGAAGTCCCGTCGGTCCCAGATGATCGCTTCTTCGCCACCGACGGCTGACCGCAGTCCATCGAACGTGGCGTAGAACGTCTCGCTGAAGCTGGCTTCGACGTCAGGATCTCCGCCGTTGATAGCCGCAACGACATCAGCGGTCGGAACCGGAGCGGCCTCGGTGACCCCGACGACCAGCCAATCAGCGACCTGCGCACGCGCGGCGGTGTCCGCCAGCAGCTGCACGAAGCTGGCGTCCCCGGTATCCGCCGAGGTGAAGACCAGCTGCGTGGTCGTGGCGTCGAAGCTGACGTCCACGCCGGCGAGCGCGGCGTCGAGAGCCGACGCAGCCGCGGCGCCCGAGGCGTAGGAGGCCGCAGGCACGAACGTGACGGTCGTCGTGTGATTGAGGACGACCGCGACCTCTGCGCCGCCGCCAGGGCCCGAGGGAAAGGTCAGCGGCTGGCTGCGTAGCTCAGCTCGGGAGGTCGAGGGCAGTGTGATGGACGGTGTGCTGGTGCCACCGTTCAAGCTGAGGTCGAGCACAGCGCTGTCATGGTTGAACGGTCCGCTGACCGTACCCGTGATCGAAGCGGTGGTGCCGTCGGAGTCGATGAGCGTAGCGGTGGTGCCGTCGCCAGCCAGCGGCATCAGCACCCGCAGGGGGTTGCGGAAGTCGGCCGCACGGGCCAGCAACGTCCGCATAGTGAGGAGGTCGAGCATCGCGCTGCGGCTGCTCGCCACAGCGCTGTCTCCGGCCATCAGCTCCTGTAGCTCGGTAAGCCGGTCGCTGACCCGAGACACGATGTCTCGGACCGCGGACTCCGGAAGCCGCACCGCCGCGAGCGACGTGAGCGCGGAGTTGGTGTTGGCCACGGCGGTGTCGATGTCGGCCGCGCGCTCCAGCACTTGAGCCCACTCGGCCGCCACCAGCGCCCGTAGCTCTTCGGCCGTCTCGGTGACGACGCCGTCGACCACCACGTTCTTCGTCAGCTCCGAACGTACGAATCGATCAACGCTGGAGCGGAAGCGGTCGACCGCAGGCCCGATGCTGCCGCGGACTCCCGTGGTCCTGGCGTTCAGGCCGGCGTTGACGTTGGCGATCGCAGCCTGGGCGTTGGTCAGATCCGTGGTGCTGTTGACGAGCTTGCTGGGCCGGCTGACCCCCTCCGCCCAGGCGTCGATAGCGGTCATCGACTCGATCTGAAGGCTGAGTAGCTTGCGCAGACGATTCTTCGCCAACCAGATCAGGTAGAAGACCGAGTCCGTACGAAGCAGCAGCGTCGTGGTCAGCAGATCGAAGACCGTGTCCCGTGCGGCCGTGACGTTCCTGGCAGCCGTGACCGGGAGCCTGCTGACCGACACCTGCTTCAGTAGGAAGCGGTCGACAGCGGCTTGGATCTCTTCGGAGCTGAACCCCGGCATTACTCCTCTTCCTTCAGCAAGTACGTCTTGCTCTTCAGATCAGCCGGTTTCAGCGTGAGGCACAGCTCACGCACGTTCTTCGGACGCAGGCCGAGGTCGTTGCAGATCCGCAGGAAGCTCCAGCGCTCGTGCTCGGCCTCGGGGTCCTCGCCGTCCCAGAACAACCAGCCGGCGGCGTCGATAGCCAGCGCGTGCTTGCTGTGCTTGGGGTTGCGGAAGTAGACGAAGTCGAACACCGCGCGGCGCAGGATGGCCGCCATCAGCCTGCGCTCGGGAGGAACACCTGGCCGGGACGAGCCGCCTGAGACAGACAGGCCCTTAGGTGACGGTGATCGTGACGACTCCCCCATCGATCCCGGGGTCAGGGACATAGACGATGGACTCGTCCTGTCGGGTGACACGAAGTGTGGTTGTTCCTGCTGCGATTCCACGGATGACGATCTTGTCTGCGGCTACGGTGACGTCGGCGATGTCCGGGTCGTCCGTGGCGTACTGTACGTCGTCCGCGCCCGTCCCTTCCAGTACTCTGAAATCCGAAGCCGTTACGACCGGCACGATTTCCAGCTCGGCATCGGCAGCGACGGTCCAGGGACCAGTGGGTGTGAAGTCGACGTCCACCACAATCGGAAAGAGCAGGTGGTTGATGTTGATCGAGGTCCGGTCCGGCACGACGACGTGTCGCTGGATGTTCTCGTGGGTCTCGATCGTGGCGAGGTATTCCCCGCCCCGTAGTAGGTCGACCTGTACGTAGCCATCTTCGTCGCTGCGCACGGCCACACGCTCGCCTAGGATCCCGATGTCCTCGACGACCAGCGGATTGAAGCAGGGGATGAAGTGCATGTCCACGCCCTTGCGGGGCCGGCCATTCGGACCCCAGACGTAGCCGGAGCAGCGGCACAGCCGGGCATTGACCGCCGGGGGCAAGCTGAACATCGAGGCTTCGATCTCGAAGTTGTTGGCGCCAGTCGGCGCGCTCGCCGGCGGGCTGTAGACTTCGATGGCCTGCGGGCTCACGATGCTGCCGCCATTGACCGAGAACCGCAGCTGGTACTCGGTCGGCGGATCATCGCCGTCGAGCGTGAACTCGGCACGGCCGGGCGTCACAGCACCGGTCACGCCGGAGGTGATGAGCGTGGTGCCTGCGCTGTCGTAGACGCGCACGGTCACGCCATCCACAGGCTGGGGCGTGACCTCGTCGTCCTGGACCAGGATGTCGACGGTTTCGAGCGGCATGGCTGAAGCCTACAGCAGGCCAGCCGCTGGGGGCCAGAGATTCAGCCGCGGGCGCGGCGAATCAGCTCGGCCATCACCTCGGGCTTGATCTCGCTGAGCTTGTTCAGCCCGGTGATGCGGTAGGCGATGAGCGGGTCCTTGCCGCGCTCCTCTTTCTCGACCTTCTTGGTGATCTTCTTGGCGAGACGTCCGAAGATGTTTTCCATCAGCTGGTCCTGATCGCGTAGTCGATGTTGGGCTCCTGGATACCGAACTCGTCTTCTGCCACGAGCGACGGGTCCAGGAGGTTGAAGGCGTCGCCCGTGCTCGGCACGGTGATGCGACGAGTGAAACCGGTGCCTGCGATGTTGAAATCGATGGTGATTCCGCGCAAGAGCCGGATCTGCGCGTAGCCCGTGGAGTCCGTGACGACCTCCTCGTACTGCTTCATGATCCCGACGGCTCCGCTGAGGACGGTGTTGGGCTGCGTCAGGTTCGAGAAGACCACACGCCGACCGACATCCGGGCGAGCAGTCATCGAGGCCAGCCGGAGGTAGCCGATGATGGTCTGCGACGCCGGGACGCCGATGACCTGCTGCATCGGGATCGGCGCACTCAGCTCCGAGTTGTCACCCGTGCCCGTGTGCAGCAGCTCAATCCGGTACCAGTAGTCGTAGTCGCTGTTCTGGTCGGTGTAGAAGTACTCGTGCGTGCCGGCGATGAGCGGGATGTCCGCATCAATCCCGACGGCACACGCGTCGGAGGCCAGACCGAGGTACGGCGCGGCGTCGCTGTTGGCCAGCACTTCGATGCTGGCATTGGAGCCCGTAATGGTCGTGGTGAGCTTGAGGGCACCGGACTCATCGCTGGGAGTCAGAAGCGCAGACGTCACCGCGTCGATCTCCGCGACGGCATCGGCCGTGGTGAACGGGTCGGCGCCAGCGAAGGTGATGGAGTACTCCGTGACGCCGTTGACCCGGAGGTTGAGGGTCTTGCCGTTCAGCTCGTGCGGCTCGACCACGCTGCCGACCAACTCCGCCGCTGCCGCAGTGGCCGCAGTGGCCGGCTCGTACAGCCCGCCCTGTCCGGCCCGGCTGCGGTACCAACGGATGCGGTTGAAGGTGAGCACCGCATCCGCGATGTCCGCGATGAAGTACGAGACGGTGAGGGGCTGGTTGGTGACGAACGACATACTACCTCGGCCTGTAGATGTTAGTCGGATCCGGAGCCGGGTCGAGGCCCGTGACGGTGTGCCGTGGAGTCACCTTACCATCCGGGTCATCCGGCTGCTCGAACTCGGAGACCCGGTGCCCGCGCTGTCCCTCCACGTACGTCGTTCCGTCGGCGTCCTGCGCCGTGAACGTTGCGCTCAGCAGCGGAGCCGAGACCGAGACCGTCCGGAACACCAGCGCAGTCCCGAAGCTCTCGGCGCTGGGGATCCCAGCAGGAACGATGAATGCGACGCCGGCGTCGACCACCGGTGTTCCGAAACTCTCACCAGACGGGATACCGACCGGGGCGATCGGGATGACTTCGGGAACGATGTCGGGCGTGCCGAACGCCTCGGCGCTCGGGATGCCTGTGGGCGCGACTTGCTGCGCAACCGACGCGGCACCGAAGCTCTCGCCGGACGGAATACCTGTGGGCGCGACTGTGACTGGGCCCGTGCTCAGTGACGGCGAGCCGAAACTCTCGGCGCTGGGGATGCTCGTCGGTGCGATCGTGGCGGCATCAGCAACTACGGTGTGACTGCCGAAGCTCTCAGCACTGGCGATGCTCGTCGGAGCAACCGAGACAGCACCCGTGGCAACAGCAGGAGACCCGAAGCTCTCGGCGCTCGGTATCGAAGACGGAGCAACCGTAGCCGCACCGACGACGACCGTAGGGGAGCCGAACGACTCCTCGCTCGGGATCCCCGTGACCGCCAACGACAGGCCGACGACGGGCGACCCGAAGCTCTCGGTGCTGCTGATGCTCGGGGGCGAGACCGAAACCGCGCCCGGAACGACTGTGTGGCTGCCAAAGCTCTCGGCGCTGGCGATCCCTGCTGGTTGGAGAGTCGATCCGAAATCGACGGCGTGACTGCCGAAGCTCTCGGCGGACGAAATGCCCGTCGGAGAGACCGTGACCGCACCAACCGTGACAGCGTGGCTACCGAACGCCTCTGCGGATGGAATGCCGGTCGGCGACACCGAGACAGCTCCGGCTGCAACGGTGTGACTGCCGAAGCTCTCTCCGGAGCTGATCGCAGACGGCGCCACCGAGACCGCACCCGGAACGATCGTATGCGAACCGAAACTCTCTGCGGAGCTGATCGAACCTGGAGATACCGTGACGGCTCCGGGAGCAACGACGTGACTGCCGAAGCTCTCGCCGCTCGGAATCCCGGTAGGCGAGACGGTCGCACCACCGAGAGTCACCGTGTGGCTTCCGAAGCTCTCCCCAGAACTGATCGAACCTGGAGAGACCGTAACCGCTCCAGGAACTGCCGTAGGACTTCCGAAGCTCTCGCCGGACGGAATGCCGGTGAGGTGGACCCACAGGTTCAGTTGCGGCGCACCAAACGCCTCGGTGCTGCTGATGCCCGAAGGGGAGGCCGTGACGCCCCCAGGCACCACGGTGTGGGACCCGAAGCTCTCGCCAGACGCAATGCCTGTCGGTGAGACCGTGGCGGCCCCGACCACAACTGTGTGTGATCCGAAGCTCTCGGCACTGGAGATAGATCCGGGGGAGACCGTGGCGACACCCGGGACGACCGTGTGGCTACCGAAGCTCTCGCCGGACGTGATGGAGCCCGGAGCCACGGTGACGGCGCCCGGCACGACCGTAGGCGAACCGAAACTCTCCGCGGACGCGATGCCCGACGGCGAGATGGTAGCAGCCCCGCCAGCATCTTCGGCGGAGTTGATCGCTCCCGAGTTGATGGGAGCGGAGTTGATCTTCATGCTCCCCTCCTACTGGGCTTCGCGTTCAGCGTACCAGGCGTCGCGTACCAACACGCGTGCCGTCGGGCTCCATGCGCTGCGTCGCCTCGACCCGAAGCTGCCCCGCCTCGTCCATGATCAGGATGCGGGCTCCGCCGCCTTCCAGTGGTTCCCCGCGCACACGCCAGCCCTCCGGAAGCGTGACCAGCACCGAGCTGTCATCGGCGTCTGGTTCGATCCGAAACCCCATGCGCAGTAGGTCCTCGTCGGTGCCGGTGTCCCACTCCACGGGCAGCGTGGCTTGTCTCTTTTCGTACATGTCAGTACCAGATCCGCGGAGGCGCTTCTTGCGTGTGCGTGAGCGCCGTCGTGTTGAGTGCATCCAGGTTGCCGGTTCCGACGAACGGGGTCCAGGCGGTTCCCGGGCTTCCATCGACGCGCCAGGCTTTCGTAAGCCCGGTAGACGGCTCGTCGATGAACCTGCCGGCCTGCTGCATGTCCTTGGTCCACGCCGCGACGACCTGATCACTGAAGGCCGTGCCGTCACGGTACCCGCACCCGAGCACCCGGACGTTGGCCGCGGGGGTGATGGCGCCTTCGTCGATCACGCCGACACAGAGTTCTTCGCCAACCGTGTACGCACCTCCCTGCGTGCCGCCGAAGTACTCGTTGCGAGACGAGCCGTTGATATGCTGCTCGACTGTCAACGAGTTTCCGGATCCGTTGTTGGTCACACTCACCGAAATGAAGACCAGCTTGTTGATCGCATCGGGAAGGAAGGAGGTGCCGCGTCGCTGAGTACCGCTGTTGTCCCAGAACGTGAATCCGATGCTGCTTCCCTGTCGGATGATCCCCCAGCCTCCGGCCGTGTCGAACGTGCCGAAAATGAGCTGATCGCCACTGATGAACCGACTGTCCCGCATCTCGAACAGGCAGCAGAAGGTAAAGTCATCGGCGGTGTCGGCGATCGGGTCGGAACCGTAGGAATAGCCGCGGCGATTCGCGGCCGTACCGGCGTCAGCCACGAAATCTTCGACGCTCTCGATCAGGGTGTTGTCCGGGATGGCCCGTGCGTACCAGGTGCCGACGGTCCCGTCGTAGATGAAGATGGCCATCTGCCCGTCCTTGTTCAGGACGAAATCTTCGGACAGGCCGTTGATCGTGTTGCCGTTGCGCGCGACCGTGATGTTGTTGGTCCCGGCGTTGCCCTCCGTGTCGTACACGCGGTACATGCCGCCGTTGAGCCCGAAGCTCGGCAGCGTGATGGTCACAGCGTTCGACGAGCAGTCGACCAGGACCTCGGGGGAGTCCATGTCGGTCGGACCCGAGGCGCTGACGTTCTGCTGCCCGGCCGTGAGCGCGCCGCTCGCGGAGTTGCGGTTGACGACCGTGCTGAAGTCCTGGCCGATGTGCTCGACCAGTCCCTGCACCGGGAAGTCGGACACCGTGAGCGTACCGTTGCGCGTCAGGTCCAGTCCGCCCGTAGATCCGTTGTCCGTGAGTGTGCTGCCGAGCGCACCAAGGGCTTCGTCCTTGGCCGTGAAGCTGTGGTGGCAAACGGAGTTGTCGAACTCTCCGGTCTCCAGCAACGAGCGGATGTTGGATTCAAGCTCGGCTTCGGTGAACAGGCCAGTGGTCTTGATACCAAAGGCAATCACAGCCCCACCGTACTCGTTGGCACCCGAGAAGCCGGTACGTCCGATCCGGAACGGCAGGCCGGTGGTGACGTAACCCGCGGAGGTCACGCGCTGGGTCTCGTAGCCCTGGTACGTGGCGCGGACATCCGTGAGGTCGGTACCCACGCTCTGGATGTGGATCCGATAGTGCTGGAAGTCTCGCCAGAAGTCGAACGAACCCAAGTCTTCGCGGCTCGGACCGGTAACGGCCAGTCCGGGATTGGGTTGCGTGCTTTCGACGATCAGGCCGTAACCTTCGGTACTGACCAGCGTCGAGGCGCCGGCGATGAACCCAGCCGTATAGTTTTGGTAGTCGGGCTGGATCACTGCCACGATGGCCTCGAAGCCCGTGGAGTTGTTGCCGCCCAGCGCCGACCCCGTGGCGCGCTCTAGGTAGTCCGAGCTACCGAAGCCTTCGATGGCCCGGATGGTGCCCAGCATCTTGGCGTCCGCCAGCGTCTCCAGGCTGGTGGCAGTCAGACGCAGTTCGACCGTCGCGGCCGTAGTGAACGACGCGGCGCTGGTGCCCTGCTGCGCCCGCTCGACCGTGAACGTGTCCGACGACCTCGCCGTCACCTTCACGATTTCGATCGTAGAACCCTCTTCGAGGGTGGCGTAGAAGAACTGATCACCGCTGAGAGACGGGAACAGCGCCCCATCGCCCGTAGCAACTGTCAACGACGTGACGACGTCGTTGATACTGGAGTCCAGTGTCGACTCCGCGTTGTTCGTCCACTGCTCCAAAGCCACGACGAACTCCGATCAGAGCGTGAAGATGCGGTCGGCTCCGCCGTCGAACTGGATCGTGATGTCACCGCCGTTCGGCGTCACCGGCAGGCCGGTGGCCGTGTCGATGTAGGCGATGAGCTGTGACGTCCCGCTGACGCCTGTCCACTTGTAGATCACGACGGCTTCGACCGTCGCGCCGGAGACCGCCGAGAAGGTGACGTCCGCGGCGTCGGCGGTTCCCGCCGTGGTCGTCTTGCTGGTGAAGTTCCCGGACGTCGCGACGATGCCGGACAGGTCCGAGTGGAACTGGTGCGTCGCCAGGTTCACGGTGTAGGTGCCGGTGTCGACGAGCACCGCGCGGATGTCGTCGGTGTCCCACGCGATGTCACCTTCGAGGAAGGCCTGGCGGCCCAGGTCGTAGAGTGCGTTGGCCATGTGTATTTCCTAGAGCAGTTGGATCAGCCCGTCGGAGTCGAACTCGACGAGCAAGTTGGAGCCATCCGCCGTGACCGACGGGGACACTTCGATGAAGCAGATCAGGGGGTCGTTCGCCGGCGTACTGTCATCGCCACCTACCTGCTGGTAGAGCACGACGCCGGCGACGGTCACAACGTCCAGTCCGGAGAAGACCGGATCGTCGGCATCGAACAGCGCCCGTCCGCCTCCGAGATCGAGACTAGTGGCGCGCGTCGCGACCGTCACGCGGCTGTAGCTGGCGTCTGAGACTTCGTTGGCGAGGACGTCGCTGACGTACTGGTGCGAGGCCGAGAACGTGTAGGCCGGCGCCACGAGCAGCGCACGCACCACGATGCTGCTGGAGTCCCAGTCAAGGTCCCCGGCCGCGATGAGGTACTTGGCACGCGTGTACACCCCTGAGGGCATGTGCCGAGTATAGGCAAAAGAGAGGCCGACGGGGAACCGTAGACCTCACGACGTCCCAGCGAGGAAGCTGGAGATGTCGTCGATGACCAGGATCTCTGCCTGGCGTGTGTTCGAGCGCGCCAGACGCTCGGAGCCGGTGCGCCCACGCAGCACGGACTTGACGAAGTCGATCTCGTCCTGAATCCGCTGCTCTTCGGCCTCGAACCATTCGTCCGTAGCGGACTTGAGGTCGTCAAGCAGTTGGTTGCGGGCTTCGATGTCGTGCTGCGTGGTCATCTACCGACCCTTCTGTCCGGCTTCGTGAGCTGCGCGCAGCTCGGTCTCGATTTCGTCGACCAGCTTCTTGTACGCCGGGCCGCGGATGTTGATCAACCCCATGGGGTCGTGTGCCTGCCTCCAACGGAAGGCGGCGTTCTCGGCGCGACGCCGGAAGGCGTAGACATGGTCCTCTGCCCGCAGGGTCTTCGGACTCAGCTCGCTGGCCGGGATGATTGCCGACTTCACAGGGAGATCCCCCGCTCCGCAAGAGGTACGCGCCGATGCATGAGCCGCTCAGGCCGGACATGGATGGTACTGGGCTCGGTCACGTCGACCACCACCCAGACGCTTCCGTTTTGCCACAACTGCCGGCCCACCTTGAGCGTGTCCCTTGCGTCTGGCGGAGGGAACTCACGCACAACGAGTTTGATCTGCTCTCCCTGCTCCTCGACCCTCTCGATGTACATGACTCCATCCTGGAGGAGGCGTTCCGCTTCCTCGACACTCATTGTGCCTTCACCACCGGAGCGAGCTTCTTCTCGACTCGCTCCTTGATCCGGTAGGCCTTGTGCTCCGGGATGCCCATGGTACGAGCGATCTGCTTTACGCTCATCTGCCGCTTGCCGGCGCGGGGATAGTGCATGTCCGCGAACCGCTGTTCGTCCGGCTGCATCGTGGACTTCATGAGCAGGAAGGCGCTGCGGTACTGGTCGGGCTGTACACCAGGATCGTGCTCCATGGTCCCGGTGCCCATGTGCGTGAACGCCTCCTGCCCGAAGCCGGTGTCCAGCTTCTTCAGCGTCCCGATGCTCCACGCCGGAAGCAGCTGCTTCATCTCCGCCACCGTCGGGTCCCGTCCGAACTCCTGCTTGAAGCTCTCCTTGGCGTTGTTGAACGTCTGGAACTTCTCGACGTCCCGGCGCGGCATGTACTTCGGGTTGCGGTTCGCGGCGATGAAGTCCGTGACACGCATGAAGTTGCCGGTGATGTGCGTGTGCAGCTGCGTGCCCTTCGTGGGATCGAAGGTCTCCAGCGCACGCATGGTGCCGCGCCGCAACTCACCCTTCACGGCAGAGTGCGGCATGCTGCCCCCGAGTCCCTTCATGCGGCGCTTGGCCTCGCGCTCGATCATGGGGTCCAGGGACTTCAGTAGCTCGGCCGCGATGGGGTCGTCGGGCTTGCGGCCGTTGGCGTCCCACTGCTCCCACATCTTGACCTCGGCCGGGCGCCGCCCACGCAGCTGTCCGTAGCGACGCTGTCGCTGTTGGTCGCCGTAGCCCGCAGTCTTGTTGAACTCGTCGATCTCATCCTCGGTCACGACTCAGCTCCTCCAGCTTCGCGAGCTGCTTGGTGAAGTGCGGACACAGGTTCGGGTCCTCGTCCTCCGCGTCCTGCTTGCAGAAGTACATGTCGTAGGGCTCGTGGCCCTGATGCTCAGCGAACACCTGCGCGGCAGCACAGCTGCACACAGCCTCGAACTCCTTGACGACCTTCGAGGGATCGTCCGGATCGTCGAGCCTTTCGTGTGCACTAAGGTGCTCGGCCTCGATCAAGCCCGCTGAGCCTTCGCTCTCCAGGATCAGATACTTAGTCATTCTTCGACCAGTAGTAGAACGTGTCTCGCTTGCCCTCCGTCAAGGCGGTCACGGCATCAAGCGCGATCTGGTAGCTGGGAAGCACATGCTTCCGTACCAGCGCGCGCAGCTCTTCCTTGTTGTCCGCTACGTACTCGTAGGCGGTGTCGTAGAGTCCCTTGCGCGGCATGAAGATGTCGGCCGTGAGCTGGTACTTCGCCCACTTCGGCATGTTCTCGGCGAGACCCATCTCCCTCAAGTCGTCCCAGTCGATCTCCGTGATGAAGATGTTGCAGGGGATGTTCGCCGAGTCGTGCTCGCCGAACTCCTCTTCGCCCGTGCTTTGGATCATGTGATCACCTCCAGCTGCTGATAGGTCAGCGGAAGGCGTTGATCGCCTGCGTGATATTCCGGCGAGGGTTGATGGTGACCTTCGAGACAGCGGGACCCGGAGGCTTCAGGCTCGACGCGCTGGCCATGCCCTTGAACCGACCGGCCTTCTGCGCGGTGTTGCCGGCGCGCTCGGACAACGACGCCTTAGGTGTCGGCGGTGCCGGTACGGCCGGAGCCTGCGAGCGTGGAGCCGCGAAGGCGTTCTTGCACAGTTCCACGAGCGCCTCGGCCGCGGCCTTGGTCTTCTGCTCTTTGCGGTCCTCGGACTTGTCGATCGCTTCACGCACGGCGTTCACGGGCTTCAGCACAGGCTCGGCGAACTCGTCGGTGTACTTGTGGATCTGCTTCTCCACCGGATCCAGCTCGCGCTTGCCGAAGCCCTGATCCCGCAGCCGCATGAACAGCCGCAGGCTGGCGGACTTGCCTCGCTGCTTCGTGAACTCGTCGAGCGTACTCTTGGCGCGAGCAGTGGCGACGCCTTCGCGCGCCATGCTGAGTCCGGTACCGAACAGCGTGCCCTGCACGACGTTCTTGGCCACCTCGCCCTTGGTGGTGTCCTTCAGAGCCCTGCGCGCAGCAGCCATCCGACCGTGCTTGGCATCGATCAACGCCTGGGTCCCGCGCCCCGCAGCCTGGATCGCCGGACTCAAGACGCCAGAGACCGCGCCTGCATCGAGGTGCCGAAGCGGGTGCTTCTTCTTCTTGAGGGTCTTCTTGGCCTCCTGCGCCTCGGCGCGGCTGACCTCACCGCCGGTCTTGATCCCGGGCCGGTCTTTGCCCACGGCCTTGTCGATGAGAGTTTGAAGGCCGATGGCAGGGCTGCCTCGCCGGGACTTGGCGATGCCCTTCATCACGGTGCTGCGTTCGGTAGCCACGGGCGCAGTGTACGACGCCTGCGGAGAATCTGGCAACGCGCCCTATCAGCAGCTGTGACCCCTCTTCTCACCTCTGGTGGGTCGCGAGGGAGGGGGAAACCCCTCCCTCTTTTGCCTACCCCACGATCCCCTGCTGATTCATAAGCGCGCTGAGGTAGCGGATGACGGGGATGCGCTTCTCCTTGCGGGTGTCCATGCGGGCAGCAATGCGTTGATCGCGGCTCGCTGTCTCGTCATCACCGGACTCATCTGGATCAGCAGTCGACAGCCCCAGGATGGTCTGCGGCCGGTTGCCTTCGCCGGGCCCGACGAGTTGTCGGAGATCGTCGAAGTCACCGAACGCCCGGGAGTGGAAGCCCTCGACGCCGCGAACGACCTCGCCGTTCTCGTTGATCTCCAGATTCGCAGTGCCGAACAGGTCGACCATCGTGGCGATCGGACGCCAGGTGTAGGCCCGGATGAACTGGTGGACATCGAAGTTGCCGAGCTTCACCGCCGAGTACGCACGGACGATCTCTTCGGTGGCCTCGCCGATGGCCGACCGCGCTCGTACCTGCGCAAGCGCTCCTTCGACCTCGGGGTCCGCGGGCTCGCCGGCCGGGCCCAGGCTCTCACCCCCCGGCTCGGGTGTACTGCTGGCGCCAGGCTGCGGGGGCTGGTCCTCGCCGGCAACCGCGCCAGCTACGATCTGACTGAAGCGCTGGATGAACTGGATGGCCTGGCTGCGGTCGGACGCCGGGCTCTCACCACTGATCGTGCCGCCGTCGAAGTTCGCCGGAGGCCGCTGTCCCGGGGGCAGGAAGGTCGTGGCATCCGTGATCGCGCCGGTGCCGAAGAAGTAGGAGTACAGGCCCCCGATGTTCTGGGTCCGGTAGTGCTCGCCATACCACGGCGGGAACGTCAGGTCCTCAGGCGCCATCTCCTGCTCGCTGCGGCGATAGACGCCCAGCTCCTCGACGACGCGATAGGCCCGGAAGGTCACCAACGTCTCGTTGGCGTCCGCGATACTGCTCTGGCTCGACCCGCCGGTGCCGACCAGCGCAACGACCTCGGGCCCGTAGCTTGCGGCAGCCTGTTCGACCCCGACGAGCACGGTGGTGCCACGGCGCCGGCGGCCAGTGAACAACCGATCCGGTACGTACAGCGGAAGCCGGGTCCCGCCGATGTAGCGCTGCTGGCCGGTGGCCGTGCGGTTGGTGCTGCGAAGTCGGCGCTGGCGGCGGGTGTAGCGGTCGGTGATGTCCGTGACCTCGACGATCTCTCCGCCGCGGAAGCCACGGGACCCGACACGCGGTGCTTCCAGCGCAGCGACCTCCGTGGACTGCCGGACGTTGCGGGTCCGACGAACACGCCGGGACCGGCCGACGTTGTCGCCCATGAACTCCGTGCGCTCGTTGGTGGTGCGCGCGTAGCCCATCTGGATCTGGGTCGTACCGCCGCTCTGTGCCGAGACCATGTGAGTCATCGACTCCGGCGTGCCGAGGAAGTGGGTGTTGGGTCGGTTGGTGATCAGCTCGGTGAAGATCTCTCGCACTCGCGCTTGGTCGGCTTCGCGCAGCTCGCTGAACTCGGACTGCGGCGGCCGGGTGTCTCCCTCACCTTCGCGCACCGCCAGCGCCAGGCGAGCTGCGATGGCGTGGTCGTATTCGCCGTTGCGGATCTGGTCGACGTCCAAGTACTTGTCGATGATCAGCATCGGGAAGCCGAACGCCACGTACGGGTTGAACTTCCCGCTGTACATCAGCTGCCGGGACTTGAACCGGTACTGGAAGAAGATGTGGTTGGCCGCGAGCTGAGCGTACCCGACGCGCGTGCCGTTGATCTCGACCGCGCCTCCACGAAGCGCGTGCAGGTTCAGGTCCGACATCCGCTCGAACGTCGGGATGATGCCGGTGAACAGCTCGTGCTCCATGAGGTCCCGAACCACGTGCACCGGGGCATCGAAGTTCTCGGAACTACGTCCACGCGTGATCTGCCGCTGCCGGCGCTGACCCAGCAGGCGCGACGGCGCCATGTAGAAGCCGTCGAACAGCACGTCGGAGCCGAAGAACGCAGAGTGCGTGCGAAGCAGCAGGCGCGTGACTTCGCGGTTGAAGTCGCGAGCGTAGTTGAAGGACGAGTACAGCTCCGGGAAGATCACGTTGCATCGGGGGGGCGCCACCATCCAGATGTCCGGACGGTACAGCTGCGTGATCAGCCGCGGCGGCGGGTCCGGCTGGCTGGTGCGGCGCTGGACGCGGCGACGGTGGCGGCTGTCGAGCACCTGCTGCATGTCCGTGGCGATCGCCGTGAGCAGCCGAATGACATCCTCGGCACTGCGGCTGTCCGGCGGGAAGAAGGTGTTGGTCCGGACGTCAGGGCGCTGACCGCGGTTGGTAGACTCCAGCACGAGGTTGAAGCGCGTGCTGGCCACGGCAAAGGCTCGACTGACCTCCGGGATCCCGAAGAACTCGGAGAAGCTCGTGTAGTTCCCACCCTGGAGCCCGACACGACGTGCACGACGAGCGGCTTGCTGGCAGATGCGGTTGAGGCGCCGGATCTCGACGCGTAGACCACCGCGCCGGTCGCTCTGGCGCCGAGCCTGTCGGCTGTCGGTCGAGGCCTGCTGGCGGTCGATCAGCTCCTGGCAGCGCGCCTTGATGCGCGACGCCGCGCGAGCGATGGGACGGGTCTCCTCATCTTCTTCGATCCCAAGCGTCTCGTATCGTGGTAGATTTGGATCCGTGAGCGGAGGGATGTACCGCGGCGTAGTGATCGGGATGATCTCGTGGAAGATGTAGCGCTGGAGCGCCATCAACACGGCACGCACCGACACCAGCTTGCCGAGACCCGAGAGGCTTCGTCGAAAGAGCGAACCGAAGCCTCGGGCTCGGAGCAACCGGACCTCGTCGGTCTGGCGGTATGGGTTCGCGCCCACCATCTGTGTCAGGTGCAGGCGCATCTCGGCGAGACTGAAGAAGTCGTTGACGCCTCGCACTGCTCGTCTGCCGAAGTACACACCGCCGATCGCCTCGATGATGTGAACCAACGCGCCCAGCAACGTTCCTCGCAGCGTCGGGTAGCTGCGGGGCGGTCGGCTCATCAGGTTCACGACGACGTCGCCGCTGCCTTCGAGGAAGTCGTTGAAGACGCTGGTGCTGGCGCCGGTGAAGGCCGCGCGAATCCCGCCTCCGCCGAGACTGAAGCCCGAGACCTGGTACTGGTACGCGATGTCCCAGTAGCTGGACCAGTCGAGGCATTGCAAGACGATCGCCCGGGTACCTGGGGCCTTGCTGAAGTGGAAGCCCACGACTTCGCCGCCGAACAGCAGCTTCCAGTTGCTGTTGTCGAGATCGGTGGCGTCCTGTTCATCCGTACTCTCGAACCGCTCCGGAGGGAACAAGCCCTCCAGCTCCGGGTCAACGCCTTGCTCGCGCTGCTGCACCCGAACACCGGGTCCACCGACGCTGACCATCTCCTGCGGCGGCACGCCGTTGTAGAGGTCGTAGCAGAACAGGTGCACGAGCGTCCGTGGACGCAGGTCCAGGGCGTAGTCGTTCGCGGGGATCTGGATGCTCGCGGTTGCCGGTGCGTTCTTCTGGCACTGCACCGTCGCGCTCACCACCGGGATCTCGACGCCCTCCAGAAACAACCGGAGGCCGAGGAACTGGCCGACACTCATGGGCCAACTCTACCGTGCCCAGGCCTATAAGCATACGGACATCCATCCCAGAGGAGAGAAGATGGCAAGCAACCAAGCGCTACGCGCAAAGTTCCACAAGGGCCAGCTCGTCGATGTCATCTGGAGGCAGGACGGGTCGAACGTGATCCGCACCGTGCCCGGACGCATCAAACAGATCCACAGGCAGGCGGCTGACGTCGAGTTCCTGGGGGGCAGCAAGAAGGGAGCGACGGTCCCGATCAGGTACAAGGACCTCCGCGCGCTGGCCCGCAACCAGTCGCTGACGCACAAGCCGCTGGACAAGATCAAGGAGATGGTTTCGGAGTCCGAGAAGAAGAGGCGGGAAGAGGAGCGGAAGGCGAAGAACGTGGAGAAGAAGACCGAGCCGAAGACCGAGGAGAAGGCGAAGAAGACCGAGCCGAAGAAGCCCAAGAAGGAAGGAGTGCCGAAGGGGCACGGTGCCTACCTTCGGGTCGACAAGATCTGGCACTTTCATCCCACCGGCGTGATGATCGCGAAGTGCACCAACAACCGCATGCTCAAGAAGAAGATCACCATGTACGCCTACGTGCTGATCGACACCGAGGATGGTGAGGGCATGCGGTGGCGCACGATGGCCCGCTTCCGTGACGGCATGTGGGAGGGAGCGGAATCCCGGAAGGTGGCGGACCCCACCAACAAGCCGTTCGTTCTGGCAGTCGCCTCGCTCAACGACCCGCTTCTGGCCCCGCCGCTCCAGGCCTTGTTGGAAGACGGCTACCTGAAGCTGGCCGAAGAAGCGAGCAAGCGGAAGGCCGCGGCCGATCAGGAAGCGCGGCGGAAGAAGGCAGAGGCGGTCACCGAGAAGCTGCTCAACGCCGATCCGGACAAGCTCGACAAGCTGCTCAAGCTGCTCGAATGATGAAGAGGGGCTTCGGCCCCTCTTCTTTGCCTACAGCCCGAGCAGGTTCAGCTCGCCGTCCGCCTGTCGGATACCGAAACTGCCGAAAACCTGGGCGCCGGCGAACGCCGCGCGACCCAGCAGCAGGTAGTCGGCCTCGCGGCGGCTGACGTCGATCCCGAGCTTCTGGAGTTCCTGGCGGGCCTTCTCCTCCAGTGCCTTGGGATCGCGGAGCTTCAGCTCCTCCTGCACGCGCTTGCGCTCGGCCTCGTCGTACTGCGGTCGGTCCGGGCTGCGGTTCACATACTCGTCGCTCTGGTAGTAGATCGGGACGTTGATGTCCGCGGCCTGGAAGCTGGCCTTGTTCTCGATCGGCGGCACCACCAGCTGGTTACCGATGCCCTCGGGGATGACGAGCCGGCGGGCGTAGAACGTGTTCTGGATGTTCTCCAGCGTGCTCTGGATCGAGAAGCTGGCGTTGTTCAAGAACTCCGAAACGCTGGACAAGAAGCCGGTGAGCCCACCGCTGCTGCCCTGCCGCGCCGCCTTCTCGGCCAGCTCCTTCTGCGACTCCTCGTCGGGCGCGACCAAGCCTTCTTGGTTGGCGAGCGCGGCCTCGGCGTCCTGCTGGTAGAAGATGGAGCCGACGGTGCTGAGGATCGCGTAGTTGCTGACGAAGAACTGGAAGTTGAACGGCAGATGGTGCGGCTGCATCGCCTGCTGCGTGGTGCTGGCGGTGACGATGTAGCCCTCGACCACGACGTCGTCGAAGTACAGGTAGACCCGCGCGTTCTGTTCGACGAGCCGGGTGCCGCGCAGGTAGTTCTCGTAGTTCGCCCAGAACTCCGACTTCCAGTTGAAGTCGGCGGTGTTCACCAGGATCCCCTGGATGTTGAGGAACCGCGGGCGCTCTCCGAAGAAGAAGATGTAGTCCTCGCCGAAGGTCTCGACGATCTGCTGCTTCTCCATCCGCGTCTCTTGGATCTGCTGGATGATGAAGTTCGAGTACTGCGTGCCGCGGCCGATGCCGTTCTCGTCGTCCGGGCTGCTGCTGTCGAACAGCGGGATCTCGACGCCCGTGGCGGTCAGGACCCGCAGCACGGCGTAGGTGTCGGACTTGACCTGGATGCCGCGAAGCGGTCGGCGCACGTTCACCTGCGGCTGACGCTGGTTGGCGTCGGCAAAGACCTGCTCGAAGGGGTCGGTGGTCACGCTGATGAAGACAGCCATGGGCGCAGTGTACCCTAGAGCCGGAGGCTGGACATGACCGAAAAGAAGCCGGCGAAGAAGTCCGTGGTCGAGTACGTGAAGACCTGGTGGAGCCAGATCGCGTTGCTCATCACCATCATCACGACCATCGTCACGGGCTACCGCTGGGTCGACGAACGGTTCGACGAGTACGAGCAGCGCGGCGTCGACATCGGGGACCTGAAGGAAACCACCAACAGCCTGCGGGGCGAGCAGTCCGCGATCAACAACCGCATCACCACCAGCCTGAACGAAGGACGACAACAGATCGCCCAGGAGTTCGAGGAGCGCGATGCGGTGGACGAAGAGCTGCGGGCGTACATCACGGCCGTGCGCAACGAGATGCGAGCCCGCCACGGCGTCGTGACGCTCGCGGAGTCCGGCACACGGCGACGAGTGTCGGTGCGCGAAGCCGAGTCCCAGGCCGATGAAGCCAGCCGCACTGCGGCGCAGGCACGGCCGAGCGGCACTCCCCTGGAAGGGCTTGACGACCTATAAGCAGTTGATGCACGAGTTCGACCCTGAAGAGTTCCGGAAGAGAAGTCCGGCGCTGTTCAAGCGCTGGCTCCGCACCAAAGAAGGAAAGCAGTGGGAGCGTGATCAGCGCCGGCTCGAACGTGAGCGAGCCAAGAAGTGGGTAGTAGATCCGCAGCGTGACAAGTACCCACAGCGTGGTCGTCGCTGGACAACAGCCGATGACGAAGCTCTGCGCGAGCACTGGGGGAAGCTGTCTCCGAAAAAGCTGGCCGACCGCTTCGGCAGAACTCAGCGCGCAGTGACTACACGCGCCCGCACCCTGGGCCTCGGCCCAGCCTCGGCGGCTGGCGGTGCCATGTCCCTGCACGAGTTCAGTCGGTACAGCGGCTTCAGTCGCGGCAAGATCCGAAGGGCCGCGAAGAAGCTGGGTATACCCCTAGTTCATGCGCTGACGTCAGAAGTCGGCGCTCCTGGATCAAGCAACAGGTCCGGAGGCACGTACAAGCGTCAACGAATCAGCACGTACGCCATCAAACCCGAACAGCAGCAGCAACTGCTGGAGTACATGCTCGAACGAGCAATCGATCGATAGGAGATGGCGTGCAGAAACTAGTCGCTGCCGCGATCTTCGCCTACGCGTTGTACACCGACGTCTTCGACACCTAAGCAGAAGAGGGGAGACCCCTCTTCTTTGCTTAGATCGAGAGGTTCGTGCGGATGATGAAGTCCTTGACCTCGCGCGGCACCGGCATGGTGAGGTCCTCGCCGGTGGCGTACCGATGGATCACGGACTTCGCGAGCATCTCGTAGGCGTCCTCGACGCCTACGGCATCCATGGCCTTCACCGCCACGCGGCGCTGACCGACCTTGAACACCAACGTGGTCTCCTGCCTGCTCATTCTGCTTCTCCCGTGCCGGTGCCGCCTTCCTTGGCGGCGTCGACCAGTTGCTGGATACCGCGGTTGATGTTCTGAAGGTGCTCGTTGCGGGTGGTGTCCAGCGGGTTCTGCTGGCGCTGCTGGCGCTCCACGGCCTCGCGCTGGATGCGCTGGAGCTGGTCGTTCTGGCCAGCGCGATTCACCAGCTCCTCCTGCTCTTCGCGGTCGAGCCCGCGTCCGCTCTGCATCGCGGAGCCATAGCTCTGGATCAGGTTGCGGGTCTCCTCGTCGGCACCTAGTCCAGTGCTGATCTGGTTCAGGACGCTCTGCGCATCCTCGCCACCGCGAGCGATGATGGACTCGATCTGAGCCGGACTACGCAGACGCCGGCCGTTGAGCCGGATGTCCATCCCCCCGATCTGGTTTCCGGTGATCAAGCCCAACCCGGCAGCAGCTCGGCCGCGGCGTCCGCGACGCCCACGTCCGCTGAGGTCTCGGAAGAGCTGGCGACGCCGAGCGACCTCGCCCATGAACGCCTCGCCGCCCTCCTGGTCCCCCGCCGCCGTCATCAGTCGCTGAGCCTGTGCGCTCTCAGGGTCGAGCTGCGCGAAACGGTTGATCATGGCATTGGTGGCTTCCCGCGGGTCCCCGGTTCCGGAGAAGGCGGCGCCGGCCACGCCGGACAGCACGCTCAGCTCGGCGCCACCCTCCATGCCGGCCAGGCGCCGACTGATGCCGAGGTACGTGCGGCTGATGTCACGTCGCTGGTCGATGATCTGCTGCTGACGCTCGGGATCGGTACGCAGGGCCTGGAGCCGCTGACGCGCTTCGTCGGTGAGTCGACCGCCACCGCGGCCCATGGACTTGCGGAGGTTGTACCGCAGGGCGTTGGCCGCCGCGCGCTGACCAGGGTCCTCCATGCGAGAGATCTCTTCGCTGAAGGCGTCCAGCTCTTCGCCCAGCGCTCCGCTGCCCTCGGCCGAAAGAATGCGGTCAGCCCGGCGCCGGAACTGCTCGCTGCCCGCCAACGCCATCACGGACTCGCGATCGGACTGCAAGCCGCCGAGAACATCCGAGGCGTAGCCCTGATCATCGATACCCATGCGCCGAGCCAGCTCGGGCGACAGTCGACCGACGGCGTGTCCGGCCAGGCCCAGGGCAGTGCGACGCATCCGGGTCTCGCCGCGGGTCCGGACACCAGCCTGTCGTAGACGCTGGCCCATCTCGCCGCCGCCGGCATAGAAGTCGGCCATGCGTTCCTGCGGGTTGGCCAACGCACCCATGACGTCGGACTCCATGAAGCCCAGCTGCGAACGCATACCGGCACCCATGCCAAGCTGAGCCAGCATCAGCGCAGGACTCATCGCCATACGCGTGAGATCGCGCCCGACGTTCTGATTATTCAGGCGCCCGCCGCCACGCATCATCAGCGAGCCGCGGTTGAAGCCGACACCAGCGCCCTGCATGCCCTGTTCATTCATGAACGCGTCGATGGCGTTGGCGTTGCCTCCAAGGTACTGGTAGATGTTGCTGGCGTTCCCGGATCCACGGGCCGCGATCTGGGCGTTGAGAATGGACTCTCGCGTGGCGCCGACGTTCTTGTTCAGGTTCTCCAGCGCCAGTGCGTCATCGCCGGTCACCGTGCCTTCGCGCGCCAGTACCGCTCGGCGCATACGATCACGGATAGAACCGGTGCCGCGGTCGCCGCGCCGACGCAGGATGTCTCCCGGGGACCGGCCCATGGCTCGCTCGAACAGACCTCCGCGCGGATCGATGTCCGGACTCCCGGACATTCCAGGCGAGATGCTGAGGCGCTCCATGTCGGAGTCTGACGCCCGGCCGATCATCATGCGGTTCATGGCCGCGCGGTCCTCGGTGCTCATCGCGTTCTCGGCGACACCAAGCACGTCGTTCATCGCGCGCTCTACAAGGCTGGAGATGCGCGTCATGAACCGACGGCCCATGGCCTCGACGTCCCGCGTGCCCGTGGCCTGCTGCATGCCGTGGCTGAGGTGGCGCGTGAAGGCGTCGAGGCTGCGGTTCTCTCGCAGGTCGGTCTGGAGGTTCTGCTGACGCTCCGCACCCATGGAGTCGAATCGCTGCTGCTGAGCGATCGTGCCTTGGTTGCGCAACAGACCCAGCATGACCTCGGACTCCGGGCGGCTCATCCGGAACCGCCGCTGGAGCACGAGGCTGGCGATGTCGTCGCCCTGATCGAGCGCGCGGTCACCGACCATCTGCCGGAACATGCCGAGCTGCCCGGCCATGCCGCCCTGTTCCAGCAGCGCGCCGCGGAGGTGTCCTTCTTGGTTGATCGCACGGGCCCGGCCCATGCGTCCGACGTTGCGATGGGCACGTCGGCTGATCTCGCCGGTCGTCATGTCTCCGGACATCAGGCGATTCAGCATGTCCTGGTCGAGACCGGTGCCGTCTTCGTTGGACATTCCGTAGATCGTGTACCGACCCATACCGCGGCGACTGAAGCGGGCGCTGCGCTGGAGCATGCGGGTGGTGAACGCACCGATGGCATCGGCGCCCGTGAGTCCGCCGGTGGCCTCGCTCAAGGCCTCTTCGTTGATCACGCCGGACTGGACCGCGCCGCCGAGCGTCGACGCCGCTCGCAGGGCGCCGTACGCACCTTGTCGACCAAGGCCACCAACCGAACGAGAGATCTGAGCACCCTGCGTGCTCAGGCCCATGAGCTGCTCGCGGCTCAGACCAGTCGTCGCCTCCGCGCTGCGCATCTCGCCGGCGAAGTTGACGCGGTCGACCTCCTGGAAGATGCCGGACTGCCTCGACTGCCGGACGAAGCGCAGGGCCTCGGTCAGCGTGCCGCCGAGTTCGTCCTGCACACTCTTCAGCGTGTCCAGCATCCGCCGGAAGCGCTGGGTGAACTGCTGGACGTCCCGGACACCGGTGAACATTCCGGCCTCGGCGCCGCCGCTGATCAGCTGATTCAGCTCACCGGTGTTGGTGAAGGCGTTGGTGTTCAGCTCGTTCTGAAGGACCTGTCCGATCTGGCCCATCTGTTCTTGGTTGAAGCCCCGACCCATGCGGCCCTGGCCGCCGAAGAAGTTGAAGTTCCCGCGCAGTGTGGAGTTGATCGAGGCCTGCTGCTGCATGCCTCCCATGAACGCGCCGCCGTAGTGGTCGGCCACACGACCGGCCGCGTACATCGGAAGCGCGACAGCTCCGCCCACCGCCAGGCCCCCAGCGAGCCCGCCACCGGCCATCGCAGCGCCGATGCCGAGGCCGACGGGGTCCATCGCCAGGCCACCCACGGCCGAGCCGACCCCCCAGGCTGTGCGACCGACGCCAGCCATGCCCATGGCGACCTGCTCGCCGTACATCCCGCCGTGCGCGCCCTGGAGCCCTTGCATCGCCGTCATGGGCGGAGGCGCCATAGGCGGCGGAGGCGGCATCGGAGCGCCGGCCTGCATCGCCTGCTGCATCGGGTACGACAGCTGCTGTGCGTACGCCATCTGCCCGCTGGCCATGGCCTGCTGGGCATGAATCTGCTGGCTGATGTAGGAGCTGGTGAACGGCACGCTGCTCGAAGTCTACGCGCTGCAAGGGCAGGAGGTCGAGTACCCTATGAGATCTTGGACCCACAACTACCAGAGGAGCGTATGAGTAACCCGAAGTTGATCGCTGTTCCGCGCATCGGCAACATCCAGGCCGTCATCGAACTGAAGGGCGAGGGCTACATGCAGCGCCCAGTCGTTCGGCTGTCGAAGCTAGTGCCCCAGGAGGTGCTGGCCGTCGACCCACAGGCCAACCAGGTCTGGGAGATGACCGAGATCGCAGCCCTGCACGACCTGACCGGTCGGTTGATGACCCAGGCCTACAACATCCAGTCGATGGTCCCGGCGAGCGGACCGACCGAGCCGCCGGAGAAGAAGCCGGAGGCTCCTCCGGAGTTCCAGAACGAAGTGGAGCCGAACGATGAGTGAGGCCGACGATCACATCATCGTGACGCTAGGTGGCGTCAAGGGCAGTGGCAAGGACACCGTCGGGGCGCTGATGATGAAGAGCCTCGGGCTCTATCGCCGCCACAGCTTCGCGGCGCCGCTGAAGCAGATGGCAGCCAAAGCCTTTCCGCAGCTGACCGCCGAGCAGCTCTGGGGCAGCAGCTCGGCTCGCGAGGAGCCCATCGATGTTCCTTTGCGCGGTCTGGATCCGCGCAACGGCGAGCGCATGGCCCGCACGCTGAGCGATGACGAGGCTGGTGAGCACACCGGCTGGATCGCGAGCGACGGGACCATCTACCCCACGCACCTGAACGCTCGCATCGTGCTTCAGACCCTCGGCACCGAGTGGGGTCGGCGGCTGCACGACAACATCTGGGTCGATGCCGCGCTCGGACACTGCGAGGTCGAGGGTCCGAACGACAACTGGGTGATCACCGACCAGCGCTTTCCCAACGAAGCACTGGTGGCGCGCGAACGCGGGGCCGTGACGGTGAAGCTGCTTCGCGGCTGGTACGAGGCGAAGGACCGGTTCGAGGCCGCGGGCGTGCTGCGGGACGGCAAGATCATCGAAGACGTGCTGACCGGCATGGCGGGCCAGGACTTCCATCCCAGCGAGCTGCTGATGTTCACGATCCCCGAGCACCACTACGACTACGTGCTCGACAACCGCGTCGACCTCGACCAGCTGCCGGGCCTCGTGGCGCGGCTGGTCGAGGAGATCCACCACAGCGCGTCCCACTGGCGCCGTGCCCGGAACTTCGCCGAGGAGATGACTGAGCGTAAGGGCCGGCGACCGACCGTGGCCCCGATGCGAATCGGGCTGTAGTTCGGCCTATCAGCAAATGAACTGGAGCGCTGCGTGGCTCCGGTATCCTCTCCTCGAAGGGGGTGGTGGTCGGGAGGCATTCTCCCCCCAACCACCCAAGTGACCTCTTGGCCACCATCCCCTTCTCTTTTGCCTACGCCTCGATCTCGATCTCGACGTCGTCCTTGTGCTTACGCAGGGACGAGGCGTGCTGGAGCTTCTTGCCGATATGGCTGAGGTAGTTGCCGACGATCTCCTCGCACGTCGCGCAGAGCTTGTCGAACTCCAGGACGGTGTCGCCGTTCATGCGGACCACCAACGACTTCGGTCCGCTGAGGTTCTTCTTCGAGAGGTTGGCCGCCTGCTCCAAGGAGATCGACTCTTCTTCGACACGAGGGCACCGGCTGCACCGGCGCTTCAGGACGATTTCAGTCATGGCTTGGTGCTGGCGTAGATCAGGTAGGACTTCACGCTCAGGCGCTCCGCTGCGGTCAGCGGCGAGGCGCCTATTCCGGCGCCCTTGTTCTTCTCGATCACCCAGTCCTGGAACTTCTTGATCTCACCGTCGAGAAGGCGGTCCATCTCCTGGGGGGAAAGCTCGTTGGGATGCGGGGTGAGCTTGACCTCAACCCGAAGACTTCGTTCGGTCACGTGCGGCGTTCCTTCCCTTGCGGGTCTTGACCTTCGGGATCGGACCACTGTCGTCCGCATCCTCCTGGGTTTCCTCGACCGGCGGTAGGAGCTGCATGTTCTCCCACTCGTCGATCTCGCTGTCGGCGAGGTCGGCCTGCTCGACCAGCCACGCCTGAAAGTCCTTGATGTGGTCCTGCGGCACGATCGCGTGGTCCGAGCGCACGAACGTCATCTCCGCCTCGCCGCTGTCGTCGTCGGTGTAGTGGGCTTCGATGTAGGTCAGCAGCACCTGAAGGATCGCGGTACGCGACTTCAGCTCCGAGACCTTCTCCAGTGCTTGTCGGATGGTAGGCACGATGTCCTCACGCTTCGAGGAAGGAACGGATGCGGGTGTACAGGTCCGCCCCGGCGGCCGTGTCCTTGATGATGTTCTTGAGCGGGTAGATCACCCACTCCTGGCTGTCGCGCACGGCGCGAAGGTGGTCGCCGCCCTGGTACTTCGCCTGCTCCAGCTCCGCCGCGACGCGCAGGTCCTTCTTGATCGTCTTCATGCGCAGGTCGGCATCCATGCCGAGCGCCTCGAAGCACTTCAGCACCAGCGTCGCCCAGTGCTGCATCGGAAGCCGGGCGAAGATCTGGCCGGTGAGCTTCTTGGGGTCGGTGGCGCGCTTGCACTTCGGACAGACCGCCGCCTCCTTGCCCACCCACTTCAGGTCGAGCGGGTTGCCGCAAGTGCGTTCGTGCTCGCCTTCCTCGATCTTCTGGGGGCAAAAGTAAACGACCTCGTCGCCGCCGCCGTGAGCGAAGCCCTCGTTGGTCCAGGCCATGAGCATCCCCGGGAAGGCCTTCTGCTTGCTCCGGCCCTCGGAGCCCACCACCAGCTCCAGCTTGTACGCGGCACGCAGCTTCTGGTTCTCGGCGACCTGACCACGCTCGTACAGCTCCTGGAGCTGCTTCTCGACCTTCGGGTCGAGGACGAGGTTCTGGCCCAACTCGGCCATGTCGTACAGGTCACCGGGAACGATGGACTTGCCGTCGGACTTGATGAATCCCGGCTGTCCTCCTCTCGCTACTCCGCTCACTGTCCGCCTCCTTGAAGTCCGGTGGCCACGATGCTTTGGGCGCTTTTGAGATCGTGTGCGCCCTTCATCTTGCCATTCGCAGGATCGAAAGCGTACTTCTTTCTGCCCACGAGCGGGAACTCGGTGACGTCGGCGCTCTGGCTGACCACGCGCAGCACGGCCTGTCCGAGGGCCTCGGCGCCGGCGCGGATGTTGCCGCTGATGACCACGCGCCAGAGATAGCGCACCACCTCTTCGTCGGTGACGTAGTAGGCCTGGCTGATGTCGACGTTCCAGCCGTTGGTCTTGGCGGCCTTGGTCTTGGCGTCGAGCAGGTACTCCTCGATCACCCCGCGCCACTGCGCGAACCGGATCTTGTCGCGGTTGATGCGAAGGAAGAGGCGCAGGGTGTTCTGTCCGGCCGGGTTCTCGTGCCGAACCACGGTCACGTCGATCTTCTTCAGGATGGCAACGAGGTCCACGTCAGGCTCCCATGTCCACGATCACGCCATGGAGCGCGTCGCTGATGTAGTCGGTCGGACTGCCGACGACCACGAGCTTGCGGTAGTCCCGATCCTTGAAATGAATGACGCGCATCCCGAAAACATGCGTCGCCGGAGGTACATCTGGCAAGCCGAAGTACGCTTCGAGCCATCCATCGGCGGGCGCCAGCACCCAGTTCGGGCGGAGCCCGCGACGCGAGATGCTGTCCATGACATCGCGCATCACGAACAGCGGGTGGTCGTCCGGGTGGTAGGGGTAGGAGTCGACATCGTCGGAGATGCGGTGCAGTACGGCCTCGCCGTCGATGGTCTCTTCGACCTTGCGCGAAGGGATGACCGGCTGGGTCTCCGCGACCTGACGAGAGACCGTGATGTCGGCCGATGTGATGCTGATCTCTTGGATGGCAGAGAGGTCCAGCAGGTCCTTCAGCAGGTCCAGCGTCTTCTCCTTGGTCCGGGGGAGCTTGACCGTCTGGGACCGGATGGGCAGCTCTTCGTGTGCGTCGATCACAGTGATTCCATCAGGGCACGCCGTTCGCGCTCGACGTGCTTCTTGTAGAAGGCGATGGCGTCGTTGATGACGCCCGACTGCCCATCCCGGTGACGGTCGGCCTCATCCCGCACGAACTCGTGCAGCTCCTGAAAGAGCCGGACGGTCGTCGGCGCGGTCTTCTTCGGCTGTCCCTTACGGCGGGCCACGCCATAGGGAATACATGCGAATACAGTCGGCCGTCAACCCCCTTCGGGGATCTGCCTCAGCGCATCGAGGTAGCGGTCGAGCCCGGCGATCGGAAACGTGCGGGCGAAGAGCTTGATGGTGTAGCGATGGAGCGCGTTGAGGTCGCGGTCGGAGGTGGTGAGGCCGTTGACGAGCACGGCGTCACGAATCTGCCGCTCGATCTCGGCCTTGAGCTTCGGGTTGCTCGCGAGCCAGAGCGGAAGCCAGGTCCACCGGATCTCCAGCCGACCTTCGTGCATGTGGACGATTCGCATCAGTAGCTGCTGACGATCTTGAAAGGTGGGTTGAAGAGGAGTTCGAGACCTTCGCGGTTGCGGTGGGCGTCGCACAACCAGAACAGCCGCTGGTCCACCAGCGCGCCGAGGGACGTGATCTCGTCACAGCCCTCGTGCTGACAGACGTGCATGGTCGTCGCGTTCCCGCCGCAATGATAGCTCGTGCGGAGATCGAGGACGTAGCGCTTGTAGCACTCTGCTGCCTCTTCCGGCGTGGCGTGGCCGTCGCCGTGGAAGTGGTGCTTGTGCTGATCGATGAGGTGGTCGCGGTGGGCGTTGGGGTTGATGCCCATCTCGGCCGCACGACGGCGCGCCGCCTCGATACGCTCCCACGGCGTGCAGTACCCGGTCGACCGGACGTTGCCGTTGTTCATGACGGTGAAGTCCCAGCGACCGTCGGACTTCCGCTGCCGAGCTTCGTAGTAGTTCATGGTGTCTCCTTGTCGACGAACGTGAGCACCACTCCATGCGGCGCTACCTCATTGTCGCGGAGAACCCTGCCGCCTGAAAGCACGGTGAACATCTGATCGGTTCGCAGCACCGACTGCGCCAGCGGCATCAGCTGCACCACCGTCGAGTTCTCGGGCGCGAGAACGTGGTAGCGACGAGGTCCCCAGACCACGATGTAGCTGAGGTAGCGGACCTTCGGCGTCGTCTTCATCAGAGCGCGCGGACAGTAGCCTGGTAGAGCCAGGTCGTAGCCTGGATGGTGTCGTCGGCATGCGACCAATCCCGCTCGACCGTGAACCAGAACGGGTTGTTGGCGATCAGCCCAGTGAGGGGCACGCCCACCTCGTACACGACGTTGGACGTCGCGAAGCTGGTGGTCACCGAGGCGGTCGACGTCGGCGTCGCGTACGGAGCACCGGTGCCGGCGCCGTAGCGGACGAGGAAGCGCGCGGAGCGGTCGCTGGTCGCCGGGAGGTCCGAGACCAGGTACAGCCGCAGCGTGGGGTCCGTGACCTGCGTGTAGGCCGTGAACCACGGACGACAGAAGCGCCCGGGGGTCGAGACCACGAAGTTCCGGACGTAGGCCGTGAAGATCTCGCCGGCGATGTTGCCGAAGCGTGCTCGGATCTCATCGGCACCCGCCGGACCCGCGAGACTGCCGAAGGCCAGACCTTCGTCGTACAGCTCGTTGTAGACGCCCTGGCCGTTGCCGGCGCCGCGCTCGAACCCTGCGGAGTGCCAGCCGCGGGCGCTGTGCTCGCCCTCGGTCCAGGCGGCGTCGCTGGCACCGTCGATCTCGGTGACGCGCAGCTCGGTATCCCGACCTTCCCAGCGAACGCCGGAGTACGCACCGCCGCTGCTGGCGAACAGCCCCTGGAAGCTCAGGCCCTCGCCAGCGGCGGGCGTGAGGGTCATGGAGTCCACGAGCCAGTGGGCGTAGGCGTGGACGCTACTGGGACCGGCAGCGAGCGTCTCGTCCGCCTCCCAGTAGGTGTCGTCGCCGCCTCCGTAGGCGTTGACACGCAGTGCCCCGCCTTCGACGAGCTGGAAGTCGCTGGCTGCCCCGCCGGCGGCCGTCTGGTGCGTCCAGCCCTGGGAACTCGGCAGCGTACCGAGGCGGGCGTCGTACTCGATGACGGCCTCGCAGTACTCCAGCGGGATGCCGAGGCGCGAGCGACTGGCAAGCTGCGCGACGCTCTCGAACTGCTGACGAAGCCAGAGATGCGGGAAGCCGCCAAGATCGGCTTGCTGAGGAACGATGATCATGGGAGGGGCCTCCAGCTCGAAGATAGATAGCGGTGTGAGCTGCTCGCTGCAACGATCGAACAAATACGCGGTGTAGCTTCCGGTCTCCGACACCTCCGGCAGCCGAGTCCGAAGCAGCGTGTCGACGCTCGACTCGCTCGCCGGCGGCGGACCGAACTGCGTGGTTGCCGGAGGAGTTGCTGCGATCGGGGGAGGCGGGCCGGGGTGATACGACAGCGGCACCTGGTAGGTCACGCCGCTGGGTCCGACGAGCCGCAGTTCGTAGCAGGTAGCCGGCCGCGCGACATCGGCCGCTGCGACGTAGAACCAGCCGCCACTGACGTAGCTGCCGAGCACCGTGATGCCACCGAGCACCATGTTGCTGCGCACGCGCTGGCAACGCTCGCACGTCACCGCCTCGCTCACCGCGCGGTAGACGGCATCGAACAGCCCCCACTCGCCGAAGAACCCGGAGCCGAAGTACGTGCCGAATGGCGTCGCACCGAAGCCCGGGATCCCCGCGCTCTGGGGGTCGTAGTACATCCAGCGCTGGACATCTTGCTCGACCGGCGTGCGGCCGGTACGGAAGCGGCGATGACCGCAGGTGCACTTTCGATGCGGATCAGCTACCACCGCCTCCTCCGAAGATGAAGGGAATCAGGACCTCGATGACCTTGAAGGTACCGGTTGCGACGGCCGTGAGGAAGCCGGCCACGCCGGCGATGATGGCGATCTTCCAGCGCAGGTTGAGCTGCTTCCACTCGTCCTGCCGCTCTTCGTCCTTCTCGGCCTTGGCGTCCGCCTTCTCCCGGGCCTTCGCTTCGCCCTGGATGGCAGCAAGTCGGTGCTTGGCGGTGTTCTCGGCCTCACGCGCAGCGTACACGTCCGCAGCAGCCTCTCGTTGTGCACGTAAGGTGGCCAGCTCGTCTTCAACCTTACGGAGCCGCTCCTCCAGGGAGTCCTTGTCGCGCGCCAACGTAGCCACGCGCTCTCGGACGTTGCGCATGTAGAACAGCATCGCGGAGAAGCCCTTATCGATCTTGGAGACCAACATCACGAGCGCACGACGAAGTCGGTCGTCATCGATCTCGGACGACGCCTCCAGCACCGAGTCGAGCGGTAGCGCCGGGAGGTCCGGCCTACTGGGACGGTCACTGCCCATTGGCGAAGCTCATCGGATCGAGATTGAGAGCTTCGAGCACGCGGCGCTCCGCCTCTTCCAGCGTCGTGCTGGGAGGGGGCGGGGTGCTCTTGGAGGTGGTGACCTCCTCAACATCCTTCATCGCGCGCAGGTCCTGGCTGCTGATGCGCTTGAGCAGCGTAGCGCGGTCCGCCTCTTCCAGACGGAACTGAAGACGCAGCTCCCGGATCGGAGCCATCAGCTTGTCGCTGTAGACATCCGCCAGAGCGTCCCACGCCTCGGGGTAGTGCAGCTTGAGGTAGGTGCGGAAGTCGACCAGGCCTTCTTCGATCAGCGCGATGGCCTCGCGCCCGGTCTGCACCAGCACGGGGTCGGCGTCTGGTGCTCCGGCCTTCTCCAGGCTCAGGCGCGTCAGCGTCCGAGTCTGAAGCTGCTGCCGGTGCTGCTGGATGGCGAACCAGGTCTTGCGCTCCAGCTCATCGACAATATCACGCTCGGGCGTGACCGTCGGATCCTTCTTCACGATGAAGTCGACAGCACCGCAGTCGCGCGTGAGTGCTGCGATCTTGATGTCCTCTGTGCCGCTGAGCACGATGATGGGGACCTCCGGTACCGCCTTGTAGACCTCGACCACGGTGTCGATGCCTCGGCTGTCTTCGAGGTTGAGGTCGAGCAGTACGAGGTCGTACTGGCCATCGCGCGGATGCATGAGCTTCATGATCGCGGAGGACAAGTACTCGGTGGTCTCGACCCCGAACTCCAGCAACCGCGCCTTGCCGAGAAGGCGGCGGAACAGAGCTTGGTCGGCCGGGTTGTTCTCGACCAGCAGCAGCTTGATCGCCTTCTTCATGACTACTCCGCGGCGTCGTACGAGACGATGTCGGTGTGCGGGGGGAACTGGTTGTGCCCAAACCACCAGGCATCGAAGTCGGCGGCCATGCGCCGGAAGGCCTCGGGAGTCACGGGCTTGATGACGTAGTTGTTAGCGTGGTGATCCGACGCGCGGGCGATGTCGGTCTCTGCCTGCGACGAAGTCAGCACGACCACGGGAATGCGGCGAGTGATGGGACTGCGCTTGATCTGTGCGAGGACGTCCCAGCCCGTGACGCGCGGAAGGTTGAGATCGAGCAGCACGAGGTCGGGCCACGCCTTGCTGGTGTCGAACAGGCGTTCGATGGCAGCTTCGCCATCCGTGACTACCTCCCACTCGATCGGGTAGGCACGGAAGGCACGCATCGTCAGGCGCACGTCCGCTGGGTTGTCCTCGACCAACAGGACCTTACGCATCTTCTTCTTCCTTCGCCGCGACACTGAACTCCTCCAGGGGAAGGGAGAATGAGACCGTAGTCCCCTGGCCCTCCTCGGACGAGGAGATACCAACCTGCCCGCCATGAGCATGCACGATGCGACGGACGAGAGCGAGTCCAATCCCCGTGCCGTTGTACTTCCCCCGAGCGTATAGGCGCGTGAAGACCTCGAACACCTGCTCCCGGTACTTCTCGGGAATGCCAATGCCGTTGTCGGCCACGTGCACCACGATCTCTGTGGCCTTGGTCGTGGCTGTGATCTGAATCACGCACGGACGGCCCTCTGCCCGGTACTTCAGAGAGTTCGCGACGAGGTTCTGGAGCACTTGCGACAGCATGGTGTGGTCGGCGTAGACCTCCGGTAGGTTCTCGGCCTGGATGATCGCGTCGGCCTCCTCGATAGCCAGCGCCAACGAGCTGATGACCTCGTTCACGGCGTAGACCAACGGGAACCGAGCCATCTTGAGGTTCCTGCCGGCACGACTGAAACGCAGCAGGTCGTTGATGAGCCTGCGCATACGCTGCACACCTTCGATCACGAAGGCCTTGGCTTCTTCGGCGTCGGGCTCAGTTAGGCGATCGCCGTAGTCCTCGAACAACGCAGTGATGAATCCCGCAATCTGTCGCAGAGGCTCCTGGAGGTCGTGTGATGCCGAGTACGCGAACTGCTCTAGATCGGAGTTAGTGCGACGTAGTTGCTCCTCGGTGTGCTTGATGTGCGAGACGTCCATGTGTGTGCCCACCATCCGGTAGGCAACCCCAGTCTCGTCTCGCAGTGCGATGCCGCGGTCGAGCCGCCATCGGTAGTCTCCGTTGGCGTCCCGGATCCGGACGACCTCAGCGTACGGCGTGCCGTGCTGGAGGTGTGCTTGGATAGCTGCCCACGCCCGCTCACGATCCTCGGGATGCAGTAACTCCTTCCAGGAGTCGACGTGGTGCTCAAGCTCGCCGGGCTTGAACCCCAGCGAGGCTAGGTAGCGGGGGGACAGTTGGTCTCGGCCACTTGCGATGTCCCAGTCCCAGAATCCGTCGGTAGTGCCTTCGGTGAGCGCCGTAAGCAGATCAGATTCCTCTGGAGTCTTCAGCACCACTGCGCGCTGAAGCCTGCGGTAGTTCCTCCAGAGCGTGGCAGCGGTCCACACCGAGGCCGTAGCTGTGGCGATCGTGAGTACTGCCTCTACGCGGTAGAGCGGCTCGTGCGTTGTGACCACCTTCCAGCCATGCGTGAGTCCACAGAGCCCGACGAAGAGCGTGAACTGCTTGCCGATCAGCCGCGCTTCCTTCACGCCCCCCAGATGCCGGCTGCTGTGCGACACGTAGAGCGAAACGACTGCGATCACCAAGTACGACAGCGCGGTTGCCGCATCCCCGAGCACGCTGCTCCAGTAGACGAACGGGTCCCTGAAGTAACAATGGAGGTGCGGCATCCAGTGCTCGTGCATGATCAGCTCTTCGCGTGGACCTCGCCCGTGCCGGCGATCAGGTTCATGTTCATGAGCTGCTCGTCCTCGGTGCATACGCTCGAAGCCAGTGCAGCAGCAGCGGTGTTCAGCGCCAGCTGCTTGTTGTGCAGATCCATCTCGGACTGCTGGAGCGCCATCCGCGCGGCACGGACGTTGGCCTCGGCCGCGCGCTTCTCGGCGTCGGCGACACGGAAGTTGGCACACAGCGTCGGGTCGAGGTCGACCGTCTTCGGGTACTTGGCCTTGGGCTTGCCCTTGAGCGGCTTGCGGCGCGGACGCTTGGTGGCCGTCTTTTTGCGGGTCGTCATCAGATCTCCTTTCAGACCACAGGGGTCTTCGGGCTGATAGTACCCCAGGGCAGGTCGACAACGCGCGCGTCTTCTCCCGCGAAGAACGAGGTGGTCTGCGTCGGGTTGTTCATGATCGATCCGATACCGCCAGCCTCGTCGTGACCCACGTGCTGAAGCAGCTGCGGACGAGTCGATAGCCGACGAACGTCGTGCGTCGCGAAGAACCTGTTCCAGCGATGCGAATCGCGTGCACCCTCGGGCGGAGGCCAGCTTCTCGATTCGATCCACTGAACACCACGAACCGCTAGGTCCGTACGCATCAGCATCGCCGGTCCGCTCAGGACCGATGGCTCCACCCAGTGCGGGCCGACGAACGGTGCACCGGAGAGGTAGGGATCCTTCACGAAGTACCCGATGGCAGTCTCGGCATCAGCAAACCGGGCTGTGGCAGCAACGACCGCCATGAAGTCCTGGCACATGATCAGGTCGTCCTGGAGAACGAGTCCGTGACGCACGCCGGCCGCGAAGATGCGCTCCCATGCCGCCTTATTCGTGGTCCACGGCAATCCTTCCGCCCATGTCGCGCCGAGGTACACGACCTCGGGCGGCGCCTGCGCGTGGATCCGCAACTCCATCGTTCGGACGTGCATGCGTCGCCGTGGGTGCGCCTGTATGGCGACACCGATAGTCACGGCTCTGGTAGCTCGTAGTAGTCGACGATCGCCCGCGCACGTGCAGTCCATTCGGGGGAGATCGACATGAGCTGCTCCCAGGTCGGTGGAGGATCCAAGCGAGCAGGCTTCCGGAGCGGTCCGTTTTCAGGCGCCACACGGACCTTACTGAGCGCAGCGAGCAGTGCGTCGAGGTCTTCATCGAGCCGGTACACCCGGAGCAAGTAGTCCTCTTCGCCCCGCAGCTTCTCATGGGTGAGCACCCACCAACGCAACGCGAGTTCGATGTCTGCCGGCGAGCCTGGGCGGACCTCTGCCGGAGGTCCTTCGCGGGGAGGCGCCCACTCGACGCCGCGCTGGCGCGGGATCCAGATGAACGGAAGAGTCGTCAGCACGCGCAGGGGGTGTCGGATGAGACGCACCACGACATCGTACTCGTAGCGCTCGAACGCGTAGTTGTTCAGTCCCAGGAAGTGCATGCCGCCGCAGATGCCCTCACTGAACATCACCTCGTGCCCGACCTCTATGCCGGACGCCTGGAGGGTCTCCGCCGTGTATCGAGATCCGCCGCAAGGTGTGGCGATCACGCACATCCGACGGTGCTCCGGTGCGCTACCCTGTGGCAGCGGTCGGACTCGACGAGGATCGTTCATGCGTTCGCGGCGGCGCTCCAAACGATGTTCGCGTGCTTTGCGGCGGCGCTCCGCTCTATCGGGATCGACACCATCCGCGAGCTTGGTGAAGGGCAGCTTGCCGACCATAGCCAGCTTGGCGCGACGATCAGCCTCCGCGCGCTGAAGTCGCTTCACTTCCTCGACCGGCAAAGTACGACGCAGCTCTTCCCAGCGGTCGGTCATGCCGTGCTCCCGGAGTACGCCACCGAGATGTACCCGCACCCGGAGTTGCCCCCAGTGTCGTTGCCGATGTCGATGTCGCTGGCGCTCTCCGGTCCCCAGTCATCGCCCGAGCCGATATCGTTGTCGCTGCCTTCTGACACGTCGTTGAGGAAAAGCTCGTGTTCAGTGTCTGCCTGGGTGATCTCGGAGGTCAGCTTGTCCAGCGTAGCAAGGCTGGCGTGGCTGGAGTCAATGAACTGGTTGCCGCCACCGTTCGCTCGGAAACGCATGCGCGTGTTCGTCCCGGACTGGTTGCGACTGACATAGTCTCCGCCATCGATCCGGTAGATCTCTGCCGTTGACGAAGGGCCGTACTCCGCAGCGTACAGCGGATAGTAGTCGACCTTGAACCCGGTGTTGAACACATCGGAGTCGATGTCGGCGTTCGGGACGGTGGTGTCAACGTCCTGTGCGCGGGCGCCGTTGTTGTTGTCGTAGTTCGGGAACCAGCTCGTGGCGAACGCGCCTGACTCCATCTGGCACGGCCCGAACACCGCCGTGCCTGTGGCGGAGCTGTTGAGCGATCCGATGGTGGTGCCCGCCGCAGGACACAGCGAAAGTGTGGACAACGAAGCGGTTGTGACGTCGAAGCAGATGATCAGACGCCACCAGTCCGCATCCACGTCGCGCACGGTCACGTACTCCGGCGTCCCGTCCCGGGTGTTGGTAGCGCCAGTCTGGGTGTTGATCTGGACGGCGATGTCTCCGCCAGTAAAAACCGCGCCTGATTCGTTTATGCGGATCTCGGGGAAGCGACTCGTGTCGCTGTCCTTCTTGATGTAGATCGAGAACGTCCAGAAGCCAGTCCCGGTATAGCCGACACCGTCGGACACGGTCCCCACGGAACTCGTGCTGGTGTCCTCCAGCGTCCAGCCGTGATAGGTGATGCCGTCCGGACCAGTCTGATTCTGGGTGACCGTCGCGTTGGTCTTCGTCCAGTTAGCCACTTCGTAGAAGCCACCGAACGGCATCTCGTTGTTGATCGCCGGCTCACAGAGGACGGCGTCGAGCCCGCTGGGAAACGTCAGCTTCCGCGGCTCATCCGGACCCTTCATGCTGGCGTGGGCTTCCAGTACCGGCGGGTACCACGTGCACACGCCCGTCGTCGGATTGTACGTGTTGTAGTACTTCGTGGTGTACGTGGACGTCGGCGACGTCGGGTTCGGGAAGAAGTTGGTGACCGTAGAGGTGGTGAACCGCAGCGGACCCATGCCGGGGAAGAACCGGAAGGTGGCGGTACCGCTGTCGCCGCAGTTGAACTCACACGAGATCCGCCACCAGTCGCTGTCCTCCGGCGCCGTCTCGACGGTCGTGACGATGTTGAAGTGGCCGCTGTGTGTCTCTTCGTACTCGCCGCCGCCAGGCCAGAGGTTGAACCGAATCTCAGAGCTGCCCACCGTGAAGCCGAACTCGCACGACAACGTGGTGCTCGCCTTGAGGATCCAGATCCGGTAGCGGTAGCGCACACCGGCCGAGACCGAGGGGCTCATCTGGTATGTGTGGCCCTCGTTGTGCGTGGAGTCGTTGTCCTGCGTCGTGAACGCGTTGGTTCCGCCGAACGGATCCGACACGCCCGTCGTCTCCACCGGTGTAGCGACGTCGGTCCACATCGTGAGATCCGTCGGAGTCGTACGAGAACTGGCTGGCCCGGAGTTGCCGCCGTCGTTCCATCCGGACGTGGTCAGCCACTCGCCGCTGAGCCCGACGTGCGCCGCCTCGCCCTCTCTTCCACTTCCCAGATTGGAGAAGTCCATCAGGGGGGTGAGGCTGTTCACTACGGGGGTGAAGATCACCCCGGGTACGCCGACTCCAGGCATTACGGTGCCGCCGCGAGGTAGCCACCGATAGTGACGGTGGTGCCACGGCCCTCCAGCTCGATCGATGCGTATTGCTCTGCTGAGTGCGCCGAAGTGCTGCCTTGGTCGAACGCTGCCGGAACTTCACGCGTGGCCGTGCCGGCGTTCACCCGGATGGTGCTCGTTCCGGCCTGGATGAGCTTCACGAAGCCCGTGAACCCGGTGTTGACCGTGATGTCGACGTTGCCTCCGTTGGCGGTGAAGCGAATGGAGTCGCCGTCCATCGCACTGGTGATCGTGAGCGACGTCGCGCCGCTGACGACCTGTCGTCCGAAGTTGCTGGCCAGCTTCCACGTCGGCGATCCACCGTCGTAGCCGACGTTGATGTAGGCACGGGGCGTCGGGCTCAGCGTAGTATCGAGCCAGACATCTCCGGCGAAGTAGCCGGCGGTGTGGTCGTTGGCCGTCGTGGGAGCGCCACCGGCGGACGGGCGGTGAATCCGCGTCTCCAGCTCGATGTTGAGGTTGTGTGTGTCGATCGTGTCAGTAGCCGGATCATTGATCACACGCAGGATGCGTCCGGCCATGTAGCCTTGCTCGACATAGAACGCAGCGCCTGCTGCGCTGCCGCCAGCAGCGAACCAGTGGGGGCGTGAGGGAGCGCCGGAGGCTGCGACGACCCACGGTCCGTTCTCGGAGGCCGTGGTCTGACCGCCCAGCAGAATGAGATCGCCGGTTGAGAGCGTCGCGCCGCTGAAGCTGTCGCCTGCCTCAACCTCCGACGCCAGCACGACATTGCCGCGCGCGGGGTCCTGGGCGTACTTGACGCTGAAGAGCTGCCGCCCGCCCACCGCAGCTCGTGGAGCCGTAAGCAGCCCCTCGGTGCCCGTGGGGCTCGTGCCTTCGTTGACCGTCAACGCGCCGTAGTGCGTCCACGGAACCTGTCCGGTGGCGTAGCCCGACTGGATGTCGGTTGCCGGGTTACTCGTGGCGATGCGCACGGAGCCGTTGACCCCGCCTCCGCCGCCCGTCAGCCCGACCTCCATCCCGACGTTGCCGCCGTTGCCGGTTCCGCCGCCGAAGTCGTTGCCCGACGATCCACCGCGAAGGAATGCGCCTCCGCCATTTCCACTGGAGAACGTTGCGTCGCCGTTGCCGCCGGCACCGCCGAAGAGGTCCAGATCTGCACCGTCTTCGCCCGCGGCTCCGCTGGCCGCACCACCATCGCCAGACCGGATCGCCACGAAGGTCGCGGGATCACCGGCTGACGGCGTCTGCGACTGGATGTTGAACGTCGAGTTCGTGGCGTACTCGATGCCGTTGCTGTTCAGCACGTACTGCTGCGCGCCGCTGCTGCGGACGTCGTACTCGGCTGCGTGCACGGTCGCGAAGGCCAACGCCGGCTGACCAAGATCGATGGTCTCCTGCGTCTCGTTCGGAAAGGACAGCGACGTCGTGCCGCCACTGGCATCCAGCGTCATCGAGACGCCGTTGGCCACGAGGCTGACCTGGTTGGTCGCCGGCGAGTACATGCCGGTCGCGGTGTCACGAACCGCATACGACGGCGCGGGCTCTGACCCGGCCACGGTCTGCACCAGGCCGGCCGACGTCACCGCCGTGAGGTTCGGTGTCGCAGCCGTGCCCAAGCGCATCAGCAGGTTGTTGGAACCCGGCGCGGCGGTCTCGGTCGCCGTCAGGTTGATGCCGATGTAGTCGCCGGACGTCGCCTTGTTGATCGTCGGCGTGAAGTCGTAGGCGATCTCGGCGCCGGTCGCAGCATCGAGTACGCCGTCGACCACCAGCGCCGGAGACCCACCAGTCGAGATGCCGTACTGGTTGGGCGCGGGGTTGTACGCGCCGGTGTCCGGATCGCTGCTGAACGAGTGTGCCGGGTTCGGGGCCGAGCCGCCATTTGGCTGGAAGCAGTCGCCGCCGACAATGCAGTCGCCTCGGATGATGACGGTGTCGGTGCCGTCGGTGACCGTGATGCCGTCCTGGCCGACGCCGGAGGTCGTAACGGCCACGGGGTTGGCGGCCGTCAGCAGGATCGCGGGATCGGCGTCGTACGTATCCTGCATGTCGACGACGGCGGCTCCCGGGGCTGCCGGGATCCACTGTCCGCCACTGAAGGTCAGGATGTCGCCGGGACTGGGGCTGGCCGCACTGACCGTGTTGCCCTGGAGACCATCGACCGTCGGGTTCGGGTATGTACCGGCGAGGTCGCCACCCGCGGCGCCCGAGGGTGGTCCGCCAGTTCCGGTCGCGGCCTCGACCGCCAGCACCAGCTCGTAGGCCCACTCTGCCCAGCCACGCCAGTTCTTCTCGGTGACGCCGAGCCCGGCGCGGTCGACGTAGCTGGCGTTGTCAGTACTCTCGTCGGGGTCGTTGGCGGCCAGCGAGAACGTGATCGGCGTGGTCTCGGGGTAGACCGGAATCCGTAGGTTGGCGTTGGCCGTCCGGACGCTGGCAACGCGCTCGGTGACGGTGACGACGCCGTTGTTGTTCTCGGTGTGCTGAATCAGGAACGAGCAGGGCTGGGCGATGAGCCCGGCGATGCCGATGGTGACGGTGTCGCCGGTCGCGGCCGACAGCACGGCCGTCGAGCCCGTCTTGTCCAACAGCTCCCAGCTGTTGACGACCCCGGCCCCTGTGTTCTCGGCAACGAGGGTGATGACCTCGCCCGCTACGAGGTCGTGACGGGCCTCGTCGGGGTTGCCGGTACCCGGCGTGGCCTGGTCAATCCTGAACGGCATGAGCCGAGGATACCAGTGTTGGGCCCCAAAGAAGAACGCCCCCCTGGGCAAGGGAGGCGTTCTGGGATGGAAGGGGAGAAGGAACTGAAGAAGCGAGTACGCTGATCTTCATTCTGGTTCCAGCCCCGTCGGCTGTCAACTCGAAGGATCGCCGGGCCCGAGAATACGGAAAAAAACGAGCCCGCGGGGGCCCGCCGGGGGCATGGCCTCCACCTCGTAGGCGGAGAACCATGCCCGAGCGACGAGTGCGATGTCCTCGTCACTCGGGTCGGCGTCGTTGCGGGTCATACTGATCTGCACACGCCCGGGATCCGGGGGCAGCATGATGAACGCGACCCGCAGCTCCCCGCTGACGAAGCCCAGACTGAAGATACCGGGCGCGTCGGTGCTGTTCAGTCGCTGGACCATCTTCGGACTCTCGACCCAACCCTCGGGCACGTCCGGGATGGACTGCCTGAGCATGGCGACGCGAGCGCGCTCGGCCTTGGACACCGTCTCGGGGTAGCGCTTCATGTCAGGATGCGATCGTGCTCGTCTTCGGTGTAGACGAAGAACAGATCCTCGGGCTTGAGAAGGACGAAGTTGTCGCCGAAGAGCTTGCGGATCTGGAGGTTCGTGTGCTGCTCCTTGCGGAAACGCACGAACACGCACTTCAGTCCGACTTCGAGATCCGGGATCGGGATGCGGTCGCCGTTCTTCAGCTGCCGGGTCCCGAAGGCTCGGATGGTACCGGACTGGTTGACGTGCTCCATCGCGCCGTCCGGGAAGTGGATGAGGCCGGACTGTGACCGGTCCTGGCTGGGGTCCAGCTCCACGAGCACATCGCTGCCGATGAGACGCAGGACCGTGTCCTGGTTCTCGAAGCAGAAGCTGTGCATCAGACGATCCTCCAGTCCTCTGCCGCTTCGAGCGCGGCTCCGAACGTCATCTCGACGTCGGGTGCTTTCTCTTTCTTGTCCATGGTGCTCACCGTGCTCGGATCGAGAAGGTAGGGGCCGGCGTCAGCTCGGTGGGAAGGCCGAACAGAACGACGGGCCGGTGTGCATCGTGCTGGATGTCGCCGTCCAGGCGCATCTGGTTCTGGATCGGGATGAGGGCATGGTACAGCCACTCCGGGACCCGGAGAATGAGGTTGGCCTCGTCTCCGTGGATCATCCGGGCGGACTTCAGCAGATCGACGATCGTCTTCTGAACATGACCGTCGACCAGCTGAGCATGCGCGTCCTTGGCCTGGAAGATCACGTGTCCGCGGGCTCCAGCTCGTCGACGCCGTGCCAGGACACGACACCATCCGCCCACTTCACGCCGAAACGCTCCATCTGCGGGTCCGCGCCGACGATCTCGCCGGCGTTGCTGGCGACCTTACCCTCGGTGCCGGTGCGCTTGACCTTGTCGCCGGTCTCCAGGGTGTTGCCGTTCTTCTCCATGGTGTTCTCCTTCAGAGCTGTGCGGTGTCCAGGGTGTTGCCCTGGGCGGGAGACGTCAGCGTCTCCTCGTTGTCGGTGCCCAGGTCGACCGCGCCGAGGTCCTCGGGCAGGTCGTCCTCGCTGAGGTCGCCGAGCAGCTCCTTGAGCTGGGCGCGAACACCGCGGCGGACGTGCTTGCTGGCGCCGCGCAGCTGCTCGATCAGCTCCTGCTGGTTGGCGATGACCCAGACGCCGGTGCCGCCGTCCTCTTCGTCCGTCCCGAAGACCTGGACCTGGGCGATCTCCTCCTTGCCCTGGTCGTCGGTGAACTTGATCATGTAGGTCTTGACCTCGACGAGCGAGATGACCTGGTTCGGGCGACCTTCGTGGTAGGTGGCGGCGGGGGTGGGGCGGGTGACCTTGGGCATGATGCTCTTCCTATACGACCAGCAGATCGGCCGCGGTTCGAGTTCCGTCGATGACGGCCCGGAGAGTCTCCGGGCTCCAGTAGTTGAACTCCTCGGGGGGCAGTATGCCTCCCTGGAGCTGCTCGTGCTGTACGGCCCGGAAGCCGACGTGCGTGGGGCGCAGGTCCTGGACGATGTCGATGACCGCCTCGACCAGCTGCATGCGGCTCATCACGCCGTTCTCACGGTTCCAGCTGAAGGCCCGTCGGCCCTGTCCGGATCCGTCGTGCAGGACGGCCTGGCAGTAGATGTAGCCCATGATCTTTGGATCATGAGCGTAAGTGATCCGAAGTTCAACCCTGCGAGAAGAACTCATCGGCTTCCTCCACGCTGCTGTGGACCTCGCGTGTCGTAACCTCCGGAGCCTTGTGGACCGGTGCCTTCTTCGGGACGATGGGGTATCCCATCTCGTCCTGCGGCGGGCGCCCGGGCGGGCGGCGGTTGGCGCGGGCGCGCAGCTCGGCCTTGGCATCCTGTCGCGCGGTGATGGGGCGCTTGGCGCGGCTGGCCTGGATGGCTTCGAGCCGCTGCTGGGTGCTGGACTTCTCGACTACACGAGCCGGAGGAGGATCGTAGTCGATGTCCTCGACGCGCAACGACTCCTCCGGGGGCTGGAAGAGCGAGTGGTCTTGGTCCCCGATGTCGCCGCCGAAGACACGCTCGCCCTTCTCGTTGATCGGCAGACCAACGGTCTCTTCGTTGATCGGGTTCTCCGCGTATGTTTCCTCGGGGCCATGAGGCACCGGCTGCGGAGCGGGCTGCTGGGTGCTGGCGATCAGGGCACGCAGCTGGTCTTCGCTGACCGGCACGTTCATCTCGACACCGCCGACGACGAGCTGGGCATAGCTCGTGTTCTCGTTGGTGTCGGCATCCCAGTGCTGGTGCACCCCGACGAGATCGATGATGACCTTCATGACTTCCTTCCGTACGGATCCGGTGGATGTACGTCCTCCGGCTTGGTGCGCTGAGCGTCCTGCGCCTCCTGGATTCGCTTGCGGCTGGCGAGCACTACGCTGAGCGCAGCCGAGCCCTGCTGGCCCATGAACAAGAGGACCAAGCACTTGGTCGGTCCCTGCACCAGTTCCTGGGTCTTGGGATCGACGTGCTCGACGTTGTACGCCACGCAGTCCGGGCCACAGACACGAGTGCCGTCCAGCCAGCACAGCATGCCGGGCTTGATGTCCATTTCGTGCGGACGCTCGATGAAGGGTAGGCCGCCGTTGGCCTGCGCGACTTGCTCCTTGAAGCGAGCGCTGGCCTCAGACTCGGTAAGCTCTCGCTCCAGGTCGTCGAGTTCTTCGTCTCGGGTCGTCATTCGCGGGCCTTCCCGTGCTGCTCGGACAGCGTTGGGGCATGGGTGTCGATGGCGCCCTGGCGGGCGGTGCTGTACTTGCGGTTGAGCCGAAGCTCTACTGTCCAGCGGCTGGGGACGTCGTTGTCGTGAGAGTGCGCGGGCTTCTGCGGTTCGTAGCAGGGGGATACGATCACAACAAACTCGACAGGATTCAAGCCCTCTTTCTCCAGAGCCTGGAACACCCGGACCCGGAGCTGGTGGCCGATGTAGTCGACCTTGCAGCTGGCCATGCCCGTCGTTCCGCGCATGTGCTTGTGTTTTGGATCCAGATAGGCTTCGTGCGCGTTAGCGATTTCCAGCTGCTCCCAGCCTCCGGACTCGACCACTACCGCGAGTCGCGCCAGGGCGTCCCACTCCCGAGGGGTCAGAGCGTCCGGTAGCGCGATCTCGCGAAGGGTGCCGAACCGAATCACTTGCGCTTGGCCTTGATGTCGACCACGTCGCCGCCGAACTCGCGCTCGGGCGTGTCGTTCTCGCGCAGGACGTGATGCAGGGGGGTGTTGGTCTCGGTCGCGTAGAACCGATGGGCCTCTTCGGCCGCCGTGAACCCGGCCTCGACCGCAGCGGCGAACACGGCCTTCATCACGTGGTTGCGGCAGGCCTGGGCCAGGTTGTTGTGGGCGTCGATCTCGGCCTTCAGCTCGTCGGTCAGCTCCTGGCCCTCTTCGAGGTAGCGCTTCTTCGGCAGCAGGCCGATGAACTCGTAGGCCTGGACCATCGGACCGGCGGCGTGCTTGCTGACCAGCCGGATCATGAGGTCGCCGATGGCCTTCGAGTTCCAGAGCCGTTCGGTAGTGGCGACGCCGACGGTCTGCGCGGTCGGACCTTCCCAGCCGCAGTTCGGGCAACGGCTGCGCGATAGTGATCCACCATCCGGACCCTTGAGTCCGGCGTTCTTGATCTCCAGCTCGTTGAACCCGCAGTCCGGGCACAGGTACACGGGCTCAGTCATCCAGCTCCTCCTCCTTGTTCACCACCACGATGCCCTGTTCGAGCAGATTGCGGCGCCAGAAGTAGTTGGCGATCGTCCCGACGATAGGCAGAACCACGAAGATGCCGAAGCACGTTGCCCCGGCCCAGTTGATGTTGGCGATCCAGTCCATCTAGTACCTCGTTTTCTTCAGTCGCACCGGCAGCACGGGCTTGCTGTCCAGGCCAGCGTTGTAGTTCTCGATCTCTTTGCGGACGCTCTTGGGCGCACGCCTGTAGTACACCATGATGCAGTCCCCGCGCACCTCGCATCGCAGCTTGCCGTAGCCGGCGCGGTCGAGATGTGTGTGCAGGGCCTGGGCGTAGAGCGTAGCCGGATCAGGTGTCACGGTACGGAGATCCGTTGTGCAGCTCGCGATCGAACTCCTCTGCCGCCTGTGCCTTGATGCGAAGCCGTCGCTTCTCCTCTTCGATCTCTCGGCGCTCCATTTTCTCCGCTAGCTTGGCTTCCAGCTCGTCGGAGCACGGCTGACACACGCGCATACGGACACCGAAGGTGGTGGTGTGCCGGTTGGTGCAGCCCTCCCGCTCGCACTCCATGAACATCCGCCACAGCCACCGCGGAGGCGCGATCTGGAATGAGCGAATGAGTACGACCGCCATGACCAGTACTCCCAGACTGATCACCACGATGGGTACGATCACGAAACTCATCGCTTCACCACCTTCACGACGTGCGGCTCGAACTCCAGGTCGTCGAACAGCTCGTCAACGAGGCCGAGCACCTTGTTGCGGCTGTCGGAGTCCGTGTACGTGACTCGCACGAACTTGTGCTCTCGGTTCATGCCGGCCGCTCCCAGACCCACGTGCACGCCATCGAGATCGCCGAGGTAGTCTCGGATCATGGAGGCGAAGACGTGGATGTCGTCGATCCCGAGCTGCTTCGCGCGGGTCTCGTACAACTCCGGTCCGATGTCGATGCCGAGCAGTGTCAGCTCGCTGAGGTACGCACGCCGCAGACCGAAGTGCTTGTAGCGCCGGAACCTGCGCATACGACGAGGCAGGGGCTTGCCTGCTGGGCAGTGCGTCGGAATCCGCCAGCTCGGGTCGTCGGCGGACAGAGGAAAGAAGAACGGCACCTCGTCTCGAAAGAGCTGGGCGTCGTAGTGCTCGATGACCGCCTTGTACTCCGAGGGCAGACCGATGCCAGCCTTCTCGAAGATCTCGACGAGGATGCGCAGCTCCTTGGGCGCCAGCTGCTCGTAGAACCAGCGCTTCACCGGACTGATGATGTCGCCGATGTAGGCCTCGGCGCTATCGTGCAGCAGTACGGCCGCGACCTCCGAAGACGTGCAGCCGTCGCGTCGCGCCATGCGGGCAGCCTCGATGCAGTGATGGGCAACCGGGTACGGCCTGCGGGTGTGGCCGCCATAGCGCGGCAGCATGGCCAGCGAGTGCGCGATGTCCCGCCAGCTGATCATCTCCTGTGTCGGCTCGACGAGGTTGAACAGAATGCCACTGACCGTGCGCATGCAGTTCTTGTGGCCGACGTGTTCGAGTTCACTCACCTTCCAGCTCCCTGATCCGCTTCTTCAGCTCGGCGATCTCGATGTGAAGACGCTCGGACTGCTCGTGGGCAGCCATCACGGTCTCGCTGAGCTGCTTGTCGGCGGCCTTGAGCTTCTGATCGAGATGTTCCAGTGCCTTCACCGCCACGAACCCGCCGGTGGGCCAGACCGCTTCGGGCACGTCCCTGACCTTGTCGGCGAGGATGCCACGAGCAAGAAGCCAGTTACGCAGCTCGATGTAGACCGCCAGTGCCTGGCCGTCGTCGAGCCACATGGTCTGCGACCCGGTGCGCTTGGTGGTGTAGAACGCCTTGATGTCGATCCCGAAGAAGTACTGGGTGAAGAACCCCTGCTCGGGACTATGGTTGTTGAGCACGATCGGCCGTGCACGCAGCTCCTTCTTGCAGAGCGTGCTGTGCTTGAGGTCGAACTCTTTGGTGACGGTGGTCATGGCTTCTGTCCTTCGATCCAGCCCCAACGTAGGTACTCACTGAGGTCCAGCGGCATCTGTTCGGGCTCGGGTTTGCCACTGATGCGCGCAGTGTAGGCGGAATCCGCCCACTGCTTGGCGGCCACACGACTGGCACCGACCCAGTCGTCGATCACCTTCGCCGGCGGGATGTAGCGCGGAGGCAGGACTTTCATCAAGGCCTGCTGTACCTCGTGCGCTTCGTAGTTGTTGGGCATCAACGGCGGCTGCTTCAGCAGCAACCTCGGATCGACTCCGTGACGCACCGCCATCTCTGACAGCACTTCCTCGGCATCGGCCATCGACCGACTGTGCTCGGACGCAGAGTCCTCCACCCAGCCCACCAGCTCTTCGATGAGAGCCCTTGGCACCTTCACCTGATGGGTCATCTTCTTCCTCGTGCTGGCCAGAAAGCGTCCGAGCTTCCGATCCAGCGGCTTACGAAGCAACCGGGCGATCCGGTGCCTCATCTTGTTGGTGTCGATGCCGCGCTCACGCAGACGCGCGAACCACTTCCGGTTGCTGATCCCCTGCTTGCTGCTGTTGCAGCTGATGCAGCAGGTCACGAGATTGGAGGCGTGGTGATTGCCTCCGCGCTCAGCAGGAACGACGTGGTCGAGGCTGAGATCGCCGATGTGCCCGCAGTAGACACAAGCGAAGCCATCCCGTAGGTAGATGGCCCACCGACGCCCCGGCACGATCCACTTGCTGCCGTTGGCTGCCGGTGTGTGGGCGCTGCGGCGAACCCTACTCGAAGATGACTCGGGCTGGTTCATCGATGCCCTCCATCTCGTGGATGCCGGACAGGATCCAGTCGTTGAGCTTCTGCGCGAGATGACAACAGCGGTCGTGGTCGAACCCTTTGGCGGCAAACCACGCAAGAGCCATGTCGAATGTGTCGAGCAAGTACTCTTCGTCGACCTCGTCCCGCCAGGCGATGAACTCGCGGAGGTACTGTTCCTCGGATCCGCGGAAGTGCCCGAGGAGCATCTGCGGGACTACTGCCCGCCCGGGCGACTGTCCCATGTCAGCTGCTCCGTGAGCATCTCCTGGAGATGGTGCTCGGCTGCCTTGAGGTGCGCAGCGGCGCTGACCGCCTGCGCTGCCACGCCCCTGGGGGTGTGAGGATCGAGCTGATGAGCGGTGACCTCGGCGAGGATCCGCTGGACTTCGGTGATCAGCTTGTCGGGCGGCATTCAGTCCTGTCCGATCTCGTTCATGGGCCTGAAGTCGACTCTCCACGAATCGTGAAGCATAGATCCTTCGTCGTCGTATGGCCCGTAATCACACCAGCGCTCCCCCGGACGAGTCCACGGGTACACGACGGGCTGGAAACGAGGGAGCCGGTTTAGGATGAGGGGGTGTTGGCGAGCGCCTGCGCACCCTGCGCCTGTGCCTTGAGCCAACCGTGCTTCGAGTAGTTGATCAGATCGTAATCGATCTGAACCCCTTTCGGGCCTCAGCAACGATGAGCCAGTACTCGTACTCTTCGCCTTCTAGAAGGATGCCCATCTCGTAAATGGGGCCGATCGTGACGCTCACGAGATCACCCATCACTCCTCCTTGAATGAATCGAGCGCGGATTGGATGTCCCACATCTCGTCGTCCGTGAACCCGGCGTAGGCGTTGAACTCGTTGATCATGCCCTCCAGCGCACGATGCAGGGCCTCGGCCGAGGGTAGCTTGTCGTCCATCGAAGCCAGGGCTCCGCGAAGTCGATCGACCTCGGCCTTCTCGGAGTCGATGATCTTGTTCATCTGGCCCATGTCCAGCTCGGCCTTCAGCTCCTTCTCGATGAGATCCCGAAGGGTCGTTGGCGGCAGGGCGTCGACCTCCCACGAGTTCTTACCGTACTTGCGGATGAAGGCCTTGGCGCGGCTGTCCTTGAGCTTCGCGGGGTTGGGTGGCGGCTTGTACTTGCGGACCTGCTCGATGGTCAGCGCCAGCTTGCGGACCTCGACGTCGATCCAGGGCTTGCGCTCCTGCATCTCATCGTAGTCCTCGACCGCGACCTTCAGCGGGTTGTCCCAGTCGACCAGCAACCCGGAGTTCACGAAGTCGGTGATACGCTTGTCGATATCGCGGACCATGTCCTCACCGCTGGGATCCAGGTCACCGAGGTACAGGATGAGAGCGCGCTCGCTGCCGTAGCGACCACAGGCCCAGCGAATACGATCACCGGCCTCCTTCATCGCCGAGCTGCTGCTGTAGCCCTTGTTCGCCATCATCGTGACGTGGTGCTCGGCCGCCACCGGCCGGAGCACGCCGCTGAGCGCGTCCTTCTCGACCCACAGCTCGACGTAGGTGTCCTGGCCGTTCAAGCGCGGAAGACGGAAGCTGCTGATGGCCTGGTTGATGACGTCCTGGACCGTGTCGTAGTGCTTCCAGATCACGGGTCGGCGGTTGCGGTCCTCGATAGCGCTCCAGTCGAGATAGCCACCGAGCCGGGCACGGCTGATGATGCGACCAAGACGTTCGTAGCTGCGGTCACTGTTCTCGATCAGATCGGCAGCCACGAACTGGTAGTACAGCTGCCGTAGCGTCATCTGCATGCCGGCCTGCTGGTACTGATCGATGATGTTGGCGGCCTGACCAATGATCTTCTTGGTCTCGTCGTTGGGCCGGTAGTTCTCGAAGAGTTCGTATCCCATGCGTCCTCCTGTCCTATACGGGACTGCTGGGCGTAAACGGGCCAAAGAAAGCAGGTGGTGCCTGCTTTCCGCTGATAGGTCAGCGCGCTTGCTCGTCGCGATGTGCCGTCTCGGCACGGAAGATCTCGATAGCAGCCGCTCGGTACCCGATTCCCTGGTCCTCGGCGTACTGCTTGATCTCAGAGCGCCGACTAGTGTGCCACTTCAGGGCGTAGGTGTAGCGCAGGCCGAAGGTCTTCTGAAGAGCCTTGGCCGCCTTGTCCTTGCCGCTCATGACGCCAGCGCGAGGTGGCTCAGCCTGCTCTCCAGGTCGCCACGGATCTCGGTGTCCCACTTCTTCGGCCAGCTCGTGAACTTGCCGGTCAGCTTGGTGAGGCTGAACCGGTAGTGCAGCTGCACCGTCTGTGGCTTGCGCTTCTTGCCGCGCGCTCGTTCGTAGCGAAGGCGGGCCGTGAAGTCGACGATCCCGACCGGCTGTGATTGCTGGTCGGGAGCCACGCGCTCGAAGTGTTCTACCGTGATCTGGGCGTTGTCGGAGCTGCTGTGCACTATCGCTTGTACCAGGGCTTGAAGTTGAAGATCTCTTCGATGCTCGGGAAGCGGCCCTCGAAGTGGAAGCCGCGGTCGTCGATGGTGATGTGCGCCGGCGGCTTCTGCGTCGGGAACTTCAGGCCGTTGGCGATCGCGCGGGTTGCCCACGGTGCGCCATCATGCCGGGTCCCGCCGCCAGCGATGAAGTACTCCACCAGGTGGTGGTGCAGCCAGCTGGTCATGGCCTGGATGCCGACCTCGTGCTTGGAGCGGCTGCTGTAGATGACCGGCATGATCTTCTCGTGCTCGATGAGATCGACCAGCCATTCGATGGCGCCCTCTACCGGAGGGTCCGCAACCGTGTCGATGCCTCGCCAGCCGCTGGTGTAGCTGTGGAGCACGCCGTCGAAGTCGATGCAGACGATGGGCCAGCCTTCGGGCTGGTTGACCTCCATCACCCGCACCTCCTCGGCAAGGGCGATGGCTGCCGCATCGACAGCAGGCTCCGGGGCTACCTGGTGCAGATCGAGTTGACGCAGCAGCTCGCGGGCTGCCTTGAGTAGATCACTCATCGTTGTCCTCCTCTTCCTCGGCGCTGCGGGCGACCGCGGGAAGTGCGGCGAAGATGGTGCCGAGGGCAATCAGGACCAGGAACATGATGATCGCGTACATAGCTCTCCTTCAGCCGCTAATAGGTCAGAACCGGCCGAAACCGTGGAAGTTGCCGGGAGCCCCGGAGGGCTGCGGCGAACCACGGAAGCCGTGAAACCAGTCGCCCCAGCGATTCCAGGCCTTGGAGAGCAGGCCCAGCGTGAAGAAGAACAGGCCGGACAGTGTACGCGGCAGATCGTGGAACGTGCGGTTGAACTCCAGCCAGATCCGGTGGAAGTACGCCCACCAGCTGCTGGGAGGCTCGCGCTCGAACCAGTAATCCGGACGAGCGCGACCGTGCTTGACTTGAGCCGGCATCAGAGCGGATCGCCGCCGTTGGCCTGCTCGTCGATGTAGTTCGTGGCCTTGGCCGCCGAGAAGCACCACGCCGCGCGGATCCGGCGAGGCAGCTCGTTCCACTGCGGCATCGGGCCACCGCTGAAGTTCTTGAACCCGACGCTGTCGCCGTAGGCGTTGTACATCTCGCTCGCCATGCCGTCCCAGGCCAGCACGAACTTGTCGTCCGCAGTCTCCGCCGGAGTCGGCTGGGCCTTCAGCTCCTCCGGGATACGCAGCTCCTTCCCCTCCGGATCGATCCCGAACCCGGCCTGCTCGGAGATACTGACCACGCGTGCCAGTGCGATCTGCGCAGCGACGGGAGTGCTGGCCGTGACGCTGTAGCGCCCGAGCACGGCCGTGACTCCCGGTTCGTTGCTGTCGGTCTCGTACCGCACGTCCTTACCCTTGAGCATCGTCGGCACGATGTCGACGCTGATGCGGTTGTCCTCGGTGGACGCGACCGTGATGTCCCAGAACTCGGCGATGTCGCCGGGCACCCAGTCCATGCCGTGCAGTACGGCAATGCAGAGGTTGGACACCGCCAGGTGGATCTGCGCGCACAAGTCGGTGGTGAGCTTCGCGTGCTGGAAGCGGGCGAGCAGCGATTCGAGACGGTTCCCGAAGTTCAGAATGGTCACGGGCTCTTCGGTCGTGACGTCGGCAGTGATGTTGAGGGTCACGGGCTTCTCCTTAGCCGGAGCAAGTCAGCTTGCCGCCGGCGGTGAGCGCGTTGAACACACGCTCCAGGTGGTGGTAGTCGTCGAGGCTGCTGTCCTCGAACTCTAGATCGAGCCCATCATCGGACTCGACGATGCTGACGGTCAACACCTTCGTGTTGTGGTCGAACGTCAGGCCGACTTCGGGCAAGTTCTCGGGCTCGTCGTTCTGGATCAAGGTGGAGTCCAGGACGTGCTGCACCGTTGTCTGTCGGCCGGGCGACAATGACGGCTTGTCGACGAGCAGCGCCGCCCGGAGCCGGCCGACAGCGTCGACTAGCTCCAGGCGGGTCAGATCAGAGGACCGAACGACCATCAGCTTGCTCTTCTTCATGTTCCCTTGACCTTCTTGGGAGGCAGTCTCGGATCGGCTAGGAAGTCTACTGCTTCCCACGGCAGCTCAGTCGCGTCCAGCAAGCAGATGACCTCGGCCGATCCCAGAAGATGCGATCCGGCGCAGAACTCGATGATCTCGTTGACCACCAGGCTCTTGCCGCCGTGCAGCGTGATGCAGACGTGCGTTGATGTCAGCACCTCGATGTCGGCGCTGTACTGGCCATGGGGATGACCCTCTTCGTGATAGGAACGCCGGGCCTGCGCCCTGAACTGCTGGCTCGCCGGCTTCCAGCCCCGCAATCGAGCCGTCGCGCGCAGGCTCATCGTAGGACAAGTCTCCAGCGCTTCCAGATCTCGCGCTCTGACTCCGGCAGCTTGGCGTCGGTGGCGAGGTAGTGGGCCATGGCGTCCGTGGGACTGTGGCCGATGCCGAAGTGATCTCGGTGCTTGAAGAGCACGGTGTCCGGGAGGCCGTTGCGCGACCGCGCACCGCTGTCGTTGGTGATCAGCGTGTACTCGTTCTGCGCCAGAACCGCCTGTAGCTGCCGGGGCACGATGCCGAGGTCCAGGTGGAGATCCTTGCTGATGTTCTCGTCCCGCGCCTTCCCGGCCCATCGCTCGTGGTAGTTCCCGTCCTCCCACGGACGAGCGACGACGATGGCCCAGTGCTCTTCGGCAAGCCGAGCTGCTGCGGCAGCGTAGGCGAGAAACGGTCCCTCCGAGAAGTAAGGACCGGTGTAACCGATGGACTCCGGGGTCGCGGTCTTGTCGGCCGCCGTCAGGTCCTCGTCTCGGATCGCATGACCCAGAAGAGTCCTGAGCCAGACCTGCATGACCCTGTGCACGCGGGCTTCTACATCCGCGAACTGCTGGGGATCGCTGTAGTCGACAGCGTCCCGGGCCTTGGCCACGGCCATCACGTGCTGTTCATCACTGAGCTTGGGCTCGATGAGATCCAACTGAGCCAGCTCCCACTGCTTGTGCAGCAGTGCCTGAAGGCTCCACACCACGGCGTCGAACTGCACGAACGTGGGAACACCACTGTTATCGAGCGCCTTGGCCACTCGCCGAGCCGATGCCGGCTTCGGCCTGGAACCCGCAGAAGCGCTGGCTTTGATCAGCCGCACGACGGCATCGGTGAGCACCTGATCGCGGTCTTCGAGGTCGTGGATGTTGAGTCCAAGGCGCTTGCCCAGTTGGATCAACACGTTGCGGTGCATCAGCACCTCTTCGTTGATGAAGTTCTGATCGTACATTAGCGAATCCTTCGTGCTTCGACCTGTTCCCAGGACTCACCGCCGATAATGTCGGTCTGGGCCCGGGCCGAGCGTTCGTGCTCGGAGTCGAGGTTGAAGCGCCCGCCCCGTAGGACGGCGTTGATGAAGTTCGGGAGGATCAGCAACGGCCAGGTCAGCGCCAGGCCGAGGTAGATCCAGGGATCCTGATGCACTGCGGCGGCAGCGCTGCTGTAGATGTTGGCGGCCAACGCGTAGTCGCTGTGCTGCCGGGTGTGCACGAGTTCGTGCCGGAGCACACGGCGCCCGGCGCGTGGGTTCAGTACGAAACCCCAACCGATGGTCAGGCTCAGTCCGGTCCAGGGCCTGGCGGTCGCCACGGACTTGTGAGCCACGCGGATCCACTTCCCGCTCAACTCGCTGCGGGTGTACATGCCAGCGGGCCAGTTGATGCGGTGCAGGAACTCGCGCGGCGTGGTCACCCACGGACGCCAGTCCACGGCCAGGCAGCCCTCGACGAACCGGGGCTTGTGGGCGGCGTAGATGGCCATCAGGAACAACGGCCAGAGCCAGCCGAGTACAGCTTGCCAGCTCAGGATACCGAGAACGATGCGCAAGAAGATCTTCATAGCAGTACTCCGAAAGCGAATCCGATGAGGGTGATCGTAACTCCGATAGCGAGGCCCGTCACGATCCCCCAGCGAAAGCCGCGCCAGTACCTGACCGACAGCATGTGGTCAAACACGGCGCGGCGCGGAAGTTGCCTCACTCGCTGACGTCGTAGCCGGTACCCTTGCGGTAGCTGCTGATGCCGCGGCTCATGCCGCCGATGTTGCCCTGCACACCGGCGCTGTTGGCCACGAAGTTCGCGGAGTGCGCGATGCCGAGGTTCTGCGCGTACTCGTGGGCGTCGATGTTCGCAGCGGTGAACACGAACTCCCAGTTGTACTTGCTGCGCTGCTCCTCGATCTTGGCCTTGAGCGACTCCTGCGTCCACTCCTTCGAGGAGTTCTCGTAGCCGTCGGTCATGGTGACGACGATCACCTTGCTCGGGCGCTCGTCCTCGGGCTGGCTGGCAAGCTTGGCGCCGAGGTTGACGATCCCCTTGCCCATGGCGTCGAACAGCGCCGTGCCGCCCCGGGGCTGATGCACCAGCGGCAACGGGACCTCGTCGAGGGGCTTGTTGAGGTAGACCTCCTCGTACTCGGTGTCGAACTGCACGAGGCTGAGCGTGGCCGAACCGGGCTGCTCGCGCTGCTCCTTCACGAAGGCAGCGAAGGCGCCGACGACGTCGTCGGTGATGGTGTTCATCGAGCCCGAGCGATCGAGGACGACGAGGATTGCGGTCTTGTTGGGGTCGGTCATGAGTTTTCTTTCTGTGCCCGCGCGAACATGGCGGGTAGATCTGTTTCTAGGGCTTCGATGATCACGTGGTGATCGGGCATGGGACCGTACTTGATGTACACCAGGAAGCCAGCGACCTCCTCCTCAGTTCCCAGCCACAGAACTGCGTCAGGCTGCTGGTCACCCATCCACGCCATGACGCCAATGCCTGTCCGAAGCGGGCCGTAACGTATGCATGTGGGAGGCTCGCAGCAGTTGCAGCGCAGCTCCTTGGTGCCTTCGTACCGAAGCACCTCGGACGGCGGCAGACTGGTCTGGATCCGGTGTCCTATCACTTCTTCCTGTTCTTCAGCTTCATGCGCCGCAGGTTCTTGACGCGCTTGGCGGCCTTGGCCTGTCGGCGCCAGTACGGCTTGAGATCGATGCGGGCGTTGTGCTTGACGAACTTCTCCAGCCGCTTGCGCTGCGCCTCGGTGTCCGGGTCCCCGATACGGTCGAGGAAGGGGAACATGGCGTCGTGGTACTTCTGGTACGCCTCGATCGCGGGATCGGCCGCAGCCTTTTCATCGGGCATCGACGTCTGGACCAGCGCACGGGTGCTGAGCAGCTGGGCCTGTTGTCGTTGGATCAGTACGAGCAAGAAGAGCGACTCCAACGGGCTCCCGTGTTGTGGGATCCCGCGGTTCTGGTCGTACCAGATGTTCGCGAGCGCCCACCCCGTCGGCGTGCTCACCCACCTTTTAGGTTGGTGACTCGCATCGCCTCGCGGGCGCGCATGTCGTACCAACCGCTGTGCACTCCGATGGCGTGGATCAGCGGGTTCGGGTAGTGCCGAACCATGTTGTACTTCAGGGTGAACGCCTTGTCGTCGAACTCTCGCTCATAGGGGTTCGGGCCTACGAGATGGTCGGGGAGCTGCGTGCTGCCGATCTTGACGATGGAGGCGACGATCATCATCAGGCTGTAGATCTCGCCGGCGAGCGCATCGAGCCGGGGGTCGTCGTCGATCCACTTGTAGAGCAGCAGCCGCACGGCCTGGTTCTCGTAAGGCGAGACCAGGCGGTACGTGACGGACAGCTTGTCGGGCACGACCGGGACCTCCTGCGTCCAGTCGCCGGTGGCCAGGCACTTGGCGAGATCGAACTCCTCCACCAACTCCTCGATCGCCTTGCGCTGCTCGGGATTGTTGATCGTGTCGTGCTGGATGTTGTTCATCAGCCGCTCGAACTCCCAGTCGTCGAGCTTGGCCAACTGCGTGCTGGCTACCTCGCGCTTGATGTCCTCGGGCTGTTCGATCGGCTCTTCCTCGCGGTCCACTGCCGGCCGCTCCGGCATGCGGGGCTGTTCCTCGGGCTCGCTCATCTGCTGCTCCTGTCGAAGCTGGGCAGCGCGCGACGACAGGTCACGCAGCCCAGCGATGGTCTCGGGGCTCAGGCCGGCCTGGGGCCGCTGTTCCTCGGGGGTCTCGTTCATCCGTCGCGCGCCTTCGGTGACCTGTCCGATGGTCATGGGCGGGCTGCGCTTGGGATCGTACAGCGCGTCGGCCTCGGACAGGTCACCGATCTTCGGGCGAGCATCTCGCGCGGCCTTGGCGCGGGCTCGGACCTGCTCGCGGTAGGACCGCACGACGCTGTCCGGTCCTTCGGGTACGCCTACGAACTTAGGCTCCTTCTTCTCGCTCATCCGGCACTCCTTCGATGATGGTGCGCAGAATAGCGAGCTTGCCCTTCATCCCCATCTGGATCAAGGCCAGAGGTGCGTTGGTCCGCACATCGGCCTCAGGCGTGAGACGGTCGTCGGCCTCGATGTCGTCGATCTGACGCTGCGCCCAGGCCCTGAGCTTCTGCATGTCCTTGTCGGCGAAGCGGTAGGCCAGCCAGTTGTCGATGCGGTCGTAGTTGGCGTCGTCGACGTTGCGGGGAAAGCCCTTCCACTCGGTCTGCGCCGGGTAGGCTCGGAGGGGCTTGTCGTTGTCGTCGTACTCGACGACGATGCTCCAGCCGAAGATGTGGAGCGTGCGGTTGACCATCCACAGCATGCCGGTCTGGCGGAAGGTCTCCCAGCTCTCGGCGCTGGGTGCGGGGGTACCGGTGGTGTCTGTCATCGTTCGATCGCCATCTGTTTCAGGGCGTCCTTGTGCGCGTCTTCGATCCCGGAGAGGATGTCGGACTCGAAGTCGGGATGGAAGAGGCGAACGCCCTTCTTCAGCTCATCGACGACCTTGTCCAGCTCCTTGTATCGCAGGGTCTCCTGCGTGGTGATGAAGCCCTCGCCGCTGAGAACGACGATGCCTACCCAGCCACCACGGGGTGCGTGCTGGTACTGCCGCAAGCGGACCAGTACGTAGGTCTCGGGCTTGGTGACGAACTCTCCGCCGATCATGGCCAGAACACTACGGCGTAGGTGATGTCCTCGCCCTCCTCTGCGTACATCTCGGCGTCCTCGGGATGGATGGCTTCACCGTCGACCATCGGGTCGATCTGCACGTCATCCAGCTTGCGGAAGCCGTTGCCCTCGGCGTCCTTGGCGATGAAGACCTCCAGGTCCGGCTGACCCAGGGCCTGTAGTTGCTCGATCAGTTCTTGTACGGTCACTTTCCCTCCAGTACTCGCTGCGGGCAGTAGACACCATCGGTAACGAACGTGCGCTCGATCATGTAGATGACCTCGTGTGCGGCGTCACGCGCGTGGCGCGTCAGGTTCCAGCGTCGCATCAGTTGACGCAAGCGCTTCTTGTACGAAGACGACGCGGTCTTCGGCGAACACGATGCGATGGCCATGTCTGCTGCCTGGCTCAGCGTCAGCTTGAAGCCGTAGTGCCGCAGAACCTGGTACTCGATGACCCATGCCCAGCACTCCAGGCGGTCGGCCACCTCCATCGGATAGCCGTGGATGATCTGCGACAGTTCGTCGGAGTTGATGGCGGCAGGCTTCGGGGTCGAAACCAAATGCGCGAGTTCGTGAACAACCGCATCGGCGCAGTCGAACTCGGTGGATGGAGGCTTGCCTTCGCCTTCGTATCCGGTGTGAATGCCGCGGCTCGTGAAGTAGTCGAGCCGATGCTGTTCGATCACTCCGGAGGCTCCTCCGGCTTCACCGCCAGCTCGTAGTCGTACGCGATGTCGATGAGATCCTCGCGGGCGTCCTCGAAGTCGATCTCTTCGCCATCATCGAGGATGTCGACATAGCTGTTCCACAGCGAGTGTAGCAGCTCGTCATTGACGTCCTCGCGCTGACCGCTCCACTGCACGCTGCCGTCGAACAGCACCGACGCGCGCTCCTTCAGCGCACCATGTTCGGCCAGGAACCGCAGTGCCTCGGAGACCGCGGCGGTGTCGGCATGTTTGAAGCTCATCAACCAGAACCGTGTGGTCCCGTGCTCGATGAACTGGTGCTGGATCTCAGCCGACACGTATGAGGTGGTGCTGTTGAACCTCGTCACCAGATGAGAAGCGAGGTACGCCCAGACGTGCTGCCGGGTCTTGATCTCTTGGGCCCGTAGCTTCTGCTTCAGGACCTTGCTTCGCGCTAGGCCATCTTTCCACTGCTGAAGGTGGATTCCTTTGGTCACTTGTTCCATTCTCCCTGTTCGTGATCGATCACGTAGTGCTGCCCGGTCGGCGACTCGGCGTCGCAATCCTCGCAGATCAGATAGCCGCAGCCGAAGCAGCGGTGGTCTTCGGTCATCCCGGACTTCTCGCACAGCGCGCACTTGCCGTCGTCGGCACCGGGATTGCGCGGTGTCTCCAGGTATGCGGGAGCGTCCTCGTCTTGGTCCAGCTCAGCAAGGATCAGCGGGGCAGCCCACGGACTGGTCTTGGTCTTGGCCCATGCCGCCTTGGCCCGCTCATCCTCCTCGTCGTCCCAGCTCCGGATGCCGGTGCGGTGGTAGGCGATGAAGCCATCGAGGCTGCTGAAGATGTTGTCGTTGGGCTCGACAGCTGGTACCTCGGGATCGCGCGGCTTCTTGCAGATGTTGGCGCTCATCTGCAACGCGCCAGTGCAGAGTGTGCCCTGTTCCCCATCGAGCCACTTGTGCTTCCAGTTCGGATCGCTGTAGTCGATGGTCTGGTGGCAGGGCAGCCGGGTGTCGGCGAGGATGCTCAGAGCGAAGCGCTCCGGTGCTGCCGCCCCGAGCCAGCCGGCGACAGAGGTCTTGCGCCAGGGGCAGTCGTCGCAGGGCTTGGCCCCGCAGGTCTTGATCATGTCTGCTGATAGGGCAAAGGAGAAGGGCTACGCCCCTCTCCCGCCTACTCGGCCGCGAGCGCTTCGTTGATCTCCTTGTCGCCGTAGTACTGGCGGATCTTGGCGAAGTCGTCCTCCATCTTGCGAACCTGCTCACGCAGCGCGAGGGTGTTGTTGGCCAGGACCTCGTTTCGCTTGTCCGCGCGTCGGAGGTCGCTGGCGTAGTTGGCCGCAGCCTTCGCCTGCTCCTGGTACTCCTTCTCGGCGTCGAACTTCGCCTTCTCGGCCTCCTTGAGCTTGGCTCGCAGCTCCTCGACAACACCAACGGCATCGACACGTCGCAGCAGGAACATCGCGGTCTGGCCGACGCCGACGTCACGCGAGATGTGGATGGTGTCGGAACCATAGTGATCCGACCGAGACGCACTCGGATGCGGGATCTCCTCGTGCAAGGTCTGGGTGATCGGAGCGGTGATCATCGCCACCAGCTCCCAGCCAGCCTCCATCAGGCTCTCGACCCTCTCGGCGTTCACGATCTTGACGACGCCTTTGCCGAGGCGCCCGGGCTCGAAGTACTGGATCATTGGTTAGTTCCCTTCCTGGTCATGCCGGTGCGTCGCCGAAGAACGCCCATGTTCCCGGCGCAAGTTTCACGCAGTACGCGGGTCCCCATTTGTCGTAGGGGAATCCGTTCGTGACGGCGTGAGCGAGTGCTCGAAGTCGATGATCGTCGGATGCCAAGCACAGGTTCAGCAGCGCGTTCTCTGCGTCGTACACGTCGAGATCGAACTCGCTCACGGGCACCTCGGCCATCACGAACCGATTCTTCTCGGCGATCGTCCCGGTGTACCCGCCGTGTCCGTACTCATGCCGCGCGTCCTCGACTAGCTCGTCGAAAGCAGCCTTGGCCGTCGCGCCTTTTCCGATGACGAAGAAGCTCTGTCCGCCCACTAGTTCAGCTCCTTGCTAAAGATCGCGTCGTAGTTGTTGCGGTAGGCAGGGGTCGAGACCTGCGCAGGTCCGTTGCCGCCGGACAGCCTGAAGCTGTCGCGAACCGTGCTGTTCTCGTCGACGTACATGTAGGTCGCCTCGGGATCCAGCGGAACACCGTCCGGATGCCTGCTGGCCTCGCCGTAGATGACCTTGTCCTCGCCAACGATCGCGACTCGGCGCCTGCTGGGCTCCTCCGCGGACTCGCCGAGGTCGTAGATCTTGGCTCCGGTCGGCAGAGGCTGGTTGTCCTCACTCATGGCTTTCCTCCGTATCAGACGATCAAGTGCCTAGCCTCAGCCCCAACAAGCGGACGAGCTGGCGTACGTAGTAGATCTGTTCGGCTAAGATGGCGAGGGACATACGGGTCAATGGATCGGCATAGCTAATGCGGGCCAGAATCTGACGCGGACGACTCAGCGCCACCACGCAGTCGTTGCTGAACAGCTGCACGCGGGCTCGGCGCTTCATTTCTTCGACTTTCTGACGGTGTAGCCCAACGACTTAGCCAGCTCCTTCAGGTCCTTGATCTGGTCTTGCTCTAACTCGCGCTTTCGCTGCGCCCGAAGCCAGTCCTCAAACACCTCCTGCTCCTCGCGCGTGATCTTCCCGAGCTTGCGAAGAGCGCCGACGAACCTGGTGACGTAGGTGTTGTACTTGCCGAGCATCCTCCCGTGCCAGTCGTCGATGTACCCGCGGCCGATGACGTGCCAGGTGCCGTCCTCGAACCAGATCGCGATACCGTCGTTGTCAACCGGTACCACGCGAGCCTTCACGCCCCGGTACTTGTCCGGGACGTTGTAGCGACTGATGTACTTGTCCAGCAGCTTGTCGATCTTGGCTACCGTAGCCTTGATGCTCACCATACGTCCTCCGAGAGCAGTCTTTGCGTCGGCTCTTCGATCTGCCCCGCAGCATAGGCGATGGCCGCTGCCGGTGCCCTGCGGACCCAACGACCGAAGCTGGTGATGAAGCCCTTGTCGTGTGCGCGACTCAGGATGGTGTGGTCGACACCGGCCTCGTACTCGCAGATCAGGTCGACGTGCCGGTTCGGCTTCATGGCCTGGATCACGGAGCCATCATCCTCGAACCGGATCGCGACACCGACGATGGTTTCGACCTCCCCGCAGCTCTGACAGACCTGGCAGGGACGGCGACTGATGTCGAGCCTCGTGCTCTGGTGTCGGCAGGGGTTGAGCACCTCGCGCAGCTTCTGGACCTGTTCGGTTTCGAGGTGAATGCTGTCGCCACCGATGGGCGCCTGGAGGTGGAGATGGGCACGACCGTCGTCGAACACCTGGACGCTCAGCGTTCGGCCGTGCTCCCGGCTCTCCTTGAGTTCGATCTTCTTCACGCGCTCTCCTTGAGTTCGTAGTGCATCTCCATCCCCAGCTTCTGGGCGTAGATCCTGGCATCACGGATACAGGTAGCCAGACGAAGCTCGGCAACGACACGGTTTACCTTGGCCGTGGCCGCGCGGATGTCATCGATCACCAGCTCGGTGACGAAGTCCGGTATCTGCGCACAGAGGTCGCAGACCGGGAGGTTGTCGGCTTCAGTGCGTTGGGTCGCGGGATCACCGCAACCCATGCACTTTTTCGCGCGCTTCATGCCGTCACGGTCTCGACGTTGGCCAACTGCCTGCGCTGCACCACCTCCGGGATGTCCTCCCAGTCGTCGAGCCGGATCGGGGCTTCGCAGACCGGACAGAAGCACCGCAGGTAGTCGTACGATGCACCCGGCTCGCGCTGATCGCTGTAGCGCACGCGCCTGACTGAGTCCTTGTCATCAGCCCGAACGAGCAGCTTGGACTTGCACACGCGGCACTGCGGCTTCCAGCAGTAGTTCTTGTGCAGCTCGCCCTCTTCGATCACTTCCACAGCCATTCAGTCCTCCTGTAGTACGTAGACCTCGATCACACGGACCTTGCGGTTCTCCACCAGCTCGTCGACAGCATGTCGGGCGTCTCGGAAGTCCATGCCCTCGGGCGGGTTGTCGTCGATCGCCTTGCGGCTGACGAAGCCCTTGGCGGCGATGTGCTCGGTGACGATCCGCTGATGCTCGGTCTCTATGGACCGGTAGTCCTGGACCCGGGGCTTGATGAAGTCCTCGTGCCTCGGCAGGCCGCGCTCGAGCAGGACTTCTAGCGCTGCGGAGTTCGCGGCTTCTTCGGCCACACGCGTGCAGTCGCCGCAGAGCCAGATGGCCTCACGGCCGTGCTTGCGGGCGGCATCATCTCCGCGGCCTAGCGAATGCAGTAGCTCGATGGTCCAGTGACTGACCATCTCGCTGTTGAGCTTGATGCGTTGGTGGATCCAGCGCGCAGCCGCACGGACACCGAGCCCCTTCTTGACCGGCGTGCCGTCGGGCATGCGGGGCCAGTGGTCTTCGACTCCGCAGCAGTCGCAGATGAAGTAGTTGATCTCTCCCATGTCGGCTCCTAGCAAAAGCACTGGGAGATCCCAGTGCACGAGTCAGCGTGCCCGCAGCATTGC
>FUIF01015107.1_pt1 | contig 105576 bp, 155 predicted proteins | sample 1003461 | NCBI WGS metagenome assembly FUIF01 (sample SAMEA80401918, study PRJEB19352) | marine metagenome
GAAAGATTAATACAATCTTCAGGTAGACTTTTATCATTTACCTTTTTAACCTTCTTCCTCGTTTTACTTCTATTATTTCACTATCATGGTTTTTTATATCATTTATAATAAAATGTAAAGGCTTATTGGTTAAATCTACAATAAAGTTTATCGCACCTTTACTATAACCGCAGTTATGACAATAAGTTGTTTGCGTTTTAGGTATATAATAAAAACGTTTTTTTACTCCCCACGATTTTCCTTCTCTACAAAAGGGACAACAACCATTATATGTTTTATTATACTTATTATATGATATTTTATATATATTTTCGTATAATATATTTGTTATATACTGATCTGGTACTGATATCACATCTTATTATAAATGCAATATACAAAAGATCAAGTTAACGACTATGTTGCTGTGTTACTGACTGACCTACTTCTGTTGTATAGTCTTGAATAACTTCACCGGTTTTTGCATCTTTTATACTAACCAAACCCTTTTTAATAATATGACCAGTAACTGGATCAGAAATAACTGCTTGTTCATACGTTTTACCATCTTGAGTATAATTACTAATAACTGGTCTAGCAGTCTCTCCTGTATAAGGTGATCTAATTTGTTGTGGGTTAATAAATTCGTTTTGCATAAAAATATTTATGTTAAAAGCTTTAATAATCTAGATTCCTGAAAAAAAGCATTATACCATTTATTTTTACTCTTTTCTATTTGTTTAAATTTAAACTCTTCACTTAAGTGTTTAAACTTTTCATAGTCTTTTTCAAATGAAATGGTAATAAGCTGTTGTTTAACGTAATCTTTTTCTTCTTTATCGTCAGTCAAGGTTACAAGTTTAAGGTTTTTTTCATATTGATTACTCTCATCTTCAGTCATTTCTATGTTACCATCTAAAAATTTTCGTATTTTAACTTTACCAAACCCTTTAATACCTGGTATATTATCACTTTTATCACCCTGTAAAGCTTTTACATAAACAAATTCATCTTTAGTATATTTTAAAATTTCTTCAAAGTTATTTTCATTTATTTCAACCTTTCTAATAGGGTCATACACTGAAACTTTATTGGAAATTAATTGACAAAGATCTTTATCAACAGTAATAATAATATGACTTTCAATTTCATCGTTATATGTGTCATTTATAATTTTTATTACATCATCTGCTTCATAACTTTGCGGAAAAACGGAAGGTATACCTAAAACTTGTAAGAATTGCTTAATAATTTCATTTTTATTATGAACTTCTTTACTATAATCTTTATCACGGTTGCCTTTGTATTCGTCCAGTAATTCTTTACGTTTATTGGGTTTATAATCAGGTTTTTCATCCCAAACGCAGAATACTTTATCAGGTTTATACATTTCAACATAGCTTTTTACACTATTTAAAAACATATAAACGTGCATATTAGGAGATTTGTTAGCCATATTATTAGCTACCCAATATACCCTATGAACGAGATTATTTCCGTCAATTGTTAGTATTTTCATTTTTCTTATATTGTGCCATTATGACTTTATGTACATACTTTGGTACCTTTTCAACAAATTTTATGATATCTTTATCAATACCTTCGTCAAAGTCTTTTTGCGGTATTTTTGTTGTTATCATATCAGGCATTCTAAGAAAATTATACGTCTGTTCCTTTTTATCTCTGCAGATAAACGCAAATAATTGACCAGCATACTGACCATGGTGACATGCGTAGATATTTCCGGTTTTTATTTTAGTTCTCTGCATAAATTTCGACTAATTCTTTTAATTGATTATCAAAATCATTATATAAGGGTTCCCAAGACATTTCTTTAGTTAGTTTAGCACTATTAATACTATATCTTAAGTCATGACCCAGCCGGTCTTCAACAAATTTTACTGATTCGTCTAAATCTTTACCCATTATTGTACAGATTTTGTCAACTAATTCAATATTAGTTAATTCTAAACCTGAACCAATGTTATATACCTCTTTATTACCTTGTGTTGCAACGGCCCATACGGCTAGATTATGATCATGGACGTGTATCCATTCGCGAATGTTCATTCCTTCACCATAAACAGGTACTTTTTCACCTTTACTTAATGATTTTATAATGGTAGGTATAAATTTTTCACTATGCTGATTAGGTCCATAGTTATTACAGCACCGGGTAATACATATATTACTATTATATGTATTTATATATGATAAACACAAGAGATCACTTGATGCCTTACTAGCAGCGTATGGAGAACGAGGTGCAATAGGTGTTAACTCAGTAAATGGGTCATCATTAAAACCTAAATGTCCATAAACCTCATCAGTTGATATATGTATAAATTTTCCGTAACCATTATTAATATTTCTAAAGCATTCTAGCATATTTTGTGTACCTACAACATTTGAATAAACAAATTCAGTGGGACCTTGTATACTATTATCGACATGCGACTCTGCAGCAAAATGAAATATATAGTCAAACTTACCATGGGTTAAAAAAACACTTTCTAACAATGATAGGTCTTCACCTATATCTATTTTATATTCTTGATTACATAAACCTTTTATGTATTCTTTATTAGATGCGTAACCATCTTTATCTACACAAACTATATAATTTTCCGGAAAATTATCCCTTAAAAATCTGATAAAATTACCACCTATAAAACCATACCCACCTGTTACTAAAATTTTTTTATTTAAGTTCATTAATATAATCTTTTAAATTTCTTTTTGGTGACCATCCTAGAGACCTTGTCTTACCCGTAATCACATCGCCTTTCATTCTGTTACCTTTTCTCTCTGGTAACATATTTATGTTGCCTCCAAACATCTTGGCCACTTCAAGGACAGAGTATGATTCATCACTACCAATTCCGAATCCATCACCTTGACCTTTCTCACCAATCAAAATAAGGGCATCTATGATGTCATCAATGTGTGTAAAATTTCTCTTCTGGTCACCTGGTGATACTACATTCAGGTCTTCATTCCGATTCATCCTCTCTTTAAAGAGAGCGATAAGTGTCGCATATTTACCTTCTTTGATTTCACGTCCACCATAAACATTGTAGAAATATGTGATTGCATAATCGATATCATACCAATTACCATAATTCATAACAAGTTGAGTGTTCTGAGCCTTAGAGAAAGAATATGGTGATGCATTGACTCCGTTGTCACTAAACCTTGTGCTACTTCCTGCATAAACAAGTTTAGCTTCTGTCTCTCTCACAAATTCAAGCACTTCGGTGATTCCGTGTGTATTGTATTCGTGGACTTTTCTAACATCCTCAAAACTTTGTTCAACCCGTGAATATTCTCCTAAATGATAAATTATATCTGGAGCTGAATTCACACACCACCTTATATCAGAAGTAGGTGCCTTAATATAATTTACACCTTCGATATGGTTATCTTTCGAACCTGTGAAATAATTATCAATGCTTGTTACATAGTTACCCTCTTTATGTAATCTCCCACACAAATGGCTTCCGATAAAACCAGCTCCTCCAGTTACTAAAATATTTTTATTCATTTTTTAATATATCAGGATTTTGTAAAATTGTTTGTTTTGTAATCAAGTCTTTAATTTTTGTTGTAGACCATTGATGGGATCTCGTGGTATATATAACTCTTGGAGGTAAATCATCTCCGGTAAATGGTTTACCAATATAATCTTCCCCTAAAATTCTAATATCAGGTTTAAAAAACTTAATTAACTCATAAAGTTCTTCTTCGGTTTGGTACATATAGACCTCATCAATGTATTGAATAGCCATTAACGTTTTATACCGTTCGTAATATGGTATAACTGGTTTATATTTTGTATATCTTGTTGAAGATGGATCTTTTTGAAGAAAAACTATAAATTTATCACAATGTCTTTTAGCTTCTTCAAAGGTGTAAATATATCCTGGATGTAATAAATCAAAATTACCTGCTGTAAATCCAACAATTTCTTTATTATTTGTCTTTATCATCACACTTTTCTATTAAAGAGCAATTTAATTTAAGATAATATTCTTCTGAACCGAAATCAAAATTAAACTCTTTTAAAATTTTATCATTAGATAAAACACAGTTACTTCTATTAGCATTTATATTCAATTTTTCATATGGTACGAATCCCCATTTTTCATTATGAATGTTATATGATTTCATAATTCTACAAACGTCTGAAGTTGTTAAAGGATTACTATGAACTGCATTATATATACCAGGTTTAAAATTATCCTTTATTACATCTATAAGTTCGCAAAGTCTATATGTATCTGTTTTACTATTTTTGAAATCAATAATATCATCATATTTAGCTAATTTATTGAGTAAATTTTTATGATTGCGTTCCCCGTCTATAGGCATTCTAATTCTCAATATATTGGTAAAATTGGTATCTAAAACTAATTCACTGATATGTTTACATTTACTGTAAAATGATGATACATCATCAAATATACCAAAATCTGGTACATCTTCTTCAGTATACTCTTTATCATACCCGGAATATATACAACCTGAACTTACATTTATAAATTTTGACCAATTATCTTTACAAGCTCTTTCAATAATTAACGGTACTTTTACGTTAAGGAAAAAACATTGTTCTTGCTTTTCTTCACATTCATCAACGCTTGGGTATCCAGTAAACCCTGACGTATTAACAACTAAATCAATTGAATTATTTGTTATAAAATCACTTAATACTTCATAATTATAATAATCTAATTCTGATTTAGAACGAAAAAAAGTTTTTAAATGATCATTATTGTTGAAATAACTATTTAATTTTGAACCAATATAACCTTTACCCAGTATTAATATATTCATAAATATATTTTATAATATATTTTTTGTAAATCAATTATGTATCTGAGACATAAAAAAACTTTTGCATATATTGTCCTAATGCATCAGCATCTAAATCTGACTTTGCATAAAAAATAGGATTAATAGCATTCCCTTCATAGTCATAACCAATAAGAATAAAAGATTTTAAAAACTCACTACAAATACCTACTAAAGCATCTATTTCATCGTCAGTATTTCTTTTATGCTTTTTTTCACTAACAAACTTTTTTAATGCTTCTCTAATAATTTCTTCAGTATGTATTTCAGTTGCTTTTGTATTAATCTTTTTACTATTCTCCTGCTCTTCCATAAAATTATTTAAGCTTTTGCGAAAGGGTTTAATTTAGGGTCATTATTAACACCTTTCTCAATCAAATTATTAACAACTGCTTCTATACTATCAGTTTTTAAATAAAAACCTTTATTGAATCGGTTACCACCGTCGTCGAATTCAAACATGACTTCACCCTTTTCATTTTTGTTATTAAAGCATGTTATATAAACACTATGATAACCAGGGTCAACTAAAACTGTCCATCTTCTCGGATCAGCATTCGAATACGCATTAAACATTTTCAATACCACAAAACCGTTATCCTTTAATCTTTTAATAAAATAACCAGCAGTTTTAATTTTATTTTTTACTTTATACTCAGAATAATCTTTTCCCATATCAATTAATTAAGGCTGAAATAATATAAATCAATGATGTATTACCTTTTACAAAATTACATGTAATAACACCCATTTCGTTATTAATATTAAAAGTTACTTCTCTACTACCATTAAAGCTAATCAATCTAAAAGATTCAAAATTTATCGGTAATGGTTTTGTTATAGTATCTCCTTCGAAATCGTCACTCAATACACAAATAAAATTATCTGTATTATGTCGATTTTTATCACCTAACTCACCAGATATTTTACCATCTTCTTCATACAGATACACTTTAGTAGTTTCGGTAGCAAAGGTACTACCTTTAAACAACGTACCAAGGTTATTTTCATTTACATTAAATTTAGTATTAAAATTTAATTTATTAACCTTCTCTACATTTAAAGAAGGTTGTTTAATAATACCATCATCTAGTAAATGATATTTAAATTTATACCCTTTATTGCTGTAAGATAAATTATTTTCATTAATCTTTAATTCTACATCAGAAGTAGGAATAATATCCAATACTCTTATAAGTTTCTGTATATCAGGTAAATTTAATCTTTTTTCTCCTATATCAGTTTCCACTTCAATAGTAGATTTACATACAATAGTTGCATCAGCAGAAGCTAAAGTACACGTTAACTGATTTTCTTGTATATCTAAAATACAAGCATCGTTAAGGTTTGAGATAGGTTTTAAGAAGTTAGATACAAAATCCTTCTTATTTTTTATTTTTAAATAAGCCATAAACTAAATCTATTATATTAGTTTTCCTCTTTTTTACTAATTTCTTTTCTGGTAGGAGATTTTTTTTTGATACTACTTTTTGAGCATGCTGATAAGTTTGAATAAAATCAGAATGCACTAATGTTAATTCATCAACCTTTCTATGAAGCTTATCCAATCGAGTTAATATCTTATCGATTAATGTAAAAAGTTCATCCTTTTCATTCACTTCAAAGTTAAAGGATAGTTGGTTATCTTCAACTTGAGGTGATTGAATCGGTACAACCGGTTGTTGAGCTTGAATTTGAGGTTGCTGTACCTCTGGTATATTTTCAGGTTGCGGAGGGTTAATATGAACCGGTTTTTGTTTATTAGAAGAAATAAATCTTTCCAATTCATTTTTAACCTCATTACTTCTGTGACCCAATGTGCTGGACGGCCCTATAACGTTACCGTCCAGCTTTTTGAGTTCCCCGTAAGTAGTACCTAAAAAATTAATTATAGCTTCTTCAGCAACTTTTTCTTGATTATTCATTAAAGGTCAATCCCATCAAGAAGCTCCTTCAAAACTTCATCTTCATCTTCCTTAGATTCTTCTTTTTTAGATTCTTCTTTTTTAGGTTCTTCAGGTGTTGTATATGATTCTACTACGCTTGAATTATTACTTGTTGTAGACTCTACTTTTTCATCTTCCACCAAATAATGTTCTCTAAACATATCTTTTAACTCATCATAACTCTTAACTTTAAAGATTGTAGTAAGGTCAAGTACACTATCATAAACATTCTTATGATCGTCTTCATCCAACCCATCGATTGCTGATGGCATTGCAAATTTAGATGAAACATAAGTAGGGTAATCACCTTGCTTTTCTACCTTAACTCTAAAATTAACACCGTTAGGTCCTAGATCAAAAATACGAGGTCCTAGATCAGCTGAATCTTCACCTTCAATTGCATCCATAATAATATTATGAATTTGCTTACCATAACGTAATACCTTTACTTTACCATTATTTTCAGGATTAACAGGATCATTAACAACATAAACGTTAACCAACCACTTTTCAGATCTTACTATAGCCTTAGCTTTTTCCTTTTCTTCGTTATTACCTGTTCGAAGAATCTTATAACGTTCTTCGGCAATTGGATCACGTTCACCAAATGTTTGCAATGATAAAGCACTGGTATATTGACCAGTTGCAAAACTATTCCAACCATGTTGATAAAAATGAAAAAATGTCTTAGACGGGTCTTTACCGAACGGTAGTAACCGAACTGTATAAGTATTACCTACCTCAGTCTTAAGGATATCAGCAATACCGCTTTTACTACTTTCATTATCTGCTGCTAGAGCAGTCTTAATACTATCAAACATTGAACTCGTTATACTCATATTTAAATTATAGATTGTTATTCTTATTTTTCAACGTACCTTTTAAAATTATTAATAATTTTTTTTGCTTTACTACTCGAATAGTATTTGGTTCTAATATAGTTTAGTTTGTTGAAATTAGAACTATACATATTTTTTATTTCATTATCTAAACTACCTATAACTTTGTCAAAATTTTTAAATGAAAAAAGTATAAAGATATTAATATCTCTATTTTTAATATGCTTCAAGAAAGAATAAAACTCACCTTCATTATGAGTTAAATAATCTTTTATATTGATATTTTTTTCTTTACAGTAATTATAAATAAATTTTACTGATTCTTGCATCTTTTGCAATGTCTTTTCATCATCGGGATTATTCAAAAGATAATTATCATTATATAAAGTATAAGCTTTAATAGCTTTTGGTGATAGGTAAAATTTTAAATCAAAATAATTTTCATTATAAACAAAATAAGGTGCTTCAAAAAAATCTTTTATTTTAAGATGGTTAAATTTATTAAAAAATCTCGATAACTTATTAATGTAAACATAATTTGAATCCGGAAAATTATCAAAATTCTTTCTATATTTAACTGGCTTGTTATTTACCTTTTTACTTACTTCTAAAAAATTATTATAAATTACTTTTTCAAAATCATTCATTAAAACCTTCAAACTTATTTAAAAATTTAGTAACATACTTACTTTTAGTCACCGATGGCTCGGTTTCAATATATTTTTTTATAGCGGTAAATTCGTTTTCCTCTTCTATTATACTAATGAATATATCACGTAAAGCTTTACTTTCAAGTATTTTTAAAAAAACTGTTGCAAAATTCATTTTTTTATCACACATTAAAGCTACAAAAGTACAAAATGAGTAAAATGATTTACTAAATTCATCTTCTTGCATATTTTCGTATGGTATAAAATGTTTCATTTTAAACAGGTTTTAAAAATTTAGTAATATTGATTATTGTGTCGTTTAATTTTCCACCAGCAGAATCTTCATGACCTCCCCCGTTCATCAATTTTTCTGCTAAAATACCCATATTCAGATTACATTTTTATTTTTCCTAATATAAACATTTTTAACATTCATATTAATCATTATTATAAAGTCTACATTATACTTTTCAATAACTTTTTCTGCTATTTCATTAGGGCTAAAGGTTACGAAGGCCCCTGCTATATTATATTCTTTACCACTAATTTTTAAATTACCAATATGAATAGTTTCTTCTTTAAAATATTTTTCTATTTTATTATCAATAATTTTTAATGCATTTTTTTGAAACTGATTAAAACCGGAAAAACCATTATAGAAATCATCAGTAAATTTTTTAATTCTATCACCAGTATATGTCCAAAAAACTTGATCAAGTTGTTTACTGTAAGGTATTTTTAATTCGTAACTATCATAATCGTCGACTAATTTTATAAGAAGTTTTTGTTTATTATCTAACTTAGAATCTAATTTTAAAGTATGGTATAATAATTTCGTGCATGATGAATAGTCTTTTACTATAGTCTTTGCATTTTTATAATATTTTAAATTATTTTCATGTTCTACATGGTGGTCAAAAACTATAACATTCTTATTATCTACCATTTTAATTTCATCTTCTTTTAGATTTAAATCACAAATAAAAATTAAATCATATTTTTTAAAATCTAAAAATGATATATCTTCTAATAATGTTTTCTCGGTAGTAGCCTGGTAAGATATATTTTCATTTTTATATGCATATTTTACACATAAAAAGGAACATGCACCATCTAAATCAGCATCTGTAATAACATGAATATTACGCATTAACTTTATTTAGTTCCTCTTTCTAATTACTCAACACTGACAAAGTATTAGTTAGATCAGACATTTCACTATCATCATCATCCATATTCAAAGATTCATCTTCAGATATAGTAAGAGTATCATAATTAATACGCATTGCAATATGACCATAGTTTGCACCAAATCGATTTTTCATCATACCCATTTTTACTATACCCAATTCCTTATCTTCGTCATCTTGAAAGATACTAAATATACAGTCAGCAGTTGCTGCCATACCTATAGATTCAGATATTGTATCTAATCCAGGATTTTCTTCATCGTAGCCGGATCTATTTAACTGAGTTGCAGAAATAATAGGGCACTCGAATACATATGTTAATGCTCTAATACCTTCAGTTACATGCTTGATACGTTCATAAGAATTATTACCTAAAGGACTCTTTAACAAGTTAAGATAATCTAATACAATTGCATCTACTTGTATACCTCTATTTTTTAATTCAGTTACATAGCCTTGAACGTTTTGAGGTGTTATAGTACTAGGAGGAAATTCCTTAATAAGAATTTTACTATTAGGGTTATCATTACTAAAATTCTTAATTTGAGAAGATAAGGATGAACCAGCACTACGCAACTCTCTCATAGGAATTTTAGCAATATTAGATGATATTCTTCTAGCATAAATCATCTCAGGCATTTCAAGACTTATAACCAAAACAGTTTTACCAGTTGCTGCAATATTACAAGCAATATTTCCTAAAAATATACTTTTACCTACATTAGTTTCTCCAGCGAACACATACAATGCTCTACCATTTTCTAAAAACCCTCCATCTAATTTATCATCTAACCATTCCCAACCGGAAGATATAGTAGGTTGATCTACATTTAAATCACTAACAACTTTATCTATATCATCAAATAAATCTAAACCAATTTCACTCTTTAAATTAACATTACAGCTTTTTTCAAAACTATCTAAAATAAAACTTGTATCAACATTACCTTTACTTACATCCTCCGCTACAGATAACATCGTATTGTAAATAGCTCTTTCTTTTAAAAATCTTTCCGTATTAACGGTAAGTTCTTCATCATTAAAATTTTTATCAATATTAGTAAAATTCTTTACAATTGATTTAAAACTATCTTTTAGTTCATCATTTATAAGATACGATTTTAATTCAGTTACTGTAGGTATTGATTGACGTTTAATATAAAAGTTTTTAACCAAAGTAAAAATTCTTTTAATATTTTTATCATTAAAATAATCCGGGTTAATATGGTCAATTATCTGCGTTAGATAACTTTCATTTGTTAAACTTTTATATATTATTACATTCTCATAATAATCTAAATCTAATCTGCCAATTTCTTCCATTATATACGTTCTATATCTTCTTCAATACATTTTTTACCATACTGCGTTTCAATAACTATTACCGGTTCTGTACCATTATTAATAGGATGATGCCAAGCCCCTACAGGTATATCAATTGAAGAATTTTTATTTAATTTATGATCTAATGATATATCATTATACACAATAGTCAAGTCTAGACTACCTTCCATGATAAACCAGTGTTCTGATCTTTTAAAATGTCTTTGATTGGATAATTTTTTACCAGGTTCGATAAAAAGTTTTTAATTTTTAGGCCCGGTTCTTCGTATAAAACGTCATACCAGCCCCACAATGGTTTAATTACTCTCTTCATATTTTTTTAAAATCCAACTGCTACTGTTTTTCTTATCTTCACCACCAATACCGAACATAAATACAACATCATCAAAAACCATTTCTGGAATGTTTTCGCTTGTTCTGTCTCCACCATTTGCAAAGATTATTTCAGCAAAAGGAAATAACATCTTAACATTTTTGATAGCTTCGATAGCTGTATCATCATTGTCGTTAAACAAAATACAACCATCCACATACCTAATAGAAGACAAAATTTCGTGCCGTTCTTGTTCCGGCAAGAAGTTTTTACCTTTTTGCGAATCAACCATTCATCAGAGTTGAGCCCTACAATTAATTTATCACCAAGTTTACTTGCTTCTCTTAAATAAGCAAGATGACCTGAATGTAATGGATCAAATCCACCTGTTACTAATACTATTTTTTCCATTTTTTAATAAAATATTCTTGTCCTTTATAAAACTCTTCATCAGGATTAGTTAATCCTGGGCTGCAATGTATAATTGGTATATCCACAACACCTATTTTAACACTGTTTTTATTACATTCGAGACAGAAATCTAAATCATAATAATGCCATTTACTAGGATATGATTCATCAAACTTTACGTTATCCGGTAACTGATTAATATTGATACCAATAAAAACCCCATCGATTAATAGAGCTCTCTTATTTACTGGGCCAAATGATGTATAAGCATAATGGTCTTTTGTACCGTGAGCGACACAGCCTAATTGACATTGCTTTTTTGACATAAGATGCCATAAAGCTGGTTTATCAATTTTACATGAAGATGCACCAGCTAAACCAAATACTTGATATTTTTTCACAGCATCACTAACAAGATTGTATACATCACGTGTATTAATATAAACGTCATCATGTAAAAAAATTGCAGTGTCTACTTTGTTATTTCTAGCATCATTTAAAAAATCGTTATAGCATTTGTGTAGGCTTTCAGTATTATTTTCTTTAAAATGTACACTAAACCCACAAACCAATTCATTTTTATAATAGTTATAACCTTTTAGACATCTATATAAAAAGCAATCTTCTTTTTACCTTTAGTTGTGGTATATAATTTAATATGATTCATTATATTCTATTATAGATTCAACCATTTCACTTATCAATGATTCAAAATTATATTTTGGTTTCCATCCTAATTCTTTTCTAATTTTTGAACTATCTCCTTTTAAATCTTTTAATTCTTCAGGTCGAAAAAATTTAGAATCCGTTTCAATATATTTTTTATAATCTAAGCCAACAACTTGAAAAGCATATTTACATAGATCTTCAACACTATGCGAAATACCAGTAGCACAAACGTAATCATCAGGTTTATCAGTTTGCAACATTAACCACATTGCTTCGACATAATCTTTTGCATGGCCCCAATCTCTAGTTGCATCCAAATTGCCCAGGACTAATTTTTCATCTAACCCTAATTTTATTCTAGCTGCGGCTTTAGCAACTTTACCGGTTACAAAGTTTGAACCACGTCTAGGTGACTCATGGTTAAATAATATACCATTCCATATTTTCATTCCATATGAATTTCTATAATTGCGGCATATATTATACGCATAGACTTTAGCACACCCATATGGTGATACAGGGTTCATTGGAGTAGTTTCTCTCTGGAAGCCATCTTCATCAATATTATTACCGAACATTTCTGAACTACTTGCTTGGTATATTTTACAATCATGATCTACACAACGTATTGCCTCGAGCAAATTTAATGTACCAATACCGGTAATATTAGAAGTGTAAATAGGTTGATCGAAACTTATACGTACATGGCTTTGTGCAGCTAAATTATATACCTCATTTGGTTTTATTTTATAAATTAATCTAGTTAATGAACTCATATCATTCATATCTGCATATTCTAAAATTAAATTAGGATTACTTCTTAAATGTTCAATTCTTAGGCTTTGTGTTTCTGATACACTATTACGTTTTACCGTACCATAAACTGTATAACCTTTACTAAGAAGTAACTCAGCTAAATATGAACCGTCTTGACCATTAATACCTGTTATTAATGCTACTTTATTTTCTTGCTTTGTCATAATTTTTTATAAACCAATCTATTGTTTCATTGACACCATTTTCAATATCAGTGAATTTAAAAGATTTTAAATATTTTTTCATTTTACTATTATCAGATGGCTTTTTAAACTGACCGTCTGGTTTTTTAACATTATAAATAATTTTTCCATCAAAATCCATTTTTTTGGTTATAATATTTACCAAATGCTTTATGGAAATTTCTTCATCTGATGAAATGATGATAGGTGTCGTTTTATCATAATTTTCTAGTAATGTTTCTACAATATTAGCTACATCCTTACTATATATAAATTCCCTTAAAGGTTCACCTGTGCCCCAAATTTCAAGATTAGTTTTGTTTTTCTTTGCTAAGTAAGTTTTATGTATTAAACTTGGTATAACATGTCCATTATCTATATTAAAGTTATCATTAGGACCATATATGTTACATGGTATTACTGTAAAGTAATTTAAGTTATATTGTTCATTATAAGCTCTAATTTGAATATCAGTCATTCTTTTCGCATACGCATAACCGTAATTAGAATTATGAGGTGGTCCATTATGTATTTGATCTTCTGTCAGAGGGTAAGATGGTGTTTCAGGAAAAATACATGTAGATGTAAATGCTATTAATCTTTTTACGTTATATTCTTTACAGGCATTGATTACGTTAGTATTAATACATAAATTTTTATAAAAATAATCAGCTTGAAAATTAGAATTACCACCCACACCACCTACTTTACCTGCTGTATGGATAACATGTTTTGGGTTATATTTTTCAAATAAGGTATTAACATGTTGAATGTTTGTTAAGTCATATTCTCTACCTACTTTAATAAAATTTTCATTTAAAGCTGAGCCGACTAAACCTTTACCACCTGTAACTAAAACATTATCCATATTATTTTCTGTTATCAAGCTCCGGTTTATTTTCTTCAGTCCACATTATACCTAAGATATTCCAGACAGCAGCTGCTAAATGATCTTCATCATCATATTTCATATACCATTTCATTATATGTCTCATAGCGCTATCGTATAAAACTGTTGTTTCCATACCTTTTTTCCAGTTGTTTTCACCATACGCTTCTGCACCGTCGAGGTATCTTTTCAATACTCTTTCAAGTTCTTTATGAGGTAAGAGACTCATTCTTACTTTACCTTCTGCAGTATCTCTCTGCGCTCCTGTTTCAAATACTCTATTACTCATCAATAATATTATAAATAGGTTCCTTATAAATTATATCCTGTGAATTAAAATCATTATCTACGATTTCATAATTTTCACCTAACCATTTTTTGTAAAAACTAAAACCAGCACTTCTTATATCGGAATTAACGTAATAAAAATCAATTTTATCTTTATTTTTATATATTGCATTTTTAATTAACAGTTTAGCAACACCTAAATTTCTATACTGTTTATTAGTTACTATGTAATATGTTTTTAAAGTGGAAGGTATTTTATCATTAACTGTGTAAGCATGTAACCCCATTACTTTACCTGCTTCATCTGTACAAACTTCAATAGGAAATTTATTCCAATAATCTCTACCAGACCATACATGTCCGAAGGTATTCATTATAAAAGAATCTGTATTATCATAAACAAATTTTATAAACCTAAGTTTATCTAATTCATTTAGATCATTTATAGTTGTATAATTTAAGTTCATAATGTTAAAAATGGTGATTGAGTTTGAAATTCATCTTTTTTTGATAAACCGTTAAAGGATAAATTATATAATATACCTTCCTTAACTTGTCTATAACCTTTACCTTTAATAGACGATATATTTGATCCTTTATAAAATAAAGTACTACCTTGACGGGCTATATATAAATTTTTGGTCTCTTTATTCATAATCCATAATGCAAATGTACCTTTTAAAAGCTCTAACGTTTGTACAATGTTAGCTATTTCATCATTTTGACTATTACTAGGACCGAGTAAATTGTCATTTTCGTCGAGTAATGCTGGTATAATACTACTATCAACATCGCAATCATGGTCAGGTAAGAATTTATCTCTTAATTCTCTATAATTAGTTAATACACCGTTATGAGCAACTACCCAATTACCATATTCAAAAGGATGACTTGTTTTTGCATACCATCTCCTACCTGTTTCTGTAGGAGCTAAGTTGTGTCCTAAATATAACCACCCTTTTTCAGATGGTAATTTTGTTTCATTCCAATTAGCCCCACCTTCTATACGTAAAATATTATGTCTTTTACCATTGGTAAAGAGTATACCGGTTGAAAAATTGCCCCTTTCTTTGTTTGCTTGTTCTAATACTTCAAAAGTAGATAAGTCATTAGAAATAAATATTCCGCACATAACTTATTATAGTATAAAATAGAAAGAGATCAATAAATAATATTATGAGCTTAAACAATTGGGTAAATAGAGAAATTTTGAATGAAAAAACAACTAATTATATGGTCGACCAGGACCATGATATAGTTGAGGAAGCAAGAGGTAAAAAGATTGCTGACCCGCTTAGAGCAAAACTAATGGGTATGGAAGATATCAGAGGTTTAAAAGGTACAATGACTCCAAGATATTTTGCTACTAAAGTTATTAGATTTTTACAAAAAATAACCCTGAATTAGATATTTCAGATTTATCTGATGACGATATTCAACAAGCAATCAATGTTGTTGCTCAAGTATCAAAACCATTAGTTCAAAAACCGGATGTTAAAATTACAACCAGAAAAAGAGGAGCTGCAGAAGGAGGTTTACAAAGAGGTGATACAGGTTTTGAAACGCTTAAGTTAAATTTAGGTGACAATGCTGTATTAAAATCAGAAGGTGAAGTTGGTGAAAATGATTTATACACAGTTGTTAAAGATGGTTTAAAATATAGAGTTACACTTAATAAATTTAAAGGTCAGAAACTTAACTTAGATGATATTTCACAAGATGATGTAGTTTCTGTTGTTGTTGTAAAACCAAGTGAAATGGAAACAGTTGATAAATTTGGTGGTGAAATTGAATTAGGTCAAAGAGAAAAATTAGTAGCTGATTACCCAGAAGGTGAAGAAGAAAATACAGATAGATATGGTCGTAAACATGGTATTTCACAAGAAGGTGATTTAGAAGATTATGAACTAGAGGATAGAAGAATGAGAATGCAATTTCCTGTAAATCCTGATGAAGAAATCGGAACGGAAGATGCAGAATGCCGATATAGTGATGAAGAAATTGATACCGAAAAATCTGATTTAGACAAAGATGGTGAAATTTCTGAATATGAAAGAAAAAGAGGTTTAGCTATTGCTAAAGCAATGAAAAAAGAGCAAAAAAGAGCAGGTCAAGCTCATTCTAGAGCAGTTGCTGATCATTATGAAGATGAAGAGGATGAGCAAGTAGCAATGTCACCTCAACAAATTAATCAACATATGATTAATCAATATAGACAAAATTTACAGAGTCAGTACGGCCACGAAAGACGTAACAGACACGGTTACTAAATTCAATTATATAAAATAGACTTACAATTATTTTCTTTGTAAATCTTTTCTAATTTGTCTTGTTGCTTATATTGTAAAGGATCTTGTAAACCTGCTTCAACAAAACCCTTTAACCTGAGTGCACTACTAGCACTTTCAGCATCGCAAGGGTACTCCCCTGAATAACAAGTATATGTATCAGCGAAGTTTACACCTAATTCAACACCATTTAAAATAATATCTTTTTTACTCATATAAAGTAAAGGAGCACTGATTTTTATATCAACCTCTCTATTTAACTTACATATTTCATTCATTTTACTGACAAATTGTATCGAACCATCCCAATAACCAGCTAAACTATCAGCTTCTGCAGCACCGTACCATACCTCGCTTGCTTTTAATTTTTCACCGTAAGATAATATAATACTCAAAAACATCATATTTCTAAAAGGTACGTATGACTTGGGCTGAGCTTGACCCATTACTTCATTTACGTTAGGTGTATCAATATTATCGTTTGTTAAAGAAGAGGTATCAGCTATATCTTTTATATACCTAACATCTAACACTTTATTAGTAAAAGTAACGTTAGGGTATTCTAATGTAGCGTTTAATATTTGCTTTTCAGCAGCTTCTAACTCTTTACTATGACGCTGCCCGTAATCAAATGTTACAGTATGTACTTCATCATATTCTTCTGCTGCTTTATATAAAAGAACTGCAGAATCCATACCACCGCTTATAGTTACTACTATTTTATTCTTCATTTTCATCTTCTACTTCGTCTGGAATTTCCTCTTCTTTATTAGTTTTATTACTATATTTCCATTCTTGTTTAATCTTTTCCTCAACTACAGGTATAATAGTATTATCCCAAAGTTCCGTATCATCTTTCCATTTAGAATAATACCCAAGTTTTTTACCATCAGGTAATTGATATGTTGAACCTGTCTGAATAACAGCACCGAGACCAACTGCAAGATCTAATAGACCATAATACTTATTTAGACCCTTATCAAATGATAAATACATCTCACCTTCTAAATACTGTTTTACGAAACGATTTTTTACAGTTAATGCTCTTAGAATAACACCAGAATAATTTTTCTGACCTACAGCTAACTTACCGTCGGTATTTTTATCTTCTTTAACCGGCTTACGGGCTAATTGAATAGTTACTGATGGCAAATAAACAGTTGCAGTACCACCAGGCATTGCTTTTACTAATGATGGAAATAATGCAGCAGGGTCTTCGTAAATATGATTAGTAGCTAAAATAGTAGTTTTAGTTAAACCTGATAGCTGAGTAAGGGTACGTAATAAAGATTTCATTGCTTTAGCTCTACTACCCATATCGGCACTTACGTTACCCTTTTCTTGTCGATTAATTTGTAATTGACTTTCCATATTACCAAGAGAGTCAATTGCAATAATAAATTTACCTTCTTGTCCTTTCTCTTTCACTTTAGTAAGGAAATCATAAATTGTATTACGACATTCTTCAATACTAAAAACAGGTACATATTTTACTTTACTTACATCTAATCCTAAAGCTTCAGCACCATCTTTATCAATTGCATTTTCACTATCAAAGATGACAGGAATTAAACCTTCTTTTTGAGCATTAGCTAAAATTCTTTGCAAAATAAATGACTTACCTGTCATACTTGGACCTGCTAAAAGGGTCATTCTATTTTTCGGAATACCACCAAACAATGAACCTGAAACAATACCGTTAAGTACCATTGAGCCAGTATCTAACCAACCATCTACATTACTAATAGCACTTTCATTTAAGAAAGATGCATATGGATTAGATTTATCGATTACAGATAAAATATCATCAATTTCTTTACTCATATATTCTATTATAATATACTATATTGTATAATCAAGAAAAAGAAACCCTCCATGGTGCACATCGTTGAGAGGTGTGGAGGGTGTTGGTAAATTAATATTAATTATTTATTATTCATCGTCAAAGAGCTTAATAACTTCTGGCTCTTCACCTTGATTGATATTGTTGTTATCAGCAGCAACTAATTGCGGATTAACAATACGTTGATATTGCTCAACAATACGCGGTTCAATTTCAAAGTCTGTACCCAATGCAATACTTGACTTATTATAAGTAAAGAAATTTGCTCGACCAGTAGTTTCATTTTCAGTAACAAACTCTTGAAAGAAAATAGGAAACAACTGTACAGCCATTTGACCGTTCTGTTGTTGATTAACAACAATCATAACAGGATTCTTAACTTGAATAGAATCCTGTGTTTCTTCTTGAACTGAACCGAAAATAGCACGACCTGCATTATCGATAAACGTAGTATATTTTATATCAGACATATCATTATTTTATATTAAAAAAACTATAATTCAACTTAATAAATCAAAAAGATCTGTTTGAACAGCTGCACCTGGCTGTTTAGGTGTCCAATTAACATTTTCATAAAATCTTTCAATAACAGCATATAAGTTTTTCTCAAACATTTTATCAACATCAGCATGAAAGATCTTTTTAAATTCTTCAGGATAATAATATTTGTATGCTATAGATGAAAGATTGTACGGATTAGGTTGTTGTACATAAAAGTATCTAACTTTATCCCCTGAACTAATAGTTTCATACTTATTTTCTATACCAAGTTTTTTAAGAATCATATTATGATAATATGCAGCTTTAGCGTGAATAGGCATACCTTTAGCAGTTTTCCACCCATCACATTGAGCAGCATATTTTTCATAACCCTTCAAACCGGAAACAAATGTAATATCTTCAACCGGTAAGTCTTTAAATATTTTATAAGTTGTATCTAAAGCTTTATTAGTTTGTGATATACTTTGAGTCTTAAGCATCGTCTCAATAATATTTTTTACATGAGGTTTGATAGCGTCGGGCATCGTACTCCTAACAACTTCAACACCGGTATACTTATACTTATCCATTGGTATACCTTCATCGTCTAAGACGTGGATAACGTATCGTTTTTTCTGCAAGAAAATGCCAACATCAGCAATCATTTCACGTTTAAAAACAAACCTACAATCTTTACTATTCAGTGCTTTTTTACCCCATATTTTAATTTCATCATTTAAGAAATCTTCAATATTTTGAACTTCACCGTAAAACTCGTCAGTTAATTTACCTGATTCATCTGTAAATGATAATCCATTATCTATAAGAGGTTTAACAGATATATATGAACTATCTGTATCATTATATACAACTATCGAATTAAGAGTCTTTTCATCATCAATACCAGTTTTTTGTTTAATATATTTTTTAAGTAGTTCGTTAGATGTTTTAATTACTGATTGACCGGTAAGGGTAATTGAAGAAGCAATATCATCATCACCGAATGGAGCATTTTTATTACCAAAATAACCGTAAATAGAATTAATAAAAACTTTGATACATAATTGCTTAGCATCTAATTGATCAATAATAAATTTAAGCTTTTTACTTTTATTTTTTGAATATTCCTGTCTGTATTTTTGAAGTTCTTTTTTAATCTCTACCCGTTTACCATAATAGTAATCTAAGATTTCAGGCATAACACCTTTACGTTTTTGAGTAAACAAAACATTTGCTTTACTAATTGCTATTTCTTCCTTTTTACAAAATTCGAAAAACTTTTCATGACTTATATTAAAGACTTGACCATTTACATGTCTAATAACTATCTCATTTTTATTTTTATCTTCAATCTTACCCACTTTAGTTTCAGGACTCATATTAAGAGATATCATTACATTAGGGTATAGAGAATTAGCATCAAATGAAATAATATTTTCTTGGAAACCTTTTAACGGTTCACCGACATACGCACCAGGATTTTTACCTGTATCTTCATTACGTATAAATGATGGTACATATTGACCACGTTTTCTCGATATAACTGCAGTTGCACCATTAATTACTGATAACGACCCCATTGCAGCTTCAAATGTTGTTAAACCAACATAAGCTAACATTTTAATCAGTTCAGTATATTTAAGTTTATCTTCAAGTTTAGTTAGCAGTCTAACGTCTTGAATATTATATTCAACAAACTTTTGCCAATCATTATCTGCTAAAGTAGCAAGATTCATATTACCGAAATCAATTTTCTTTTCACCTAACTCAATTTCACCAATAGCATCTAGTTTATAGCTTTCTTTTACACCAACAGAAAATCGTTTATACACATCAAGGTAATCAATTAACGACACACCTTCAACATACCAACGCATCTGTTCTTGACCAAACTGACCTCTAATACTTCTACTATAAACTTTACCAGAGGGTGATAATCTATTAGTCCATTCCTCTCCAAGTATCCTTGTACAACGATTTAAAATATACGGTAAATCAAAAAATTCACTATTCCACCCTGACATAATATCTGGGTAATCCATTTCAACATACTCTACAAACTTTTGAAATAACTCTCTTTCAGTTGTACATTTAATATAAGTTACATCATCATCTTTATTATCAAAATCTTTTAAACCAAAAGTATAATAATGTCTGTTGAGAGAATCAAAAACAGTTATAACATTAACTGTATGAGTTGGGTCAGCTGGTTGTGGAAACTCATCCGGTGAATATGTTTCAATATCTAAAAATAATACTTTAATTGGATTTTGACTAAACTCAGGTTTTTCATTTACCTGCCAAAATGTATCAATAAGATATTGCTGTGTAGCTGGTTGATTTTCAAATACCCTTTTAATGCCAGTATCTTTGATATATTTGTATCTATCATACTGAGTCCTAAAACTCTTTTTTACCAACTTTGTACCGAAAATTGATTCATAATCACCTTTACCTTCAACCATAACGTAAGGATCATATGATGTTGTAACTTTTATTCTCTTACCATCTTTATCCCAAGTAAAAAGATTGATACATCTTTCACGGGGATCATAGTATATATTACGATAACTCACATTACTATTATAGTAACGTTCCTAATTATATCTACCTAAATTAACACGTCTTTGATCACCGACTGAATATTGGTATAATTCTAGATAACAATCAATATTTCTATCATCTTCTAACCAGCGTGTTTCAGCATACTGTCTTGCTTTTTTACAAATGGCTTTATAGCGTTTTCTATCTTGTAAAGTTTTATCAATTTGATCTACCATTTCATCACCTGTCTTAAATTTAATAGGTGCATTTTCATATGTACACATATCTTGACATGCAATTGGTAAACCTAGTGCAGATGCTTCTATATATTTTAAATCTGACTTAGAACGGTTAAAAATATTATCTTGTAATGGTGCTACCATCATATTTACATTTAAATCATATAGACCTTTACCGTATTCATATAGTCTTTTCCACGGGTGAAATTCAACTTTACCGGAGCGGACTAAATCTAAAATAGGTAAAGGATGAGCTCCTAAAAATACCCATTGATATTTATCAACAGTTTTCCGAATTATTTCATTAACATGGTGAAAATCGTCTTTAAATTTAACTCTTTGTTCAACGTCAAAATGGGCTCCGGACCCGGCATATAAAATTCTTGGCTTCTTTTTATTACGATCAAAACTTTCCATAGTTCTGTTTGCGTCATAAAATCTATCTAACCAAAATTTAGGCATAAAATTAGGTATTACAGTTACATTATTATTACCGGTTTTTCCTTATAATAATCTCTCATAAACGGACACGTTACTGTAATTTCGTCACACATTGACATCATTTCTTGAGCTGATTTCCTTATTGCTGGGTCGGTAAAAGCTGTCTTATATTTGTTATAATCAGGAATATCTTCTGCAAAACAAATATCATCGATTTCATATATCAATCTGAAATTATTTTGATTAGCTAATTGTCTTAGAAATTTAACAAACTCCAATTGTTGTGGTGTTGCTTGTCTTTGTATTCTTACACCTTTAGCCTGAATGTAGTATCTTGGATCTGCATTCATTACTGTTGTACCATGAACTACAGCTTTATTATGTGCATTCAAAACCTGCTCTGGCCAAATCATTCTCCAGTGACCACATCCGGAATAATCAGCATAATAATTTAAAAATCTTGGTAATTCATTCTCTGGCGGTTTCGGTGGTTCCGGTTGCTTTTGCTGAACTGCTTGATTGTTAAAAGGCGTTTGCTGAAACGGAGTTTGCTGAAACGGTAAATTACCTTGTTGTATAAACATAATATTAATTAATCGACAAAATTTATTCTTCTAGTTATACCATTATGTTTTTCTAAGAAAATAATATCTCCGTTAGCAGATTTAATACTTTCTTTTCGATGGCTAATAACCATAACACACTCGTTATATTTTTCTACACGTTCGTTAAGAATTTCTAAAACTAAATCAACACCTTTTTCATCTAAACTACTATCAAATAACTCATCATAGAAACTTATATTATAATATACATCGCCTTGAGCTTTTCTCATATCCATAAAAGAAAATAAACATGCCAAGTCAATTGCTTTTCTCTCTGCACCAGAGAAGTTATTATATAGACAAATTTTTCCCTTTTCGTTTACAATTTCTTCTTCAAAATATTCATTAAAAACGCAAACACAATTACTATCTAGTTTCTTTAAGAAATGAGTTAATTTACTATTAAAATGTGATAAAATCTTTTTAACAATAAAACTTTTAACCCCTTCTTCGCTTACTACAAATTTAACTACATCCATTAAATTTATAACTTTCTTCAACGAATCAATTTCTTTTTTAATTTCATCTACTTTTGCCTCAGTATCTTTAATTAATTGATCGAAAGTATTATTTTCATTTTGTATATTAGTTATATCAGATTTATACTCGCTAATAGTATTCTCTATTTCTGCAATATTACGTTCTAAGTATGAAATATTATCTTTTTGATTTTGTAATATTTGCAACTTATTTTTAACTTTTGTTTTTGCATCGTTATATTTTTTAAGATCTAAACTAATACCTTCGTATATTGTTTTATTATCTTTTATAAGTTCTAAAATATTTTTAATAATATTATCTAATTTTTCTTTCTCCGATTCAATTAAATCTTTATCATGATCTTCCAAAGGTCTTAAACATACAGGACATGCAGCTTCTTCAGTACCTATTTTTTCTAATGTATTTTTATTAGTATTTAAATCAGTTTTATTTTGAATCATTTTTTCATAAACTTCATTTTTATTTTTATCGAGTTCATCTATTTGATCCTGTAATTCATTTGACTTATCAATATAAGGTTGTATATCGATAGACTCCACTTTCTTCTTTTCATCTTTATAATTATTTAAATCGTTTATTTTTGAAGAAATCTGATTATTGATTCTCTGTATACGTTGCTTTTTATTATTCTCAAAATTATCAACCTGTTGCTGCTGTGAGTTTAAATGATTATTAGTTTCTTCTAATCTTGTAATTTCAATATCAAAATTACGTTTAACCTCATTATATTCATTTCTCAATTCATGAAGCATTTTACTAAAAATTTCCAAGTTAAATATTTGTTCAATAAACTTTCGTTTTTCAGTTTTACTCTTACTCATAAATGGTATATGATTATTAAGAGTCATTATAACGCAATTTTGAAATATTTCCGGTGTAGATGATAGAACAGTATTAATATAATCATTTGTATTAACTATACTATCTCTTGTTTTATCAACACCATTTTTATAAACATACACTTTACTTGGATTCAATGTACGAATTATATCGAATTCATTTACACCATGTTTAGGGTCATCAACGGTAAAAGATAATTGCACTTCGCATGTACTTGCAGTTAAATTATTAGCAATAAAATTCTTTTTAAGATCTCTTAATGTTTGACCGAATATTGCAAAATATAAAGCATCAGCAATAGTACTTTTACCAACACCATTTCTTCTATCTTCTTTATCTCTATTAATACCAGTTACAATATGCAACCCTTTATTAAATTCTACATGAACTGGTTCCTCCCCTATAGATAAAAAATTCTTTATTTTTAATTCTTTAAAACTTACGTATTTCATTTTACCCTTTCATATAAAGACTGCGTATAATTAGACACATCTTTTTATTTTCAATATCTAACATATTAACAAATTCCTCAATTGCTTGTTTAATATCGACACCAGATAAATCATAATCTTTTTCACTTTCAATTTTAAGTTTATTATAATTTACATCGTAATCAATTCTCAATTCGACTGATCTATAAGTCATCAATTTTGAAACTAACGCATCTAAATGATCACTGCTAATATTTTTATCTATTATTAATTTTATTATATTTCCTGGTAATATATTTTTAAAAGTTTTTTCTACGTCTTTAACTGTAATTAATTTCGATAAATTTATTTTAATATGTTTTGGTGTAATATTGTTTTCAAAAAATTCATAAGTTAAATTATCTACATCTAAAATATAATAACCTTTTTTCTGCATTGTATCACCGAAATCCATTTCAAATGGATTACCAACATATAGTATTGTACTATTACCCTCTTTAAAATGTTTTTCATCTCTAGTATGGAAATGACCAGTAAAAATTAGATTCGATTTCTTAACTAAGACTTCTGGATCATCACCGTGATCACAAATTTTATGAGCATTCATCTTGAAATTTTCTAATTCAAAATGACCAAATATAACATCACTTTTTGGTATATCTTTTATTTTACCACCCCAAGGTACGAACGTAAATACTTTACCTTTATATTCTATAGTTGTAAGTTTATCGTAAACATTTAAATTTTTTCTACCCTTTAAAATACTTAAACTATTAATTTCGCTAGTTTCTTTATACCAAGCATCATGATTACCAGTAATCATAGTAATTTTAAAGTCTTTAAATTTATCTATAAAATCTTTAGCATAATTTAATGTTTTAACGCTAATTTCATCTCTATAATGAAAAAAGTCTCCACAGAAAATAATATCAGTTATATTTTTTCCTTTAACTCATTTATATACCAATCAGCCCATTTACTTGATATACCTAACCAAAAATCACTATTTTGATGGACCCCTAAATGAATATCTGAAAAGATAGCTACTTTATTCATCACTATCTGATTCATCACTCATAGGCTTAACATAAACCATACCATCACTAGAATCAATCATTTCTTGTTCATAAATTTTTTCTTTATATTCATTCAAGGTTTCAGTATGTTTCTTTTCTTTCTTAATTCTATTAATAAATGCATGAAAAGCAATGGTTGTGAAATAACTAAAAGGATTATGTTCAGATTCTATATTAAATTTTTTATTAGTTACTGCAGTATACATTTTAACTAAAGCATCACCTACCATTTCATCTCTGTAAGTATAATTAATAAAATTTGATGAATAACTTAAACCATGAGCTATTTTATGTATCATGTCTCCAAGTTTACGTGTACAGTTGTCAGTCTTATAATATAGTTCTAATTCTGCTCTTAAGTCTCTAGGATCCACATAAAATTCAGTCTTTTTTGGTTTAGGTCCTCTACGTTTACCAGTAGATTTTTTAGTATTAGCCATACTTCAATTATATGCTATAATAATTACTTTTCAACTATATCTGTAATAGAAAACCCTATTTTTCTTTCTGATAAATTTCTTTTCTTTTATCTGAATGTCTCAAACCATATTTTAATTTATCTACTAAATCTATGATAATAAGTTTATTTTTACTTTTATGTAACCTCAAACCACGACCTATTGATTGAATTGTTCTAATAAAGCTTTTACCACCAGAAGCAAACATAATCATATGTATATTTTTAATATTAATACCAGTACTAAAAATAGAACTCATAGCAATGCAGATAACATTATTTTCTGATTCCATTACCTTTTTAATTTTATCTCTTTCTTCTACTTCAACTTCACCTTTAACAAAATATACTTTTTTATCTTGTATCGATGATAACTCATCGTAGAGAGCATCACCATGAGCTAAATGATTAACTAGTATAAGAGAGTTATTACTAAATTTTGAACAAATATTTTTAATAACATTATTTCTAAATTTATTATTGTAAATAAAATCTAATTCAGTTTTAAAATTATTTGCACCGTTAACATAAAGAGGTTTATCTTTATACGATATATTAATAGTCTTAACGTCGACGTTAGTTAAATAACTCTCTAATCTAAGTTCATAACTATCTTTATCATATATAACTTTACCTAATTTACCTATAATATTCCACTCTTCCGGTTTTTCATCAGGTAATGTACCTGTTAAGCCAAATTTATTATAGGTGTTAATTTCGGTCACCATTTTACTAACTTTATTGGATTTTTTAATAGTATGACACTCATCGACAACTAGAACATCTATATATTTTATCCAATCATTTTCATTAAATTTACTTTGCAATATACCTCTATTTGCTATAATACAATTAGCTGTAAGGTCAGGTTTTATTTTACCGGTCCATCTTGTAAATTTAAATAATACATTATATTCTTCAAAATCTTTATATGTTTGATTGACAAGACCTAAATCAGGCACCAATATTAATATTTTTAATTTAGGATTATTTGAATAAAGACTCATCAATAGTGAAGCAATAGTCAATGTCTTACCACCACCGGTACCTAATTTTATAATACCTCTACCAAACTTTAATGCTTCTTTAACTGATTCAAGCTGATAATCTCTTAATGGGTATTTTAAATTATTATACGCTCTTTCATCTTTATATGATGGCTTAACAATAGATAATATATCTTGATCAATATCAATTATTTCATTAGAGTATTCTTTTTTAATATAACTTAAAATATCAAAAAATAAACCAGGTTCAAATAAACCTGTAGGGGTTATGCAATACAATCTACTCGGAGCAGCCCATCTCGAGCGACCTCTCATTCTAAAACGAGCTGTTTCATCCTTAACACTAAAATGTTCTCTAATGCTATCTAAATTATCAGATATTAATCTTATTTTTCTTTTGCTAACTTAAATTCCACTATAGTTGCTCCATTTTCATAATATCAATAATATTCTTAATATCAAAACCCACTGCACTAAATACCTTTTCTGTTTTTTCCAAAAACTCTACTATAAGCTTTTCATCGTTTACCTTTTGTTGTAATTGTATCATTTTTTCATGATTATTACTAGCTTTTTCAGCCACTGGTAATGCAACTTTAACAGGACTTTCTTCAATAATTTTTTTAGTTATTTCTTTCTTTACATTATCACGTTCTTTTTCAAGAACTATTAAATTTCTTTTATGTTTTATCAGTTTAGATACCCAGTAATGTTTTCTTGCTGGTGTTCTCATAGAAGAATCTTTAAGATTAAATTCATTTATCTGTAAATCTTTTTCAATTTCAGCTATATATTGATCTAATAAATCCACATTTTAATTATAAATACTTTAATGAAGAAAACAACTTTGTTCGAAAAAGCTTTTAAAAAAACTTTAGAAAATAAGAAAAAAAAGCAAGAAGAAGATGAAAATACCGTTGGTGGAGGTGCTCTAGGACCAACAGCTGCTGCAGGTTACGGTACAACAGTTACTGGCACACCGGGTACCGACAAATATGCACATGGAGATTATAGGATATCAAATGCTTTAGGGGCAATTCAAACCAGAAACGGTGCTTTAAAGAAAAACCGTAGAAAAAATAAGAAAAAGAAGTAAATAATTCCTATGGATACAGGTCACTGGAAAGTTTACCAAGCAGTTCCTGAAAATGCATTTGGTTTTATTTATGAAATTGTTAATACAACAAATGGTAAAAAATATCTTGGTAAAAAACAAATGGTTAAACGTATTAAACGATCCCCATTGAAAGGTAAAAAACGTAAGAGAATAGATTATGTTGAAAGTGATTGGAAATCATATACAGGTTCTAGTGATAAACTTAATATAGATATAGCTAGTTTAGGTAAAGATAAATTTATATTTAAAATTATAAAATTTTGCGAAAATAAATTTGAATTATCATATTTTGAAGCAAAATATCAATTTGAAAATGATGTTCTTTTAAAAGAAGATTATTATAATGGTATTATAAACTGCAGAATAGGTAAACCGCCTAGAAAATTACTGGAACAGTATTATAATGAGGGTGATGATGGCTGATCTTAATATAGAAAACTATGATTTAAAAATAGTAGATCTTAATGAAATGTTTGTCAATAATATACAAATTGAAATAGTTGATTCATTATATAATTTTAATTTATTAGATAAAAGTATTAATAATTTACAAGTTAAGAAATTTTTCTTTCACCATCTAATACATAATATATGCGAAAAAGTTTTAAAATATAAAGGTAAATCTATTGTATATTTTAATTATACTCAGTTAGAAGAAAGTACTATTAACAAATATTTCACTGAAAATGAAATATTAAATTTTTTAAATAAAATATTACGTAAAATAGAAAAATTATTACCTATAAAAATTTATATTAGTAAGTATTCTATAGAGTATCTTAACCATTTATTAGAAATCAATGACGGTAAAGCTCAAACAATGGTAAATTCAATGATATCTAAAATAAATAAAATTGATATAAGTAAATATACATTTTCAGAAGTTAAAAAATTTACAAAACGTTATGAATTAACGTTTTTGAATAGAGATTACTTTAATAGACTATCTACAAAACTACTTCTAATTAGATAAATAATAATATGGATAAGTTTACTAAGTTAGCGAATAAAATCTTAACTGAACAAAGAGATATAAAAGCAGACCAAATAGAAAAGCTTTTTAAACAAGATTTTGAAAATTCCCCCTTTTATAAAAAAGAAAATAAGCCGGAAAGTCCTTTTGATAGACCCGATGCACGTGAATATTCTGATCAAATGGAAGCTTTAACTGATGATATTTTTGATGCAATAGAAAAAAAAGATAAACAAGCTCACTTAGCAGTTTTGCGTAAATATGATGCTATAAGAGATAAAGCTATAGAGAGATTTGGAATTGATGGTCCGGTAAACTTAATTGATCCAGATTTAGCTGGTATGTATTCTGATGATTTTAAAGATGAAAATGGTTTTAGACCGAGAAGTGATTTTTTAACGAGATTCAGAGATGCTATTGAATTTTATAAAGATGGTAGATACGGACACATTGAAGGTGATAAATTTATTCCAGTTGAACCGAAAAGTTATATTCAAGATTCTGAAATTGAAGACGATGAAAATCTAGATCCTAAAGTAAAATCAGGTTTAAATACAATTAAAGCTGTTTCACAGTTAGGTATTTTACCAAAAGAAAGATTTTTTAGTGTTCAATCCGGGGAAAAAGCTTTAGGTAAAGCTTTAGATAAAGCTTACGTGACATTAGCTAAATCAGTAAAAAATGCAGTAAAGGGTATGAAATAAAATGAAATTTATAAAAACAATAAACAAAATACTTGAACAAGATGAAGAGCTACCACCAGAAGAAGTTCCAGTTGAAGAACCAGCACCAGAACCTGCAGTTCAACAATTATCACCTGAATCAGAAGTTCTTTTAGTGAGATTAATTAAAAAGGCTTTAGTTACAAAAATTGATCCTAATGATATTAATTCAATAGAAACTTTAAATGATATTAATGAAACAAATGCAAAAGAATCTTTACAAACTTTAATTAATATTATGAAAAAATATTCTACTGATATAGATGTAGAAGTTTAATTATGAGCTGGAAATCATTAGATCAAGTTTATTTACAAGAAGCTGCTTTTAGAAAAGTGTCTAAATTACCTCGTCAACAGGTAATTGGTGAGAATAAAATAAACATTTATAAAGAACTTGATGGTGAGTATGATTTATTAGGATCAGTTGATAATAAAGGTCTTAAAAAAATATCTAGAGTATTCAAAGATAGTAAAGAAGTAGAAAATTATATTCAAAATAAAAATTATACATTAGAAACAATAAAAGATTTTACATATAATTCATTATTAAATTTACTTATTAATAGTGATTTCGATAATTACATTAAAGAAAAAACCTAAATTAAAAGATAATACTGTTGGTAGTATTGTTAATATTTTAGATGGTAAATTAGATAAAGATTTTTTAATTCAATTAGCAAGATTAACAGGTGTCGATATTGGAGGGAGTAACATTGGTCCTGGTGAAATAGCTATATCATTAATTTTTGACGATGTAAAGAATTCTGATTCCGGGGGTGATTTACAATATGATAATGGTGATAAAATAGAAGTTAAAGGACAAATGGGTAGATTTGGTCAACAAGCTGGACGTTCAGTGCAACGTGTTTCGGATTCTGTATTAAATAAAGAATTAGATATACCTGTTGAAATTAATGAATATCCTAGAATTAATGAGTTTATTTCTGCTGTATATAAAAGATATAAAGAAGAGAATGTATTAGATAAATTTAATAATAATTTATATGCATTTTTGGAAGATATATATCCTAATGGTGAACCAGAAAAGTTTTTCAATAATGCTAATTTTGACGATATAAATGATATTAGATTAAAACTTCAAAAAGTATATACAAATAATTATTTAAATACATATGATTATGATAATATACTGTTTATAGATAAAAATTCTTTAAAATATATGATTTTTTCAAAAGAAGATGCTTTAAAAGAAGGCGGTTTAATCGACACAAGAAGACTAAGAACGGAAATGTTCAATATCAAAGATCTCTATCCGCAAAATAAAATACCTGAATTAAGAAAATGAGAACATTTAAACAACATTACAATGTATTATTAGAATTCTTTGACGCTATCGATGGAGCTGTAAAGCATATTGATCACTTAGAAGAGAATATACTTAATAAGGGTAAGCAAGGGGTAATAGAAGCTATTAATCAAATAGAATCGTCTATATCTTACTTTGTTGATGAGTCTGATTATAAAATCTCAACTAAATTTGATGGTGCGCCTGCGATAGTTGCTGGTATTGATACGAATGGTAAATTTTTTGTAGCGAGTAAATCAGCTTTTGCTAAGAACCCAAAAATTAACTATACTGAGCAAGATATTATCGATAATCACGGTACTGGTGGTTTAGCTGATAAGCTTAAGTTAGCATTACGCTATTTACCATCTCTAAATCTCAAAGGTATTTATCAAATGGATTATATGTTTGATCCGCAGATGAAACAAATTGAAACACCTAAGACTATTGATGGTGTTAAGAATGAAAATCAATTCCTTACATTTACCCCTAATACAATTAAGTATGCTGTTACAGAAAACAGCCCGTATGGTAATCAAATTAATAAAGCAAAAATTGGGGTAGCTATTCATATTGAATATATGGTTCAAAATGGTATTTTAAAGGTTAAAAAATATACATCATCTCCGGAAGAATTCTCTCCATCAAATACAGTATTTGTTTTTAATGTTTTAGCTAATAAACCAAAAAATGCCAAGTCATCTTTTAGTAAAATATTATTAAAAGACGTTAAGAAAAAGAAGAGTCAAGTTTTGAAATTAGCTGAAAAGGTTGATTTTAGCTCTCTTGATGATTATACTGCTTTATTAAAGACATATATTAACTCAGAAATAAGAGCAGGTAGATTTTTAGAGGATACATCTATTTCAGCTGAAGAGTTTGTCAATTGGATATCAAGTAAGTTTGAAAAGGACATTGAAAAACTAAAAAGCGAGAAAGGTAAAGCGAAGAAAACGGAGCAGATGAAAAATACTTTATCTACCCTTAAAAAACTTAAACCTTCTATTAAGAATGCATTTGAAATCACGAAAATCATTGCAAATCTTAAGAACAATCTTATTAAAATCTTCAACGAAATCACACAGAATGACTTATTAGGTACATACCTAGAAGAAGCCCCTGGTGAATGGCAAACAACTGCACCGGAAGGGTTTGCTCTTTCAAAAGTTACCGACGATGGGGCTCAAATAACGAAATTGGTTGATAGGGAAGAGTTTAGTCGTGCTAATTTTGGTACTGGTAAGCCTACTTCACCAGCAACTAAAGAAGATCAAGAGTCTTATATAACTAACCCTCCTATTTTTAATAGAGGCGAAGGTACTCGACTTAGAAAAAACGTATCAACGTTTGGTGAAATGGTAGAGATTTTAAAAGAATTTGAGGATGTTAAAAATTATAAAACCGTTGTAATTTATCCTGGTAGATTTCACCCGTTCCATAAAGGCCACGCATCAGTATATAATGCATTAAAAGAAAAATTTCCAACTGCTGATGTTTATATAGCAACTTCTGAAAAAACTGATCCAGAAAATCACCTTTTGAGTTTGATGAGAAAGTAAAGATGGTACAAAGTGCAGGTATTAGTCCGGAATTCGTAGAAAAGGTAAAAAATCCTTATATTGCTAATGAAATTGTTTCAAAATATGATTCAGATGGAACAAAAGTAATATTTGCAGTATCTGAAAAAGATATGGAAGGTCCTAATGCTAGATTTAAATTTGGTAAAAAGAAAGATGGTTCACCTAGTTATTTTCAACCGTTTAACAGTGTAGGTGAATCTGAATTTGCTTCAAAACACGGTTATATAACTACATTACCAACGGTAGATTTTAAAATATTAGGTAAAGATATAAGAAGTGCATCAGAAATAAGAGAATTATATAAAAATTCTGATGAAAAAACCCGCAGAGATCTTATTCAAGATTTATACGGGTCGATGGATGAAGAAGTTAAAAGAATCTTTGATAATAAGTTAGTTTAAGCTCCTGCAAAACCTGTATTTTTAGCAGTTTGTGTACCGGCGAACTCATCTACTTCTATTTTATCTTCATCGGTATCTTCTTCATCTTCAACATTAGCTTCCATTGATTCATAATCTAAGTAATGGAATACAGAAGAAAGATAATCTGCTGCTTTAGTAATTTTTGAAGCTGTCCAACCTTCTAAGCTATCTAAGTTACCGATCATATCGAATAATTTAGCAGAATATTCATTTGCTTTTAGTAACTCAGCTCTTGCCATATCTAATTCACCGTCATAGTCATCATCTTGACCATTGCAACTATTACAACCACAACCTTCTTCTTTTTCACCAGCTTGAATATACACCATTTCATCTTCTGTTGGTGGTTCAGTTTTACGTCTTAGTGGTTTTGTTTGTCCTATTGAAGTTACTCTAATCATTTTAGGTGTTGACGGTCCGAGTCCTAAATTCTCAGTTACATTTTTTATTTTTGTTTATCTTGTTTATATTTTTGTATATTATCTCGAATCACCGGGTGTGAATCAATAAATGAAATTATTTTATTTATAGCAACGTCTCCATTTTTTTTGACATAGTTATAAAGTTTATGATTAGGTAATGTTGTAAGAGTATTTTGTGCACCGGCGGTAGTACCAATATTTTGTTTTAATATGTTAAGTATAACGTTTTTATTATTGTTAGCTCTTGAAATATCATATAAAGTCTTTGAATCGGTGTTCGATAACAACTTAAATATTTCCTCATCGTTATTTGTTGAAAATATCCCTTCATTTACCGTTTTATATTGTTCAAAAATTAAATTAGATTCATTATCCATACAATTATTTATTAAATAAATACATGAACTTCGATAAATTATATATCTCTTTAATGGAAGCATATGAAGAAGATGCAGAATATAGAGGTAGAAAAGTTAAACTTAACAAACCTATGAGAGGCGATGTAAAGAAGTTTAAGGTTTATGTAAAAGATCCTAAGACTGGTAATGTTAAGAAAGTAAACTTTGGACATGGTGGTACATCTGCTAAAAGACGTGGTGAAAAAACGATGAAAATTCGTAAGAGTAATCCAAAAGCTCGTAAATCTTTTAGAGCAAGACATAATTGCGATAATCCTGGGCCAAAAACAAAAGCTCGTTACTGGTCTTGCAGGAAATGGTAGATTATGAGTATTAAAACTGATATAAGAACACCTATACAAACTCTCAACTATATGAAATATGTTGAGATAGAAAATGATTCACGTTTTCCTGCTGTCACAGGTGGTTCAGAGCAAGGTATATTCAATCACTCAGCTGTTTTAGTTAGAAATGTAGATAGTATCGCTGCATCGAATATCCCTATTGCTGCAGGTGAAGTTCCTGGTTATTCTCATATCAATAAATTTGGTTATAATGACGAAATACCAACTACTTTTGAATTAATCACAACACCTTCTACTAATATTGTATACCCGACAACCGCTGCAGTTGTCTCAGTGGTATCAGATGATGCAAATGATGATTTTCCTAGTGGTACAGGAGCAAGAACAGTTTCAATTCAAGGTTTAGATGCTGATTATAATTTACAATCTGATACATTAGAATTAGATGGTACGAACGCAGTTACAACTACTAATACCTATATTAGAGTTTTTAGAGCAGGTGTTGAAACAGCTGGTAGTTCAGGTGGAGCTGAAGGTACTATTTCTTTTTCAATTGGCGGAAATGTTCAATGTACAATAGACCCTGAATATGATAATCAAACTTTACACGCAGCTTATACTATACCTGCAGGAAAAACTGGTTATCTTACGAGACTACAAGTTACATCTACAAAAGACAATAAAGCTGGTATGGTAGGCTTTTTTCAAAGAGAATTCGGAACAGATAAGGTATTTAAGGTAAAACAACTAATTGAAGTTTATCGTAATAGCGTTGTGGTTGATTTTCCTGTACCGCTAAAACTAACTGAAAAATCTGATTTAGAATTAAGAGGTAAGAATTTAAATAGTGGTAATATAAGTCTCGGTGGTACATTCGATTTAATCCTAGTAGATAACTAAATAATATTATGCCTTATAAAACAAGAAAAGTTGGAAATAAATACTGTGTTTATAAAAAAGACGGTGGTAAGAAAGTTGGATGTACAAAAGGTACAGAAGAAGCTAAAAAGAAATACTTAGCTGCTCTACATGTTAATGAATCATTTAAGTTCTTTTTTGAGAGTAAAGATGCTGATATAGAAGATCTTAAAAATATGATTAAAAATCCAGACCCATCTAAGGTGAAAGAATACGGTGGTACAAAGTATGTTGATATGCTTAAAAAGAAGCTAGCTAGATTAGAAGAAGGTGAGCAAGTTAAAGTAAGAAAGGGTGGATCTGGTAAAGCATTTTATACCGGTACACGGGTTGAAAAAGATAAAAAGAAAGAAGAATCTAAAAAACAAGCTCGTGGTAAAGTAAGAGCAAGAGATGAAGATGCAGAAGATGGTGTAATTTATATTGATAAAGGTTTAATTTACCCATACAGTGATTATGGTTATAGATACAAAGGTTATCAATTAGAAGTTCAAAAAGAGACTGAACCAGGTGAAAGAGATTTTTATCTTTTCGATATCTACGATGAAAAAGGTAATAAATTAAAGACACCTAGTAATATAAAACTAATTAATAATTACGGAGAATTAAATGAGGAAAATTTCAAATCTTATATCGATAGTTTATCTAATAATGAAGATGCAGAAGATCGCTGCAAAAGAAAAGCTGATAGTGTATACGGTAAGAAAACGTCAGCATATAAATCAGGTGCAATAGTTAGATGTAGAGACGGTAAAATTTGGAAAAAGAAATGAATCAATTTGATACAATATTAGAAGGTCTTTGGGCTAATATTAATAAAAAGCGTAAACAAGGACGTAAATCTTCGCATGGTAATTCTAAAGCATATAAAAAAGCAGTAAAAGCTGGTAAAAAATTAGAAGCATCTAAAAAAGCTAAAGGAAAATGAACTTTGATAATCTAGTAAATTATTATTTAAATGAAGCTAGTGATAGTTTACATCAGTGGTTCAAAAGAGGTGGTACTGACCCTAAAACTGGTAAAAAATTTAGCGGTTGGATAAATTGTAAAACAGGAGGTCCTTGTGGTAGAAAATCAAAAAAGTCTGGTGGTAGTTACCCTGCATGTCGACCAACTAAAGCTGCTTGTAAAAAATAAAAGGTAAGATGTATAAAAAGAAAAGTTCAAAGCGTGTCAATTGGAAGAAAAAATCTGGTAAATAATAATTAACATATATAAATAGATTATTATGAGTGAAGATAATATAAAATCATTAAAAGATCAATACAATACTTTTCAAGAAGAAATTGAAAAGTTCAATGAAAAGGAAAATGCTGCAGCAGGTACTAGAGCAAGAAAAGCTCTTTTAGAAATTGCAAAGCTAACAAAAGTTATTAGAAAAGAAATTCAGGATGTAAAGAATGCTGGTAAAGCATAAATAATAATGTGATTACCTTTAAAAAATTTTTTGAATCTAACAAACCAATTGGTTTAATAGAAACTATAACTTTTAAAGAATTAGGTCCCATTGAAGCTAAGATTGATAGCGGCAATGGGGCTTATAATGTCTTACATGGCGTTAATTTACAATATAGTGGTCTTGATGATAACTATGAAGGTAAATCTCACGTTACTTTTGAGACAGTAGATGGTAAGACTATTAAAAAACGTGTTATCGAATTTATTGATATCAATATTGGTTCAGGTAATATAGAAGAAAGACCAGTAGTAGAATTTGACATTGAAATTGGTGATAAAGTTTACCCTAATACTAAATTCTCAATAGGTGATAGGGAAGAAAACGAGTATAAAATACTCGTTGGTAAAGATTTTATCGAACAACTCGGTGGTTTAATCGATGTAAGTGCTGAAGGTAACTTAGATTAACTCTTCATATTAGCAACAAACTGATAATATTCATTTCTTGTTGCTGGGTCGTTCATAAAGTCACCTGAAAGTTTTGATGTTTTCATTTCACAACCATCATGCTTTACACCTCTAAGACATGCACAAGTATGGGTTGCAGATAACATAACAGCAACACCTTTATTACCTTCACATATCTTATTAATAGCATCATGAATCTGAACTGTTAGACCTTCTTGAATTTGAGGTCGACGAGCATAATGTTCTACAATTCTATTTAACTTACTCAATCCAATAACTTTACCATCTTTTGAAGGTATATAAGCTACATGTGCTTTACCAGTAAATGCTAAATGATGATGAGAGCAAAGACTCTTAACAGGTATACCACCTTGAAATACCATACCATCATAACCATCTGACGGAAATGCAGTAATATTAGGTAAATCATTATAACAACCAGCAGCTAAATCATGAACATAAGCTTTAGCAACTCTATGAGGTGTATTATCACTATTAGGATCATTACGCCAATCAATACGTAATGCATCTAGAAACTTCTCATATGCAAAGGTTGCATCTTTAATAACATTAGCTTTTTCATCATCAGTTAAAGGCATATTACCATTTGCAGTAGGTAATTTAGTAATTTTTACTCTATCAGACATAATACTATTATAGAGTAATGATTAAATATTTCAATGACGGATAAAGAATTATTTGAGAAAACTGAAAAAACTTTCAATTTACAACAAAAAATAATATTGTTAATAAAGTTTTCAACGAAGGTAAATTTAATAATGTTTTAAACGAAATGAAAAACTCTAAGTCACCTTCTAGTAGAAGGCGTAGATGGGATGATACATCTAGTGGATTATCAACTGCAGCTAATTTAGTTGGTGATGCTGCTAAAGGAATTGGTAAAGGAATTGGTAAAGTTTTTTCTAGTTTAAACCCATTTTCAAAACAAAAAAACTCAATAAACAAGAAGAAATAGACAGAGTACACCAAAATAGAATGAATAGATTGGATTTATTACAAAAAGGTCAAGAATTATTGCCCGGTCAACAACCTAAACAGCAACAACCTAAACAGCAACAACCTAAACAGCAACAACCTAAACAGCAACAATCTAAACAAGAATTTAAAGTTGGTGATGAAGTTTTTGTTCGTACTAAAAAGAATCCTAAAGCTTCTGGTATAGTTACAAAATTATTAGATAAACCTGGTTTTGTTCAAGTTAAAGTTGGTAATGCACCGTATGCATTTGATAAAAGAAATGTAACTTTAAAAAGAGGTATCAATAAAGAAAGTTTCGAGCAAATTATAAAAAAATATAGATGATTATCTCGTCCCTTCTCTCTTATCTAAAAATATTTTAGAATTAGTTTTTTATAAATCAACTATTATTTTAACTTTTTTTTAGTTGAAACGAAGTATACATATATTATAATAGAGTTATGAGATATATTTCGACTAAGATTATTCCTATGGGTAGTACAGCTTTTCGTCAATGGAGAGCAGATAGTCATTGTAAATTAATTCACGGTTATCGTTTACAATGTAAGTTATGGTTTACAGCAGATGAATTAGATGATAAAAATTGGATTTATGATTTTGGTGGTTGTAGAGAAATTAAAAAGCTTTTAGAAAAGCAATTTGACCATACAACTGTAGTAGCTGCTGATGATCCTGAATTAGATACATTCAAGTTAATGTCAGATAAGGGTATGATTGATTTACGTATTGCTGAAAAAGGCGTAGGTATTGAAAGAACTGCTGAATGGGTCTATGAAACAACTAATAAATTTGTAACTGAACAAACAAATAATAGAGTTAGAGTAATTAAAGTGGAAGTTTGGGAACATGAAGGTAATAGTGCAATATATGAAGAGTCATTGAGTGATGTTACCCTTAAGATGGAAGATGCTGTAGACGAATATCACGAAGATATGGCTACAGTAATTAAAAATGATGAAATTAAAACAGAACAACCTCAAACACCACCTCTACACAATAAAGTGACTACCGGTTTAAATGACCCTTTCGCAGGCACATCATGGGGTAACTCATAATGAGTTTAGAAAATATATATACCAATCACGTAAAAAGAACTTCTATCAATCAAACAGGTATTTCTTCGGGAATGCCTGTTACCCGTGAAAGAGATCCAAATTTAGTTAAACTCGAAAATGATGTTTTTAGTGAAATGAGTGATTTAATCGCAAAACAAAATCAAGTAAATACAGAAGAGGATCAAAAAGATTCTAAGACTGTAGATATAGTTCGTCATGTTAGTTTGGAGGATGCTTTAAAAGAATTATTAAATGGTTTTGAGTCTTTCGACGATAAATCTTAAGATCTTACTTCTTACAATATCTTCTTCATCAAATTTAAAGGTTGAAATACCTTCCTCTTCACAAATAGGTTCATCGAATGCATTAAAGATACCTTTAAAACCGCTCTTTACACCAATATCTGCTTGATAAGTATCACCAACAACGAGATATTTACTATTTTCACCAAATCTAGTTAAAATAGTCGTTAGTTCTGAGTTGGTCATATTTTGAGCTTCATCAATAATTACACATGCATTTTTAAATGTTAAACCTCTTGTAAAATTAACGGGTATACATTTAATATAACCTTTATTCATTAAATTATTACCTGCTCCTGCTGTTGTTATTTCTTCAAGTTTATCCACTAAAGGCATCGACCATGGAGCAAATTTTTCTTCTAATTCACCAGGTAGCGCACCCATACTTCTAGAAGCACTTTCAACAATAGATCGGATATAAATTATATTATCTACTTGTTTTCTATTAAGCAGTTTTAAAGCAGTTAATACGGCTAGATATGTTTTTGCTGTACCTGCAGGTCCATCCACCATACACATCCGTGTATCTTGCTTTAACGCTTTTACTAAAAATTCCACCTGTTTCGGTGTCAACTTATAGTCTTCGTTAATCTTAAAGTCTAAATCCCAGTTAGCTTCACTGTTTATTTCGACTGCACCTTTAAGAGAGGTATCTAAAGGTGATACCTGCTTCTTAACCGTTTTTACCCTTTTACGGGTAGTTGTTTTTTTCGGCATATACAGATATTTATATACTCAAAACATAAGATTTTTAACTGTTTAAACCAAGTTATTTTCGATTAAATATTAAATCAGGTTGAATAATAGTGGGTACGGTGCTATAATATAGATATGTCGAGTAATGATGTATTAAGTTTAAGCGATGATCACGTTTTTTATACCGTAGAAGGTGAAGGTAAATATATTGGTGAACCTTCAGTATTTATGAGAATGGCAATGTGTAATCTTACCTGTCAAGGTTTTGCTTCAGAAGATTCCCCTCACGGCTGTGATTCATTTGTATCATGGTCTATTAAAAATAGATACACGTATGAAGAGTTAAATAATTTTTTTGAAAATAATGATTTTGTTAAAAATTTAAAAAGTGGTGCTATATTAAAGATTACTGGTGGTGAACCTTTACTGCAGCAGAAAAGATTATTAAAATGGATGGATACTTTTGTTGAAAGATTTAAATTTATACCTCATATAGATTTTGAAACTAATGGTACGTTGGAACCTATGAAAGAATGGGAAGAGAAATATTTTGCTACATTTACCGTATCACCGAAAATGAGTAATAATGGTGATCCTGAAAATCGTAGATATAAACCTGATGTAATTGAATGGCATAATAAAAGAAATAGCTGTTTCAAATTTGTTATTAATAGTCAGGAAGATATGGATGAATTATTTGAAAAATATATTGATAATAAACTAGTTAATAGAGATAATATTTGGTTAATGCCTTGTTGTGGTAGTAGAGAAGAACATGTAGAAAAGTCTCCTATGGTTGCTGAGTTATGTAAAAAACATAATTTTAAATTCAGCCCACGTTTACAACTAGTTATCTGGGATAAAGCATTAAAAGTATAATTTATGAGTCAATTGATATGTAACTTACCAAACACAAAAGTGTATGTTAGAAAAGAATATCTCAGAGATGGGAAAGATGGGCACGGTGAATTTGTAGAAGGTCACTGGGTAACTGCTAAAAGTATACCTGGAAGAGCTTTTTACTTTGAAACCTTTTTACCGGAATATGGTGCAGTTTTTGATAAACTCCCTATAACTGCTTTTGTTTCATCTCCTGAAACACCGACACCAGATTATGATTTACCTAATCTTCAATTTTGGAATTGTATGGATTATGGGGTAACTTGTATATATAAACAATTTATCGGTAGTATGGACTTTGAAGTCTTTACCCGTACACATGATATTGTAAAAGGTACATATATGTTTACTTTAGATAATTATCATGTCAATACTGATCAACCTGATTATTCTACAGCTGAAGTACCTGCTGAACATAAATCATTTAACGTTATAGAATTGGAAAATGGGCAATATGCTCTTTACCCTAATAATAGAATGAGAGTGTATGATAATTCTTTAACACCGCAGACCCCTAAAACACCAGACTTTATGGTTAGTACAGAATATTATCAAGTTGAAAACGGATTTGAATATCGTCTTGGTGACACTGATGAATATTTCTGGAAAACTAAAGAAAAACTATTAAATAATTAAATGATTATTGAAATATTAATTTTTATAGGCGGTTTTATTTTTGGTGCATTAGTTACACGTAATAATTTACAAAAAGTTAACAAAGTAGTAGAAGAAGCTAAGGAATTAGCTAAAAAAGCAGAAGCTGAATTAGCTGAACTCAAAGAAGAGTTAAAAAATGCTAAGAAACCAGCAACAAAAAGAGGTAGAAAACCTGCTGCAAAAAAATAACTACTTTTTTCAACCCTTAGATTGTCTTTATAAGCGTCTAAGCCCCCTACTAGCTGAGGTTAGTAGGGTTTTTTATAGGTATTTTAAAGATAGGTAATTAATAATAAGATGTATTGTATTATCTGTTATAATTAATAACCATGTAGATAACCAAATTGGAATATCTTTATTATAACCTGTTACTGAACAATTTTTCCATTCAGGCCACCAGTTGCAAGGGGCAATTTTCGTCTTTGCAAATGCTATATATTTTGCAATGGCAAATCTATCTATTAAAAAATGAGTAAAAAATATTACAAACCATGCAGCAAAAGATGGGTTTAATAATAAAAATGGTAATGAATAAATTAGTGCGTGAGTTGCTGCAGCTTTACTATTTTAATTTATTAAGAGCCATCCAATCACTCTGCAGAAGATAATCTCCTGTTAGATGTAATATTAACTGTTCCATAATTAGTTACCAAATATTTAAAAATAATATAATAAAATTCAACTATAAAAAATAAATATTGATATGTCTGGTTTTATTAGATTTATGACTGAAGTAGGTTTTCCTATAGCTGGTGCGTTAGCATCCGGTTTGTTTGTTTTTATAATTTTAAAATTTATATTAAATGGTGTTAAAGAATCAGTTGCAGGTTTAGGTGGCATGATAAGCGGTTTACAAAACAGGATAGATGTTATGACTAATGAAATAGTTAAAATTGATACTTTAATATCACATGCTTTTAAAGTGGAACCAAATTTAGATAGAATAGCAGCTTCTGAAGGTAAAGAAGACGCAAGAAAGGATTAATATGGATGATGTAACAATAGATCATTTTTCAAAATTAGTGCAAGATTTCGGGTTTCCTATAATAGCAGCTATAGGTCTAGGTTATTTTGTATATTATGTATGGAACTGGGTCACTAAAGATATATCACCTACTATTAGTGAATCTAAAAAAACTCTTATTGGTTTAATAGATAAAGTTAGAATGCTCGATAATGATATGATAAGACTTAATATCAAACTAAAAATGATATTACAAGAACATGATAGAAGAGCTCGTTTAGAAGAAGAATATAATAAGAAAAAAGAAGATTTATTGAAAAAGGTTGATAAAACTAAAGATTAACAATAAAATATTATATGAAAAAAATTATTTTTTACTTTTTACTACCAGTTTTAACGTTTGGTAGTGAATTAGTTTTTCAGTTCAAATCTCCAACATTCAATGGTATAGGTTATTCAGCCCATCAAATTAATAAAGAACAGATATCATTTAATCGTAAAAAGAGTATTGCTGATGAAATTAAATCAATTGCGTTACAAGCACAGTTAGCTGAAGATAGAAGTGCTTTTAATACCTTTTTATCGAACCTTCAGTCAAGAATTTATTCGGAATTATCTAAACAAGTTACAGAACAGTTATTTGCTGATGATGGAGCAGAATCCGGTACATTTACTTTAGAAGATAATACTATTACTTGGTATAAATCAGCTGATGATCAAATATTTTTAACAGTAACTGATTTAACAACAGGGGATATTACAGAAATAATTATACCGGTTGGTACACTTTATATACCAATACCTAATGTAGAAGGAGAATAATATGTTAAAAATTATATTACCTCTTTTTGTATTGTTTCTTGTTGGGTGTGTTTCTACCCCTACTACAAACCCTCCATGGGTTCAAAAGCCTCCATATATATTAGAGCAAGGAGAAATGAAAAAGATAAAAGAAGCTCCTTTATTTGTAGCGGTATATTCATTTAGAGATTTAACTGGTGCTAGAAAAGCTAATGATAGATTTGCTACTTTCTCATCCGCTGTAACTCAAGGTGGTGATGCGTGGGTAATTGAATCGTTAATGACTGCTGGTGGTGGGGAATGGTTTACTGTAGTTGAAAGAGCTAATTATGCAAATTTAATAAATGAAAGAAGTATAGTTAAATCTACAAGAGAAGATTTTTCTCAAGATCCAGTTGAAGTAGGTCCGTTATTATTTGCTGGTATGATAGTTGAAGGAGGAATTATTTCATACGAAAGTAATATAGTTTCCGGTGGTATAGGAGCTGAATATTTAGGTATTGGTCTTTCAAAACAATATAGAAAAGATAACGTAACAGTTTCAATGAGATTAGTTAGTACTAACTCAGGAGAAATATTAGTATCTTCAACTGTTAGTAAAACTATTTTAAGTGTAAGTACAGGTGGTACAATGTTTAAATACTTTGACCTTGATACAGCACCAGGTGAAGCGGAAATTGGTTATGCTAGAAATGAACGAGTTTCTGTAGCTACCAGAAAAGCTATTGATGCTTGTATAATTGATTTAGTTTTACAAGGTGATAATGAAAAATTATGGTCATTAATTGACTAAATATTTCATATGAAATCAACACTATTATCGTTACTCTTATTAACTAATTTCTTATTTGCTAATAATGAAATTTATTTAGAACAAAATGGATCTACAGGTACATTTAATATTACACAAATAGGTTCCGCTAATAAATTTGGTACATCTACAGAAGTTTCAAGTATAGATGGGGATGACAATTTTTTTGATATTTCTCAAATAGGTAACGGTAACCAATTGGATATTAATTGGGAAGGCGGTTCTAACTTCTTTGGTTTATATCTAGAAGGTGATTCCAACACAAAAAGATTTGATATTATTGGTGACCAAAATACGTTTTCAACTATAATTCTTGGTAGTGGTAATAGCTATAACGTTTCAAAAGATAGAGAATCAAATAACCCAGGTAACAATTCACAAAGTCTTGTTGATACATATGTATCAGGATTTACAAACATAATAGACTTATATTTAGATAATAATGTTAATGCTTTATCGAAAATTAATTTATTAGGCAATGGTAATTCTATTACTTCAATTCAAGAAGGTGGTAATTTAGGTTTAGGTCACAGTCAAACACTTAACATTCAAGGTGATGGTAATATTATTGAAATTGCACAAAGTGGTGCAGAAGGTCATATATTACAACTTACTCACTTTGGTAATGATTCTAACTTTACTATTATACAATCAGATGGATTGTATTCTGGTGGTTTAGAAGGTTTAGGTATTATAAATACTTTTGATGGAGCTTACATACATACAGGTATTCAAACAAGACCACTTTATATCGAACCTTAAATTTTTATTTTTATTTTTCATAATTTTAACCTCTCCAGTGTATGCTTACGTTGGAGAGGTTTCTTTTCAATCACGTCAAGCACAAATAACTAGAGGTAATGAAAAAATTTTAACTTCAGTAGGTACTAAAGTTGAAATGGGAGACAAAATAGAAACTTTAAAGGGTGATGTAGGTATAATTTTTATTGACAACACTAAAGCTTCTATTTCAGAATATTCAGAACTAATTATAGATGAATTTGTATATGATAATAAAACTAATAAAGGTAAATTAAATTTAAAAGCTAAATTAGGTACTTTAAGATATTCATCTGGGTTATTAGCTAAAAATAACAAAAAAGGTATTAAAATAACTACTCCCACCGCGTCAGTATCTGTTAGAGGTACAGATTTCGACGTAAAAGTAGCTGAAACAGGTCAAAGTGTTTTTACTCTTTTACCTTCTATAGACGCAACCGGTAATTTGTATACCGGTATAATAGATGTATTTACATCAACTGGTATGGTTACATTAGATACTGCGTTTGAATTCACTGAGGTTGAAACAGCTGTTAGTTTACCGACTCCCCCAAAAGTTAATATAATTAGACAGCAAAATTCTAAAGTTGTTATAAAAAAAGATAATAATAAAAAGGACAAAGATGATACAAAAGACAAAAAAGAAAGCAATGAGCAAGTTAATGTAAAAGAAGTTATTGAAGAAAATAAGGGGGAAACAATAATGGAGAAGGCAGAAGAGGATGCTGTAGTTTTTGAACTTGTTGAAGGTAAAGCAGTGTTTATCCAAAAAGATAGTAACAATTTTATAAAACTAATATTAAACGAATCATCTAATGCATCGTTAAATTATGAAAATAGTTCTACATCAGTTGAAGGTAATCTTAATAATGGTGGGAGTGTTAATATAAATATAATACAACAATGAAGTTAAAAAAATAAAATTATTCTTATATTGTTTCACAGCTGCAATTTTATTTACAACTTTAAGAATATTTGACCCTTACCCGGTCGAAATTTTAAGACTTAAGGGTTTAGATTATTACCAAAAAACGCAAAATACGAGAAAGTCAGACTTATTTACTATAATAGAGATAGATGAAGCAAGTTTAGAAAAATATGGTCAATACCCTTTTAAAAGAGATATATTAGCTAATTATATTGAAAAAGCTTATCATAGCGGTGCAGCTTTAGTAGTTTTACCTATTTTATTTGCAGAAGAAGACAGACTAGGTGGTGATAAAAGATTAATGGATATACTATATCATTACCCCGTTGTAACAGCACAATCAGCATCTTTACAAGGAAAAGGTGAATTAATATCAAAAAGTATAACAACAATAGGTAATGTGAGTATTAATGATTGGTTATTTGATTACCCAAATGGTATAGGACCTATAGAAATTGTAGGACGATTTTCTGCAGGGGTTGGTATGACAGTTACTACACCTGAATTAGATGGTGTTGTAAGAAGGTTACCTTTATTGATTCAGGTTAAAGATGAGATTTACCCTACTTTACCTTTAGAAGTACTAAGATGTTTGGTAGGTGATGATTCTTATCAAGTTAAGGTAGACTATGCTGGTGTAAATGCAATTAGATTAAAAAATTTAGGTACCTTTGAAACAGATGAAAATGCAAGAGTATGGATAAATTTTGATACAGAATTTAATAAAATTTCATTAGTTGATGAAGATTGGTCATCAGTAGAAGATACAATAGCTGTTATTGCTTTAACTGCGGAAGGTTTATCTAACTCAGTAGCAACACCTATTTCAGTTAGTAATGGTCATGAGTTAAATATGCAAGTTATTGAAACATTAGCTAATGATAATGCATTAATAAGACCAGTTGAATCAACAATGCACGAAATATTATTTACATTAGCTCTTAGCTTATTGTTAGCTCTTTGTGCTCTTAATTTTCTATGGGTGGTAAACAGTTTACTTATAAGTGTTGTTGTAATTAGTTTACCTACGTTAGGTTTTTATCTTTTTAGTACCCATAATTTATTATATGATTTTACATATCCTATATATTCAACATTTATCGTATTTACTATAGCGATTTTTATGAGATTTATTCATGAATATAAAGGTAAAATGTTAATTAAAAAGCAATTTGAACATTACCTTGCACCTGAAATTGTTAAAAAACTTCAAAAAAATCCTGATTTATTGAAATTGGGAGGTGATACACAGAATTTATCAATATTGTTTTCTGATATTAGAGGCTTTACTAGTATAAGTGAGCAATTTAAAGAAAATCCTCAAGATTTAACAAATTTGGTTAACAGGTATTTGACACCTATGACACATTTAGTTATGGAGTCCGGTGGTACGATAGACAAATATATTGGTGATGCATTAATGGCTTTTTGGAATGCTCCAATAGAAGGAGATGAAATATCGCATAGAGTAAGATCTATAGAAACAGCATTAAAGATGTATGATAGTCTTGATATGCTTAATAAAGAATTAAGAAAAGAAGGTAAAAAAGAATTAGCTATAGGTATAGGTATTAATACTGGTAGAGTTGTAGTTGGTAATATGGGATCTGATCAACGTTTTGATTATACTTGTTTAGGAGATGCAGTTAATTTATCTGCAAGATTAGAAGGTCAAACTAAAGCATATGGTGTGAAAATATTACTTGGAGAAGAAACTATTCAAAATATAGAAAATAAATTTAAATTTATAGAGTTGGATAAAATAGCAGTTAAAGGTAAAAAGAAGGTGTTTATATATATACAGTTTTAAAAGAAAATTTGACTATATTAAACATGACAATTTCCTAAATTATTATAAAAATATGGAATGGGATAAATGTATAGAAATTTTAAATATATTAATAAAAGTCAACCCAGTTCTTGAGTTTTACTATAATGTTATGTTAGAAAGAGTAGCTGATTTAAAGATAAACGACCCGGGTAAAGATTGGGATAGAGTTTATCGAGCAACTTCTAAATAATTAACGTTTACCACCTGGTGTAAAGTAAAAACCTACTATCGCTCCCAAAGTGGCGATTGAGACCAAAGAAATATGTCCTGTTGTAATAGCGGTTGTGATGTCTGCTCCGCTTGGGATTTTGACGAGCCCGAATAAGAAGGAGAAGGATTCTTTATTTTCTGGTGGGGTGAAGGTGATGAGTTCAACACCTGGCCAGATGGTGCAGAGGACTGAGATGACGAAAAAGTTACACATCCCGATAAGAGCAATGAGCCTGCGAGTACCACGGGTAAAAGCAGAGTTATCTGCATTGACCTCACCGAAGACTGCTTTTTGGAATTCAAGATCTGCTCCTTTAAGTTGCATATCCCTAATAAGCTCTCTCCTAGCTTGCATTTCTTTATTTTCTGACATACCGGAGAAAACACCTCCGACAATTTTAAGCATCGAGCCCATGCCTGTTGCACCGAGCGTTGTAAGTAACATTGTAATAAGTCCGAACATAACATTTTAAATAATTCTATTAAATATTTATGTGAAATTTAATACTTTAGTAGAAAAAATATTATTAGAAGCAGACCCTAAAAAAGGTACAGGTAAAAAACCTAAAATTCAGGTAGAAGATTGTATACTGATGAAAATCCTAAAGATACAGTTAGTGTTAAATTTAGTACTGTATCTGATATCAGAGATACTTTAAATAAAAAATCTTTTAAATCAAAATCTCATGCAAGACAATCTCAAATAATAAATTTAATACATCAAAGGGTTAGAGCTGCGGTAAAAAGAACAAAAGATCCTCAAAAAAAGAAAAATCTTCGTTCAGCTTTTAAATATATTAGTAAAAAGAAAGAAGCAAGTAAGAAAAAAACCCAACGAATGAGAGAAAATGATTAATTTTAGTACATATTTTGAAAATTATGCTGATAAAAAAGTAAAAGGTAAAAGTAGACCTGGACGCGTTAAAAAAGCTGGTGCAAGTTGTAAAGGTTCAGTAACTGAACTAAGAAAAAAAGCTAAAAAATATGGGGGAGAAAAAGGTAAAATGTATCATTGGTGTGCAAATATGAAAGGTGGAAAGAAAAAATGAAATACGATGAATTAACTGAATTAATATTAGAATCTACTGGTAATTATAAACCTATAAAATTACCTTATGAATTTGATGCTTTAGAACCACATATAGATGCAGAAACAATGAAGCTTCATTATAATAAACACTATAAAGGTTATATTAAAAAACTTAATGATGCTATAGGTGTGAGACAACCTGAACTTGAGCAATTAGTAAAAAGTTCTTCTAATAAAAAAGACGCTATTAGAAATAATGCAGGTGGAGCTTATAATCATCAATTATTTTGGAATATGATGACACCTCACCGTCATCCGATAAGAGGTATAATTAAAGACGCAATAGAAAAGAAATATAGTTCAGTTGAAAATTTCTACGAAGAATTTACCGAACAAGCTAAATCACATTTTGGTTCAGGTTGGGTATGGTTAGTTAAAAAGGGTAATAATTTAAAAATAGTACAAACAGATAATCAAGACAATCCTATTATGTTTGATCAAGGTTACCCAATATTAGGAATTGACGTTTGGGAACATGCTTACTATAAAAAATACGGACCTGATAGAGAAAAATATATCAAGCAATTTTTGAAGATAGTAAATTGGGATTATTGTAATGTTCTATTAGAGAAAGGATCTCTTTCTTAAGATAATTAACTCTAATAGGATAAAATTTATCTTCTTTATCTTTATAGAAAATAACACATCCTGAACATTTTTTATCAGTTAACTTCTCGTACATATATGCGTATAAAGATAACTGCAAACCGTATGTATTAAATTCGCAAACACTTAAATGATCTAAAGGTTCAAGCATAAATTCATTATAAGGTGAGTGAAAGTTAAAAGCTTTATTAGTTTTAAAATCACCAACCATAAAATGTTTTTCATTTTGATATATTAAATCAGCAGTACCTGCGATAAAGTTATCCATATCATACATTTTTTCTTCACAGAGTAAATTTGAATAACCTTTAAAAATACCTTTCCATTTATTGAAAGATTTATAAAGAGATTCATGCTTTTTATTTTCTACACCTTCAATTAAGTAATCTTCCATTACTTTATGAATATTAGTACCATAATCACATGCTCTTTGTTTTTCCTTTTCCCAAAGATCTAACACAAACTCAACATCTAACCCTTCTCTATTTGCTACTCTTGTTGCATGCTCCTTTTTATCGAACGGTTTTTTATACTTACCTATCAAGGTAGTAGCTGATATTAGTTTTTTACCAGTTTTACTACATGTATAAGTATGAGTTTTTTCATCAAATTTAATCACATTATAATTATAATATAAAAACTTGATATATCAATACTTTATAATAAAATAATAATATGAGAATAGCTATTAGTGGTACAGCAAACGTGGGTAAAAGTACGTTAATTAAAGATTTTTTACAAGAATGGCCTAATTATGGTTTTGAAGTTAAAACGTATAGAGATGTCCTAACTGAGAAGGAATTACCACATAGTAAAGAAACTACTAAAGAATCACAAAAAGCAATTCTAGATTATATGGTCGAAACTTTAAAGGAATTTAAAGAAGGCGATAAAGTGGTATTTGATAGGTGTCCATTGGATAATCTCGTCTACTCAATGTGGGCTATGAGTCAAGAAGATAGTGATATTGATGAGGATTTTATTGATGAATGTATTCCTATTGTTAGAGATGCTTTATCTAATTTAGATATTATTTTCTTTATACCAATAACTAAGTTTAATAAAATTGAAGTAGAAGAAGATGGTTTTAGAGAAACGGATAAAAATTATATAAAAGAAATTGATAGTTTTTTCAAAGTATTACAAAGACATTACCATGAAAATCCGCAAGATAATCCTTTCTTTCCACGAGATGATTCACCTGCACTGATTGAAGTTTTTGGTTCAAGAGAGGAACGTATACAAATGATTAGATTGTATCTTGATAAAGATGGTGATTTAATTGGCGGTGATGGTACTTCTGATATTTTCACTCCAGAAAATCTTGATATGATGGAACAACTTTTGAAGGATCAAGAATTATCTAAAAAACAAGAAGATGAGTTTAAAACTCAGTTAGATAAAATTAAAGAAGAATTAGGTAGCTAAAGTTTGAATTGTAATTCTACTAGGAGAGTCTTCTGAATTACTACTACCACAGACATTTATACTTGCACATGCAGTTATTTTAATTTCATCCCCTGCATTAAAATTTCTTATTACTTCAACAACACCTGGTGACAAATAAGTACCACCACCAGAAAATGATTTTGCTCGGGCAATACCTGACCCTTCGCGTTTAATAACGACATCCATATCATATGGTGAAGAGCTTGTAGGTAGTAACGAAACAAAAATTCTTTTATATCCAGAATCTTTAACAGTGTAAATACCTGTAGAGGTATTAAAACAACCACAAGTATCTAATTCTTTAGTGTAATTAGTTAAGTCTTGACCCGTATTTAATGATTGATCGGCATTAATATAAGCTTCAACATATTCTACACCTGATAAACCAGTTCCCCCATACTGTTTATCTAATATTTCATCTTCACCAAAAAAACTACTAATTGTATTATTTGAACTAATTATCGGTTGCAAATCACTTGATAATGTTTGTATATCGCTAGATAAAGTATTAATATCAGTTGCAAATGAACTAGATAAAGTGTTCAATTCAGTAGATAATGTTTCAATATCGGTAGAATTTTGTGTTATCGTTGAACTAAAAGTGGTATTTTCTAACCCAATAACAAAATTACTGAATAACAAAGTATTAGTAGCATTAGGTTTTTGAACTAACAATAAATCGTCATTATTAATTTCAGTAATTTGAGGTAATTGCTTTATACTTATTTCAGTTGACATATTAATTATTTATTATAAAATATATATAATGTCAAAGATAGGTATAGGTGTAATTACTTGCAATAGAAATAAGTTTCTTAAAAATTGTATTCTTAGTATAAAATCAGAATGGTATGACGAATTAATCATTATTAATGACGGTGATAAACCTATTACAACTATGTATGATCGTGAGATTATTAATAATGAGCAGAATATAGGAGTGTGTAAAAGTAAAAATAAAGCTCTCAAAAAGTTATTAGAGAGAGATTGTGATTATATTTTTCTTGTAGAGGATGATATGCTTTTTAAAACTAATGCATTTCAAGCTTATATTAATGCGTATAAAAAAACTGGTATTCATCATATGATGTTTGGTTATCATGGTCCTGCAAATAAGGGAGGTATCAGTAAAGGTAAACCGAAACCTCGTAAAGTAATAGATTATGGGGATTTTAAATTAGCTTTAAATCAACATTGCGTGGGGGCTGTATGTTTTTATACGAAAGAATGCCTAGAAGAGGTAGGTTTGTTTGATGAAGACTTTAATAAAAATAATTTTGAACATGTTGAACATTCTTATAGGTTAGCAAAAACAGGTTATAGTACACCATATTGGTGGTGGTCCGATATTGCTAATAGTTTAGATTATATTGAAGAACAGGCATGTAGTGAAGATAATTCATCTATAAGAAGAGGTGATAATTGGCAGCAAAAGATTATGGATAGTGCAAATATTTTTAAGGAAAACATGGTTATTTACCTGCCTGGCAAGGATGTGTACCTGATACAGAAATAAGTGAAATAATTAATTTTTTAAAAAATCTAAAAAAATGAATAAAATAAGTTTATTGGTACCAAGTCGCGAAAGACTTAATTTAAAATTAACTCTTATAAGTTCGATTATAACCACTGTTAAAGATATTAACAATGTTGAATTAATTTTCGGAATAGATGAAGATGACCCTACAAAAGAAATAGTAGAAAAAATTTGTAAAGCAATACCTTTCGTAAAAATTATATATATCAAAAATAACAAAAAATTTATAGGTATAAATAAAATTTGGAATATATTATACCCACACGCTGAAGGTAATATTTTAGGTTATATTGGAGATGATATGGTATTTAAAACGCAAAATTGGGATGAAAAAATATTAGAAGAATTTAATGATATCAATCTTGAAAAAGACCAAATAAAATTAGTACACTGTTACGACGGTTTTAGATATAATGATGAAATTTGTGTTAACGCATTTATTCATAAAAAATATACTGATATTTTAGGTTATTTTTGTAGGGAAGAATTTTTAATTAATTGGTCAGATCAATGGATGTACCAAACATTTAAAGCTTTTAATAGAGTTAAACACCGCCCAGATATACATATTCAACATAATCATTGGGTATTCGGTAAAAGATCACGTGATGGAGTAGCTGATAGAATGTTAAGCGATGGTAAAGATAAAATAAGTGATAAACTATGGCACGATTTAGTTGATGAAAGAATATCAGATGTTAAAAAAATATCAAATTATTTGCAAATTGAACCTGATTGGAGTGAAGTAGATACTAATAAAAAATGAAAATAGATATAAAAAAATCACCAGATTTATACCATGATTATGAAAAATGTTTAGAACATTTGGAAGGTTTAGATATAAATGTTAAGGGTAATGAAAGTAATAATTTTCATATTTATTCTGAAATAAGAAATGAAAAAGAATTGCTTTGCATTAAATCTTATTTCGCGACGCAAGACTATAAAAAACATAAATTAATCTTATGGTCAGATTATGATGTTACTGATAATGAATTGCTAAAACCTTTTAAAAAATATATAGATTTTAGAATTTATGATCCTGTCGAACTTTCAAAAGATACCCCTGTTGAAGGTAAAGATTTTATAAATCAAAGAGATAATCTTTATTACTTAAATTCCGATTTATTGAGATTATTATGCTGTCATAAATACGGTGGCTGTTGGGTTGATATGGATATTGTCTTTTTGAGAGACATGTCTTGTTTACTAAACAAAGAATTTTTATATGTATGGGGATCGGATTTAAATTTTGAAGAACAAGGTTGTTGTGGTACTGTGATGAATCTTAAAAAGGGTAGCAAATTAGGTAAATTATTTTTAGAAGAAGTACAAAACTCTCCTATGGTTTCAAATTCAACTTGTTGGGGTAAAAGTTTATTTGGTTCTGTCTATAAAATAAAATGAAATTTGATATTTTGCCTTGTGCGTATTTTAATGCTGAATGGTGTATAAATTATAAACATCCAGGGTTAGGTACAGAAATTGAATCACAATGGTTTAGTAAACCTCTATTAAATAATAAACACTTATTTACTTCATCTTTTACATGGCATTGGCATAATAGTACGCATAAAAAAGATGAAATTGTAGAGAATTCAAAATTTGATAAACTACAAAAAATAATTGATAAAAAATTAGAAGAAAATTTTTATGGTTAATATATGCACATTATCAGATTCAAATTATCTTTTTTATGGTTTAACATTATATGAATCATTGAAAGAAACTACAAGTAATTTTAAACTACATTATCTCTGTTTATGTAAAAAATCATTTAATAAAATAAAAGAATTAAACTTATCGGAAATTAAACCTTATTTTATAGATGATTTGATACAAAAAGATGGCGATTTTCTTGCATTAAAAACCAAAACAAAACCTGAATTAGGTGGTGGTAATAGAAACGATTTTATTTGGTCTTTAGCTTCTTTCTTTTCTTATTATCTACTAAATGAAAAAGAAATAGATATATCTTACGTTGATTCAGATATTTATTTTTATCATGACTTCAATACTATTCTAAATAAAATGGAAGGTAAAGATGTATGCATGTTTAGACATAAACATGTTGTATCTTCAAATAATCCTGATGGTTTATTTAATGTGGGTGTAGTAGTGTTTAAAAATACAGATATAGGTAAGAAAGCTTTAAAATGGTGGCGAGATGCAGTTTTTACAAAAACACCTAAACATCTTGCAACATGTGGTGATCAAAAATTTCTAGAAGGTATTTTTAATATTATACCTCAAGAACAAATATATGTGGGGGATAAAGATATATCTCATGGAGCTCCATGGCATTATAGATTTTTAAATTTTGATTTTTTTTGAAAAAGAAAAAAATGTTATATGGGGTGATAAAAAACAACCATTTGTTTTTAATCACTTTTCAAAATTTACACCTAATTTTGAAAAAAGGTCTTTTGAATATACCGGTCCACATTACATGGATCATACTTATAATAATCTCTTATTTAACGATTATCATTTAAAAAAGCTTTACGTTGATTATTTCAATAAATGCTCCTATATAAAGAGTAAGTACAATATATGAATATAAAACATCAACAAAAAGTTGCATTCGGTATGATCGTTTTAAATGGTGATTATGTTTTAGAAGAATGCTTGAAAAGTGTATATGATTTTGCTTCACAAATATTAATTGCAGAAGGACCTGTTAAATATTGGCAAAATAAAGGACTAACTACATCCACTGATAGAACGAATTACATCTTAGATAATTTTCCAGACCCTAAAATAAATAAAATTATACATAGTCAATATGATGAAAAAGATTCACAATGTAATGCATATATGGAAAATTTAAATAGTGATATTGATTATGTTTGGAATTTGGATTGTGATGAAGTTTATAAAGAAAACGATTTAGAAAAAATTGATAAATTATTATTTGATGAAAAATATACTTCAGTTGGTGTACAAAGTAAATCATTTTTCGGAGGCTTCGAAAACTATCTTACTGGTTTTGAGCAAAATAAAGATAACTTTTTACGGATATTTAAATCATATCCTAACTGTAAATGGTCTACACATAGACCACCAACCATTAAACCTCCAAGTAATGTTATACCTTTACCATCTAAGCATTTAGATAGTAAAAAACTATTCGATGAACATGGGGTTGAAATGTATCATTACTCTTACGTTTTTCCAAAACAGGTTTATAAAAAAATTGAATATTATTACAGTATAGGAGGTTCTGGTAATAGAATACCTAATTACTTTTTTGAAGTTTTTTACCCTTGGGTTATAGGTAATAAACAAGAAAGAAAGATCATTGAAGATAAATTTATAGGTGTTCATGAATATCTACCTGCAGGTAGAGGACCTTGCTATAGTGGTAAATTTACTGGAGAACATCCTTATTTTATAGAAAAATCTATGGGTAAATTAAAAGAAATTTTTAACGAAGAACTTAATTATGTTACAGAAAAATTACGAGCACATAAATAATTGGAAAATTAAAAAATTACACGAAAAACAACTTCAATTAAATAAAAATGAATATGAATCTTCGTGGCCTGGTCATTGGGATTTTTTAGTAAAAATTGGTAGAGAAAACTTTAACGCAGAAACAAAAGTTTTAGATATAGGATGCGGCTGTGGGTTTTTTAATTTACTCTTAGAACATCAAACATCTTTAATTGGGGAAAATTATACTGGTATAGATTATTCCGAAAATGCTATTGAAATAGCTAAACAAAACTTCCCTGGAGATTTTCATGTTAAAAACTATACTGATCTTACAGAAGATTTTACGAGTAATTTTCACTTCGGCATTATTAGTGCATTGACAAATGTATTACCTAACGGTGATGAGGCACTAAACTTTTTATTATCTTTAAATATACCAAATTTAATACTCCTAAAAATATTAAAAACACAAAATGATTTTCATTGTTCAACATATACTGCACATAATACAGCTACAACTTATAGATTTGAACATAATAATGAAAAACTTAACCAAATAATTATGGATAATGGCTATAATATAATCTATAATAGCGGTAATGAATACTTTTAAAAAATAATATGAAAAAAATTGATACATCTGATATAAAAGACTATATAAATGATTTTTTAGAAATCTACGAGAAAAGACCAATTAAAGAAAACAGCGGTGGTACACTATCTGTCAATCTTTTTCATCTTTATTATATCATAAAGAAATTAAAGCCTACGAGAATAATAGAGAGTGGTGTTTTCAAAGGTCAAACGACTTGGTTAATTAATGAGTTGTTACCTGATACTAAGATTGTGAGTATCGAACCATTTTTGCAACAAGTTACTTATCAAGGTAAAAATACAAAATATATTACAACAGACTTTTTAAATATATCTAACGATTTTATTCCTAGAGAAATAGCTAAGGATACTTTAATTATTTTTGACGACCATCAGGATGCATATCAAAGAATTATGCATGCGCATAAATTAGGATTTAAAAACTTTTATTTTGATGATAATTATCCTGAATTTAGTGGTAAAAGACATCTATCATTAGCTGCTGTTTTAAGTAATAAGTTTGATGAAGGGTTTTATATCCCTAGTGATGCTAAAGAAAATTTAGAAAATATTATTGAAACATATACTATTCTGCCACCGGTACTATCATATAACGAACCTGTAACAATGGAGAAATCATATATAAAAGAAGAACCTATTTTTGATAAACTGAATAGTCAATTACAAGTTTTTGAAAAGGATATGCATAATTATAGATGGCATACTTTTGTAACTTTAAAAGATGATTAATTTATTCCATTTAAATTACCATAAAATTAATACGGGTGATTTTAATCATGTTTTACATGGTAATATAGTTAATACGGTAGAGGAAGAAATTGCTAATTTTGTAGGTGCTAAATATGGTGTTGGTATCAATTCAGCTACCAATGCTTTATTTCTATCTATTTTAAATAAGAAAAAAGATATAACAATACCTACCATGATACCACCTGTAGTATGTAACGCTATTGTTACATCTGGTAACAATCTATCATTTAATGACAATACAGAATGGGTTGGAGATAGTTATATTTTTGCTAAATTTGATGATTATAAAATAGTAGACTCTGCACAGAAGTTAGAGAAAGATCAATTTAAAAAGGAATGTAACGACAAAGACTTAATGATTTTCAGCTTTTATCCAACAAAACCTTTAGGTGGTGTAGATGGTTCTATAATTGTATCTAACGATAAAAATAAAATAGAATACATTAGAACACTAGCGTATAATGGTATGTCGCAAGAAAAAATAGTTGGGATAGAAAACAAAGTTTACCTGGTTATAAATTCTATTTACCATCCATTAACGCTAATGTTATATATTCTGCTTTTTCACAATATGAAAGTAAACTTGCAAGGTTGAAAAATGTTAAGGAATATTACAATGAACAATTAAACTTAAACAATACTTCAAATCACTTATATAGAATTAGAGTAAAAAATAGAAAAGAATTAATTAAAAAGTTTGAAGATAATAATATAAGTTACGGTATTCATTATAATTGTCAGCATAAAACACAATGTTTTAAGAAAAATATTTCTTTAGAAAAAAGTGAAAAGGAAAGCGAAGAAACTATTTCAATACCATTTCATGAAGAACTTAAGTTAAAAGATCAAAAATTAATAATCAATTTAGTTCAAGATTATGTTAAAGTATAAACAAATTCATTATAAGGAAATATTAAAAAGATATCCAGATTTTTTAAAAAACATAGATTTAGATGAATATCTAAGTCATAGACCGGATGTTTTGGAGAATATAGATTTGTTTGCACCTAATTGCCGTACCAGCCATTTAGAAAATAATTTTGTTAAATTTAAAAAGGTAGAAAAAATTGATAAAGATACGGTTATATTAATAGGATTTTATTTAGAACTTTTTATTTATAATAATAAAGAAGAATATATGTTTGATTTAATAGATCATTATTGTAACCTTTATAAAGATAATATTATTGTATGTTCATATAATCATGATCAAGATTTTAAAATTTATAATAATTTTGTTAAAAAATATAAAAATTTAAAAATAATAAATTTCAATACAAGTGAAAAAACAGATAATGATATTGTTATTCCTTTCTTTGCAATTAACTATGAACAATTCAAAGAAAAGAAGGCCTATAATTATGGTTTTGTAGGAAGTTTAAACTACCCTGTAAGAAATGATATTGTAAATAAATTTTCAAATAATCCATATTTCTTCTATTCAAATAATATACCTCAAGAAAAATTCTATAAAACCATTAGTAGTTTTGTTTTTAATTTATGCCCTAGAGGGTGTGGGTTAAGTTCGTATAGATTTTTTGAAAGTTTCTTTTGTAATACTATACCAGTTCTTTTTACAGAAAAAATATGTTTACCATATGAAGAATTTTTAGATTATAGTTCTTTTATAAAATTTATAAAATGCGATAATCAGATAAACTATAATGAAGTATTGCAAACGTTACATAATACAGATGTTGAGTTAATGTATAAAAATCTCGACTTGAATAAAAAATATTTTACATTAAAATATATACAAGATTATGTTGAAAGAAAAATTAAACATACCGGTTGTATTAATACATAGAGGTAATCATGATTATGTGCAAACATGCATTAATCAAGCTAAGTTCTATAATAAGGATGTTATAGTTATTTCAGATATAGAATATAAAAATTGCGATAACGTAGATATAAAAAATATTCTAATCACTCTGACGAATTTGCAAAACTTTACATCCCACTATCTACATTAGGTGATTATGAATTATTTTGTTTCCAGAGATGGTTTATATTATACGAATATATGAAAGAAACAAATAATGAAAACGTATTTTATATCGATTCAGATGTTTTATTATATCATAATGTTTCTGATGATTGGAAAATTTTTAAAAATTACATTTTCACATTAATATTAAGATCAGTAGGGTGTACGTCATTCTTTTCTTTATACGGGTTAAGAATGTTTTGTAAGTTTCTTTTTGAAATATATCAGAAAAAAGATAGTTATGAATTTGCTAAAATTGCTTCTCATTTTAGTGTTAGAAAGAAATTTAATTTACCTGGTGGTGTTTGTGATATGACATTATTCGAATATTTTGCAAGATATAAATGTTCTGTAGGGGTAGGGGAATTATCAAATATATACAATAATACCACATATGATCATAATATAAATGACTCTGATAATATCTACGAATTTGATGGTATCAAAAAAATAGAATTCATAGATAAAAAGCCTTACTGTTATAGTCCCGTATTAGATATGAAAGTGCAGTTTAAATCAATTCATTTCCAAGGCGGTGCAAAACATTTAATGGATACATATAAAACATATGCATAAAATTTTCAAAGATGATCGAGGGTGTCTTTTTCCTATTGAGATAAATTCTGTACCTTTTGACGTAAAAAGAGTTTTTACTGTATATGGGGTACCTATAGGTACAATAAGAGGTGAACATGCACATTTTAAAACGAAGCAATATCTCTTTTGTGTTAAAGGTAAAATACAGGTATATTTAGACGACGGTATTAAGGTAAAATCGAGAGTTTTAAGTGAAGGTGAAAGTATTTTTATAGATAATTTAGTTTGGGATTCTCAAAAGTTTTTAACTGATAATGATATTATGATAGTATTTTCAAATACTAATTATGATCCAGACGATTATATAACAGATAAAGAAAAATTTTATAATATTGTTAATAATAAAAATTGAATTATACAGGAAACATACTATAATTATATTATGATTATTAAAATCTTAATTATGATGGTGATTTAATTCATAAACGTTTTGCATATAATTTCTTTCGAAAGAAGACATTGCCTATTGGAAATATTATTGCGTTTAGAGGTTATATGAATGTAGATATCGATGGTATGATCGATCAAGAAGATGTACTTCAAAACGATTACATTGCAAGTGATGATGCTATTAACTTTTGTTGGGAAATTCCTAACTTGGATAAGTTTGGTGCTGTAGCGTATCAGCGACTTTTAAATACTCAAATTGCTAATATTCTATCTTCAAAGTATATTAAGAAGCCTATTGAAGTAGATGGTGATGATCTAATGGTACATGATGAGTTCGAAGGTAGTGATGGTAGTTTACAAAAAGTTGGTAAATGTAGTGTTAGTATTACGTATTCAAAGGATAATGTAGCTATCGGTCATACCGGTATTAATGTTAATGCTGGTCCGAAAGCTCCGAATTTTGCATATAGTACAAAGCTTACCGATGAACAGTGTCAAGAGTTCATGCAAGATATCATTGATTTATTTTATGCAATTAATGATGATATGTTTATTGCAACAACTAAAATTAATTTATAATTATGTGGTTATTTCCTCTATGGTATTGTGTTGACGATAAGTTAGCTGAACATTTTAATAACCCTATGATCGGTACGATTGATTGGTGGGTTATTTTCTTTTAAGTGTAGCTATATCATTAAGAGTTAAAATACCAAATTAATGACAATTTTTCAATACTTAAATAGCTTACTTTATAGTAAGAAAAAAATTGATATGAACTGTGATGATGAATCGCAGTTTAATCTCTTTATGGTTAATAGGTGGACTAGTATGTATTCAAAAGAAATAAACGAATACATAAATGAGACATCTAATAAGTATTGGAGTTTATTTGATGATAAGTTAAATCAATACAACTATCTTTATAGTTTATTACCTAGATTAAAGTTTAAAAAAATAGCTTATCTAAAGAAAACTAAAAAAGAAAAAAAGAGTAAAGAAGAAAAACAATTAATACCTGAATTTTATAGTCAAAGAGAGTATAAACAACTTGTTGATTTGCAAAATAGTATAAGTAAATAATCTTTTATGAAAACAGCTGAATTCGTTTCCCCAAAACATCCTGATAAATTATGCGATAGGATATCTGATAATATTTTAGATTTATATCTTAAAAATGATAAAAATTCTAGATGTGCTATTGAAACTTGCGGAGGACACGGCATTGTAATGGTTACCGGTGAAGTTACAAGTTTATATAATTATGATATTAACGAAATTAAAACTATAGTTAAAAATATTACTGAAAATAATAACATTGAGGTAATAGTTAATATAATTGAGCAATCACCGGAAATTAGTCGTGGTGTAGATGCTGGTGGGGCAGGAGATCAAGGTATTATGATTGGGTATGCTTGTAGAGATAATAATGAATATCTACCACAAGAATATTATTTAGCAAGAAAACTAAACAAATATATTTACCAAAAATATCCTTATGATGGTAAAACGCAAATTACCTTAAATGAATCTAAAGTGAGGGTTGTATGCTCTTTTCAAAATGCACCGAAAAATGATTTAGAAATTATGGTTAAGGAATTTTTTAGTAATTATGATTATCAAATTGAGTCAATGCATTGTAACCCGGCAGGTGATTGGAATATAGGTGGCTTAGAAGCTGATGCTGGTGTAACGGGAAGGAAGTTAGCAGTCGATAATTACGGTCCAAGAGTACCATTAGGTGGTGGAGCTTTTAGTGGTAAAGATTGTACTAAAGTAGATAGAGGTGCTGCGTACATGGCAAGATATATTGCTGTCGATATTTTAGATAAACACTTAGATGTTGATGAGGTTAAAGTGGAATTAGCTTATGCTATTGGTTACGATCAGCCTTTACAAGCTACTGCTTTATTGAATAAAGACAAAAAATAATAATTAATGATTATGATTTATCTCCAAGAGGTATTATCAAATTTTTAGAATTAAATAAACCTATTTTTTCGCAAACTGCTGAATGGGGTCACATGGCATCTAATTTCAATTGGCAGTAATTTGTTGATTCATAAAAAATATAAGTAAATAGTTATATGGCTCAAGCAAATATTGACGTACTAGCACCGAAAAAAAGTTTAATTGATTTAACCGACTCTCATAATAATACTCTTGATGGTATTATTGATGAAGACTTTGAGTTAGGGTTTCTCTTCGATGATATTATATTAGTTGAATTCATTGACGAAGTATCCGATGGTCAAGGTGATGCAGTATTGAGAGGTGGGGTTTATATACCTACTAATGCTGTTCAAAGAGCGTGGAGAAAAGGTAAGGTAATTTTAGCAGGGCCTGAATGTAAATATGTTGAAAAGGATCAAATTGTTATCTTTCCAAACAATTTAGGTGTAGGGATTGGTAACGCGGATATATCCGGTTACGGTAAATTGAGAAAAGGTATATTCTTAAATGAAAGTAGACTATTTGGTATAGCTAAAAAGAAAGATGAGAGTAAATCTTCCAAGTCTTAAAAATACATTACAAAGTAATGTTTGTGAAATAATTTTTGAGAAAAGAAGACCAAAACCAGGCGATTCTTCTCGAAGAAGAATGCTATGTACATTAGACGAAAGTTTACTAAATAGTGTAAATGGTAGAACCACTTTAAATTATAAACCACCTTCCGGTCCACCTAAGTATAACCCTGGTAGTAAAAATCTCTTACCTGTATGGGACATAATGATGCAAGGGTGGAGAATGGTTAGTATGGACAACTGTGAAATAGTTAATACTATTCCAGAAAATGAATTTTTTGATTATTTTAATAAAAATATATATCCTATGTCTGCGGATGAAAAAAGAGCTTATATGGGTACATGAATTTCAAAAAAATAGAGGATGGTTTAAATCATTTATTACAAAGAGATATTGTAATATATAACAATTTAAATAAACCTTTGAAAAAAGGTAAATTCTTATTGTATACAGTTAAAGAATTTTATTATGTACTTACACTACAAAATGAAAAGGGTGATTTAAAAGAATATGAATTACCAGTACCTTTTAATTCAAATTTAAATGATGATCATCTAAATTTTGATTATACTTTAGATACGTTTTCAAAAAACAATACCTTTGTATTTTATAAAGCAAAGGTATTGAATTATAAAAAGAAAAGTAAATTATATAATACTATAGTTGTTTTATCAGCAATATCATAATATAATTATGGTATATGTTGAGCAGGTACTTAAATAAATTCCCAGACGGTTATAACCCAAGTACACAGCAAATTAATCTTATAAAAAAGATTGAACATGCTTACAATCAAGGTTATAAATATGTTATTTGCTCAGCACCTACCGGTTCTGGTAAAAGTTTTATATCAAAGACATTAGCTAATGTCTCAAGCTCACCGACGAAAGAGTTTAGAGATTTAATTGAATCGTATCAGGCATATAAACAAGACCATGCTGGTAATTATGCATATGAATTAGAATGTAAAGATAACCCTCCTCACGGAGCATTTGCCTTAACAATTACTAAATCATTGCAAGATCAATACTTAGGATTATTTGATGATAGTGCAGTTATGAAAGGTAAAGCTAATTATCAGTGTGCTGTTGATGAAAATTTTGATGTTGAAACTGCACCGTGTGTATTTACCCCTAAAATTAGAGATGAATGTTGGAGTAAAAACTTATGCCCATATTATAATGCAAGAAATAATGCAATACTAGAAAAGTTTGGTGTTTTAAATTATAAAATGTTTATGTCTTTACCGGGTCATATTAAAAGTAGAAATTTTTTAATATGCGATGAAGCTTCAGAATTAGAAGATGAAATTATAAAGCAATTTTCTATTTTTGTGGACCCTGAACGTTATAAGAAGCTAGGTGTAAAGATACCTAACTTGTATTCAGATAAAAATGAAGCAGTCAGAAAGTGGGTATGTTCGATAATCTTAGAATTGAGTGAACATGTCAATAAGTTAATTAATCGTAAGGATAAAAAACAAATTAATCTTAATCATGCAGATAAAATTAAAATTTCATATCTTAAAAACCAACAACGTACTCTTAATCTTATTGAAGAAACTTGGGATGAATGCGAATATGTTACACAGAGAGAAAAAGCTACTGTTAAAATAATGCCACTAAAAGTTAATACATTATCAAAATATATTTTTGATTATGGTGAGAATGTACTTTTAATGTCAGCAACTATTATTGATCATAAACATTTTGCTAAAAATTTAGGTATAAATGAATACAAATACATTGAAGTTGATAGTACTTTCGATAGTGAAAAATCACCTATTTATGTTAATACAAAACAAAAGATTAATCATTATAATCTAAAGAAAACTTTACCTAAAATTATTAAACAAATTGAAGATATATGCACAGAACATGAATTTGATAAAGGTATCATACACACCCATACAAGTTTTATTACATCATATTTGAAAAATAATTTAAAAAGTAAAAGATTTTTATATCGAGATAGTGATAATAGAAATGAAGAAATATTATCTAAGCATGTTAAGAGTGCAAACCCGACGGTACTAGTTAGCCCATCATTAGGTTTAGGCATTGACTTGAGAGATGATTTAGCAAGATTTCAAATTATAATTAAAGCTCCATATCTACCGTTAGGTGATAATAGAATTAAAAAACTATTTGAACAGGATAAACAATGGTATACAAATAAGATGTTAAGTAATGTTGTACAGCAATGTGGTAGGGGTATTAGAAGTAAACAAGATCATTGTAAGACATATATCTTAGATGCAAGTATCTTTGAAGCTATTATACGTAATAAGAGTAAATTGCCTAAATACTTTATAGAGAGATTTGTATAATGCAGACATTTAATGAGTATGTTATTGAAGAAGGTAAATTAGGAAAGTTAGCTGCAATGGGTGCATTAGCTGCTACTTCAGCGTTTGGTAACTTTGTCCAAGATTGGTCTAAAAACTATCAAACTTCCCAAGATCCTAAAAAAGAAGCAAGAGCAGAAGCAGTATTAAAAGCAGGTTTTAAAGTACCTACCGATGCTGTAAAGCCTATTCAAGTAGCATCATATATATTTGATGGTGATGATGGTCACAGTGCTGCTGAAATAAAAGATTATTTAGAAAAAACAGGTGCAGTTGAATCTGGCTACCGTAATAAAATTCAAATCGGTGGAGGACCTGCAAGAAGTTATTGGCAAGTTGAACCAAAAACTGCAATGGATCTCGTTAAAAACTCTTCAGCATATTTTGGACCTAAATTTAGAAAAAGATTCGGTGATAATGCTTTGAAATATCTTCAAGGTTTAAATGAGCAGGAAATGTCAGACTTATTATTAAAAAGAGATGATTTAGCTGCTACGATGGCTGCTGCTGTTTGGATTCGTTCTTCTTGGTAGTTTAACTAAACATCTCCTTATAATCATCCGGAGCTGAATTTATATCCAGAACTTTTATCTTTACTGTCGGTTCTTTATTAGTTATAGCTTTAACTAATCTATGTTGACCGTCTAATATTTTTTAAACTTTCCATTAACTTTTGTAACCACTAAAGGATAATTTAAATCAGCAGCTTGAACTCTAGCCGGGTCTCTTTTTACTTTAATTAAAGCATGCTTTAATTTTCCAGGTTCTATGTTAATGATAGGCTCTTTTTCAAGATACTTTAAAATATCAATTAAGCTAATATCAATATCCCCGTCTACCCATCTTGTTGTGATGCCTTTGGAAATATCTTCTTCATCCCCCGGTAATGAAAATTTTAGTGTATGTTGTTTACCACCAGGTTGACCTTTGAACCCACTTATTGATTTGGTATCATGAGCTTTATCTAATTGAGAATTTTGATTAGTAAACTTACCAGGTAATACTTTACTTTTTCTTCTTGAATCAAAAGGTGCTTTAAAATCTTCTAATATTTTATCTGCTAATTCATTGAATTCCATATAATTATTTATATAATTAGTTATGGTAAAATCTCTAAAGGTTAAATGTATAGTTACTGGTAAAGAAAGCTTATTTTCCGGTGACTATTTAAAGAAAAAATTACTGAATATAAAGATGTTGAAACTATGGAAAAGCTTTATATTAGTAGAGATGTAAAGACTCTTTTCAAAAGAGGTTATGGTGTAAATGAAATAAGAAATATATTGAATATATCCGAAGATATTAACTTTCCAAGTGATGAAATTATTAAATTACTTGAAGAAAAATATAAAAGTAATAGTTTAAAAATACCCACTATTAACGAAAATTTATCTACATTTACTTACAATAAATCTGACCCAGAAGTTGAATCTTTTATAAACGATTATATAATTAATAAATGAATGCAATACCAAGAATTAAAAAAGAAACTTTAGAAATCATTAATGCTGATAATGGTTCTATTCTTAGAACTATGAATTTACCAGCTGGTGCAAAATACGGTTCACCCTTAATAAGCGGTGATACAGTCACTATTGGTATACAATTTAATAACGGTAGAAATATATCTAGAGTGTATAATATTAATACAGGTAGCTTACAAAGAGAAATTCAAATGTAATGATAGATGTATCTTTAGTTGAAGAACCGGTCAATGGTGATGACTTTAATCTAATATATGAATATGATAAACCGTGTTTATTTATTGGTCATATTTTAAAGAATGAATATGATAACCAACGTCTAAAATTAAACAAGGATTACAACCCTGTAAAGTTTTTTGCTCCATATAGTGAAGATGGTGCAATGAAATTATTACCATTATACGGTATAATAAGAAATTTAAACGAACAAGGTTTAAAAATCAGTAAAATTCTTTCTGAGCAAAAAAATAGAGCTAATATAAATTTAATTATCTATGAAAATATTATAAATCAATTTGATATCACATGCAGTGATTGTTATGGGTATTATAAAGAGGGTATATATCCAATTGATTTTAACAAATTTAGAAACTTGACAGATGACGAGATATCTGGAGATAAAAAGATATTACAACACCTTTTAAATTTAGATGAGAGTAAGTTTGACTTTCAAAAATTTGGGTCTATAACTTGTCTATTATTAACTTAACTTTTGTGTAAATAATGAATATGAATATTGTAAAAAGAAATGGTGAAACTGTCCCCTATGATGTTGAAAAGATACATAAGGTGGTGAATTGGGCAGTGGATGGAATAAAAGGAGTTACTGCTTCTGATATAGAGATTAACGCTAAATTACAAATGAAAGACGGTATTACTACTACTGAAATTCATAACGTTTTAATTGATTCTGCAGTTAACTTAATATCATTACAATCACCTAATTATCAATATGTAGCATCGAGACTATTATCTTATCAACTACGTAAAGATGTTTGGGGTGGTAAAAATCCGCCTAAATTATATGATTTTATCAACAAGAATGTACATGAATATGATGTTTACGATGAAGATATTCTTATGTTATATTCTGATAAAGAAATCAATAAACTTGATGAATATATAGATCATAGTAGAGATGATAATTTTACATATGCAGGTATGCGCCAGCTTTGTGATAAATACCTAATTCAAGATAGGTCAGAAACTAAAATTTATGAAACACCTCAGTTTGCATATATGATTATTGCAATGGTTTGTTTCGGTAAATATGAAGGAGCTACTCGAATTGCATATGTTAAGAAAGCTTACGATTACTTTTCTAAATTTAAAATTAATTTACCAACTCCGTTAATGGCAGGTGTACGTAGTAAAGTCAGACAATATGCATCATGCTGTTTGATTGACGTGGATGATACTTTACCTTCTATCTTTTCTTCTTCTACAGCTGCAGGTTATGCAACAGGTTCGCGATATGGTATAGGTCTAAATATGGGTCGTATACGGCCTCTTAACTCTCCAATTCGTAATGGTGAAGTAGTTCATACCGGTGTAATTCCTTTCTTAAAGTTAATGGAATCAACTGTCAAATCATGTCATCAAAATGGTATTAGAGGGGGTTCAGCTACCGTAAACTTTCCATTCTGGCATTATGAAGCAGAAGATATGATTGTACTGAAAAATAATTCCGGTACTGATGATAATAGAGTTCGTAAGTTAGATTACTGTATTCAGTTTAGTGAATTATTTTATAAAAGATTTTTAAAGAATGAAGATATTACTCTTTTTTCACCTTACGAAGCTAAGGATCTTTATGATGCATTCGGTCATGAAAATTTTGATGAATTGTATGAGCATTATGAGCGTAAGACGAGTTTAAAATTCAAAAAGACCGTATCAGCTAGAAAGTTAATGTCTTTATTTGTTAAAGAAAGAGTTGAAACGGGTCGTATATATTTTATGAATATCGATCATTGCAATCAAAGATCAGCATGGGATGATGATATTAAGATGACCAATCTTTGTGTTGAAGTGTTGCACCCGACGAAACCTTTACAGCATCCTGATGATAAAAACGCTGAAATAGGTATTTGCATTTTATCTGCTATTAATGTTTTGGAGATTCAATCTGATGCTGAAATGGAAAAGGTATGCGATATCATTGTTCGTATTCTTGACCAATTAATTGATTATCAAGATTACTTCTTACCAGCAGCAGAAAACTTTACTAAGAATAGAAGATCCTTAGGTATTGGTATTACTAATTTTGCTGCATATCTAGCTAAACACGATGTTAAGTATACTGATGAAGAAGCTCCTAACGTTGCTGATGAGCTTATGGAAAAGGTACAGTATTATCTGTTGAGTTCATCATGTAATTTATCGCAAGAAAAGGGTAAGTGTCCGAAATTCAATAAGACAAAATATAGTCAAGGTTGGTTACCGATAGATAATTATAAGAAAGAAATTGATGAATTTGTTACGAGAAAACACTCAATGGATTGGGAAGGCTTGCGTGAAAGAATTAAAGAGCATGGCTTAAGACATAGTACTGTATCTGCTATAATGCCTTGTGAGAGCTCTTCAGTGATTCAGTGTTCTACTAATGGAATAGAACCTATTAGATCTTACATTACCTATAAGAAATCTAAAGCTCGTACTTTACCGGTTATCGTACCTAATTACTCGTCATATAAAAATAGATATACACTTGCATATGATATGAAGGATAATGAAGGTTTAATTAAAATCGTTGGTGCTTTACAAAAGTGGGTAGATATGAGTATTAGCGCTAATATGTATTACAATTATGCTCATTATGAAAACGGTGCATTACCTGATTCCAAGGTTATAAAAGAAATCTTACTTGCTTATAAGTTAGGTTGGAGGACCGGTTATTATAATAATACTGATGATGGGGATAAGCAGAGCTTAAATGAAGAGGAACAGATGAATAATATTGAAGAAGGTTGTGAATCCGGAGCCTGTGCATTGTAAATACTTTAACAATTATGAATACAGTTTTAAATATAAAAAATGTCGATACAACGAAGCAACCTATGTTTCTTGGAGAGGATTTAGCTCTTCAAAGATATGATAGGTTTAAATACCCTAAATTCTTCGACTTATGGAGAAAGCAAGAAGAATTTCACTGGTTACCGGAAGAAGTTTCTTTAACAAAAGATCGTAATGATTATGAAAATTTAACTGATACAGAAAAATTTATTTTTAATAGTAATCTAAGATGGCAAACTATGACAGATAGCATGCTTTCTAGAAGTATTCATAATATTAAAAATTATGTTTCTAATCCGGAATTAGAAATTTGCATGACAAGCTGGGCTCGTTTTGAAACTATTCACAGTTATTCATACACCTATACATTGCAAAATATTGCAAAAGATGCCACAGCTTTCTTTGATTCAATTCTAGAAGATAAAGAAATTACTAAAAGAGCAACAGAAATCAGCGGTGCATATAATGCATTATTAGGAGATGATAACGGGGATGTGAAACAGAAGATTTTTAATGCAGTGCTTTCTACTCAAATTACAGAAGGGTTAGCTTTTTATATATCTTTTGCTTGTTCATACTTCTTTGGATACAAAGGTAAGATGGAAGGTAATGCAAAGATTATCGGTCTTATTGCAAGAGATGAAAATTTACACGCTGCAATTACTCAAAATATTATCAAATATTGGAGAGAAAATGAAGATGAAGGTTTCCAGCAAGTAGTGAAAGATAATGAGCAAAAAATTTACGATATGTATGGTCTAGCTGTAGAAAATGAAAAGAAGTGGGCTGAGTATCTTTTTTCAAATGGTTCATTGCTTGGTTTAAATACAGAAATGCTCAACGGTTATATTGAGTGGTTAGCTAATACTAGACTCCGTTCTCTTGGATATAATAAGATTTTCGACCAAACTACAAATCCAATTGGTGGTTGGCTTAATAGCTACACAGACAGTTCCAAGGTGCAAGTAGCTCCTCAAGAAACAGAAATATCTTCTTACAAAATTGGTGCAAGAGATACAGAAATAAATGAGGAAGAATTTGAAGATTTTGATTTATAATATATAATATTTGTATGGCTAATTATATAGAAGCAATCAAACAAAAGTTAACCGGTCAAAGAAATATTGAAATCGCTGACCTCGAAGTGTATCTTACTAATAGAGTTGCTATTGGTGAGCATGCAGATATTGGAGTAGAAATTGAAAGAAAGATTGAATTAATTGATAATCTAGATTCGAAAATTGATACAATAGATAAATATTTTAGTAAATCAGAAGAAACTAGTAATAATACAGTTGATTCAAAAGAACAATAATTTATAATAAAAGACTATGAATAAGAAAAATATTATCATTATGACAGCGATTACTTCGCTGGCATGTTTAGTATGTGGACGAAGCAGTGCAGCTGCTCAAGAAGTTGAGCAAGAAAAAACTTGGAAGCTTGACACTGAAGTAGGCTACTATGAAAAGCGTATTTCAGGTGGTCTATATGGTGCCCAAGATTCTGCTTTCGTTAAAGCATCTACAAAACTTGGAGATCTGAATGGGTTGTCTTTAGTAGGTAGCCTTGAATATGTCAATACTGACAATTTTCAATTGCATGGTACAGTTGGAACATATCTTAATACAGCTGTAGGTGGTATCGATACACGTCTAGTAGTGCATACAGGTGAAGATGCTGATACTACATTTGAGTTGAACGGTGCATACGACCTTAATTGGTTTGATTTTGCTGATACTTCTTTTACTGTAGCATTTGAAGATGGTAGTGAAGCTGGTACTAGTACTGATAGCATTATCACATCACCTGCATTGAATATTTCTAAGACATTCGATGCACAATATGCTTCAGTCACCGTTGGTGGTGAATATGGTCAATCATTCGGTTACGATGATGACTTTGAATACCTTCACGGGTATGTAAGAGTTACATCTACTATTAATGATTCCATTCCAGTATTTGTGCAGTTCAATGCACTTAAGAATGATCTAGGTATTGTTAACGATATTTCATCTGAAGGTACTGATGGTGATTTCGATACATCGGTTACTGTAGGCCTTGCTTACTCGTTCTAATTATTAGAACCACCAGAGTTTATCTCTGATAGCGTGATCTCTAAAGAGGTTGCGCTTTTTTTTGGATTTTTTGAAATCATATATTATAATAATAAATATTAATCTATGACTAAACTAACTACATATAACCCGATAGCAGACATTGAAAGAGCTTTAGACGGCTTTTTCAATTTAACTCCAGTCTTCCATTCTTTGGAAGAGGTATACCGTACAGGTGACACTGTCCGATTCTCTCAAGATGACGATGGTCTTACGGTGCAGATTGACATTCCTGGATGTCAAAAAAATGAACTTGATCTAAGCGTAGACTCTGATAAGAGAGAAGTTTATATTAAAGCTAAACGAACCGTAAAAACACATGACGGTTCACAACAACAATCCCTGAATCGCTCATTTACAGTTGGAAGAGATTATGATCTTAAGAAGATCAGTTTCAACTATGAGAACGGCGTTTTAGAAGTTAATGCTCCTCGCAGAAAAAAAGAAGAATATATTAAAAAATATACCGTATAACGATAAATAGTTAAAGGTCGGAGCATAACTATAAAAACTAAACAGGGGACGGATGGTGGGCATTTAAAGGCACTTCGGTGCCTTTTTTTATGGAACTGTGATATTATATAAGTATATGGGTGGAAATTATTTATGTAAACCTTCAGAAGATCTCTGTTTGATATTAACCCAATCATGGCAACCATTTGGTATAACAACTGCGAAAGAAGGAATCAAAAAATTAATGAGAAGTTCTTTCCGGAAAAAAGCAAATATAAAAGCCGTAGATAAAAATGGTAATATTCATAAATTTGATAATTGGATCAATAACGCAGATTATTTTAACAACCAACCTACTTTAGCTGGTGTAGGAAGAGATTACCCTGTACCGACTGTCCTTATTACTAATAGTTTATATTTTTACAAACCACGTATCAAAAATGTTTCTATTAAGATTCTCTATAAGCATTTCAACGGTAAATGTCAAATATGTAATAAGGTAAAAGATATAAAGCTAATGAGTAAAGAGCATATAATACCTAAAAGTAAAGGTGGTGATAATACACCTGACAACTTAACTCTTACTTGCAAGTCATGTAATGCAAAAAAGGCAGATATTTTTCCTTATCTTACTTCCGACGGTAAAGAATTGCAATCAGTCTCCTCATATAAACCTACAACGAAAATAAATAGAGAAGAGTGGAGATTCTTTATTGAAAGGTAAAGGAACATATATATAATATTATTGTTCTTTGATATATTTTACGCATCCTTAGCTCAATCGGTAGAGCAGTTGAAAAAGGTCAACTGGTTGATTAAATAATCATATGAACAGCTTACAAAAAGGTAGTTACGGTGAAAAAATATTCGAAGCTAAATGCATTGAAAAGGGTTGGGATTGTTACTCTCCGGTAGCTAACCAAACAAGAGCTGATTATATTATTGATAGGGGAAAAGGTTTTGAGAGGGTTCAAGTAAAGAGTACAACGGCTCAATCTGGAAAGATTGTTGCATTTATTTTTAAAACTCAGACAAACAGTAAAGATAAAAAGATATACTTTTATTCAAAAGAAGAAGTAGATATCTTTGCAATTGTCGATGTTGAATCAAAAAATGTTTATTTAGTTGATAATAAAGCTGATGGTAACAAAGCGATTACTCTCAGAGTTGATAAACCTAAAAATAATCAAACAAAAGGTATCAATTTAGCTGAAAACTTTCAAATTTAGGAACAGTGATATAATATTATTGTTCTTTGAAAGCACTCTTAGCTCAATTGGTAGAGCTGCGGACTTTTAATCCGTAGGTTCTGGGTTCGAGTCCCAGAGGGTGTACCACTTTTGGCTCCATAGTTAAACGGATATAACAAACGGCTAAGTTTACCTTTTTGTATAAATAATTATATGAAGCAAAGTAAATGTAGACACTGTAATAAATTATTTGATATGGATGACAAACCTAAAGGTTGGATGGCAAATCATAGTAGATGGTGTGATTCAAACCCGAAAGTTAAATCATATAAAGAAACTTTATCAAAAGCACGAAAAAATATAACACAGCAATCGATAGATTTGAGAAATTGTGCTATAAGTGAAGCGCATAAACGCGGTGCTTATGATGAAGCTAACAAAAAAAGAAAGGGTAAGCCCGGTCATAAACATACAGATGAAACGAAAAAGATTTTATCTGAAAAGGCATTAGCATCTCCGCATAGAAGGTTGCGTAAAAAGATGATAAAGTATAAAGATGTTTGGTTAGATTCATCGTGGGAGTTATATTTAGCGCAAAGATTAGATGAGTTAAGCATAAAGTGGATTAGACCTGAACCAATAAAATGGAATGATAAAGAAGGTAAGACACATAATTACTTTGCAGATTTTTATTTACCAGACCATAATTTATATCTAGACCCGAAGAACCCATTTGCTATTAAAGTTCAGAAAGAAAAGTTAGATTGCTTACTTGAACAATATAGGAACATTCATATAATAGATAGTGAAGATGGTTGTAAACAATTTATTTTAGACGGTGTAGCTCAGCAGGATTAGAGCAACGGATTTCTAATCCGTGGGTCGGGAGTTCGAATCTCTCCACCGTTGCCATTTTTATTTCTTTGACAATTTTATTGCGTTCCAGGTTCGATTCCTGGTGGAGCTGCCACTTTTTGTTCTTTGATATAAATAAAATTTATGCCCCTATCGTCTAGTCAGGTCTAGGACACCGCGTTTTCATCGCGATAACCACGGTTCGAATCCGTGTAGGGGTGCCATTTTATTCCGACATAGCTCAGTTGGTAGAGCAGTTGACTGTTAATCAATTTGTCCCTGGTTCGAGCCCAGGTGTCGGAGCCATTTTATTAGCATCTTGGGCCTGCTTCCCAAGGGGTTGCAGACTGATATCATCCCCAAGAATGTCTAATAAAGTAGACCTGCCATGCCTCTGCACTCTACGACTAAATTCGGACATATGTGCCGTGAGTGTCGAAAGACTCCTCTATCATAGAGTGCATGCACACTACGGCGAAAAAGTCCAAAGAGATTGACCGAACCTTGGATTGGTGTTTAGGTTGAGATTGTAATTCCTGTGTGTACAGCAGGTTGATAATGAGGATAAGGACTGGGAATTCTCGGTCGTCTCCCTCACACTTTTTTAATTGGCGCTGTAGCTCAAGGTAGAGCAGTCGGATTTATATCCCGATGACTAGATAAGTGAAAGGTTGGGGTTCAATTCCCCACAGCGCCACCACTAAAAAAGTTGTTTTATAATATTTTTATTATATAATAAAGTATGGAAGATTTACTAACAGTTTTTATATTAATATTTGGAGTTTTTGGATTCCCTTTTTTATGTTTTCTGCTCTGTTTTTATGTTGATTACGTAATTAACAAACCTATAAGACTACGTGATTTAACACAAGAAGAAGAAAAATATTATAATGATATGTCAATTAAATAATAAAGATTCTTTCTTATCTTCTTCTTATAGCAATAAGAGAAAGAGCAAAAAGACCTGCAATAAGTGAATATGTACCTGGCTCTGGAATGTTTGGTGAAATTTCTAATTGAGCTGTATTACCAGAGAGAATATCTTGTGGTATAGCTTGGTCAAATACGAAGTTATCCATTCCATAGCAGAATGCACCTTCACCGCTAATAGTGATTCGATCAACATTATTAAATTCATCTCCAAAGATAACATCTTGATATGTTCCACCCCAATCTTCACTAGGAATTCTATATAAAGAAGTAACCGCTTCTCCATTTAAGAAACCTTGAATGTCAATTTTCTCATTGCCAGTTGCTGGGCCACCACCTTGTTCTGTATTAGATGTAAGTGATAGATATTGTAGATCAAAAGCAGTACCATCGAGTGTGGTGACTTGAATAGCAACTAGACCGACACTATAATCATATTCACCTTGTCCTGTTTCTGGATTCCAAATAAACTCACCCCAGTGACCGTGAATTACGTCACCATTTCCGTAGTAATTACCTACTGTCTGATGACCGTAATGTTCTGGATCAGTTACAACATACTCCATAAAGAAGTTGTCTTCAGTGTATGATTTAACACCACTAAATACATTTGAGTTATCACTAAATGTGGAAGGAGCGCCAGTAGGTGATGAATAACCTTCTCCAAATGTGATTTCACCGCCAGTGAAATTGACGATATAAGCACTTGCGCTAGTTAATGCTAAGATTGAGAGTAGTGATAGTAGTTTTTTCATATTCTAAATATTTAATAAATCAAGTTTAATTATTGAATATAAAAAATATGTATTTATAATAAAAGTATGCAAACGTTTTTACCATATGCATCTTTTAAAAAGTCTGCTGAGTCTTTAGATTATAAAAGACTTGGTAAACAGAGAGTAGAAGTATTGCAACTATTAAATAGCATTAAAAAGCTTAAAAATAACGAACCTGTTAAAGGTTGGAAGAACCATCCAGCAAGAAAGATGTGGTATAATGATAAAGGTGATTATTCAAATGCACTTTGTTTGTATGGTTTATCTATTTGTAAAGAATGGAAGAAAAGAGGTTATAAGGATACATGTACTGAAAAGATTGAAGCTCATTTTGATAAATCAAAACCTGTTATATATCCTAAATTTGTAAACGATGCTAGAACACATCTTTCTCATAGAAGTAACCTTATAGAAAAAAATCCTGAATATTATAAACCTAAATTTAAAAATGTGGGTAAAGAAATTGAATATTTTTGGAGTTACTAATGCCATTAGTTTCTATTGATTATACGTAAAATAACATATAAATATATACATATGCAAATATACAAATTCTCTGAGAATAGTGCAGTCCTTCAAAGCTTACATGGAAACATTTAATAACGTGATATTAACATATAAATAAAGATATGAAGAAATGGTCAATATTCGGTGTTAATGTCACACCAAAATTTACTAAAGAGAATAAGAATATACTTAAAGTAAATAGTAAAAAAGAAATATTTTTTGATGTTTTTGAATGTAAATATAACGGGGAAGATATTATTGTTGAGCAGGTAGGTGAAACTGATGGTCTACCTATCGTACGTTTCGAAACTATTAAAGATAGAACCAAACTTGTTTGTGAAGCTATTTTAGTTGAAGATGAGGATTGTGGGTTTATCGTAAATGAAGATAATCTAGAATTTATAAAAAATATTGAAATACCTCCAGTAAAGACGCTAATACAAGAAAAAATTGAAAAAACATTACCTGTACCTGTCGATACTGTTTACGAGGATAGAGTTAAAGATATATCTAAAAAGATTATCGCTGAAAGTGAAGAAAAGGCTCAAGAATTATACGATAATAAACTACAGCAGTATAAAGATAAAAAGCAAAAAATTGCTAAACAGGCTGAAAAATATTTAACTGAAAAATCAGAAAGTATAAAAAGAGAATTATACGAACAGTATATTGACTTTCTATCAAATAACGATGAAAATGTAAGGAAGCTTATTGAAAGTAATATTGCTGATATTACATCTACTATTCATGAAAATATAAACGATGTAACCTTAAAGATCGATAGGCTTTCTGATTCGAATAAGCAAGATTTAATAAAAATTCTCTCTGAAAATATTGTTAGTATTAACAACAACTTAGATAATAAAATAAAGGATTTAAATGATCAGTTAGATATCATCTTACATGATAATAATACGAAAATTAATAAGCTCAACGAAAAAAATACCAAACATACTAATGAGATTGCAAAGAATATTACGTCTAAAATTAAACAAGTAGATGAAAAGATTGAAGATTATAAAATTGATACTATTAAACATGTAGTAGAAAAGATAGCAGATAATAAAACTAAGATTGAAGCATCGCTAAAAAATACAATTTCAGAAATTAACGAGCAAGTTGATATAAAAAGTGATGAAGTTAAAAAAATACTTGCTGCTGAATTATCTAATATTAATGAAAAGCTTAATATATTTTCCGAAGAAGAAGATAAAAAATATAAACAATTATTAGAAAATTTAAATAATTTAAATGAAGGTGAAGTAAAAGAGATACTAAGTGAGAAAATAAATGATAAACAGCTTAATTCTCTTAAACAAGATATTTCAAAACAATTTCAGAATGAAATCGTATCTATCAAGAGATTGATAGAGATGTCAGCAGGCGGCGGTACTAATGCAGTTCAATATGCAAATGGTGGTACCATGAACGGTAATTTAAATATTACTCAAAATATATTATCAGGTGGTGTAAATTTAGATCAAATATTTTCAACAGAATCGTCTTCAGTTTGTGCTCAGGATTTACAAGGTGTAACTAATTTAGGGAATACAACTACAAATTCAATTAGTTCATCAGGAACAATATTCGGTAATATTGGAGATTTTACAACTTTAAATGCATTAACTGCTAATTTCACCCAGACTATTATATCCACTACATCTGCATTATCTGTGGTAAATGATGGTACTGGACCAGCTTTATATGTGCAACAAAGTGGTGCAGAGCCAGTAGCTCACTTTATAGATAAAGATGGTGATGATATAGTAATATCGGATAATGGTAATTTAGGTATTGGTACTTTTAACCCTTCAGAAAAACTAACAGTTGTAGGTAATATTAGCACTGTTGGTAATTTATTTATCGATGGTTTAGTTGATGGAAGAGATATTGCAGCTGACGGTTTAGCAATTGACAATCTTGAATCAGATGTTGTGTATCTATCTGGTGAAATTGATAGTATTGATGTGGAGATAGATAACCTATTCACAGAAGTTGATTATCTATCAGGTGAGATTGATAGTAATACATCATCTATAACTAATCTTGAAACAGATGTAACATACTTGTCAGGGGAAATTAATGATAATACTTTATCTATAACTAATCTTGAAACTGATGTAACATACTTGTCAGGTGAGATAGATAGTAATAGTACAGGTATAACTAATCTTGAAACTGATGTAACATATCTTTCTGGTGAGATAGATATAAATCAATCTAACGTAACTTACTTGTCAGGTGAGATAGACAGTAATACATCATCTATAACTAATCTTGAAACAGATGTTGATTATCTATCAGGTGAGATAGACAGTAATAGTACAGGTATAACTAATCTTGAAACTGATGTAACATATCTTTCTGGTGAGATAGATATCAAAGCACCAACAGCTGATCCAACATTTACTGGTAGTGTATCGATCAATGGACAACTCGACGCTACTCCATCTAGCCTTGACGGTACAGGACACACTATCAGAGGCGCGCAAGGAACAACTGGTGGCAGTGGAGGTGATGGTGGTAATATTTCCATTCTAGGCGGTACAGGTGGTACTGCTACTAATGAAAATAGTGGTGAAAATGGTGATGGTGGCGATGTAACTATAGATGCTGGAAGTTACGGTACTGGTGGTGATAATGATGGTGTAAATGGTCACATTAATATTGGAACAACTAATGCCGGTAGAATTAGTATTGGTAACAGTGGTACCCTCTATACTATTGAAGGTGATTCATCATTTAGAAGTGCAATTGGTGCTGCTGGAACAGCTGATCCAGATTTTACCGGCAATGTATCATTATCACGTATTGATGGTTTAAATGATATTTTAATCGAACCATCGCTCAGGGGTTTCTTTAGTTCAGACGATGGTTATAATCTTACATTAACCGGTGGTAGTACTGACGCCTTGGGCGCAACGGGTAATGGTGGTGATGTAAATATTCAAGGTGGATCATCAAATGCAACGGGTGATGATGGTGATATTAATATTGGTACTTCAAATACAAATCAAGTTAATATTGGTTCTATAACTGATGTAGAAAGTGAGATTAATAATATTGAATCAAATGTAACATATCTTTCTGGTGAGATAGATGAAAAAGCACCATTAGCCAGCCCAAGTTTCACAGGAACAATTACTTCGAGTGGTCTATTAGACTTTGGCGAAAGAACTAGCAATGATGTTCTTATTAGAGGTGAATCAGATAGTAATGATATTACACTAATAAGAGCAGCTTCAAATAGTGATGCTGTTGGTGTTTCTTTAAAATATATTGGAAGCGGTTCTGGTGATGAAAATATATTTGAAATTACCACAGATGGTGGAGGGTCATTTAAAATCGATAATAGCGGTGATGTAGGTATTAATACTGCACCTGTCGATGGTATCGATTTAACAGTTGGTTCATTTAGAGCTACAGGTAAAATTATAGGGGGCGCATATAATAGTGCTTCAGGCAATAACTCAACAGTTGTGGGTGGCAAATATAATAGTGCTAGCGGTAACTGTTCTTTCGTCGGAAGTGGTGGAGGAGGAGGCGGAGCTGGGGGAAATAATGCTAGCGGTAACCATTCTTTCGTTGGTGGTGGTAGTTATAACGTAGCTTCCGGAACATGTTCATTTGTAGGGGGTGGTCGTTGCAACTGTGCTACGGGTAACCATTCAATGGTTTTAGGTGGTTATGGTTATAGTGGTAATATTGCTAGTGGTACAGGTTCAGCTATAATTGGTAATAGTGGTTATGGTAACCGAGCCTCTGGCACTAATGCAGTTACTCTTGGAGGTGGTGCAGTACAAGCTATCGGTTACAGATCCGTAGTTATTGGAGGTTATAGAAGTTATGCTAGATGCTCTGGTTCTGCAATAATAAATAGTTGTTTTAGTAATAATAGGGGAACCTACTCAAGTATTATTGGTGGTAGTAGTAATACAATAAATACTGGTCATAATTGTTCTTTTATTATAGGTACAAATTTAACATCTAATGCAGCTTGTACAACGTTTGTAAATAATTTAAGTGTGCAAGGATCGTTATCAGCAGGTAATGGAATTACTTCAAACGGTGATTTAGACGTATGCGGAACAACTAATGTTACAAAAATTACCCTTACTTTAAGTTCTTTCATGACTGAAACAGATAGTTTTACTCTCGGCACATCACACAAAGGAGCTACAGTTTTATTACAAAATACTTCTCCTATAACTATTACTATACCAAGTTTAGTTGCTGGTCATGTCACGACATTTATTGCTGAAACAACAAATGATGTTACATTTACATCAGGTTCAGGATTATCAGGTTTAAATTCATTTAACGGTGCAAGTAGTATGTTGGGTCAATTTGCTCAAGCTCAGGTAATATTTAAAACAAGTGAATACGCATTTCTTGGAGGACAAATAACATGAGTTTTTTACCATCACTTTCACCTGGCAATGTAGTTGATAAATACTTGCCGTCAGATGCAGAATTTGATTCAAACTATAAATGGACTCGACCTACTGAATGGTTAGATTTAAATGTACCATCTGGCACTCCAGAAAAAATTATTGGTTTAGTAGCTGTATTTCCAGATGATGAAGGAGGAGGTGCAAGAAACTATGTTGCATTCAATTTAGATACTAATGATAACTCTTCTTTCACAGTAAATTGGGGTGATGGTAATACTGAAACGCTTGCATCAAATGTTACCCATTATCACATATATGATTATGATGATATAACTACTGACACGGCTACACAAAAAGCAACACTATTTAGAGGATATAAACAAGCAAAATTTGAAGTCACTCTTGCTGGGTCAGCAAAATTTGGAGGTAGTTCAGGGCAAATAAATTTTGATGTTGATGGTCCTTTCGTAACCACAACAGGTTTTCCTTTTAGGGATAGTTCGAATATATTAGACTTATTTGTGAGTTGTTCGTTAGCAACGGCCCCAACTATTAATAGTGCAAGGTCAATGAAAATGCTTGAGCAATTAGAGTTTAGAAATACCTCAAGCAATAGGCTGACCACACCTGAAAGAATATACAAAGGCTGCTCATCATTACAGTCTATACCATTTGTTCCTTATGTGAGAAATTCTGGTAGTGAATCTTATACACAGGCTTTTGCTTATTGTATGTCTCTTCAGTATTTGCCAGATGGTTTTGCTGATAATGATAAGTATTGGTTTAAAAATCCATCATCTTTACAACAGACATTTGAATTTTGTTATTCATTAAGATATTTACCTCAAGGTTTATTCGGTGATTCGATTCTTCAAAGCTGCTCTACTTTCTATCTAACATTTAGAGAATGTAGAAATTTAAGATATATTCCTTATATTGGTATGAGAACATCTGGTGGTAATGTGAGAGTTGATTATATGTTTAATTATTGCTTAGATTTAAAAGCTTTGCCTCAAGGGTTTCACCTTTCAAATATAAATAGTTCAGGCATTGATAGAATATTTCAAGGAGTTCGCGAATGCTATGATTTTAGTTTGGTAGATTTAACTGAATTAAATCGATCAAGTGTAGATATGGCTTACTCTTTTAATAATTTTGATACTTTAATTGAGTTTCCATACATTGGTAATTTTACTGCTGCGACTAATATGGAATACACATTTTATGGTGCAACACAATTAATAAGATTTAATTCTCAATATACCTCTTTAGATTTTACTAATGTAAGAGATATGCAAGGTACATTCGGTGAATGCACAAATTTGCAGGAATTACCTACCATTAATGTAACTTCTCTTAGTAATACTAGAAGTTGTTATTATACTTTTTATCGGTGCCGGAATTTACAATCAGTTACATTATCTGGTATGACAACGGGGCCAAGTGATGGTGAATATTATCGAATGTTTAGAGATTGTTATTCTATTCAACGTATCTCTGGTGTAGATTTTTCATATGCTAATGACTCAGGCGATTATGGTGAATTATTTTCAAATACGCGAAATTTAGCACGGATAGATTTCCCAGGTGCTGATGGCGCCGAGACTGGATTTAAGTATAGTGTCTCTCTTAGATATTGCCCTTTAGATAGAGATGCTATACTTGAAATTTTCGATCATTTAGTTACAATAACACATTCTGCAACATTAGATTTACGAAATAATTCATACACCGATGATCTTACAACTGCAGATAAAGCAATTGCAACAAATAAGGGTTGGACATTAAATTTATCATAAATATACTATGGAAGAAGAAAACGGATTTTACAAATTAGAAGTTGGTCAAAAGAGAAGTATTATACTTTTTTCTCAACGTTTAGAAGGAAGTAATTGGTCTCTTACACTTGACACAAAGGATGATTATACATATCCTTACAATGGGTGGACATATTTTGATACCTATGAAGCAGCAGCTACTGGATTAAACTTCGATGCAGATGAACTAAGGGAACAGTTGTTTCCTTCTGAGGAAATAATTTAAATGGAATTTATAGGGTGGTTATATACTATATGTTTTGCTGTATGCTACATACCGCAAATATATAAAAGTTTAAAAACAAAAAAAGTTGATGATGTAAGTGTATTATTATTTGGTTTATCACTGCTTGGATATATAGCTGCTTTAACGTATACTATTGGAGAAATAGGTTTTAACCCAATATTAATAACTAACTATATATTGGGAGGACTGAGCAGTTTTATTATGATATTAATATTTTTTCATTATAAGAAATGATAAATATCTATATGAAAAAGGAGTTCTACCACTCTAAATATTATCAATTTCTACAGCAAGAAAAGCAAGAAATTGATAAATTAAAATGGGTAGAATCAGAAAAGGAAGGCCGCGATATTGGAAAAAATAGAGCGGTTTTTTTGTGGACAATAAAATATAGGAATGGTTGGGTTACCAATTTTTTTAAAATTAGCTGTTAACCTTTGTATTCATTATGTTGTGGATCAGCAACACTTCTTTCACTACCAGAGTTTAACTCTTTAGCAGCTTGTCTTACCTCTTCATTAGTATCTTTTAGTGTAAGTGGTAAATTAACAAAAGCATGTGAGTGGTCATAACATTGAACTTTATCATCATTACTATCTGATGTTAACGTTATTGTTGAATTTATTGTCGTTGGGCTACCAGAACCCGGAACATTTGATACTGTACAACCAAATTGTAACCCATCTAATAATTTAGCAAATACCCGTGTTAATTCTGTTCTTTGCCATTCTTTAGGAGCTGTGACATGTTGTAAGAATGTTTCCCCTTCAACATGTAAACCACCACCAATAATTACATTTTTATTAACACCTAAACTATTTTCAACTAAAATTTGCCTTTGTCTTTTATTTCTTAGTCTTAAAATTTCAGCACTAATATTAATAGTATTAGCATCAATGTTAATTTCATTATCAGAACCGACATTTATTTGTTCTCCAGCAATATTGGTAATAGTTCCAGATATGTTGACCGGTCCATACGATTTCATACTTAAACCTCCGGCACCGACCATAACGTTATATCTATTACAGACATTTAAAGTGTAATTACCACCTGGTAAGTCCTGTACATGAACATATTCTAATAATGGACTTTCAGATTTATTCACATAAACACCATCATCATCTACTAAAATTTCATTGGATAATAATTTACCGATTTTATCTAATCTAATACTTCCAAAATCATTCATTAAGACTCCAATAGTTTCTAATTTATGCTTTGAAATTTCTATAATCTCACTACCACCTAAACCTAATTCAAGTTCAACGTCTGTAAGTTGTTTTAAATTCTCTTCAATTATAGTTTGTAAATTTTCTTTTTCCGTTTCTATTTCCCATGTACCGTTTTGTGTTGATAAACTTTTACCCGAACCATTGACAAATGATTTGCCACTTTCTGATGACCATCTATTTACATTAGGAGCAGTGTTCGTATTACTAGCAGCATTTTTACCATCATTCATACCTGAAGGTCCATCACCACCGCTATTAGTTATAAGATTATACCCTGCACCAGGAGCAGAATCCGTATTATCTAAAGCTTTATAACTTGTACTTCCATCGGTAACAGGAAAATTGGCAAATGAACCAGCTCGAGTTTGATTTAAACTATTTCTTTTTATTATTATATTTCCATCTGAATCTTTTACATCATTATTAGGTGATCTTTTTATTTCAAATAATTGTTTATTATCTTGAATAACATTAACAATATCTTTCCATTGCTGAAAATATTCTTTATTTAAATTTCCAACCTTTCTATAATTATCTCTCGTTATAACGGTGTCTAAATTTTTACCAGTATAATCATTTTTATTACCTTGCACTGTACTATACTGATCATTTAAAACTAATTTTTGATCATTTTTTGTTGCGAGTTCTATATTAGTTTGATTATTAAACTCTTTAAACGAACCACTATAATGAGTTAATTTAATTTTTTCGTTTAAATCAGAATTAACTATTTCAAAAACTCCACCTTTTTGATTTAAAACATATTTATTTCTATAGTTATTAACGTTTACATCATCTTCTGTATTTGAAGCATTGTAATTTTCATACTTACCTGGGTAATCTAGATTACTATCATATATACCTTCCCAATCACTCTTACCGAAACTTGCTCCTATTAATACAGGGAATAAAGGGTTACCATCTCTAAAAAATACATATACATGTGAACCTACACTTGGTATACCGAAACTACCTTTAGCTTTATTTGAATAAACATTTGGTTTATACATGTACGAATAAGGATTGGTAAAATTAGTTACTTTTTTATCACCTGTAAATGCATCATTAAGTCTTAAAAAACTTTTTTCATATGCTTCACCAGGTGCAGTAGACGAAGCTTGTGAAAAATTAGAAGTATAATTACTATCTGATACACTACCAATAAGATTAAAATTATTGAATCTTCCAGAAGTATTTTCACTAGTTAAAGGAGCAGCCGTTTCAGCCCAAGGTAAAATAATTTTTAAATCTTCTAAAATAGGGGTTAAATCTGCATCAATATTACTACCAGGAAATTTGAACTTTTTGTCAAGTTTATCTTGCATCCATTTATTATAAACATTAGCAGAAATATGGGGTACATAAACCTTTACCCTACCTCTTTTTTCAGGGTCGTTATTTTGAATTATTATTCCTAAATAAATGCTATTAAATTCTTTCATACAAAATTACTTTTTATTTCATCTAAATTGTTATTATTAATTAATGCATTAGATTTGTTTATCAAATTTTCCTGTTCTGAAGCTAAGTTAGTTATTGATTTTTGAGTTAATGCATTATTTATCATATCCGTTTCAGCATTATTACATAAACCTCCTTTTAATGAATCCATTTCAAATGGATTTAAGTTTATATCTCTAATGGTGTTATTGCTTAAATTTTTTATATCATTTAAAGGGTTATTAAAACCGTTAACAGCAATTTTAACAGATTCAAATCTTTCAGTAAGTTGATTTTCTAATTTATCAATTTGATTATTTAAATTTAATTCTAGATTAAATTCTTGATCTTTAAATTTACTTAAAGCATTAGTAAAACCTTTCGTAATATCATTTATTTTACCAGTTAAACCGTTAAGGGGACCTTCAAAAAAACTATCTAAATCAAAATTTTTGATATCATTGAATAAAGAAAAAGCTCCAGTCTTAATACTAGTTATTAAATTTACCGCACCGTCAATTTTATTACAAATATCACCTTTAACGGAACCTATAGCTGACGTTGTTGTCGCTTTCCTTATCTTAGGTGACAAATTTTCCGTTACTGAAGGTATAGTTTTATTAACTCCATTTGTGAAATTATCAATTTTAGGATTTAAATCAGGCATATATTAATATTTACTTGAAAAACTATCGATAGGTTCATATAATAAAGTATGTTAGTATCACATGAAAGTCCGATTAGTATTTTAGATGAATCGAAAAAGTATAATGATTACGATTATGCTCTTGTACATTTATTTGAAACACATCCTAAGTATTATGAATATTTTAAAAATAGTGTTCAAGAAGGAAGAGAAGTTCTCCTTGATAATAGTATTTTTGAACTTGGTGAATCATTTGAACCAGCTAAATTTGCAAAGTATGCTAAAGAGTTAAAACCTTCTTATTATATAGTTCCAGATGTTTTAGAAGATGGTTATGCAACTATTAAAAGTTTTCACGATTTTGTAAATAAATATCCTGATTTACCAGGATTAAAAATAGGTGCGATTCAAGGGAAGACGTACGATGAAATAGTAGATTGTTATAATTATATGTCCGAAAATGCTGATTATATTGCAATTAGTTTTGATTTTAGTTACTATATTGTAACTGGTAAAGGTAAGACAAAACTTGAAAGATGGTGTGATGGTCGTAGACGATTAATTAATCAACTAAAGAATGATGGTGTATGGGATAATCAAAAACCTCACCATCTATTAGGTTGTTCATTAGCTAAAGAATTTCGAAATTATGTAGGTGATGTAAGTATTAGATCAGTTGATACATCGAACCCAGTAGTAGCAGGTATTAAGGAACTTAGATATACTGGTAATCTAGGATTAAATGAAAAGCCATCTATTAAACTTGCCGATCTTATTGATCATGAAGTAACTGATTCAGAGTGGGAAGATATTAACTACAACGTTTGGAAATTTAAGGATATTATAAAATAATGATTATTACATTTACAGGAGTACAAAGTTCAGGTAAATCTACTTTACTTGATAAAATGAAATTAGATAAAAGGTTCAGAAAGTTTAATTTTGTACCTGAGATAACTAGACGGTTAAAGAGTCAATATAATTTATCTATCAATGAAGATGGTGATGAGTTTACTCAATTAGCTATTTTAAATAGTCATTTACATAACTATCTAACTTATAGGAATAAAAATGCAGTTTTAGATAGATGTATTTTAGATGGTTTTATGTATACAACGTATATGTATTATACAAGTAAAGTGCCAGAGGCTTTAACTTTACATGCGAGTTATCTATTTGAAAAAATTATTAATAAATATGATATCATTTTCTATACTGAACCGGATATTCCATTAGTTGATGATGGGGTGCGGAGTGTTAATGATGAATTTAGAAATAGAATGATTGAACTTTTTGAAGAAGCAATTAAACATTATAAGATTAATGTTGTTAAACTATCTGGTACAGTTGAAGAACGGTTAGATATAATATATAATACATTTGATAATTATGGCAAATAAAGAACTAGATAATAGTAGAATTAGTAAGCATTTAGGTCAAACTTCTCAATATAAGAGTCAGTATGATCCAGATTTACTTGTAAGAGAACCACGTAGTAGTAATCGTGAATATTTAAATATATTTGACGATGATCTTCCTTTTGTAGGTTCTGATACGTGGAATGCATATGAATGTTCATTCCTTCTTAATAATGGAGCTCCTGTTACAGGTGTTGTTAAATGTATTTATCCTTGTTCGAGTAAGTATATTGTAGAGAGTAAGAGTATTAAGTTATACTTTAATTCATTTAATATGACGAAATTAGGTGATAATAAAGAAGATGCTATTGCTTCATTTGAAGAAGATGCAAGTGTTGATTTAAGTGAACTATTAGAAACTAAAGTAATTATTAAGTTTCAAGATGGTGATTTTGTTAATAAGAATTTAGATAATCCTAATAATGAATGGAATATAGAAGATTATCAAAATGTTGATCTATTAGAAGATCAAAAAGATTATATTTATAATCAATATACTGAAGACCCAAGCTTACTTCAAGCTATAAGCCGTGATAGAGATCTTGAACAAAGATTTTATTCCGGTCTTTTGAAGAGTAACTGCCGTGTTACTTCTCAACCTGACTGGGGTGATGTTTTTATTCATATTAAATCAAAGAATGCAATTGATGCTCATAGTATTAAAAAGTATGTTGTATCTTATAGAGATGAATGTCATTTTCATGAAGAAATTTGTGAATGCTTTTATAAGAGATTGAAAGATGCATTTGACCCTTCTGAGCTATTGGTAATGTGTTTATATGCTCGTAGAGGTGGTATTGATATTAACCCTGTTAGAGCCTCAAGTCAAGATCTTATTGAAAAGTATGCTGGTAATCTAATTGATCCAGAAGCAGTTCATATCAAGACATCTAAGCAATAAAAATAGTCTTTAAAGACAAAATGAGACCTGGCTCAAAAAAGAACCAGGTCTCAAACTGTTTGTATCTTATATCAAGATTAGCCGAAGTACACACTGTTAGTACCAGGTGTGAACGCTTCGCCGAGTCCTGTTACAATGATAACGTGGTAGTACAGATTAGCACCGAAGATATTATCTACAACACCATAACGTGTTAATAGACCTACGCGTGGAGCGAAGTCATTCGGACCAATTGTACGTTGAACCATAACTGGAATGTATGGGCAATAGATGATACCAGTGTCATAAAACTCTGGACCTTTGTAACCAAGTAATGCATACTCGAGACGTGTTGAACGAAGAGCTGCGTTACCATTTTGTTCTTCAGCTTGACCTTCTGTACGAGTATCTCTATATACATTGAAACGACCACCAAGATTACCGATCTTTGCAACACCAACTGGTTGTGTATTAACATTACCTTGAACTGGTACCCACTGGAATTCAGGGAGCATTTCAAGGATAGCGCATACACGTGGTGTAGCAACAACGAAGTTAGCAGCACCACGGCGATTTCTCACAGCGATTCTGTTTGCTTCAACGATTAATCTTTGATAGAAGTCGCGGTTACGTTCTACTAACCAACGGCCATCAGCTGAAGCAGGGCTCCAGATTGAATAACCTGTACCGTTACCAGCATTAAGAGCAACTTGAATCATTCTCATAAGCATTTCACGGTCGATTTCAGCCTGAATTTCATATGACATAGCATTTGTTAATTCAGTATCGATATCGATACCATTCATGTTCTTAAGATCCTGTTCAAGTTCAACTGACCAGCGAGCACCTAAGCGTCTAGTACCAGCTTCAACAGCAGTCTTCTCGAAAGAAACTTCCATAGTAGGAATATTACCTGTTATTTCGAAGTTTCTAAGAAGAGCAGCTACACCTTTATCATCCTCAACGAATGAGAAGTCATCATTACCAGAAAGGTAACCAGCAGATGTACCTGTATATGCTGTTTTAAGTCTTTGGTAACCAGCTTCAACACCATCTGCATCAGCAAGAATACCATCTTGACCAGTTGGAGCGTTGCCAGCTTCTGCTCTATTATTGTCGATACCTTGACCAAGTGTTTCACCTGTGTAACGATAACGAAGAGCAAATGCAAGACCAACTGGACCAGCCATTGGTTGAACACCAACGATTTCATTTGTAATTAACTCGGGAAAAGTACGACGAATCATAGGAATCAAGATTTTTGGAAGACGGAAGTCACCAGTAGCATAGCTATCTGTACCAGGAGTACCACCAACGTTGGTAGCAGCACCGATAGAAGTAGCATTACCAAGAGAACCATCACGACCAGCAGCATTAGGGCTAGTTGGTGTGTAGTTAGGTCCTGCTTCATTCAAGCACCATGCTTCTTGGTTTTCAAGTAGCATAGCTGTGTTTAAACGAGTGTGACTATCTTCAATTGCTGCAACACTTTTAGATGTGTAATCCAATACTGGAGCCCACTTTTCCATAAGTTGAGCAGCTCTTGATTCGTCAATATAAGCCTGTGTAGGTCTAATTGAATTCATAGTTGTTTTTTCCCTTTAATCGACCCCAAGGTTTTTAAAACCAGGAAACTCAGGAATGCCTAAACAAGTTAGAAAGTATTAGTACTTAGATAATTCGTCCATATAAGGGTTAGAGCTTTCTTCTACTATTTCTTCAGTAGTATGCTCATAAACGACCCTATCGACGTTTTCTCTTGTACTCAAAGCTTCCTCCTTTAGCATATCGAGCCTGTTGCTTTCTTTCTTTTTAAAGAGCTTCATAGTATAATCAAAGTTTTCAGTGATAAAATCTGCTGACTTACCATTTAAAACCTTTCTTGCATATTTCTGTGCTCTATTATCAAGACCTGCAGTTTTTTGTTCAAGAACTAAATTAGCTTTAATATTATCTAATTCTTCTTTTAATACTGCATTTTCTTTTGCAACTGACTCAAGCTTGCTGGAAGCTTCATTAATTTGATTATGACCATCAATAACAGCTTCTTTAATGCTATCTTTTTCAAGTGCACTATCGACTGCTAAATGACTTCTTAATCCTTCTAAAATCTTTTTAGCTTTTGTATTCTTTACTGCCTCCTGAATACTCTCAGTAGGAATTTTTTCTTCAAGATATACATCTAAATAATCTGAAATACTTTCAATTAATTGAGATTGAAAACCATTTGCTTCACCATTTAAAGCGCTTTCATACTTTTCAACAACTATCTTTAATTTATTAGCCCTATCAGAATCTATTGCTTCAACAACCTTTTGTAATTTCAATGAATGATCTTCATCAATTTTTTGCACAAGGTCTTTTAATTTTTCTGTATAAAGCTCATCTTGCTCAACTAAAGCACTTTCAACATGTAGTTCCACTTTTTCGTTTACTTTATTTTCGAAAACGTTTTCTATTTCACTTAAAACTTCTTCATTAAGTGCTCCGTTAGTTGCTTCAGATAAAATTTGTTTAATGTCCATAATTAGAAAATATTTATATTATTATTTATGATTTTGCGTTCAATTTTCTTATCTACTAAAGAAGATAAATTTTTACTTGCTTTGGAGTAATTTCTCTCCATAATATTTTTAATAAATTTTTTTATTTCCTCTTTCATTTTAATTATTTATAAGCTTTTAATGAACTTTAAAATGTTTTCTTTCAAAAAGTCGTCAGTATTTTTCTTGGTAGTGTATGTAATGATTTTTCAAACGTTTCATACGTTTCTTCAAATTGTCCATACTTGTTAACCACATATTGTTTTGATTCTAAAATACCATTAACAAATGCTTTTGGAAAAGAAGGATCAGCGACACAATCAATCGCTACTAACTTAAAGTCTTTAACCCTATTAACACCTTCTTGACCTGATTCAGGTAATAATTGACCTAAGGCTCTAGAGCTCATACCAACTCTTACTCCGTCGTTAATTAAACTTCTAACTATTAAACCAGTAGGTGTTGATAAAACTTTACTTTTACCGTAAAATACATTACCATCTTGAGTCATCTCAGTAACTAAATGACATGCTCTTTCTAAATCGACATCAGCGGTAGAAGGGTGGTTCAATTCCCCCATTGCTCTACCCGTTTTAACCATTAAATTATTATAACGTTTAACTTCTCTTTGCATTTCCTCTAGAGGATAGATTCTTTTATTACGATTAACGCCTTCGGCCATCATATAAGGACCCTTAATATAGCAATTTTTACCATCTTTCGAGTTACCTTCTTCGACAATATACTCAAACTCTTCTTTTGGAGCAGGTGTCTCTACTATTAAATTTAAACCCATATTATTATTTATAGCTTTTTAAACTATTTCCATTTAATATTAAGTTCTTTCTCTGTTATTATTAAGAATTTACAACCTTTTTTCTTAGCCCATTCATTAGCAGCTTTCCATTTTGCTGTATTTTGAACATACATTTTTTGTTCATATAAAATTGTTTTTTGCTTTTTATATTTTGTCTTAATTGGTTTTTGCGTTTGTTTACTAGGTTTAATTTCTATTAAAAATTTTTGTTTATTACCTTCTTTATCTTTAAAAACTATAAAATTATCTACAAAGTATCTATGAACCTTACTATCTAATGGATTTAAATATGGTATAATAATATTTTCACTACCCCAAGCTAATATGTTTTCATTCATATCAGCCCATCTAAAAAATTTTAATTCCCAACCTGATCTATAAACAGGGTCTTTTTTACCGATAAATTTTGAACTATTATTCGGTTTAAAAATACCTTGTCGAAATTTATTATTCTTTTTCAATTATAAATATAATTATGACATTTGAAGAAAAGATCATTAAAAATAGTAAAATAAGACAAAAAACTTATTAAGACCAGCGAAAATTGCTTTTGAAAACCCTGATACAGGGGTTACTATTAATAAAAAAGGTGCGTATTATCTAATAAAAGATTCTGCAGATATAACAATAAAATATACTTCACTTTTATGTTATGGTAGTTATAATACCCCATTAAAAGATTTAAAAGGTATTTTTACGCAAAGTGAAATAATAGATTTTGTAGGTAGAAGTAAAGAAGAAAATCATACCAAACAATTACTCAACATCATTTTAACAGATATAGGATGTTTGAACAAACCTATAATAGAAGAAGAAAAAAGTGAGACTGAAATAGATTTTACAGTAGATGAAGAAATAGATGATGTATATGGTGATTATGAAATAGAAACAACACCTACCATTAAAAAACTAAATCTAAAACGGTTGAAAAAATTAGTTTAGATGATGCCAGCGGTATTATACAAAAACTAATTGAAGTATTTGAAGCTAAGTAATTAACCAACAAAGAATAGAGGTGGGTCAGCATCACCTTGACCAGGAGCAGAACCTGATTGTAATTGATCTTCTAACTCTTTTTTCTCGGTCATACCTTCTTGATACATACTTACATCTAAAGAACCTCCCCCGAATAACGTGGTACCAGTATATTTACCTCTAATTCTCCCAACAATAATTTTACTTAATGATAAAGCATATTGATATACCCACAATTCTTTTATAACGTCTCTAATTGGTCTTTCAACATAGCAAGATATAACTCCATAAAATCTTACATTACTATCACTAGCATTTGGTTGAGGGTACATTCTCATTACTTGAGTTCTAGGATCGAATGAGTAAGATCTTTGCTGAGCTAATAATTTTTCTCTAGTTTCAAGCCAATTTTTTAATGTATACCAGCTTACTAAATCAAAACCGTAGTTACCCATTGCATAACTAAAATATGTTTGCTGAGCTAATGTTTGTTCTATAGTAAATAGTGTATTAATGCCTGTTGTTGAACCTTCAGTAAATTCAGTAACATCGATAACTTTTCTATAATCCATTGTATCATAATCAAAACTGTTTATAAATTGATTATTATTAAAGTTTTCATTACCTGATGTTAGTGAACCTTGTATTGTAAATCCGTTTTTTACTTGAGGTCTAAATATACCTTCAATAGAAGATACTGATTCAACTATAGCATCGTGAAATGAATCAGTAAATATATCATTAGCACTTATACCATTTTCTAATGCAGAAGATAACGCTGAAAATGAACTAAATAAACTACTAGGAGCAGAACTAGTTGCTACATAAACAGTTTCAGAATTATCTATTTCTTTAGTAAAATCTTTGTTGTTGGTTTTTAAATCTTTTTGTTCTTTAAATGTATCAGATGTTTGTAAAGTAAATAAATCATCTAATTTTATACCAAAATCTTTTTGATACAAATCACTATCAAAAATAAGATACTCTTTTGTGTAACCTGCAAATTTGGTGAAATACTCCAAAGCAATGCTTATATTTTCATAAAGCTGATCCCTGTGAATTTCTACATTTGTAAAAGGGTATCCAAGTGATCTTAATATTCTATCACTTAATCTATTAAAAGTATCTATTCTAGAATTGAGATTAGTACTTTGAAAACCAGAAATTGGAGCTATTTCACACTTTGACATACAATTATTTAATAAATAATTACATGCCTTTCGTTAACAAAAATAAATCTTATTCTTTTAATATGACTATTGACACTTCTTTAGCTGCTTTATCAGGGTTTGAAGCTAGTGAAATTTTAATTTTTAATAAATCCGGACAAACAATTAATATCTTTGATGGTGGTAGAGATAGTTCTGATAATGCATTTTTATTAGATGATGGCGAAAGTTTTGTCTTAAGAGGTATAACTAATACAAACGAAGTAAGTGCTCAAACAACTAGTGGTTCAGGGGTAGTTTATTTTAGATCAGCTTATTTTAGTAATTTGAATCAATTTTAATGGCTCAGATACCTACAGTACCACAAAATAATGGGCTTTCTTTTCAGGGTTGCGGTGTAAGTAAACCGGGAGGGGAAAGTATTAGTATAGATGTTTGTGCAAGAATACAAGGGGGGAGATCAAACAGACGTACCGGTTTTGCAGGTACCCCAGCTTTAACAGATGGGACTGTTAGTATTAACACTAATAGCCCTGATACATCATATAAATGCATAGCAAATCTTACTTCACTAGCTGCATATCAATTTGCTGTTCGATTGACTGGAAGTGACCAATTTTTAACTACACCTACAATACAAACAGGTGGATCCATTACAACTCAACCTCACCCACCATTTAGTCAATATACTGGTGAAAGATGTGGATGTATAACAGTTACACCTAATAATACGGGTGATATTTGTATAACTGTACAGCAATTTGATGATTCATAATAAATATTTTTATGTCTGAACCTTTATACAGTCAAGGCGATATTATTCAATGGAATAAAAATGCAGATATCACAAAAACTAATATTATGAGCGGTGCTATAATAGATTCAGGTATATATAAAACTCATGAAGTTGGTAATGAATTAATATATTGGATTGTAGATCATAATAAAGTACCCTGTACAATTAAAGGTTCAGATATTATTGGTACCATATAAGTTAAACCTCAGGTACCTCTTCAGGTGCTGCAGCTCCCGGCTCACTACCAGCTTCAGGTGCTACGTCAGCCGGGCCTCCTCCAAAATCAGGTGGTGTCTCAGCACTAACATCACCAGCAGGTGCACCTTCAACCCCACCACCAGGTGCTGCAGCTTGCTCTAAATCATCTCTCCAGTTAGGACCACCAGCACCGATCTGTTGTAACTCCCATTGGAATTCAGCATCCTTACGTAAGAACTCTCTATTAGCTTTAACATCTACATCATTCCAACCTAAGTAACGTTTTTGTGCATAAGTAGCTGATACATATTCATTACTAGCTAAGCTATTAAAGTTAGTTGCTTTTAATTCTAGCTTTTGACTTTCTCTTAATTCATAGAAGTTTGTAGGTACATTAAATTCTAAATGTAAGTTAGGAGCTTTTAAATCATACTCATCATACATTTTTTTAAGTTTAAGATGTGTAATAAACCCGTTCTTTAAACCTGTGGCAAATTGCTGCTGTAATCTAATAATAAATTTAGCAAATTTAAGTTCTTCTCTTAATATTTCATTACCATCAGCTATTACACTACTATCTGGATTTAATCTATTAAGAGGTACTTTTAATGCTTTATATAATTTATTAACAAAATACATTAAGTCCGATAACTCTCCTAAGTTAGCTCCCCCAGGTAACGGTGTAACTGATGTACCTTCTGAACCAGCTCTTTTAGCAAACCAGAACGAATCAAGCATTGATTGAGGATTAAACTTCTGAACTTGGCCAGATTGATTAACATCAAATGTTTTCTTACTCCAATACTCTTGAATAAGCTTTCTAATATAAGCTTCTGCTTTAGGTGGAGCCATATTACCAACATCGACGTTAAAAACTAAACGTTCGGGTGCTCTAACTAATCGATAAATAACAATAGCATCTTCAACTAATGATAATTGTCTATATGCTCTCCTTGCATTCTCAATAAAAGGCAATCTGAATGTTTTATCTTGATTCCAAATACCTGAATTGATATAAGATATTTGATTTTCATCCATAGGGATAAAATCAAACTTTTCAATCTTTTCAGGTTTATTGGGATCAAATATTGGTTTACGTAAAATATAACCTTTAATGATCAAATTTTGAATATTATCATATATAGGATCTATTAAATCGGAAGGCAATATAACTGCACCTAAAATACCATCCTCCGTATATCCTTTATGAATAATATGCTCAAAGTATACCTCACCTTCAATTAAAAGCTGTCTAAATACTTCAAAGCCTTTTTTATCTAATTGAAAATATTCAATATACTTTTCAAACTCTTCTTGGATTTCATTTTTCTTTTCGTCGTCTAAATCACTATTTCTAAAAATAAGATTTACAATATTACCATTTTCATCTTTATTAATACATTCATCACATATTTCATCTAACGCATCACTAATTTCAGAAAACGCTGCCATAATGCGATAATCTCGCAATCTACCACCTTTATTTTCCTCTATATTAGCGTATACTAATGAACTATAATTACCATCTATACTAACTTGCCCTACACCTGTATCATTAAATTCATTACTATAAAAATAGAATTTTTAGCTAAAGCTTCAACCTTTCTCATCCCTACATCTTCGAATGTATTGTACTTAGGATTTAAATCTTGTAATACTCTATTAAAATCTACAGACTGATAAGGTAATTTATTAACTATATTTTTAAAAACCCTGAAGTCCCTGAATTATTTTGTTGGTCAGCCATTATAATTATTTATTAAGTTTTAAATATAGTTAAAGTATTATGTGCCGAGAGGGTTATTATTTTCATCTCCAATAACATCATCCTGATCTTCATCTGCAATAAATGAATCATATGAACATAAAAGTATAACAAAAGTTGATGGATCACCTCTACCACTTAATACATTTAAATAAGATAAATTAGATAAATCGTAACCAGCTTTATTATAAGGTATAAAGACTAATTTAGTATTATCAATTAATGGTATAATATTTAAATCAAATGTTATTATATTATCATTTAATATATTGAAATCCAAAGGTGAACCACTTATAGGCGATTGTCTCTGAAATTGAATTGATGTTAAATTTTGTAAAATAGTAGTATCATTTGAACTCAATAATAAATTTGTTGTATGATCAAACATACTACCATTTATAATCATATTAGCTGAGATAGTTTGAGATGTTAATTTTAAATCATCTTGCAATAAAACACCGTTATAAAATAAACCAGTTATTTGAGGTTGACCGGATAAGGTAAAAGATTCAACCCTATCAGCTAACCCAGAAGAAGTTGGGTATGTATATGAATTACCTGATAAAGATTCATAATTATCATAATTTTCTAATTCAGTCTCAAGATGAAAGTTTTGATCAATGTAAAATATGTTACCTGAAGGGTTATCAGTATCTTTAAATAACCAACCTTTAATTGTAAACGAAGTATCAGCTGTAACTCTTGCTTTTTGACTTGCATTAGTATCAGTAGGATAATTTAAACTAATATCACCATTCCACAATACTTCACTTCTTATTTCTTGATCGACACTGAGTTGAAATTCATCTGGTATTTTCCACGATATAACTACATATGGATTACAGAAAGGTACAAAATTACTTAAAATTTGATCCATATCTGTCTGATATCTAGATATAACTGAAACTGATAAATTAATATTGACAGGTATTGGTGCTTTTAAATGTCTTGATACAGCTTCTTCCCCTATAGTACCTTGATAATAGAAACCATCTAATTTATTAAAAACTCTGGATTCATCTCGACTAACGCTAGTTACATTTACCGAAACAGCAGGTAACGTTAAGGTTTTATTTTCGTTAATTATATCATATAATACTCTTTGTTTAGGAGCGTATATATACCTAACCTGAATTCTATCTTGTTCTTCTCTATTTTTGTTAAAACGACCAATAACAATATCATCAAACGCAGCAACAAACTGCGTAAGCATATCTTTAATTTCGAAATAAAATGGTCGTGCTTTCACTTAATTATTTATCCCAAGGAAAGGTGAACCAATTATCTACGAAATATTCATTACCATATAAAATTTCGTGTCTAAAAGTAGATTTATTTCTCAATATAAGACTTGAATACTTTATAGATTCGACATCATTATAATTTTCGTCTAAATATTCCTTAGTAATAGAAAATGTCCTACCACTATCATTTATATCATCTACTACTAAAACTTTACCAAAAACGTTTGGTTTTTGATATAAAACAACTTCATCACTATGTCTTGTATTGAGACCAAAGTTTTGTAGATTTTTAATATCTAATTTATAGCTTAGTATAGTAGCAGGTATTAAACCACCTCTACCGATACCTAAGATGGTATCAAATTCTAAATTTTTATATTTTATTCTTTCAACGAGTCTATTGACTAAAAAATCGACATCGTTCCATGGAACGGGAATAGTATTATCCATATCTATATTATATATCATTGATCTTGTAATTCAATTAACGATTGATATAAATCAACCTTACTTTTTAAAACATGGCCACCTAAATTTTTATCTAATAACTCAAAAATATCATCTTTGACCCCATCTAATAAGAATGTAATTTGTGACCTATTAACCATACCAAAACCTTTAACTAAAACTTCCTCATCACTAATTCCATTAGAAGTAAAAGGTGCACCATTGACCTTTACTGAAGACGTTGTAGGTATACCATACTTTCTATAAGACTGTTTACTATCTTTAGGTAGATATTTATCTTTATTAGGACCTCTTTGCTGATCATATGCTATAGCACTTTGATTTAAACTCTCATAAAGATTGTATATTTTATCTTGATCATTTTTCATTTAAAATATTTAATAGACATAAATAATAGTAATGAGCTTTAACGCAAATTTTCTTAAGAATGCTTTAGATAATTTTAACTTTGCTACTATTTTATTAGCAGCTTTAGGAGCAACAGCTGCTCTTTGGTTAAACAATCAATATGTTAGTGCTGAGGTATATCAAAAAGATAAAGAACTTATTATTTTAAAAATTGAAAGTTTAGAAAAGGAAGCTCAAACGTTAAGATTCATGATAGGTCAAAATAGAGACGATATTGATTCAATTGAACCGTTAATACTAAAATTAGAAATATTAATATCAAATTTTATCACCGATGATGGTAAAATTATTACTCAGGATAATATAATTGAATTAGAAAAGAGTATAGCAGAAATAAAAACTGATATAGAATATATAAAACAATCAATCATGAAATAGTTTAATATACAGGTCCGTATATTTATTTTCAAAATTACGTGCCTGAATTTCATATTCATTAGACCAATAAGTATCATTACATTCTTCAACATCCTTTTCACTATAAGCTATATTCTTTTCTTTAACCTTATCTATATTATCTTGAATGAAGTGACATAACTCATGAAAATAGGTACCTAAGAACCATTTTCTTCTATTAGAGATATTGCGCTTATTACACTTTGTCCCTATCTCCATTTCGCTTTCATCAAAGTAATAGGAACCTCCATCGAAACTATCATTACCTTTTATAGTTAAATCATATACCCATACTTTCCGGGTATCTTTATATTCGTTAATTATATAAGAACTAAAGCGTTCCAGTTTTTTTATATCAATATCAACAGATTTTAATAGTTCTTTAGCACGTTTATTAAACTTATAATTAACAATAATCACATCTATATTATATCACAGTTCCTCTTTCATAAAAAAGCGCGAATTCCGGAAGAATAATCGCGCTGATTTGTCTTAGATTTTCTTAGATTAAACGTAACCTAATGTCCAAAGTCTTCTCAAAGTAGGTCCTACTGAATTATTACCTTGTGCTGAATTTGTTTGGAAAGCACTACTTGAAGCGGAATTAAATTGAAATTGTGTTGCAAGTCTTTCACCATTAATAACTGCTAATACTTTATTATGATAACCGTTATAAATATCTAATTCATAATCTACATCATTGATCTTAGCACTTGTAGTAACAATAGTTGTTTGACCGGATACTAAATCATCTGCATTAAAAAGGACTTTTGCTGTACTATCATCTGATACTGCAATACCAGAAACACCATTTGCATAAGTACCACCGTCACCAAATAATATTTCGTTAAAAAAGGGAGAATTTTCGTTTAAAGTTGCCATATTATTATTTATATATTTGTGTCAGAAGATTTTGTTCTAAATGACCTTCCTTGAGATTTTGGTATATTATGTGAACCGTCGCATTTACCTTGTAAATCTTTTGTATTACCACAACCGCAATCTTTAGTATTTATATTAGCTACCTGCTCAACTAGCTTATCTTTAGTTAATCTCTTATCAAGCTCTACACCTTCTTTTCTTGCCTCTTGTTCAAGTTCATCCTTAGATAAAGAATCAATATGTTGTTTAAGCTGTTTAACCATGTTTGATTTAAGAAGTCTTCTATCTAAATCTATACCATATTTAAGACCAAGATCTTCTAATTCTTTCTTAGATAATTTTTTAAAATCGATATCACTCATAAAATTATTTATTAAATATCATTGTGAGAACTTTAACTGATATAACAAATAATGCTCCTGCATGTCCTGGCCCGACTTGCACATATATCGATCATATAATGAGAGTATTGACCGAAGAGGTAAAACCTCTTATATCAGATAAGAATAAACAGCTGTACATACACGTTCTTACTAACGTTAAGTCAGAACTAGAGTACGTAAGAGAGGCTAATAGAGCGTTAAGAGAGACATCTAAATACTACAGAGAAGAGTGCAAAACTCTATTACTAAAATCTAAAGAGTAACAAAAGCGCGCATCTCAAACAAAGCGCGGATATCTCAGATGGTTATATATTACCCAACAATCTTAGCTTTCTCAATTCCTCATACCAAGCATCGCCTGTTATATCTGTACATGTCCATATTGAGTTATTAGCTATTCTATCATCATCTGCAACCGCAACACATTTTACAACCTTACGATCAGATAATCTTACAATTATACATGTAAAAGTACCGTTACTATCATCGTCGGACGATGATACTGTCCATGAAACTCCATCACCGAATGCAGTAGCTAATTTAGTTAAACTAGCAGTTTCACCACTACCAGAAGCTGCTGTTCTCCATTCACTATCTATATAATAGATATTATATAAATCCCTATTAGCTGCAGATGATGCATATATAGTCCAATTTCTTAATTTAGCAGTGTTATGCGTTTTTTGTTTATCGTAGTAAGTTGCCATATTATTATTTATGGAAGAACTCCCGCGGGCTCGTATATATAGTATTTTCCCCGCGCTAAAAAAATTTTAGTTGGCATGGGCTCTTACCATTCCCGGACCCAACTCTATATATAGGAAAATTCGCACGTTAACTTCTCTGAGCGGGGTACCCCTCTGCGCAGAGGTACTACCGTAAGAGAAAGACCACCCCCTCTCGGAGATGGTCTTATAACGCTCTATCTATTCTATATTTGTTCGCTTGTTAATATTGAGCGTTAAAAAGAGAGCCAGATGTAACACTGAGTAACAAAGAGTGATAGTAGTAATAGGCCTTGTAAAGCTTTAGGTGTAAGAGCCTCTATAACTACTACAATTGCAAAACAAAAAAGAAGGCCATGTGATATATTAAAGTGGTGTAAGATAGATTGAAGCCAAAAGACTTCCAAGACGGTAACTACTACCATTACTACGAAGAGGGCGATCATTTTAATTACTGGTGTCATACTACTATTATATCTAAGTTCCGAAAGTGATAGGCAGTTTAAACTCTTACCTAGGAGCCAACACAACACACACTAATTAATTCCAAATGCCTCTCGCATCTTCTCTAAATTATCTGAATAGTTATCGTTAACAGTACCGATCGTTGATACCATCTCTGGATTGAATCGATCACTCAATGCTGCAATCACTCCTACCTTACCAGCATCGGTACGTACTGCCCGAGCAATGGCATCTACTGCCATGATGATTTCACTTACTGTTACCTTTTGTGTGTTGTTATTTTCCATACTACTATTATATCAGAGTTCCTAAACTTGAACGCACTCTGGGTTCAGCACTACCTCTTCCATATAGGTAACTGCCTGATCTGACCAACGAGCGTACCCTTTATTGTGGTACCACATCTCTGCTTCTGAGTGCGAAATATCTCTTTCAGTACGGTGAAAGGTATCGATGTGAACGAAATGAGTGCCAGTAATGGTGCGAAAAATGTCGATGTAATTGTTATTCATACTACTATTATATCAGAGTTCCTTTTAGGAGGGCTTTCGCCTTTCGGCTACTCACCCCCCTCTTCAACAACACTACCAACCAAGTTCGTTCTTCGCATCCTCAGGTAGATATCCTAATTGACTACCCTCTGCTAGATATACAACATTCTCTTCTTCAAGCTCAGGAGCACCATCTAGACGCTCGTTAATCTCTTCTATACTAAGACCTTCACCTCGTAACTCTGCCCGCGCATGCTCCTCTCGCATTTCATTAGTTATTGCAATGATATTGCTGATTGAGTATTCAAAAGGCCAGTTAGGTTGCGAAGCAAAGCGTACTTCTGCATCTTCACCAGCGATGTCTTTAAGGTATTCAAGTTCGTTAATAAGTTCTGCGATATTCATTAGTGTTCCTTGTGTTAGTGTTAATCTTTCTTACACCTATATTATATCGATGTTCCTATTAATTTGCCATTGGTACATAGCATGCCATATAGCAACGAAGTTCGGCTAGTTCCTCTTCAACTAGTTCCAATGCTTCGTATTCAAATCCTCCTACGTGCCATTCAAACTTCTCTCCGGAACGGCATGCAGTTCCTCCATCATACATCTTCCAATCGTAGATAGTTGCAACGACGTATTTCCCATCCTGATGTTCGAATTCTAAATTCCATTCAGTACTTACTTTACTACCGTCAAAGGGTTCCTTATACGTCGGTTCCCCAAACGCTTCAATAAGTTCCTCATACGTTGCTTCAACGTACCCAATAAGGGAGGAACCGGAAGTTTTAATTGATTGCGAATTTTCGATGTTTGTTATGTTATTCATACTACTATTATATCAGAGTTCCTATTACTGGTTTGACCACTTAATTGTAGTGCAAGATCCTTTCCAACTCTCAACTTGAATATCTTCCTTATAAGGGAACAAAGTCTGCAGCATTACTCTCATCTTAGACATATCTACATCAGACATCTCATATCCCCATAACTTAATACGACCTCCATTAACCCTCTTATCATTAAAGATATATTTCGGATCTTTCAATCCAATACTATTAAGGATTACTTTTACTTCTCTTGCGGTTGGTTTTAGGTTATTCATACTACTATTATATCAGAGTTCCTCTATGCAGATTCCAGCGTACCTCCGAAGTGCGCTACTTGCAAATGCGCATTGATCAGCTTGACAATATCGGTATCGTAGATCGAGAACGTACGTTCCTTCTCCTGCACACCGTTCTTGAAGTTACGGACCGTTACTTCCTCCTCATCGCGATTTTCAATAAAGAAGTACGCTGCTAGGTCTTTAATCTCGAAGAGTGAATCACACTCTGTCTTTATCATTGCTATTATATCGTATTTGCTCATACCACTATTATACTATTGTTCCTATCGAATGTTAATCATGTATCCGATCTCTTCTAAGATCTTGTCTTTACTGACTGATTCATTAGAAATGCCATCTTCGACATGTTCCATAAACTCACCATCATACCAATCAGCGAATGATTGTGACATGAGCATTTGATAAACTGCTTCAGTGATTTGTTCCTTTGTAGTATCCATACTAGTATAATATCGATGTTCCTATTACAGCTCCTCGAGCTTGGCCTCTAGGCGTTCGAGCTGACTCTCGAACATATCATGTCCGACATAATCGCCCTCTACCCAGCACCCATCCATCAAGCGCTTAACTCTGTTAATCTCATCTACTAGTGTTTTAATTGCGTTGTTCATACCACTATTATAAGACTGTTCCTATTAATCGAGAGCCGGTAAGTACTCAGCATGTCCTTCATCAAGGAAGTCCTGATAGAACTCTGCTACTTCATGCTCACCTAGATGTAGCAGAAGGCTATTTAAGATGTAGTCGCTAGTTAAGAGACCGTCGTCGATTGCTTGTAAGATTAGGTTGGTTGCTTTTCTTGTATTGTTCATACTACTATTGTAAGACCGTTCCTTAATTGACTTCCGGGTGCTCGCGATCGATGAGTATCAATATCTCACGCGAAGGTACTTCGATACGTACTTCCGTCTCCGACGGGTTAGTAGCAAAGAACTCTTGCGCGCGACGGAAGATGAATGCGTCCATGGCCTGATCGGCAGAGTCGATCGTGATCGTCTGGACCGGTTGCTTGAAAGGTGATGTGTAGTGGTGTGATCTAATCATGCTCTTATTATAGAACTGTTCCGTAAAAGCCCCCCGCTAACCCGGGACCTACTTTGCCTTACCTCGCACTAAGGAACTGTGATATAATTATGTATCACTCGAAACGAAGAAGCCCAAGGGGTTGGGGAGGACTCCCTTCAGGACCGGATCCATGTAACTAGGTTCCTTTATAGACCAACCCCGGAACTGTGATAATATTGACGTTCAGACCGTGCGCTCGATCACTGTCTGAGCTTTGTAGAGGTATTTCTCGGTACCTGTTCCCTTATCTGTCGACCACTTATATCGTTCAGAATGAGAACTATCCAGAACTTCTACGATGCCCACCATCTCAGAGTTCTTATAGTACTCGTACCTCCCCTTATACTTCTCCCACTTATTGATAGGAATAGAGACATCGATCTCCTCGACCTCATGACCCTTCTTAGTACGGAATGAAGGACGGCCCTTAGACTTATACCTCGCTCTATAGATATACATAGTAGATAGAACACCCTCTATAGTAGTATCCTTAATCTTGACACCCATTTCTTTGAGCTGAGGTATAGCTAAGAGCTCTATATAACTCTTCTTAGCACTATCATCTATAGAGTTAATAAGATAGATCATAGCATTAACATGTTTAACGTTATCGAGTAGTGTAGTGTCTTTAGGCATATCTTATTATATCTATGTTCCTATAACGTTATAAGGGTATCTCTCGAGGGCGCGCGCTCTGAGCGCAACGTGGGGATTATTTCGCGAGTAGATAATCTCGGTTAGTTTCTGCTATATAGTATATCTATTAACCGGGAACGCTCTAGGCGTGGGGCTTTACCCCATATATAGAGCTGTTCGGGGAGGAGAAAAAATTT
>FUIF01015115.1_pt1 | contig 104859 bp, 126 predicted proteins | sample 1003461 | NCBI WGS metagenome assembly FUIF01 (sample SAMEA80401918, study PRJEB19352) | marine metagenome
CCACGGCAATTGCCGTGGGTCTTGCATTTTGGTCTTCCTGACCGTCGCTGCTATCAGCCTCCTACTTGAACACGAAGAAGTACTTACCGCCACCTTCAACTGGGAAGCATCGGCGATACTTGCTCATAGAGCCGATCTTCTTCGTATCATAGCCTTCACTGAGAGCTTCATTCAACGTCTCACTGATCTTATTAGCCATTTCCTGCATTTGCTCCGAAGTCGCTCCGACAACTTCGAGGCCGTTATCAGTCTTGGCTGCCTTAACTTCGATGTCATCGAAGCTGTTCTCCGTCAAATACGTCGCAACAGAATCAATTAGTGAAGGCTCTTGAGCCGCTTCAAAAATTGGCCTGTTCTCATAATTAACGGACTTACTGCGGATCGTCTGAACGGATTCCGTCAGCGACTCAGGAATGCTATCTGCCTCCGCCCACTTACCAAAGAAGTAGTCAAGAGCGGGGGATGGCTTAGTTAGAGCTTTCTGCCCTCCACCAATCTGGCGAGCACCATTCTCATTCAGATAGATGTAAGGGTTATTATCGCGTGCGATCATAAACCCGCCGTCCTCGGCGAGATAGGCATCGTACTGAATTTTGTACTTATTTGGGACTTCAACAGAAAATACTGGAGTAGTCGATTGGAGAGCGATATTCTCTTCAACCACTTCTTCTTCCTGTCGCGTCTGGGTCGATTCTGGGGTGATTTCATTGACCGACTGCATTACGGCCTCTTCCATGGCGTCGTATTCGTCATCACCTTCATCGTCAACGACTTCTTCGCCACCTTCGTCGCCGCCTAGATCAAGCCCACCTTCACCCTCATCACCCTCGTCACCGACCTCACCAATTTCGCCACCCTCGTCGCCTGGGAATTCACCCTCTTCTTCATCACCATTCGCAATAGATTCGACATCAGCGACAGTGCAAACACCACCCTCGGCAGTGGCACAAACATCACAAACGGCGTCAACTAGACCCATGACATGCTCATCGACTTCGAAGCCACCCTCGGTATCTTCGATAGCACCGTCGCCCAAGTCCATTGGAGCACCTTCACCAGTCTCATCGCCTTCATCATCGACATCCATGGTATCGACTTCTTCGTCGTCACCGCCAATGCCGTCTAGACCGCCGTGGTCCTCCTTGATGGCTTCACCTTTTTTGGTGCTTTCCATACCACATCCACCCTCGATAATCTCTCCTTCGCCCTCTTTTGCGAGTTCCAGGAGTTTAACGAGAGCATCGTAGGTCAGTGTCATAGTCTTGTTCGACTGGTCTTCGACACCATCACCATCGGGTAATTCACCAGGACCATCGAGATCATCGACCTCGCCAGCGGCAACAGGACCTGCTTCGAGGCCCTGTTCGTCACCAAAATCCATGTTCTCGGCGATGAGTCTAATGTCGCGGTCAGGCATGGTTAGTCTCCATATAATATCTGAATTATATTTGATTTATCAGCATCAGACGTGAGGATATGTACATTAGGATCAGCCCTACGTTCAACATATAGTTCACTAGGGGCTATATCAGATTGTACTCTATATGTCGCGATATTGCTTCGGACCGTTCTCTCAATCCACGCTAATGGGGACCCAATATTCTTAAGATTATTGGCTTTCTCTTTGGCTTCCTCAAATACCCTCAACTCACTATCTTTATCGCCAGCTTCACATACAGAAATGGGCAAACAAAACTGCTTAACTTCACAAACATTCCTAATTGTGTTTTGTACCCCAGACCAGAAAGAAGCTTTCTTTGGAGATTTCGCAACTTCACCAACTAGTCTATGAGCATTAACTGGGTCCTTCAATTCGGATACCATTTCATAGACTTTATCGCCAGGCATTTCCTGACCATTGGTGCTTTCATAATCCATAATTTTAGTTATGAATTTGATAGCCTCTTCGAATTTAGAGCTGTTTTTCTTATTGTCCCGAATTCTCTTGCGAAGTGCTGCCCGCCCCCGGCTAGTTTTAGTAGGATCGTTATTGGCTGGCTTTTTAGGAGTCTTGTCGAAATTCCTGGTAGCTGGTTCTACCTTAGGTGGTCGCATTTTCCTAGCGACTCTTTCAATAGTCCCTTGCGGCTGAGACTCGCTGATATCACTCGTCTTCGTGGAAGATTTTGGGGTTTGACCCGCCTGCGGTGCCTTTGGGTCGTTGGTTGATTGGCGAGTCTGTGAATTCATCTGATCTCAACCTAATTAATTTTAAGAAGTTTGCAACTTGTGCTCTCGACTGGCCCGACTCTGTAACCAATTTACCAATGATACCCTCATGAGGACGATCATCGGTTTCCGCGATACGTTGTAAAGCCTCAAGAATCACATTAAAATTCTTATTATATTTGCAAATAGTAGAAGCCTCCTGGATAAATCTATCCAAAACATGAGACTTCGTACTATGCTTGCCATCTAGGTGGGTCTTATAAGAATCAGAATTCTTATGATCCCGGCTTTCTTTCTTAATATAAGCCAGAATTACAGTGCGGGCCACCTGGCTCCACATGTTAAAGACTTTGGATTCACCCCTATAAAGTATCTGAGAAGGTATCTTATTGATATTAACACATTTTGCATTTCTGCAGCAGTAGCCTTTTTTAGCCACCATCTGAGGGGTAAGAATATCATATTCTTCTGGTGGAGGATTATATAAACACGAGTCCATAGGACGGACTATGTTATAGCAGGCAGCACAATGTGGTCTGGCTTTATACTTATAAAGGGTTTTCTCAATCTGCAGCCAAGCAGTCTGGAAAAGATCACCGAATGCAGATTCTTCTTGACCAGGATAAATCCTATGAAGATTATGTGCCCTGATGATCTGACGGATTAATTCCTCAGTGTTCTCCATGATTTTATCACGAAGAGACACATCAGTACATCCCGTCCACCTATATCTAAGCATAAGATCTTCGACAACATTGTTGTCGAAGTAAAGCTTCCGCTCTTTAATCTCAGGTGTGGGTACTGAAACAATTTCCGGAACTTTTGTAGGCATAGGTGAATCCTATAATATGAGTACAAAATTATAGGTTCAAATACACCACAAAGTCAAGAATACATTACTATTTATAACGTTAACGTTTGGCCTTGGGTCTACGGAATCTAGACCGAACAAACTTAGCACCGTCAACAACCCCCTCTTTGAACACCACTCTAGACGGGTATCCAATCTCAACAATCGCCTTTAACCTCTTCCTAGAATGGGCGTAAAGGTAGTGATTGTTCAAGAAAAAGAAATCATATACTTGGGCAAAGCCATGCCGGTTCTTTCTAACTGCACGGCCAATCCTTTGCTTGAAATCAGCACCAAGCTTGCCACCAGTAGCAAGAATTAGGGTACCGCACCCACCTTTAAGATCCAGACCTCGTTTTACAATCTTGCCACCAATCAATACATTAATCTTACGCTCTTCATAATCAGAAGCAGCCTGTTTCCTATAAGTCATATTGTGGTCGCCACATATGAATCTTGAGTTAGGAATCAACTCCTCTAAAGCGTATCCCAAAGGCTTACTATCAACCATCACAAGGACGCCATGTTCAGGGTCATCCTTGATGGCTCGATCTGCAAGGAGCTTCACAGCTTTGTGAAACTGCTTATTCTCGATCATCAACTCTTTAGTAGCAATGTCGAAAGCAGCTTTACTTTTAATATCCTTCGGATCACCAAATCCCAAAGCAGTATACTTAATAGGAATGATTCTATTGGTGCTCTCAACCTTCTTACGGCCAATATCGGCAATAATAGATCCAAGATTCTCCTTCAAGCACAAGTTGGCGATCGGCTTATCAGGGTCGAAACATGTTCCAGAAAAACCGTACTTTCTTCTACCATTAAACCAGTATGTGAAAAGCTTACGCCATTGCTTACTGGTAGCAGTATCACATTCATCGACCAGCAGCAAGTCACAAGCTTTGACCATCTTTTGGAGCTTGCGAGCATTCGACCGCCTCGTACGGAACGCCTTACATTTCCTTTGCCAGCTTTCGGCTGTGTCCTTTTCTTTCTTTCGCGGTTGGCTTGGAACTACCAAAGATTGGAAAGATCCAACAATGATTTTCTGGCCATTTGGTCTTTCGCCAGCATAAAAGACACCGACTTTTCCGAGTTGTCTCAATTCCAAGCGTTCACGGATTTGATCAACCACAGTCTTCATATCACATAAAATCGCAGTAGGGCGATTCATGATCTTAGTGATACCAGCCATAATTTCAGTCTTACCAGCACCAGTAGTGGCTTGAATTAAGCCTACCTCGTGGTCAATAGCTGCAGAAATACTTTGTATCTGATAATCTTCGAGGGTGATACCTGGAAGTAAGTCCGGTACCACTGCCGATTTTTCTGGGATTTTGTATTTAGGTTTATCCCTCTCATCTTTAACGATGATGGGAAGACCCTTATCGTCGCACAGATCAGTAAGATCTTTCAAAAATGCACGACTAAGCCTTTGGTGTCTTCTATTGTATTTTCGGATTTTACCGTCGAAGAAGCCCAAAGAGGTGTCGATATATTGAGCATTTGGGTGTTCTACGCTGAAGTATTCATTAATGATATCTTCTTCAGGAACAGTTAGCTGCTCTAAGTATATCCAGTGATTGTCAACTATCCTGGCTAGCATTCTCTTCTAATACTCATAGGACAGTCCCTGCCGGGATTATTTCCATGGCACTGTCGAAATATTTTAATCTATCTGGATGAGAAATTAGATCTTTGAAGTATTTCTCTGCTTCCTGGCCAAGAATTATCAGGTGAAAAGAACTATAAGAATTGTTAAGAACAACCGCCAGTCTAACATTTTCGTTTCCGTAAAACTTGGTGCCAGTGGTAGTGAATTCTACTTCCTTGCCCTGAAAATTTATCTTTTCTTTCGTAACATCAACAACCAAGCTATTATAATCTATTACTTTATAATCACATTCACCAACTAGCTCTAAACCAACGCTTTCCATATACTCATCTAGCAGGCATGCTAAAGACAAACCGATGGGTACAGCCATCGGCTCTGAGTAATAACTTTCGTATGGGTGTTTTTCTGGTTTTAACCAGTAACTGAGAACTCTATCATCAATGTTGACTTTAGTGATGAATCCAAAATCGCGTTGGAATTCATCTCTTAAGTTCACATCTTGTTCCAGTCACTCCCTAAAACTGACCTGATGGATGATTTCAGGGATGGGTTATTATTGGTGTTCATCCTGGTCAGGATGAGTTGCTTACCAGAAGGTAGCATCTGCCTATCTACCTTAGATAGTTTCATCATGGTATTCTGACAAATTTTAGAATACGCAAGTATAGTTATGGAGATTTTATTTTGCAAGAATAGTTTAACAATCATTGGCATGCCTTTAGCATGCTTACTCTCAAGTAGATTAGTAGAATGTATAAGTTCGGATTCTCTTTGTAATTTACTAGCTAGTGATTTTTCAGATTTCTGGCCTTCTTGCACAATATCAAACACTTTATCTAGTATTTGATCTGATGCCAACAATGATAACCCCTTACGGGTTTGTTTATTTTGTTTAGCGTATGTAACTATAGCGTCGATGATTTTGAAGGCGAAATCGTCAGTAATGTTCCATTCATCGACCCGTTTAAGAAAATGTTTAACGTATCGCCACTTGTAAGTCTTTGTCGGGTCAGTATCCTGTGGCATAGCCACTCTAATATTGGCCCTACTGAATTGTTCACGGCAGTATTGAAAGAACTGCCAAACCCGTTCTTCACTAGGAGCTTCAACAATGCCTGCCGACAAATCCATCGATCAATCACCTCAAAAATTCGACCCTGATGCTAACCCTTCCATCTCTGAAATACAAGACGGAAAAGGTAAGGGGAAAGCATCAAAAACTCCAGTAGCTGACGCCATGGACAAAAGCTACGAAGATGAAGTCCCACAAGAGGAAACCAGGGGTGACTTCTTCCTAAAGGAACTGGATGCTAAATTAACTATGGGTAACGTAAAAGTCGCCGTTGCCATTATTGTCGATCCAGAGTCCGAAAACGGTCAACCTTACATTTACGCGAGAGGATCAACTTACGCAAATTGTAAACTCCTCTGCGACGTAACAAAGCAGCTGAAAGAACAGCTGATGGAAGAACTCTCAGTCTAACAACCCCTCAGACCAACACAACCAAGGCTCCCCGTGACACAAAAACGGGGAGCCTTTTTTGTATATCCAGACAGAACCAAATATCAATTGGAGATCATACATGGGTTAAACATGAAAGACTGGCGAATATTTAAAGCCAAGGTCGAAGACCTAGACCAAATAGTTGAATTATTAAATCAACTATCCCCATCGACTATAAACGACGACAACATAGACAGAGCAAAAGACAAACTTCGCGAAATCATCTACGATAAACACATCGAATTATCAATAGTCAGAGACAAAGGGCGTATAATCGGAACTGGTATGTTCATGACCAGACCCAACTTATCACACAATCTACAATCAGTCGGCTACGTAGAAAATGTAGTAGTTGATAGAAGCTACAGAGGCCAGGGAGTCGGCACTGAAATAATAAAATATTTCTTATCGCTAGCAGAAGAAAAAGACTGCTATAAAGTCATCCTAGACTGTTCCGCACACAACATGGAATTTTACTCTAAACTCGGATTTTATCTAACAGAAGAAGTAAACATGAGGATAGATTATCCATTCTTATCATGTTCTAGGTGAATATTCACACTTCGATAAAATGGCATCAGTTAATTTATTTCGTATGTGCCCAGGCGACAACGGCCCAGAAATAAGCTGCCAATTATTACTACAAATTCGATATTGTAGCTTCAAGTCTTTATTGACCTTATCAAATTGCTGTTGCAAATTAGATAAGTCCTTGTTGACCGGTATGAAATTTTCATATGGCTTAAGGACGTTCTCCCAGTCGAAATGTCCACGATGAGGAAAAGAAGTAAAAATCACTCTTTTCATCGCCAGGAACGGATACATTTTACAACTATACCCATGGCCTTCTAGATCGATAATATACTTGAATTTCTTTTTTAAATCCACATAACTTATAAAATCTTTAGTAGGTGGATGTGTATAATTTAAAGATTCCAAGTATTCAAAATTGTCATTATCTTGACACATCTCCTTGAATCTAACCCTTTGAGGTTTAGACTTCAATTTGCCAATCGCTCCAAACGCCCCAATTTTATTGTGTTCCCAAGGAGAATCGTCATTTAGAAGATCATCTACTCTCTTGTAATGAATATCAACATAAGATTCAAATGGAATAAGCATCTCCCTGAAAGAGATTAAGCCACCATTTACCTTATGGATTCGATACTTATAATTGATTTCAGCTAAATGATCTTCAATAATCGCGGCAAATAATGAAGATTTAAATCTATGATCATTAGCTATACGAAGTGTGTCAATACTAAGTCTTTCATGCCGCCTTTTGACAGTACATCCAATAATACCAGAACCGCTAGTGAGAATCTTAATATAAGATCTCTTTAACGGATTCCAAGAATGTTCTGATTGGTTTTGTCGTTCTAGTTCGAGCCATTTCGCATCGACTTTAGGTAACGACATTTACTGCCTCGCGTCTTCATAATACAGACTTATCTCTTTGTTGCCCAAAGCAACGATCTCATTGATATCAATAGTCTCATCTGGACCATCTAACTGACCAGAAGCTAAGATATTGTCAACAGGCTCAAAAATGTCCACATACTTTACACCATCAATAGCAGTAATGACGTCATAAAGCTGCGAGACAAATAATGGTTGACCCAAATCCCAATTATTGATATTGAAGAAGTCCTCGATGGCAGCATCAACCCTAGTCTGTGTAATAGAAGCATCGGCATTTCTATTAACAACGACAGTCATCTTGATGTCTACCGGCTGAATCTTACCATCTAAAACCACCACATGATCAGTCAAGACATTGACTTCATCAATGCGAGTAGTAATAGACCTCTTCAATCCTTCATTAGGAGCCACTGGACCGTCTGGTCCCTCGGCCAAGACATAAAGCTCAACACGATTAGCATTCAAGCCAGTCTTAACCGTTGAGATGGCTTTACTAACCGATCCGAACACAGGATGGCTAAAATTGGCTACAATCTGTGAATAATCACTGCTCGTAATGGCAGAGTCCCTGGTAGCGAAATCCCTAGGTGCTCTCTTCTTAGCATTGTCGAGAGATTCTTTATCAGTTCCGCCACTACTAGGGGCAACATTTCTGAATCTTACACTCACCGGAGCAGTGAAAGGTGGCTGAGGTTGTACCGGCCTCGCTTCATCGACGATACCAGTACCAATCCTGCCCCTGACTCCACCACCAACTCGGTATTGTAGAGTGATGGTTGCACCATTCGGCGGGATCGACCCAGCAACATTATCACCAAAAACGAACTCAGTACGCCCGTCAAAGAATCTAACTTCAAAAACTTTATCATTGGGGCCAGCAGTCTCAATGATATCAATTCTGTTCCAATCCTCAGAAGAATCACCAATAGAAACATTCACAGAGATAGGAGCGTCTAAGATCTGATCTGTACCAGAGTTGACAGTGATCTTAAACCCAGACGTTCCTTCACTGCTTACAATCGTCTCCTCGGTTCGACCTTCCACTCCATAAGCAATAACTGCTCTCTTACCAGCAGGAATCACAATATCAGAATTCAAATCATTAGGTGATCTAAAAATCTCATATGTAATTGGGTCCCCATCTTCACCACTAACAACGAAAGATTTTCTGGCAGGGATTCTAATGTCTGCACCCGCTGGGTCACTGACACTGCATTCAACATCAATAACCGCTGGGGTGGCCCTTCGAATCCTCTGACCAATAAGTGCTAGGTGGTTAACCACAGCATCCTCAGATACTGCAGTAGGTAAGAACCCTTCATTCGATAGAAGATCAGACCTAAGGCTCAAAACACCAGTCAGGTATGACATCAACTCAACGAGCATCATGACGCCGTTATTAGTAACGAAGTCATTGAAATCATCTGGGAAATAAGTTTTAATATACTCGATGATCGCTCGTCTAGCAGTCGAGAATTCTAGAGCACTAAAGTCAACCTTGCGAAGCTCACTAGGGGGCAACAACACACTGAACTGGTCAGGGCTGTTAGGTAAGTCAAAGAGTGTTTGTTGTTGTTCGGCCATATTAATTCTGCTCGAATGGCAGCTCAACTTCTACTAGGAGAATATCATTCGGATTATTGTTTAGAACACCCTGGACTATCACCTTAATGGTTTGAGCATCATCATCTCTGATCACGTCAACTTGAGCGTCAATTCTTGTTTCATTATTCCTCAACTGTTCGATTATGTTTCCTCTGATTCTGTTGATCAGAGAGTCCGTCATGGGATCAAACAAGGAAGGCTTCAAAATAGTCCCGAAATTAGGACGCATGACCCTCTCTCCGAGAGAGGTCAGTAAAAGCTGCATGATATCGTTTTTGATAATCCTTTCTCCAGACTGTCTAGATAAGACACCCTGGTGACCACCAAAAAACGGAGGATTATAACCGTACCATTCAGGCATTAGTTAATCAAATTCGCAAGGGATCGTAATTGATCCTGTTTCTGTGCTACCATATCAGGCAATTCATTACGCTCCTGAAGAAGTTCATTTAGCGTAGCTTCAGCCTGCTCACGTTTATCTACAACCCCAGACTTGATCTTTTCTATATTCTCATCCTGGTCATTAGCCAAGATCGCGTCCAATCCATCAATTACCCTATTGGCATCGTTGATAATCTTCTGCTGGCTAACGATATCGGTATTAAGCTCTTCAAGCCTATTCTGCAACACCTTAAGTTCATCTAAAACTTTACGCTGAGCATCTAGAGCATTTTCATTGATTTCATTAGTATCGTCATTAGAAATGCCCAAAGCAGCTTCATCGACATAATGCTGATTATGAACAGTCTCAATATCTGGACTTACCAAAACGACAGGATCTGTCTCTGACTGCTCTTCAAAATCGAAAACCTGTCCAGGAGAGAACAATTGATTGCCAACAGAGATTTTGGCTTTATCAGTCGATTTGTTGATAAATACCAATTCACCTAGATTCATCCTCCTCAAGTCACGATCATGTACCCTATCGCCCTTGGCCTTTCTGCGTACACCATCAACGATCTGGGTGAACAATAGAGGCGATCTGGGTGGTAAAGTATTACTGATCGTGAATACTACACTCACGTCGTCTTCCGGGGTCATCGGAAGGACGGAGGAGTAAAGACCTGTTGGACGAACTAGAATCATAATCTATTGTTTGGTTCTGAGGTCGGCACGGACTCTTTTCTTACTTTTGCTACGCTACTATTTTGAGGCTCAGGGATACCAGTTCCTCTACCACATACCTGGCAAGGCTTCTCGGCTGTCGGGAAAAACGCCCTCACATTTCGTGCACGAATATCTACATTGGTACCCAAATTGGAGGATCCAAAGTTATATGATGCACCACCAACCTTGACGGTAGCCCTATTCTTGGCATTCACACCAAATTCATCGCAACTAAAGGTAACTTTTCTACCAATTACCTCAATATCGCCTTGGCTGAAAATCTGGACTTTTCCACCAGTCTCACCATTATGGACTACAATTTTACCATTATTATCATCTAGCCACACATAGAGCTTGCTTCCCTGCTTACTATGCCAGATACCGACTTGGTTCTTGCGACTGAACCAAATTCCTCGACGGTCATGGTCCACCATTTCAACCCAGGGATCGTCAGCAGGAGCATCATGAATTTCTATACCAGCGTGTTCACCAGAAGCACCGTCCCCAAGCCTCTTAGTGACGGATGGCACACCTCGACCAGCACGGCTCTTGAGTCTAATAGCCTCAGAACCATGGTCAATCACTAAGTGGTGTGAACTTCTGGCCGGATTCTGATTAAACGCAGAATCCTCTAGGAATTCATTGTCTTCTAGATATTTCCAAGCAGTGGGAAGATTAGGAAGTCTAGAGCATGCTACCATATATTCCTGGTTGTCATCCATCTCGACGACTTGACCAAGAGGAGTACCCCAAGTAGTGCTGTTCCTATCTGGCCTTTCATCAAACTGCCAGAAGAAGCCCTTAGGATCTCCACTCTTCTCACCATAATCATCAGCTTCTGTACCAGGTGTAGCACGTCCTTTAATCAGTACACCTATACCAAGCTCTTTATTAAGACGTTCAGGTGCCTCAGCAGCCTTATCATGGCTCGTTCGATCATCTAGAACTAGCTTCAAGCCACTGCGTGTAATAAATCTAAGCATGCGAGCATCACGCTCGCCGTATTGATTCCATTCAGTTTTTTCTTTCTCGAATTTATCTTCTTTATCAAAAAGCTCGTCCTTCTTATCGACTTCATCAATAAGCTGCCTTTTGACAAATTCATCTTCCTCTGGGTCAGAACCAATGTCGATAGCCTCGATGAGGTGCCCGCCCTTCGTGCGGATTTTCACCCATCTTTCATCATCTCCGCTACCAATGGTCCTAGGCTCGTCCTCGAATTCGCCTTCTCTGGTCTTGTTCCAACCAACATCACGCATCTCAATTTTATGGCCATATCTGGTCTGATTGAGGGTACGACGTTGATCTTTTTCCTTTGGGGAGTCTTCATGAACTAATCGTTGAAGATACTTCCACCTCTTAATCTCGAAGCTCTCATCACCCTTGCCTTGGTTTGGGTCGCGACCCGTGGGTGTGTCTTCAAATTGTCCCTTAAATTCACCGTCCTCTCCTTCTTCATCCTTACGCCAGATATAACCGATATCACTGTGTAGAGTGAAGTTTCCATACTTAGTCATCCTAAGCATGAACTTGGAATCTGGATCATTCGGGACGGGTTTCTGAGTAGACTGCTCGAACGAACTCTGAGCCAGCCTATCGCTATCAGGAGGAGGTGGTGCTACATCATGTTCTGTCGGAAAGAAGCCGACAGCACTATGCATATCAAGATTGCCATATCTATCCTGCCACCCATGAGACATGGGTCGCTCATCTTTCGGCAAGTAATCAACATTATAATCATCGGGTGATGAATCTACAAGATCGCTTCTCTCCGTGACCGGTCTGGGCGTCTTGCCGAAAATAGATGGTAACGTGTAAAACTTACGCCTAGTTGGGTCTGAGAATCCAGTATAAACCGGTGCATAGGCATGGTTCTTCTCAAACTGGACCCAGATATAATCACCGATACATGGGTACGACCATCTACCCGCTCTCTTAGTGCCGAGATCCGGGGAGGGTACAGCCCACTGGCATTCTTCAGGTTTTATATCCCAGTCATGTAGTTCTGGGATTTTGAACCGGACACGATGCATTCTAAGCGGATCGTTTGTTTCAACAACAACCGCTCTAAATAATCCATTGAACCGAAGTCCTAATGGTTTAGTTCTTTGAGAAAAGAACTGACTAAATACCTGATTTAAATTATCGGCCATTATACAGAGCTTAAGACTAGACTGGGTTGTGGAATCTTAACTTCGTCACCGGCTTGTGGCCAATTCAATTGCGACACCCGATTGAAAGCCATAATAGCCCACCAAAAGTCAGGCGAGCCGAAAAATTCAGTAGAAATAAGGTCTAACCTACCAGCATTCTTTGTATCAGTAATGATCGTGGTGGTAGGAGTTGTATCCATGAATTCTAAGTCAGGCCACCTAGCAAACGTCTCAACACCGTTAAAAGTAACAATCTGAGACGTCCTAAAACGCGAATTTATAGGTACTAATACTGGCATTTTCTACCTTAATACCAAGATGGAGCCTGGTTCTTTACATCTCTAAGGGATTTCAGCCCATTAATATCCTGGACTGCTTCAGTACCCTCTGCTTCCTCATCCCCAGAATCACCCAAGTTCGTCCACAATTTAATCTTCATTGACAAATCAGTCTTCAGAGGCCAGGCTTGATTCCCATCCCTCACAATGGTAGGGCTATAATCAACACTGATGCCTTCAGATCTGAAGCTCATATCATTTAAGCCTCTGAAGTTGTCACCAATGATTTCCCAAGCCTTAAATCGTACAATGAGTTTATCGCTGACCCTCTGGTACATGAACCCACGAATTTGCTTCACAAGCGTAGAAATCTTCTGAATGCTCCAAGCGTTCAGAGGATTGACATTTTGTACAACTCCGCCAGCAAAAACACGATTAGCACGGTGGGTCACAATATATGACCAGTTCATCGTGATCTCACGTGGCTTAGCACCCATGAAGATAGAAAAAGGCTCGGCACTTCTCAAATCAGCCTCTTTCCAATTCACCATTTTGTTATCAGATTTGATGTGTGGAGTGAATTGGAAGTCTACATCAATATTCTGTGCAGCTTGAATCCCACCATCAGGATTCGTAAGCTGTAGGGTATATCCCTCTACTAATGCTCTATCAATTGGTGCTAAATTAAATGGCATATTATCCTTGTCCCTGTACCCACTGGTTCACGGATGTCGCCAAACCGCTATCCTGCTCGGCAATCTGTGGGAGCCAAACAGCCAGTTGCTTCTTAATTTCCTCGATATTATCTACATTACCACCCACATCCTTCTCATCAATAGCAGTCTTAACCCCACCTAACGCTGCAATCATCTGTTCCATCAATTCCACTTGCTGCTTGGTCAAGACATTTCTCTGGTCAGCATCCTCAAGATCGCTCTTCACAGTAACGATCGAGGACGTCTTGACCATCTCCTCAAGACCTGTAAGTTTCAACAGCTCGGCAGAACCAGAAGCCTTGGTAATAGCAGCAGAAACCCTCTCAGCCGCCTGCTCGACCTTAACGGCGTACATGTCGAGGCTCTTAGCAATAGTATTAAATGCTACATTAGTGGTATTAGCCACAGTAATCAAATTCTTGCCATCGCCAACATCGCTTAAAGCATCTACTAGCTTCCTGAACTCCTCAGCAGACTTGCGTGCCTTGCTCAATTCAACAAGCTTATCGCCAGCATTGGCAAATTTCTCGACAGCCTCCATAAACGCTTCTGCTGCATCATCAGCCTTAGACAAATCAAGACCACTAATAGCCGCCTGAGAATCCTTAAGGTTCTTAAACGTCTCAGCGAACATGATCGACATGCCATGTGCGGCTTTCAACGAGCCAACATAGTCTTCGGCACCATCCAGGTAATAAAGGGCGTCATGGAATGCGTCTGCAGCATTCTCGATTACATCCCAATCCCTAACCGATGCAGCATAAACTGCCGCTTGTTTAGCATTCTTGATCGTTTCGACAAACTTATCAGACGATGCAGCGGTCACACGCACATTACCTGCGTATTGAGCAGCATCCGATAGGTATTCCATCGATTCCTTGAAGGAATAGCCGAAGTCTTCCAACGGATCTGGATCGAAGGACGCAGCAATCTCCGCACCCTTAGCCAGGCTAAGCATTGATGTGGCGAAGACGGCAGCAATAATCGGCAAGGTGCTAACTGCGGCACGCCATCTGAACAATTCTCCAAGAATACTGCCCAATCCAGCAGCTACACCCTTAGCAGCGAGCCAGAATCTGACATAAGGAGCGGCGACCAGGAATGATACACCTACCGCTAGGCCCTTCAACGCTAAAGCAGCCACCGAACCCAATTTCACAAATGCGGGCACAGCGATGGCATAAATTGCAATAGTACCAAGTAATGCAGCAAGACCAGTGGCGACGGTACCACCAGCAATAGCAAACTGGATGTAAGCCGAAGACGTGATCGCATTAATGCCGATCGCAAGGCTTATCAACGATGGCCCTAAAGCCAATGCCAAAGACTTAATCATCTCTCCGAATGGAGAGAATAACATCATTGTAGAGAGTAATGGATACAATCCAGCAGCGACTGTACCACCAGCAATCATAAATTGGATATACGACGATCCAGTTAAGGCATCGATGCCGAGAGCCAATGTACCCATCGCCACGGCGATGCCCATGGCAAATCCTCTGAGGCCACCTTCTGATCCTTGGAACAGAGCCATGACCCCAAATAGCATCATCATACCCAAGCCAATCATAAAGGCAGCGGGCAAGAATAATACACCAGCAATTAGGCCGACTACAGCGGCGGCAGCCAACAAAGCAAAAGCCGCTAAGAAAATAGCACCAGCAGGCAAAAGCATAACAGCAGCTACAAGTGCTAGTGCACTAAATGCTACAAGCCCCAACGCCACAGTTACTAAATCAACTTCCTGCAGGACAGCCAATGCTTGGGCGAACACGTAGAACGCCGCAGCACCAACAAGCATAGCCACACTAAGAATCAGGATACCAACGGCGGCAATAATCATGCCCGGACCAGCAATCATACCAGCAAGACCGAGCAGAATGGCTCCAACAGCCATCAACATCATGGCCCCACCAATGGCAAGCATCTGACCTGGGGTCATATCCTTCAAGGCGAGCGACAATATAAATAATGCACCGCCGAGTATGACAATACCCAATGCAGCCTTCAAGACTGCAGCCGGGTTAATCGCCACACTCATCATCCTAATAGCAACGCTGAGCATCAGCAACGATGCACTCATCGCGAGCAGTTGAGCAGGATCAACAACCTGTGACGCCCAAGCCAAGAGGATCAGTGCACCACCAAGAATCGTCATCGCGACAGCGAACTTGAATACCGCCGCGAGATCAATTTTAGCTACACCATCGAAGAATTGCTTAATCCCCTTGCCGAAGTTCTTCAATCCATCGGCCATCTTCTCGTTCATACCCTTGGCAACATCTTGGCCTGCCGTAGCAGCAGACTTGCCAAAGTACGCCATAGCCGCACTGGCGGTACCCATCACGGCCAGTATACCCTTAACAGCTATTGTCAAGACTGTCAACGTCAGAGCTAAACCAGCCAAGATAGTCAACACTGGTCTAACACCTGGAATTGCAAGAAGAGTCTTGACAAATGACAGGAAAGCAGTAATTACTGGTATCAGAATCTGAGCAACATCAACGAAGATATTCTTTAAATCATCAACAACTTGCTGGAATGCGTATGCAGGGTCATTCGCAGCTCTTAATTCCTCAGAGAATTCAGCTATCTTCTGCTTGGCCTCCTCAGTATCAAGATCAATACCCATGTCCTGAAGGCGTTTCTCTTCTTCAGCGACAGCCGCAGACATATCCCTCATTTCTTCGAGTTGCTTAATACCAACACCGAAGATATCCTTGGACATCTGATTCCTGATACCAGGCGGGATCTCTTCAAGCATCTTCAACGCATCAGCAGCATTTCCGGCAGCCAATGCGAAAGTCTGCGAAGGATCACCAATATCCATAGCCGCAGACAGGTCGTCGCCCAGAAGGACAGCGAAGTTAGTCACATCATCAGCCATAGACTGCATGATTGACTGCATATCTTCAAGATCAGCACCAGCCTGGACAGCTGCACCAGCGAACATGCCAAGTCTAGTAGTTGCTCTCTCAAACTCCGGCGAACCCGCCCTGAGTGTATTACCCAAGAGGCGTGTGTTTGTCGCCATAAATCGGGTCATCTGGTCTGCACGAGCACCCGTGATGCGGTATTTGGCAGCCAAACCTTCCACAAATTGCAAGTAATTCGGGAAGCTCTTATCCATACCAACAGCTTCGAACTGTTTAGCAAGCTGAGCTGTTGTTTCAGCACTAGCACCAGTCTCAGTAGTATAAGCCGATACCGCTGCGGTATACGCCTTGAGGTTGTCTGGATTAACAGACATATTCATAAGAGCTGCTGCAGCCTCTTCAGTGTCTTTCTGAAGCAAGCCAGTCTCATTACGAATTTCTCTGATCTGACTCGCTATCTGAGTCAGAGATCCATACGTTCTAAAGTTTTCAAGCCTCCATAGACCCACTTGCCTCGTGGCTTCTTGGAACATAGAAACCCAGAATTGCATCTGACCTGCCAAAGTCATGAATGCCGCAGCATCTCTAACAAGTCCACCCATGCCAATATCATCGAAAGATTCCTTCCAATCTTTCGTGGTAGTATTGGCCTTTTCAATTTCTTCCTGGACTTTAGCAGCTTCCTCAGACAACCTCACCATATCTTCTAGTTGTCTGGGTAGTAATTCCCCATATTTCTCCCTCTGCTCATATATGGCCTTTTCGGCCTCAAGGGCAATCTCACGGGCTTGCTCCTGCATATCCGCATCGTCGGCATAGAGACGCGACAAAGCTTTAGCACGTCTAATCTGGGCTTCCTGAGTCCCCAAGAACTGGTCAGCATTTTTGATGATCTGCTTCATAGAGTCAAGCTGATCATTCAGACCGTCTTTAATTACATCAATATTCTCTAGTACATCACCAAAAGCTTCTGATAGGGATTCTCCAACACCGTCATCGGCCATCGATAAAATAATTTGTGCTTCGTAAGCTTCGTCAGCCATTATCTAGGTCCAGGTACCGCAGATGCATCCCAATCCAGTCTAGCTAGATAGATATCGGTATGCCAATTTATTTTAAATTTGTGGTGCCACCCATAGATTAGCCAATCCCCATCTAGGAATCTAGTCTGGCCACCACCATCGGGATCCACCTTCAGCCACTTCAGACGCAATCTTGTTCTACCCAATTCTGTACTGTCGAACATCCTAGGCTGACCACGAACAGAAATCTTGAGCCGCATCAACATATTGAGCATATTCATATATGTCTGACGAGCACGACCATCCACGTACCTCTTGTAAGGTACACCCACATCGCCAGCATTATGCTCAGGGATGGAATTAATAGACGTCCATCCTCTTTTTCGTTCAGTTGGCTTAGTAAAACCTTGTTCGGCAGTTAAAGTTGGATTGGTCTTCTGGTCTGTATTCTCATCTTTAACAAAGACGATCTTTTCTTCTTCCTGGTCAACAATTCTGTCGAGGTATTCGCCAGAGACAGCAGACATGCCAGAAGTGACCATCTTGGTATTTAGTGCACTAATGAAGTTATCCGCTAAAAATTCCCATTTAAATATGTCTGGGACAGGATTATTGTCAACGCCACCATACCTCAAGACAAAAGGTTTATTAGCAGTCACTCCATCATTGATAGTGACATCCTTTGGCCACTTCAAATCAGCGTTGTGACTTTCCTTCACTTCAATCTTTAAGTTTCGTGGGTCTTTATCATCTTGTCCATTAGCGACAATCCAGTGAGTCTTGTGCTTTGTAAAGGACGATGACCATTCGAGCATAGAAGAAATAAAAGTCTTCGGATCCATCCTCATTTGGTTATAATTATTTTCTTGATCGTCAGTATCACCAACTTCGACATCTAAATTAAACCCAAGCTTTTCAATATCTGGTCTAACATACTCTTTAATAACTTGGTCAATGATGCCGTTCTTACCACCGATTTTACCAGTGTAAGTATTGCCAGAAGCATCACCACTATTAATATAATAACTTACTGGGTCAACGGCAATAAACTCGAATCCACCAGAAAAAGCTTCATTGCCAAGAGCATGTAAATCAGAAATGAGAGCAACACGTTCTGGCGTTGCCAATCCCCTATCGCCAGCCCATCTACATTTAAATCTTACTAGAGTAGGATTATCATGTTGGCGTGCTGAATCCAACCAGGGTTCAGGAGCCTCCCGTCCAGACCTAGACCTGCCACGCCGCCCCTCGATAATTTTATTAAGAACTTCGAAGTATGGGTCTTCTAATTTGGCACGTACAATGAACCCACCATTTACCATGCTCTTCCATTCAAACGCTTGAACGAGCTTAGATAGGTTTTCATCTAGATCGCCAATCCTACAATCAACGATCCATTTAGCTGTACTTGGGTTCGCCATATATATTAATCTTTCTCTTTATATTCGCTAAAAGCTGTTATAAAGTATATACACGTACAATGGAATTATTGTACGGAATATATCGTAAAGACCCGAAAGATCATTATAGGCTTCTATTGAAGCTGGGCGTGGAGGGAGATAAACTCTGCGTCATAGATTCATCAAAAGCCCCAGAATCCTTGAAAGAAGGAGTCAAAAACGCATCTGATGAATTAGATGCTATGACTCTGAAGGAAAGGGTCGATTGGATTAAAGAAAATCATCCTGAGGCGATGAAAGCCTACAGGACGATGCTAGCAAATGAATTCGATGTCTATAATAGATATTCGATTAAATCTTCTTCATCAGGTTTGCTACCGCCGTCAGAGTCAGAGGCTTGATTCCCTGCTCAAACACCTTCGGAATCTCATCCCACGGCACGAGCTTTTTCTCGCCCAATTCATTCCAGTCCTTGGATAATTCGCCATTCTTCATGCGAATTTTCGGCGGCAATGAATAAAACACCTTGCAGTATGGGTTGAGTAAGTGGTAGTTTTCCACCAAGCTCTTAATACCAGCCTTGTCATTGTCTGGCGATAATATAACCCCATTTACTGGGTTCAAAGCTCTAATCTTTCTCACTTGGACGGGACCCATAATGGCCCCTCCTGTGGCTACTGTCTGGTTACCTAGAGTGATTTTATCGAATATCGCTTCGGTTACAACAACATAGTCACTCGGTTCTACTAGATCGAAACCATATAAATAATGGGATTTATCAATATTGCTAGGAAATAGATATATCTTATTCATGTGATTCCGCTCTTGATAGTAAACGAGGGAATCATATTCATAGTATGGCCACACCACGAAAGAGTCGTGGTAATGGATTCCTAGGTCCTTGATACTAAAGTCCGAAACCCCGCGAGAATGAAGCCAGTTGCGTAGGATCTTGGCCTGAAGAGAGGTATCGTCAGTTATCGGGCGACTGCCTTCAGGCAGTTTGATATCGTAAAGGGCTTTCCTGGCCTCTTCGTTGGCTTCCTTTGTCCTTTCTTGTCTCGCACGGGCGTAAATCGCCTCCGGACTCACGGACTTTCCGCATACCTCCCTGACCGCTTCCGTAAAAGAACAGCCACGATATACCTGAACCATGCGGAGAAAGGTTTTGGGAGCACCCTTAGCCCACTCATCGCCCCGCCAATCGTGACAGATACCGTCAGCGACATTGATATTAAAATTATACCCGGAATCCGGATTAAAGGGAGAATTAATGAGGTATTCCTCACCACCCCTCCTTGTCCGATAATCAAAGTTAGTCTCAATCCACTCGACTATTTGGGCCTGAGATGGCTTAAACCTAGGCATTAGACGTTAAATACGCTTCCCACGCTCTGCATGCCCGAAAGCACTATCATACTTTAGGGGACTATTCCCCTCTTTCTTCTTCTTGATCCTCACCTTCCTAGGAGAAGAAACAGTCCCCTTTATAGGAGGAGTCTGACTATGGCGACGTTGAGCCGACATATTTGGATCATATCCATCATGTAAAGAGTCTAATTTCATACTCGTTGCGGAAGAATTGGAGAACGATTGATAGCCTGCAGAACCTTCTCTAGCTGGTCCTTCACCTCTGTCCCAACACCAACGACCGTTGGACCATTGAGAAAACAAGCGAGAACATCCAAGTCCTTGGCTACATTCTCTAGAGTGTCATTCTGATAAATGAAAGTATGATATAAAGCTGGATTGGCACGGCGAGCATATAGGCAAGATTTGACAGTCAATTCCGAGTACTGCGTCCTATCTATAAGATATCGCTGCAAGATCAATGGATCGTTGCTCGCAACATTACCATCAACATCAAGCTTCTTGTTGACAGTTATTAACTCGACATATTTATTTTGACCTATCATTCGCCGTTAATCACACTTTCGTATCTCTTATTTCCAATCTCATTACACTTCAAGTCTGAGGTCACCACGAACACAGATGAGTGGTCAACCTTAGCTTTGGCCTCGGTATCAACACCAGCTTCGCCATCACCATACATCTTATAATAAGAAGCGATCAAATTGCCGAAACGGGTATCAACACCAGCAGTAGATCCAGCAGATTCATTATACTGAACCGTAGAATTCGCCTGGTTGTCTATATAAGCTTCATCCTCAGCAGTGAGGTTAAAGATCACATTGTTGTTGATTGCTAGTTTATCCTTGCCACCCTCATCATCAACTACAACAATCTTAATCTTATATCTAGCCCCAGGAGGCATGTCATTCGGAACTATTCTATATGAATGCAGAAGAGTCTTAATACCATCAGAATCATAAGCGTTCTGAGTAATAACGCCATCGCCCCAACTGACTTGCACTACGAATGTATCAAGTTCACCAACATCATTGAATTCCAGAGTCAATACAGTATCACCTGTGTCGCCAGCAGATACAGCCACAGCACTGGAGATGACAGGCTTCTTATTGACAACTTCAATATCAAGGGTGCCACTAACTTCTCCTCCATTGGTGTCTACAATCGTGACAACAATAGAGAATTCATCACCAACCTCAGGATTATCTAAGTATCGGTGATTTACAAGAAAAGTCTCAGGCCCCGTCCCCACTGGATCAATAGGAATGTAAGTGAAATTGTATGCACCAGTCGTCAAATCCTGGCCATCATTAACATCAGAATTCGGAATTTCATCTAACCCCAAAAGACTTAAGGCTAGATTGGCCGCATTCGAATTATAAATCGGATCTGTACTATTCCCGTTGTGATCAACCCTATCTGTTTCAGGGTCAGTACGATTGCTCAAATTCGTACGATACACATCGGATTGAGGTGAAGCCCTATGGCCAAATAAGTAGAATGGCACAGTGTAATTGTCAGCATTCGTCGGATCAGTATGAGACGTGCTGCCTGATACACCACCATGATCGGATGTTAGAATGACTGAAGTTCTAAATCTGAAATTGCTATTGTTTTCAACAAGGTTTAAAATCCTACCAATTTCAGTATCAATAGCTCTCAGGGCATCCTGATATTCTGTAGAAGTTTGGAAGTTGTGATCCTCACCTTCTACATCCGGTGCCCTATAATGCAAGAAGCTCAAGTTATTTGGGGGATTTGTACTCCCTGTCATATCGCCCAAAAAGCGGTCTGTCAATACATCAGCATCATAACCAGGAGCAGAACCACTAGCGATAAGCTCAACAACATCAATCTTAGCACTGCCATTTGCGTTCGGAGCACCCTGATCGTTCCAAGTATCCTCGAACAAGTCGGCAATTTTGGCCTTCTGCACATAAATAGCAGTTCTTAGACCAGCATCATGGGCCACATCGAACATACTTGGCACATATGCGTCAGATCCAAAACCATCACCACCACTATGGTTATTATGGATACTGCCACTTCCATCAGTGTAGTTATTGGCAGTCCACTGGTGGGTATCGATAGTCATACCCGTAACCATGCTCACATGGTTTGGGAGAGTTACCGTTGAATCATAATCAGATCTGGCATTGTCAGTAATATTGCCATACTCCCTGAACTTCCACAGGTTAGGAAGTTCAGATTCACCCAAATTCTGGATAGTCGCTGGTGCAAGACCATCGACGCTGATCACAATCACATATTCAGAGTCTAATTCGAGGAATTCTCGACTATCGCCCCAGTTAATAATAGCCGTATGATCCGGTGGGAAAGGCCCACCTTCGGCTGGGTCCTGGAAAGTGATTTCAAGATTAGCTAAACCGTCTTCAAAGATCGAAGACTGAACAGAAAGATCAATAATCTCAGCCGTACTTGGGACCAAAACCCGGAACGGCTCATCACTTACATCGAATTGTGCCGGGGCAGCAGCATCAGATATACGAATTAACGCAGAACCCGACTCTGGCAGCGGTACATCCCAATCATAAGAGCCAGTGTTGGGCGTACTGGCTACAATCGTTTGGAACAAACCACCATCATACGCAATTTCAATTTTTACATTAGCACCGATCGTACTACCAGATGACCACTGGATAGTGTAGGTGCTATTGATATCGATTGTCTCTCCACCATTCGGTTGAAGAACAGCAATATCAGTAATTGTATTAGGAGAGACGATTTCGAATGCAGAGTCAGTTACATCAAACACACCAGGGTTCGAAGAATCACTGACCCTAATAATAGCATTGCCTAAAGGTGCCTGTGCCTTCCAGTCATAAACCTCATCGCTATCAGTGACAGCAAGGTTTGCTACAATAGTGTCCCAATTGGCACCACTATCTCTAGTGATCTCAATATCAACGTTGGATACGTCAAAGTTTTCCCACTCGATCCTTTGAAAAGATCCAGCGGCCCAAGACTCTCCACCATTCGGGCTTTTTACACTAATTGATGGCATTATTTAACTCTTAAGTCCAAGGCATTCGCATCGAAATCGATACCATCGCCATCATAAATGATTCGGGGATCATCTAATGTAATGACAAATAGAAGATTTCCATTGGTTAGTGCATCATAATATCCAGCACTATTGATTTCACCCCAGTTAGATCCATTCGCCAAATAACTTAAAGCGACAGCATTAGCAGTAGTACCATCACCAGGAGTGGTGAAGACTACCGCACCGTCTCTGGCATACCCAGCTGCTCCAGATGGCTCCGAAATACTAGCATTATTGCTGCCAACAACAGCACCAACACCAGCATAAATGCTTGATGGGGACGAAAATGAGTTATTCCTCAAGAACAACTCAAGGATATTATTTCTCAAGTAGAGGCTAAATGCACCCTTAGACTCTACAGTCATTTCACTGGCGTCAATCTTGAAGACTGCACTTTGTGCCACGAATTTAGCGATCGTGAATTCACCCCACATGAGCAGGTTCCCACCTGATGCAGAGTCAAACAACCCAATATAAGGAATAGACCCCCAGTCAGCCAATGCTGCAGGGAACTGAACATTATTGGTGTTTTGAACCTGACCACCAGACGCAGCACCAAATGCTATTGATTGCCTGGAGTATCCCGATACACCGACTTCTACAAAGCTTGCACCGTCTGCAGATAAAGATGTAAGAAGCCCCACATAAATTGTAGATGCGGGGCTATATGGGATATTTCGAAGAACGTGGTCTAAGACCTTTTCTTCTGAATAATTCGAAAGATGTCCTACGATCATGCCGCTACCTTATGCTATCGTGAGGAAGAAGTCCCCACTAGTCCTGGTGCTCCCATCAGGTAGCCCAACAGTAACTCTATACCTATAGGTACCCTTCAAGAATTTACATGTGTCGAGCATCAAGCTCACAACCCAAGGATTGGACCTGAAAGCACCTTGCCTCAATTTCATCTTAGCCGGGATCGACTCATGGACGATCTCATTACCATCACTCCAAATGGTGATAGTAGGCTCAAGGAATGGAATCAAGGGCATAACCAAATTATAATTATAATCGTACAATGGAAGAGGCATAATACCAATTTCCAAAGGACGCTTCTCAGGCTTATGGAATTTCTGGTCGATTGGCTCGAAGCCGAATCGAATAGTTTCCAGGCCGCCATCAATATACCATTGGTCTGGGTACACCCAGAACCTGTTGCACTGGCTGATCAACTTATCCAAGTGATCCGTAAGAGGCTCGGTGCCTTCTCTCGGGTCTGTGGCCCAGAAGTACCAAACGTCAAAATAGACATCAGGGACCACGGCGTCACAAGGAACGTCATAGATCAGCGAGAACCTTCCAGCGGTGGAATCAGTGCTTGTATCACCATCATCGGAGCAACCAGCAGTGCTGCATCCAACAGGCACACAAGCATTCGAAATCGGATCAGTTTCCGGATCCTGTCTTTCCAGAGGTGATGGGTATGACGACTCGTCTGGGCCGACCATATCAATCGCATCGATAATATTGCATTCGGCAACTTTACCACGGAATATTTCGACCCTATAGATAGCAAAAGGATCAGCCGGGACACCACCTTGAATAAAGGTAGCATCAAGGCGTACCTTGTTGCATCTCCTGGCCGAAACGCGATTAAAAATTGTTCCTGTCATATTTGGTGACTCCGTAGTATCTTCATCTGAATCGCCGCCATCGTCAGTATCAGTATCGCCATCCTGTGATGGGGATTCAGCGTTGTCTTCCTCTTCCTCTTCTTCCATCGCATCCAACAATTCATCGAAAGTGAATTCTTGTGGATCTTCTTCCGACTCATTATTAATCGTAAATTCAACCAACTCAGAATCCGTCTGCTCTAAGTCAAGGTTAAAAAGTATTACTTCAAACGTCCACGTGCCATTCTCTTCATCTGTAGAATCAAACAAGAATGAAAATGGTGACAAATCATCGTCGAATTCAAACTCTTCACCACTCGGACTAGTGAACTTTGCCATCGCAGACGACAAATTTTCCTCGCCACTCACATCGACGAGAACATTCATCTCGCCAGCACTTCTTAATCCTTGAACATCAAGAACTGTCGGCACAACATCGTCATTAGCCGTCACTTCTGGCCCAGAACCAAAGTTTAGAGGTGCACCACTATCAGGGGACTCAGGGCCAGGTGGCGGAGCAGGAGGTTCAAACGGTTCATCGGGTAGAGGATCTGGAATCTCACCAAGATCTTCACTAGCAACGGCAATGGTCAGAGTATCATCGCGACGTAATGTATCAGTCAAGAATCTAGAATCTGCAACAGCATTACCTGGTTCAATAGCACCAAGATAAACAACATCTGATCTATCTGGGAACAACGCCCTCATATTGGCGTTAGTTCTGTCCTCCTCCGCGATATTATTTTGTTCTGCCAATAACGGCGGGAAGCCGTATGGCTTCGCGAATTTGGGTTGGCCATCACCGCCATTAATGAATTCAGACAATGGCACAATTTCAGTAGCACCCTGGAAGCTACTGTATACTCGGTATTGAACCCCGTCGATGACCCAAATTACCCTATCAATTGTAACAAAATCTTTCCAATTTTTACCCCTGACGTCCATCTGGTAGATTATGGGTTGGCCATAAACTTGTTTGAAAGTGGGTTCAATGATTTGTACATTACGACCATCAGTCGGTCGTAAACCACGAGTCTGAACTGTTGATAGCTCTGGTCTACCAATATTTTGAAGACTCTGGAATGTCATATTCAAAGATCGGATTAAAGTATTCTCGGCCCCAATTCTAATTCCTAAGAGTATACCATAAACGTACCCACCAATAGTGCCAGTAAAGTCAATATGGCCATACGCTTCATCACTATGAAAGAATACACCAGCAGTCCATTGGACAGCCGCATAGATATTCCTACGATTTAATGATTCCCAATCGATACCTGGATCAACATGGAAATCACAATCAATAGTAGTATCATGGACGGAGTATAGGTGAATTCCTTCAGAACCTGAATGAAAAGCTATGCAACTCTCAAGATTAGCTGCCACAGAGTCCTCCATTTGAGGAGTACCCTTAGTGGCATTAATGTCCCATAACCCATAGCTTCTGCCACCACCAATGGCGATATTGTCCTTAAAGGTACCATCATTTAGAGTACTGCATTTTCTAGTCTCAGTAGGTCCATTAGGAGACGTCGGGATTTCGCCCTCACCACTAAGATAAGCAAACACATTATGACAGTGCTGGGTATGGGTTGTCTTACCCATAACCGCAACATTTCTTTGGAAGTCATTCTGCAAGCATCCAAGGTGGTATGCGTTGCCCTGGACACGCCAGGTTGAACGTTCTCGGCCACCTCTACCAAAGAAATAGGTGCCACCTCTACCAGGAATGTGGCACACTAAGTTATCGTGCACTTCACATCCAACAGATTGGCTGTCTTCAGCAATAGTCAGTCCATCACCAGTCACGTTGAAAATCAAGTTCTGGTTACATTGTCCCCAAGATGCACGGTGGGCAGTAATACCCCACATCGCTTCGCCATCACCCCAACACACATTCCTATTCATTACCCATAAGAAACCGTCTCGAACTTCTTCACCACCCTGACGTATATGAATATGTGGGCCACCATATCGGCCCACATTACGCATCTGCCATGGGGCCACATCATTTTGATCTCTATCGATAACAGCACGGCCAAGATTAATAAACCCAGTATCCTCAATCAGAATGCCGCCAGTACCACTGAGCATCACATGGCCACGTTGTTCGAATTGATCAGTCTCTGATTCAACCTCAAGGCTACATGTAAGATTGCCTACTGGAACGTAGACCCTAATATTGCCGTCAGAATCACGACATTCCACATGATCGTATTGAGTAGGAGCAGTTAAAGTGACTTCAGTCCCATTAATCGACTGAATCTCGACTACTTCCCATTCTTGGAATGGTTCCAAGTCTTGGGTCGCAGACGGCTTTTTGTATTTAGTATCCGGTAGAACCAATTTATCACCGACAGACCACCCAGTGAGTGCTGACGCAAAATTGATAGTTGTCGCACCAACTGGGATTGCCTCGGTTGTCCAATTCCAACGAAGCTTAGGATCGCCCTGTAGGATAATATTAGCATTATCTAAAGTATGAACTACATTTCCAACTTTATTGGTATCACCAGCAAGATACTCCCCATTGAGCATCATCAATTTACCCTCACCACTAATGTCTATAATAGAATCATCAGCTGCGAAGATATCTTGAAATGCTAGTAAAGTGGGGTCATCGAGATTTAATTGACCAGACCCACTAAGAAGTATTCTATTAACCGTAGCACTTACATTCGTACCCGTCACTTCATGGGTAATACCTACAACATCATTGCTGCCTGGGGTATCTCCACCCCATGTGGCAGGATCATCCCAATCCCCATTTTGGGAACTGGTAATTGTAGTGCTTGGCAAAAAACCAGGTAGAGGCATGGTGACTCCTTACCTGATATATTTGCATTATCATCTCTTAGGTAGGGAAGGCATACTTACATTTGGCACGCTAGGCTTTGACACACTCGGTGCGTTCGGCCTAGGTATAGAAGGAGCCGCAGGGGTTTGGTGGCCCTTAGAAGCCTTCTCTTGCTCTTCGTGGTATTTCTTGAGTCTTTCGAACCACCACTTACGGTCTTCAGCCGTAAGACTATCCATTTCGGCGAAGGACAATTTCCCGTGTTGCTTGAGTTGGAACATTTGCTCCATTAAGGACCAATATTCCTTCTCTAGCTGATCGGGATTATCCCTCGCTCGCTGGACGAAAAAAGCCTTCGGTGATCGGAAGATTTGTACGGAATGTATGATCACATTCCGGGCAATCGATCTCGATCTCAGTATCGATTCCTGGGCTTTTCTCTTTCAAGAACTCACGGATAGTAGCGGTATCGCGAGCGTGTAGACGATCTACAAGATGCTTGATCTGGACGGGATCGCCAACAGCACCCTTGGCGTCGCCATCAAAACCGAAACCCTTAATGACCAAGTTCAAGTTCTCAGTCAGAGTTTCATCAATGACAACGTTCGTAGAACGAGATTCCGTCTTAGCACCAACTAAACGTGGCGGCTTACCATGGACCTTACGATTGAACCTCGCACGGTTCGCAACATCAGAGACATCACGGCCACGAAGGAATCGAACCAGAACATAGCACTTCTTGCCTACCGTCTTCGAGAAGTACGGCAAATCAACCCTGAATGGCTCCTCACCAAGCATCTGGTCTGGGCCACGCATCGTGTAGGCTAAGTTGTTCAAGTCATACATGTGGGTACTGATTGTACCGCAGTTTGGACACTTCATAGTGAATTCATAAGTATTACCATGAGTAATACCACGAATCACATAAAGCAAGAAGACTCTATCACCAGAAAGAAGATCGCGAACATCAAACCCATCAGGCACCTGGACACAATGCTCGAATAAATAATCGATCGATTGTCCGGTTTGGGCTAGACGTTGGGTTGCCAAAATCTTTTCAGCATGGATGCCCATAGCACGAACACGCACTATGCCATTAGGGATACCGCCATTATAGAAGGCACCTTGACTTGGAAGAGTGACTTCTTCCCATGGAATGAATTTATCTTCTTCCATTCCAACAATGCGATTGAGCAAATCAGTCGCATTGTCAGTGTCTTTAAATTCAGATGATAGATCGACATTGGGGTCGTCCATCGGGGAGTCTTCAACTGCAGTTTCAGACTCTTGAGATCCCTCAACCGGTGGCTGGGCCATCGGACGAGTCGGACCATTAAGATCGATTTCTTCTTCGTTAGAGCTAGGGTTGTTGATACCGTCTTCTGCCATGGAATTATACTCCTTAGGAAGTCCGGTATTATGTACTTTTTAGAAATGTTATCACTATTATGGCTGTTCAGCCCAGTGATATCCGACCACAATGTTCACATTAAAAACATTGCTAGCCTCATATGTCAACTCAGTATACCCAAGTTGTTTAATCCAACTATTTCTAAGAATCCAGGAATAAGCAAGTTCATTATTTGCAAAATTCACATTAATAGTAGTATCTGCCATGAATTCAGCAGCAGGACTGATGCCTTCCTCTGGCGTCCAAACCGAATCAGTCTTGGCTTTCAAAACATCTTTCAATCCTTCAGTATCATAGAAGGACATCTTGACATCTTGCCATTTCACTCCCTTTGGGAATTTATAATCAACATGCCCAGTATCAACATTATCTTCCTCGAAAGTAATCTGAGGAAGGTTGCAGGTCCTGACAAAGACTAAAGGGCTATCACGACCTACGCCTTGCCCAACCAGATTAGCTATATCCCAGGTATATGTGTAGACAGCATTCTGAGGAACAGGAGGGTTCCTCTGATTACCAGCTTGCCCAGGTGTAATAGCAAATCCAGGCATGTTTATCCTTCTTCGTGTGCATCAATGCTAAAGGTGACTTTAATCGTTGACAACTCAGAACTCGAATAATTGAGTTCGCTGGGTTCAACTTTCATAGGCCAGGCACCATAACACTGCCATGAAGTGACCCCAGCACCTTCACCTTGAATCTGATCGATATTAATTATTCTTTTAAATTGACCCAGAACCAATTGGTTATTATCAAGATCAATAACCTGTCGTGCCCAGTATGAAAAGATTTCTTGAGCAGTTAGGGCCGATAATTGCTCTGTAATCAATTCATAGAAAACAATATCCATCGGTCCCCACTTACTCTTACCGGGGAGATGGACTTCGTTTTGCTTATGATGAATTGTGATCTTTTCGAATTCAGGAGATGGCCTGGTCACTGACAATGCCGCGAGTGTCACATCTCTATCGATAGTTGGTGCACCACCAATAATTGATACTCGCCATCTATGTGCTCTGCCGACTTCATACAGAGCATTGAGTTCTCCGCCCGTGCCTTGTATGTTAAATCCAGGCATTTTTCACCTATGAAAAACGGGCTACCACAAAGGTAGCCCGTTCAGTTAGGCAACCTTCCTATTTATTTACTAGGCTCTTTGTGCACGATCGAAGCGGAACTTGACTTCAATCAATTGCAAGTCACTGGAGCTATAGTCCAAGGAACCCCAGTTGAGGGCCTGCGGCCATCCGTAATAAATCTGCCACGTTTCAGTAGCATTACCAAGACCATCACGCATCTGCAGCGAGGACTGGGTGGATTTGAATACGGAAGGAGGCTGAACGTTGGCGTCTGCTACGATCAAGCACTTCTCCAGCCACTCGTACATGGCTTGGGAGATGTCTGGGTTCTGCTCCATGTCGTACCATGACATGGACAGAGGCTCCCAGGTGTGCTTACCAGCGTAGTAGACTTGCTCTTGGTTGTGGTGCATCGCTGGCTCTTCGAAAGTCAACGATGGCCTTGAGCAAGACTTCAAGACGAGTAACACGTTCTGACGCAGGTGCGTAGTGGATTGGAAAATCCATCTATGCGTACGGCGTACTTCCGAAAGGGCATTCGGACCGCCGCCTGTTCCATTAATCGTAAAACCTGGCATATTTAGCTCCTATGCTTAGGATCGCTCTTGAATCTCTTTTATCCCTCAGTATTATCCTTCGACGACAACACCACCAGCTGCGAGAACTTCCTGAGCGGCGAAGTTGGCACCAGTCCTGAGGACTACGAGATTCAGGACGATGAATTCAGCGGCTCGCGTTGGCTTGATGAAGACACTTACCCATAGCTCATTGCGGTCAATACGCTCTGGGGTGTTGTTCGTCTCATCGCAGACCACGTGGAACGCAGTCATGCCGCGACGGGCCGAAACATCCGCCAGGAATGGGTTAATAGTGTCCGTGACTTGGGCACGAGTGAACTCATCATTTGGCTCGAACACGAAATTGCGTAGGAGCTGCTGCAGATTCCTCTTGAGGAAGATCAACAGCATTCGGACGTTCACGCGATCCAGAGCACTCTGCCTACGTTGCAGGGTTCTCTGACCCCAAACCACAATACCCTCTTGTGGGAAGTTGACCAGTGGGTTCACGGCATTGCCGGAACCATACATCAGATCACGCTCACCAAGAGTTGGGCTGTACTCAAGCTCAAGACCCCTTAGGACACGACCACGGGTCAGGCCAGCAGGAGCAATCCACAATTCAGTAGTACGGGCCGTACGTGCGAAGACGGACGAAACGTCGCCACTAGGTGGAACCCAAACAGTGCCACCGTTGAAGCTGTCAGGAACCCTTACCCAACCGTGGTAAAGAGCACCATAACTGCTGTTGATAGCAGCGGCGAGGTCCGATGTCAACATTCCGTTATGCCAGTCGACGACCTGCTGTGGCCTCAAGCCGAATGGTGGATCCACGATGAAGAGGACATCACCACGGTTCTCGGCGAACTGAATACCAGTCGCGATGACTGGACCACTTGAGAAGCCAGGAACCAGCAAGAGGTTGAAATCGAAGGACTCTGGATTCTGCAGAGCATAAATACCAGTCGAAAGGGCTGGGTTGCCGATAACTTCGTTATCAAGCAGAGCACTCTCAGTTGGATCAGTTGGGATACCATTGGCACCGCCACTGAAAGTATTCATGTTCATCAGAGCAGGCTCACGGACTTCACCAGCACCAACAGCGGCAGGACGTGCCTCCCACTGGTAGTATGGGTTGCCGTTAACACCAGCAATCGTTCCACCATCATTTACAACGTTGGCGATGTAGCGGGTGTTGGCGGGATCGAACGAAACGTCTTCAACCACATCAACAGCCACACCATTCGTATCAGAGACGATGACTTTATAGCGTCCAGCCGAGTCACCCACACCATCGGTGAATTTCTCAATGCTGAGCCTGAAGTTATCGATCCAAGTACCAGCGTAACGAGCGACAAAGAATCCTACGATGTTCTCGTAGTAGTCTGAGTCGAGCGTGCAAGTGGTGCTCAATGGATCGTCATCGCAACTTTCTGGAAGAGCGGCGTCGCCAACGGATGCGTCAGGAACAACCACACGATTATCAGAGAAAGCCCTATAACCACGAGTGTATGGGAACTGCACGCCAATGGTGTCGGCGAATCTCAAAGTCTCGATGAATGTGAAGTTGGCATTCAGCAAGAGCTGATTGAACTTGTAGTCCGTGGTCGTGGCAATAACCACGTGCTCGGTTCCACCAGGTACTCTCAAGACGAATGATTCGAACAGTTTCTGGGAAGCAGCGGTTCCATTGGCATCGATAATACCGGCCAATGATCCAACAGTCATTCCGACTTGGACCGGAACGCTGAAATCAAACTGAACAGTGCCTTCTTCGTCGTCCCTGATCACGTCCATTACAACTCGGTTATTCGAGGTAGCAATGGTGAATGGGCCTTCGTCGAGGCCAATCAAGAAGCTTCTTGGGATATCCCATGCATACTGCTGGACGCCGACTTCAGCTGCGAAAGCACAAGTACCCATCAACTGAATTCGCTCACCAGAAATGTCAGTCCTGATCGAAGCAACTTCAACACCTTCATCATTCTCGACAACCACACCCGAGAAATCGGATGGAGTCAGAGCATTGATGGCGTCGGTAAGCTCCTCGGCAGTATCGTAAGAGCCGACTGGGAGTGACAGAATCTGAGTAGCAGCACCTTCAACGCTAACTCTTAGGTCAGTGTTGTCAGGAACAGCACGGAAAGTGAAGGTGTCGTTGAGATCCAGTGAACCAGCACTGACGACGATCTTGAAGGTCAGGCCAACAGTAGTCAGCGAGATCTCTTCCGATTCAGTATCGACACCAGATCCAACAGTAAGAGTTCCACTATCAAGCTCAGCACCAGAGCTATCGATGACGGTGTAAGTCGCACCTTCGACCGGACCACTGGCAGTTGGTGCTCCGGTAATAGCGAGGGTGTAAACTTCGTCAACGCAACCGGTGTATCCGTCAGTACCAGTAGAGAAATCGAGGGTAGCGTCAGTTGCAACATCACCAACTTCAGCATCCTGGAAATCAATGTCCTCCACGGATTCATTGTGGAGGACTACTGGATTAGCAGCGGTGATCTCGCGGAACAAAATCTTACCGTGATCGATTCCATTGAAGACTGGGATTCGGCCCCATCCTTCGACATTGGCACCAGAGGTGTCAACGCAGATATCGCTGGTGTCTTGCGAGGCATCACACTGAATACCTACACGTAGGACCCAGCAGCTTGCTCCCTCGGTGAGGAAGGCCAAAACTGCATAGCCCAGGTAGGATTCAGGGAATGGTTCACCGAATGTCTCGACGTACTGAGCAGAACTTGTGATCAGCACAGGCTCATTCATCGGACCCTTGTTAGCAGTACCTACGAATGCTGGGCGTAGAGCACCGACAGCCTTAGGTAGGATGCTAACATCGATTTCTCGCGGAAATACACCTGGGCTTAAAAAGACTGCCATTGTAAGCTCCTATTTATATAATCGCTGAATTATTTTTGATTTGTAATTCTTGAATTTTGATTATCCTATCTCCGTCACACTAATAAAGCGACGGCTCTTGCAATTCTCAATCTGGGCCATATTGAGGTATTTCTTAGGTAGTTTAACCGCACAACCCTTCTTGCCAGCAGGACTCAGACGGATCTGCTGCTCTTCTACATAGAAATCACCATTTGGTGGCTTTACCTGCAGGGGAATCATTTGCCTGCTAAGATTTTCGATTCTGACTTCATCCATAGCGACGCTCCTTAAAGGTCTTTCAGTTGGCCCGGTCCAAATAATCTGGTCGTACTTGGTGGGCAGGGTTTCTGTTCGTTTACCGTTACTACATTCCCCAGAATTGTTGGATAGAGCTGTTCTGGCATCGACAACCACGCCTCAGCAGTATAAGACACCGAATAACGAACCTTCGCCAACTGCTCCGCTGATGCTTCTTTATCACTGTCATCACTGGAGTCATTCAAAGTCATCTGGACCGCACCATGATTATGGTCGTCCGAAGCTACCAATTCAGCGAGTGGATTAAATCTCAGAAGAAGCTGATAAAGAACGAATTCTGCATCACGCTTATGAGCCGCCCAGATCGTCATCGTATAATCCACATTATACGGCACTGGGCGAAAAACCTTCGCCACCATAGTCCTCTGTCGATTGACAAACCTCTTGATCAGAGGCATGTAAGGAGGACTAAATTTCTCAGGATTATATTTATGTCCAGTCCTACTGATTGAAATTACTGGTAGTTTCACCCTACCATTCTGTATATCATCATTCCAAATACTAAGACTCTTACTCTGGCCAGCAATGCGAGTTCTCACAAACCTGTAAGCATCCTTCGTGGGTACTCGAATGTCACTCCAATAATTCTTCATCGCACCATCAAGGTACTTGAAGCCAGGCTGCAACCATTCTTCCACATCCGCATTATTGACCCTATCCTCTTCCCAAGTATTAGCAACCCTACCGCCCTCTACGTGGGAGAGTTGGCTAGTACCAGGCATGTAAGGATTAATTGCGGGATTAGGTATAGTGACTCCAGCAGCACCTTCGCCTACACCGCGAGGCACGTTCTTAAACGTGAACATGCTGCTGAATTCATATAATGGCATTACTTAAATCCATCTGTTATAATACCTGGGACTTCCTCCCAAGTTCTCTTGAAGATCCCCTGCTCCCTAATAATATCTTTTTTGGTCGGGTCAGCGACTAAGATTACCTTCGAATGCTCATCCTTGCCATCCGGCGTCACAATTATTGGCTTAACCTCTCCCCCACTCTTGCTCTCAATATCCTGGGCAATTTTCTCAGCAATTTTGTCCATCTTCTTAGCAGCCCTGACCTTGAGGTCATCCACCAAGGTCTTAGGGCTACGGAAATTCTTCACAATTTTAACTCTTACAGGCATTAATTCTCAGGGTTAATTGTGATATCATCCAAAAGGTTCTCAACAACGCAGCTCCAGTAATACCACTCATACCTGAAATTACCAGAGTCAAATGAATTAAGAACCTTATATCTAGAAGGGGCAATTTCGCCAGATCCGTTATAAGGCAATTCAAGAACATCGCCTATACGGATCATCCTGCCGAGTTCTCTCTGAACCTGACTCTTACTAAAAACCACCGTAGTCTGGTTAGGAGAATCAGCACCCCACTGAGTGAGTTCAGTGGCCTTAACCTGGGGGACAAAGAAAGCTTTCAACCTCTTCCCACGGAAGTAAGTTGGATCAGCATCCTCTTCCCAGACGTCATCGTGATCACTATTATCAGTTCTCAGATACACAATAACTTGAGCACCAGAGATGGCAATCATCTCTTCACTCAGGCTAGCTGACAAGCCATGGTCCGCAGATTCAGTATCATGTTGCTGAATCAATGGATTATTACGTTCAATATCGGAACGATTGCTGGGCAACGGCCCAGACGGTGCCTGTCCTAATTGTGCAAATCTGTGAATCAACCAGTATCTCCAAGACAAGGTTCACCAAAAATCGGCCCTTGTGTCAAGTGTTTCGACCCAGTATTAGGAGGGCAATCTTTCGACCCACCACGCCACTGATCAGATTCAGACATCGGGCTACAATTAAAACCGATCGGATCTGGAGCTTCTACACAATCTTCTTCGCCGCTATCTGCAAGGTTCCTAAGAACTTCATACCAGTCATTGGCGTCGCAACACGGGCAATTAATATCATATGGCGGAAGCACAAAAACTCTTGAACCTCCCGCCCTCTCCATATTCGATATGAATTCAATTCTTGCACCGGGAATCGCTTCCATTGCATCATTTACATGAACAAAAGCAGCTTTACAAATCCCTTTGAGGTTTTTATGTAAGGTTGTAGAACTCAGCACAGATGTAGGCTCACAACCGGGGATGAGGATTCTACCACCTCTATCTCCAGGCAAGATGTTGAGCCTATTTGCTACTTGAATTCTTATCATTTAGTACCTGTAAATCGCGGATGAACCTGGATCGGAAGAAAGGTTAATCGCCTCCTGGATCATTTTCTCCTTCAATTCAAAACCCTTCTGCCTTAAGTCGGCACCATCCAATGACAACGCACCACCGTCAGGACTAGGAATATTGCTAAATTTAGCCCGTGCATTGCCAAGCATAATCATTGTTTCAGCAAGCATCATGTCCATGGCGATCTGCCTATTAGCAGGCGTACGCCATGTAGTGATAGCTGGAATATAAAGAACAACGACTGGGAAAGAACCCTTAGGAGTAGGATAAAGCCTGATCCTATTGTTACCTAAAACTTCCCAGTGCCCCTCATTACTGAGAATCCTCTGAGAGAACCGCCTATAGCTCTGTAACAGGTGGTAATCAGTGAGAATATTCTGGATACCAGTAATGTTGCCGATATTAAATAGGAATGATTCGGCACCAAAGATTTCGTCGATTTTTGTAGTTGCTGGGTCCCAAGCAACCTCTTGTACCCAGTAAGCATCTCCAGGGAGGTCGTATTCACTCTCTAGAGGCTGGGTCCAGAAGACCCCCATCATTTGTTCTTTACTAAAGTAGTGGGCTATGAAGTTGCCCGTAGTTTTTAGAACAGTCTCCCATTGATCCTCAGTGACCTCTACCTCTACAACTGGATATCCCAGTTTAGAGAGTGCGTACTTCTTAATCGGGTCGCTTTGGATTTTGAGGACGTACGGGGCGTCTTGTGGTGATACTATAGCCATACTAAATCTCCACAATATTTTTGAGGAATGGGGAGATATCAGTATGGATTGTGCGTTAGGCGAGCACGTTTATCTATGGTCTTGGGAAGTGAAGCCCGCCATGACCATAAAGAACTCCCTGTACCTCTAACTTAATAATTTCAACTGCCACAGAAGTAATCGAAGTCTCAAGATCAGACTTCAAGTTGCGGACAATATCTTGAGCGGTAGCAGTTGGGCGAGTATCATTATTCCAGCTTGGAGCACCAGCAGCAGGACCACTAGTGGATTCACCATAATTACCGCCAGAATGAATCAGCTTCTTCTCCCCATAAGGAGTAGCTTCAGCCTTTGCATTCGCAGTTACGGTGCTACCATCATAGAATCCATTAATGATTACGGTATCTGGAGCACCACCAAATTGTGGGACAACAGCCCCGCCATTGGCCTGGTTGGAGAACGAGCTAGGATCGTTACTATCGATACCATTGACAGCTAGGCTGGCTGTCTGTCCACCGCCTGGATCTGCGATATTACCGTCTGAGAAGTTATCCTTCAAGTCCTGATGGACTAGATGAGCGAACTTCTGACGGCTCCTGTGGATCTCGAATCTCTTTCCAGATCCTCTTTCAGGAACAATTCGCATATATGCAGTAAATGGAACTCTATTAGCCATGGTGTTCTCCAGTAATGCTATAATTATATTTGACTATTTAAATCAGACTCATCAGGGCCTTCGTATTCAGAATCACGAAGTTCAGGAGAGACATATTTATAAGGCCAAAAGTCCAAACCGAATTCATACTTATCGAACACTCTAGATATGGCCTGCATCAATGCTTCGATATTGCTGGCGACATCTAATCCTAAATCAATAACCTCATGGAACCCATTCTCTTTAATATGGCGACCTAAATCGAGTATTTCGTTACCTTCTGCACTCCACTCTTCAAATTCGTCGCCGTCATCATCAATCGATCCGAACTCGATTTCTGGTTCAACTGCGTTTGGTGCCGCCACGAACATCAAGTCTGGACTAAATCCCAGAGACACACCACCATGCCCATTTTCTTTCAAATAATTCAAACCATCAACTAAATCTTTAATTATAAACTCGTTGTCCTGGTTCATTGCTATTGTAGAAGTGGCATGCATAATTTATGTTTGTATACAACAAGACCCCGGACTAGCCGGGGTCTTGTGTGGATTCGAGTAAAGGTGGTGATCCCTAAGGATCCAATTAGTCGAGGTCGCGACCGTCCTGGTGAAGATCGCCACCAACGTTGGCGGAATCTTCCTGGACGAACTTGTCGTGACCGATTTCCACTGGGAAATCGATACCGGTGAGGTTCTCGATGGTGTTGAAGTCCTTGTTGGCTTGGACGCCGACAACGACTGGGAGTCCACGACCAGCATTGTGGCGAGCTTCGCCCATGTTGGCCGAGAAATCGGTAACAGCGGTGTCACGGGAAACTACACGCGTACGAATTTCCTCACCTGGGGCCATGAGGATCAAGCCGCGAAGCTTGTGCGTGATGTTCTTGACGGAATCGTGGCGTTGCGGCTCACGCTGCGAACGCATCCTACGGAAAACTTGAATGTCGGTATTTGCGGGCTGACTTGCCATGGTTTATCTCCTTAATCAGAGGTTTACCGAATCCACCTTATATTTGACCGAAACTCCTATTCCTACTTACCCTTCTTTTTCCTAGCCCTCCTGGCGTAAGGAACCTTCTTAGCCTTCGCCTTCTTCTTGGACTTAGGTTTAGGCTTATCCTCTTCCTCGTCCTCAGAAACAGTGGTAATTTTAGAATAAACATCTTGCATCTCATCTAGATGTTTCTTCATATTACCCATCACCTCACGGGCAGTATCCTTCACTGTCTTGCTATTACCCGCAAGCCATGCTAGAGTTTGTATATCAGAAAATTCCAATATTAATCCAGTACCAGTCTGGTACATCCAGAATTTCATCAGCATTATATAGCTGCTGACGTACTTCATGGAATTCCTACTGAATGATTCCTCTTTTTCATCATAAATATAATCACAAAGCAGCTTAAAAGCTACCTGAGAATGAGTGACAGCAGTCTTACGGCACATATCCGCAATTACAGTGTCGAATGGCCTCCGAGTATTCCATTCAACCAGAGCACACTGACAATTACGATGAATCTCATCTATCGCATCTGAATCCAGTGCGAATATTAAATTATCCAGATAAATATTATACTGATCTGGAACTTCACCAGGCCATTCAGTATCAGCAAAATCTGGGTAATTCTTGTTCAGCCAGCTTTCGAATTTGGACTTTTTGACTTTAGTCGGCAAAGACCAATCGAGTTTATACAACCCGACCTGTTTTTGCCAGCCCTTGCCTTTGATGACTGACTGTTTGAGATGAACGAGACGTGGGAACAACAGTTGATTATCTATGCCCAGCATAGTTAACCTCCTAAAAAGATGAAAAGCCGCAGACCCTCTGCGGTAACCATTCATATATACGAAAAGACCCCGGACTAAAAATCCGGGGTCTTTCTTGATTAGTTATTTAAATTAACGTTCGCGGCACCAGCAGCAGAATTCGAGTTGGAATTACTAGTTCCCCCACGTCCTCCACGACCACCTCGACCGCCATCGCCACCGGCACCGCCTTCACCTCCGGTAGCATTACCTCCAGCACCTCCAGTGGCATTACCTCCAGCACCTCCGGTAGCATTGCCGCCAGATGCATTACCACCTTCACCGCCTGAAGCATTAGCACCGCTGGTTATATTCGTCCTGTCTCCACTATCGCCAATACCTCTACCAATGTAATAGGCAGAACCAACTTGAGCACCACCGCTGATGATAGCAGGGCCAGCTCCAGTGCCGCTTGCATTATAGACAGGTCTAGCAACTCCATCTTTTCCTACCACCCATACTGTAGAAACGTTCGGACCAGCAAACCCTTCATATGCCAAAAGATGGACCGTTTTATCACCAACTTCCCACTTTTTGTGGGCGGTGCAACCGATCATAGAAGTGAGAGCGAATACTGCCGCCAGGATGTATCTCATTTTGTTCTCCTTTGTGAGATATCACACGAGTATTATATTTACATGGATGTGTACGAATCACCACTAATCTCACGAGCCGCTTCCAACCACATGCTTAAAATATGGGGTGATAATTATAAATTCACCACATGGAGGAAGCTATGGTTTGAATTGGCAAAGGCTCAATCAGAACTTGGTCTAAATATCACCAAGGAACAACTCCAAGAATTACAAGAGAATATCATAGTCACAGACGAAGATGTCTCAAGAGCAGCATACTATGAAGACAAAACAAAACACGATGTCTTCGCACATATTAAGACATATGGCGATGCAGCACCATCAGCTAAAGGCATAATCCACCTAGGAGCCACCAGCCAATTCGTCGTCGATAATACAGATATCATTAGATCAAAAGAATCCCTCGCACTAATCATCAAAAAATTGATGGAAGCGATCTTTGCAGGTGCTGGATTCGCGGATACTCACAAGCATGTGGCCACTGTTGGTCTAACTCATGGTCAGCCAGCACAGCCAACTACAGTAGGCAGAAGAGCAGCATCTTGGGTTTATGATCTTGTCATCGCACTTGAACATGTAGAGCATTCATTTAGAAATATGAGGTTCAGAGGAGCCAGGGGAGCCACGGGCACCGAAGCCTCATTTATGATTCTATTCGAAGAAGACTCCGATAAAGTTGAATTATTAAATCATAAATTATGCGAAGCCTTCGGATTCGATCCAGGCATGTTGCATATCCTGACAGGGCAGGTCTACCCAAGAATTTGCGACAGCATCCTGATTTCAGCTTTATCAAATTTGGCTGCAGTATGCCAAAAAATCGCAACAGACATTAGGCTACTAGCTGCCAGGAAAGAACTGCTTGAGTCGTTTGATAAAGATCAAGTCGGCTCTTCGGCAATGCCCTACAAGAAAAACCCAATCAAATGCGAAAAGATCTGCGGTCTATCCAGGTTCGTAATGGGTTTATCAGGTACAGCTTTATCAACAACCTCCGAGCAGTGGCTCGAAAGATCCTTAGATGACTCAAGCACGAGAAGGCTCGTAATCCCAGAAGCATTTCTGGCAATCGATGGAGTTCTGGGATTCTTAAAGGAAGTATTCTCTACCCTGACAGTAAACAGAGAAGAAATCAAAAAGAACATGGATGAACATCTTCCGTACGCAATGACGGAAGATATCATGTTAATTGCCGCTAAGAATGGTGCCGATAGACAAGAAGTGCATGAACTACTACGCGAGCATTGCGTAGCTGGGGATCTAGAAGATCTTCAAAAAGTCATGGCGGAAGAAGAATTATTCACAGGCATATCCAGCAATATCCCACTCGATCCGACAGGACGGGCCTGTGATCAAGTAGAACATTTTACCAAAGAAGTCATAATGCCTCTGAAAGCTTGGTATAAGGAATTATACCATTAAGTGCACTATTTGGCGAGCATGAAATAATAACTTCTCCTTCTTCCTTAGCCTCAGCCACACCCTTAATAAAGTGCTTCTTATATTCAATGAGGTTCTGCTTCATCCTCTTTGCTGGATGACTTCTATATCCCTTATGGTAATGAGTCTTACCACCATCTAGTTCTAAGTCTACACCAAGCAGGTAAATCTCATCAAACCCCATGAGGATTGCTAGCTGCAACGCACAGTATCCACTGTTATTACCAGACCTGAAATCGTTCCAGCTAAAACCCATCCCATCTATTCGTTCACTTTTTATAATAACATCAAATGGAGATAAATCATAAGCTATATTGTTCTTCACGTCTTTAATTGTGCCTTTGATATATTGTAGGCTTCCACTCCCAAAGTTGGCTACAAAAAACTTCGTGGCCTTAGTGTTTTGGATTTTCCTAGGATCTACTTTGTGCGTCATGAAGCTATGATCGATGGTTATGAAGTAATTTGGATTAGGAACATGTTCAATCGCTTTATTAATAACTATAGTATTATAATTCCTTAACCGCTTAAAGTCGAAACCATCTAAACTAGGACCACCTGCTACGATATAAACCCTATTCATCGATAAACTCCGATTATTCATCAAATATATGGTGGAGATCAAATTATGTCATTTGAAACAATTAAAATACACAGGCAGTTCAACGTTGTCAACGGATTTGTCCAATCTCCAAACAATTTGGAGAAAAACAAATCCAAAGACGCTCTAGAAGCCACACTAACTTCGACCGGCTGCACACAGCCAGGGAACGTGGTTAGGCTAGGTGCCGGTACAGGTGCCCCACGCACCGCAGGCATTCGAGGATCACAACAAATCTTCGAACTGCCAGGAGCAGCCGTCAACGAAATTCCCAAACTGTGCAACGGGGATAATGTTGAAACAGTCCTAGGCGACAATTAATCATCTAGGCTTAGGCTTATACTTGCTCTTGAGAGTCTTAACTCTCTGCCCAACAGAAGCAACTCTCTCTTTATTCTTCTGATGTAACTTAATCTTAGAAATGATTGATTCCTTATCGTTAACGATGGGAATCACAGCCTTAGGCTTAACGGGCTTGGGCTTAGTTTCTATCTTAGGCTTCTTACCGGCCTGCTGCTTAGTCTTGATTTTCGGGTTGGATCTGACGCCACGTGTTCTACGTGGAGCTATCCCCAATTGTTGTCTAATAACATCCTTGCCCCTAGTACCAGTCCAATGCATCATGATGACACCCTCTCTGTCACCATCGATCCTTAGCCACTGATATTCCGGAGGCATAATGGCAATATTCTTATCCCATATATTCTTATCGGCAATAATGGAATTAAAAACTTCTTGATCGCCCCTCATATTCTTCATTCTGAGGCATTTCTTACCCCAGTCGACCATAAGTCTATTACCATGATAGGTAGCAATTACACCACTAGCTACAGCATTGTCTGCTTTAACCCAGGGCGTGTGTGGATCTAAAGTCACACCGACTTTGTTTGTTGCATATTCAAACAAAGGTGCAAGATTTTCTCTGATCTCGCAATCTGTGTCGGTCCAAATTATTCTCTTATATGGACACCCCAAAATTGCCATTGGTTTCTTGAACCAATTTCTCTTAACTCTAAAATTAAGGTCTACAACTTTTCCGTGCTTAGTGCACCATTGTCTAGCTTCTGCCGACATCCCGAAGTTAGCCCAAGTAACTGGGTAATCATTATGTTTAGAATAATTGTCCCACCACCATTGAAGCATCCATTCGTGACCTTTGTCACAACCTGTTACAACCCCATCTTCCCCATTATGTTCAGGATAAATCCATTTAACCCTAGCAGGATCAATAATCTTTTTATTATCGTTTCGACGCATTCAGTTTACCAATTATACGAGAAGCCTTTTCGTTCCACTTTTCTAAAGGCTGATGCTTAACTACGAGAAGGCCGTCTAAATTCTCTTTGTAATATTTAACGGCAGTAGCCAATTTACTACCGTATTTTTGTATCAGATCAGGGTCAGACCTCTGGTCACATATCGAAGATGGAGTTGCGATCCACAAGGCATAGACTTTATGACTCCTTAATCCCGCAGTTGCCATGATCGTCTGCAACCTATGCGGAGTAGCCCCACAAGTATCGAAAATTATGATATCCCTTGGGTCTTTTTTCTCTAGAAGCTCGCAGACCTGTTCAAGACCAAATTCCCAAGCGGCGATAGCCCAATCCTGTTCAGTGAATCCATCTCCTCCTAAATCCTCAGGAGGTTCAAAATCACTAGGACGAACAACATGGATATCTCCATGCTCGCCCATCATATCTACAAAAGTGCTTTTACCAGACTTAGGATAACCACAAGTAATTACTAGCATAGAATTTAAATTCGGGCGTAAAGAGGTACAGGATCGTTCTTGACAACCATAGTCTTGAACATAGAAGGTTTAACAATAGCCCCACCATTTTTCTTAACTTCGTCAATCTTCTCATCAGTAACCTGAACAATCTCAATAGTTTCTTGGATAGGTAAGAGATTGCCAAAAATATCACGAAGCATACCAGGGCCAACAAATTTATTGATGCTAGTCCTCATATCGACCAATTTTCCCTCATTATCAAAATAAAATTGTGCCTGAGGGACTTTGATATTGATTAAAGTCTGCAGAATCGGGGAGTGGACTTTCATCAACAATTCAGCACATTGGGGCCACTCTTTGCTCTCTGGAGTGTAATGATTACCGGTCCAATCCCCAATAGAAAATCCCGAATGCTCCCCATCAAACCTCATGACTACAGAAAGTCCAGGTTTATAATCTTTCAGAATATAACAGAACTGCCCGATAATCATTGGAATTTTGCTTATCGGGCTAGCATCCTCTAGAGGAAGCATTTCAGGTAGTTCAAACGTACCAGATTGTTTGGTTGTATTGCTTGCTGTGTTGGACAACAGTATAACTCCCTGAATATGCCACTTTTATCTCAGCGGGATCTAATCTGATTGAATTCTTCTGCCTAGACTGCATATCCATTGCAACCACTAACTTCATCATTCCGCCTTTGATGATGTCCATGGTCCCGTCAGGGAAGAGAGTGTTAACAACACCATACCATTTCGTTCTGATAAACCAACCGTGCTTGATAATTACATCACCAGGAGTTGGGTTCCACTGAGAAATATCGGCATAAGTAATCAGCTCGATGTTAACTTCTCTATCATCCATTGAATAATTCCAAGGTAGTACCCAAAGGCTGAAAATGCTGTCCACAATGGAAGCGTGAACAGCAAGTAAAAGTCCCAATCAACTTTAATACGAACGAGAATAGCTAAGAAAGTCCAAAGGACGGAAGCACAAATAGCGAAGCTAATTATCGTCATTATCATCGCGAGCATGAGCAGTCCTAGTCACCTTGCCAGTGGTGGGATCAAAGTAGTAAATCGCGTCAGTTAACTCCCATTTGACTCGCATACCTTCACGAGTACCATCGAGACGCCTGCTGATTAAATCATCCAGCCACATGTGGCCGTCAATTTGTATTGGGGGAACTAGTCCTCTGGCTTTAACCTTCTCGATAGCCTTCAAGCGTCCCTCAACTATCTTGAAGCCTTCCATCAATAATGACCTATAGTCACACCCAGTAGGTGCTTGTAGATCATGCATCTTGCCATCTTCGTCCTTCACCTGAGCACGAACAGGTGGGTTATCAGGAACAAAACCAGGCATGAATTCCCTAATGACCCTCTTTATATCATTGAGGGTCCTGACTTCAACTTTATCTAATTGCTTTGCATTAATCGCCATGCACTATGTACGATCATCGACCACGCACATAACCGCAATTGGGATTAGTACACTGGACTAGCTCACCCCTAGATGGGTTCGCTACTCTCTTGAGAGGAGAATTACATAAAGGACATCTAGTAACAGCACCCTTGCCAACAACAGTCGGCCTATTCTTAGGGGACTTTTTAATCTCTTTCTTCTCAGTAGCTACAGACTTGATCTTCTTTTGAGCCTGCTTAGTATTAGCCTTCTGATCATTCAGAGCTTTTTGCTTCTTGATAGCGGCACTCTTCTTGATCCTCTTAGATTTAGGCTGCACCTTATTAGCTTTAGATTTACCACATCCACAACCCATAGATCAATCCTCAAAAATCAATTTACCATCTATATTAGATTTGATATCCTTCCATCTATAAATTATTGGATTTGGAAGAGTAGCAGTGTGCGGGATTTTACCGCCTTTCATGTCATTAATTTCGCCAGAAACCGGCTCATTATAAATGATACACCCAATTGATGGAAAATCACTAGGAATTTTTAGTCTGTTCATACCATCAGTTGATAGAGCGATCCAATCCCAAGCAGGAATAGGTTTAAACATCAAAAATGGCATCAAGCCCACACGTTCACTGTCAGTGCATACTTGGAACCACCATTTGGTAAATTTAGTAGTGCCTACTGTCTGGGGATTCAACAAGGCGTCCAAACTGAATCCTTCTTCCGACTTAGCTTCGATAGAAAACAGTAGTTTCCTCTCTGCCATAATATCAGAAGCAAATTCTTTTTCGCCGACTTTAGTCTGATGGGCTTTATTAAAGCCACCACTACCAGGAGTACGGCGAAAATTCTGGTCACCAGTCCATTCACGGAACTCCTTCGCCACTTTCCTTTCGTGGCGTTTCCCTTTTTGGACTGAATACTTGCCAGCTTGACTTGCGTTTCGTGCCATACGGTATTTACGTAAGGTTTTTAAATGGCACTACGACTCTTGGGTATTCCCCCACAAATCCCTTAAGCTTCAATTCAGTAGACAATTTCATGAGCTTGTCTTTATTGAATTCCACTGGCTTATACATATTCTTAGCCAAGTAGATCTCATTATTGACACGTGCTGGATTAAGAGACATATCGATCAGAGCTAAATTTCTTTTGAATTTAGATCCATCATTGTTCTCTAGAAATTCTCTTAGGACATTGAAGTCCTCAGCGATTTTCTTACCCTTGACAGGACCGATCCCACGATATCCATCAATGTTGTCAGCTTTATCACCAATCAAGGCTTTTTGGAAAATTGGGTTGGCTTGCGGAGGATCGAAAAATTTATTCTTATTTGGATCAAAACAAACTACATGAGACATAGCCCACTGTAGCTGGATAAAGTCAGAATCGCTTGAGATAACAATAACTTTAATCTGGTCTGATTTCAAAGGCGTCATAAGCCTGCAGGCAGAATAAATCAGGTCATCGCACTCTTGTGTTTTCCTATAATATTGTCTGACACCCATATACTCGAAGCATTTCCTAGCCGCCAGAAGCATGTTCCTCATTATCTGTTGGACTTCATCATCGTAATGCTGCATGCTATCACGATGATCTTTGTACTCCTGGAGTACCTTCTTTCTCCAAACCTCATTCTTAGGGCAGTCCCAAAAGACGTGCACCGAATCAGGCTTGAATTTCTCAAGCCAATGGCTAGCAAGCCTAAGCCATACTACAAATGGGTGATACTGCTTTTGAGTGCCACGAGAAGCATATAAAGCCCTATATGCAGTATTCTTGCCATCTATAAGTAATACAGTCTTCATAAATAAGACGGAGCCGGTTTCCCGGCTCCGTCCCTAAATTAGTCGTCTTCGCCAAGCTGTGCCATCAACGATGCCAATTCATCGTCGTCTTCGCCACCATCGGAGCCATCTGAATCATCGGACGAGTCGTCCTCTGCTACAGTCTCTTCTGGCTCTTCCTTTGGCTCTTCCTTGGCCTTTTTCTTTTCCTTGGTCTTAGCCTTCGGCTCTTCCTCCACGGCGTCCTCGGCATCTTCCGTGGCGTCCTCTTCGTCCTCGATCACGACATCATCGTCAGCCTTGACCGACTCGTCGACCGAATCATCGTCATCGTCGAAGCCGTCGTCATCTCCATCACCATCACCATTGGTCATGGATTTAACCAAGGATGCCAACTTATCGGTATCGGGTTCATCGAACTTAGTGAAGAGGTCATGACGTTGAGCAAGGATCTCATCGATACGACTTTCCAGGGGCTTCTTATCCTTGGCGGCGATCGGACGCTTACCAACGCTAGCCAGGAATTTGGACTCATCGTAGTTGCGATAACCACCCTTGAATCCAACAACCAGTTGGAACAGGTACGATTCATACGGATCGTAAAAGATACCGTAGGCTTGTGGGTCAGCAGGATCACCTTCATCATCATTCATGATGCAGGCTTCCATCTTATTATAGATGGACTGGCCTGGGTTGAACCACTTGACGGTTCCCCTCAAGTCCTCGGGGTTGGCCTTGTCATTGGGGAAGTAGATGTTCATCGCGTACTTCTGCTGCGGCAGGTACTGGCGAGCGATCTGGCTTCGCATCTTCTTGTCTTGAGTCTCGCCCATCAACTCAAAACCTAGGCTGCACATTGGGCATTCTTCATCATTGTGAATGCGTGGGCAGGGGTAAGGCTTGTTGTTGATCCAGTGGCTACCATTCTGAACATAAAACAGTTCAGAGGTTTGGGTGAATTCACCGTCAGCACACTTCTCGCCAGCCTCGAATGGCGGGAGAATGAAGAAACGGAACTTGAAGGATTCACCCTCCTTCACCTGGGGTGGCCTGAACTCGTTGGGGTCGGTCATGCGACCACCCTTGGCATCGGCCATCTTCTTCCTGATTGCGTCTACGTCACCATAATTCTTTCTTGGCATGATTTGTTTCCTTTAAGCTTGGCTTAATTCTTGTCTCGCGAACCCAGCCAATGATCTCAGGTTGTCTGATTTCATTTGAATGGCTTGGATCATTGCGAACATTTTTCCTGCATGTTTCTGCATTAACAAAAGTCTGATTTCTAACTTGTTCAACGTTTCATCTGATTCAATTATCATCTCTAAAGATTTCTGTGTGATTCTTACATCTGCTCGGGCAGCCTCCTTTACTGCGGCGTCAATCAATTTGCCGCGTTTTGCCTTGATTCTACGTTCAAGTAACGCGGTCTGCATCTTCATTTCACTATACATAGCAGACCAATATGCATAGATTGCTGGCGTGTCCTCCAACTGGTCACGCAAAATATCATAATCGATGTCTAGGTCAGCGACCATATCGACATCGATCTTTTGTTTATCAGCAGTTTCGATCGTGAACTGGAAGAGGCTGCTATGAACAACGTCTTCCTGAACGTAATCGTCAAACCACTTCGGATTTTTTCTAGGCTTCCTGGCCATCTAATCCCCAAACTGACCTATTAAAACCCTGCTCGGGTTTTGGTGCGGTCTTCGGAGAAGCTTTAGATTGGCTGAATGAAGATAAGTCGAATGACTCAGAAGATTTGTTGCCCGAAATGGGTCTTGCCGGTCTTGCCACTACGGGCACTTTGTTAACTGGTTCTTCTGGTTTTCGTTGCTCTTGTTTCTCTAAAATCTTCTTTTTCAGCGTTCTTCGCTTCTTGAATTCTCTAACTTTTTTCTTTTTAGCTCTTGCTTGTGTTTTCTTCTTCCACTCATCAAGTTCTTCAATACTATTGAATCTTTTGAATTTTTGCCAGTTTCTATATTGCTTTCCGATACTTACCACTGTTGGGAACATCATCCCTTTTGGTATAATACTTTTGAATGGCTGTACCATTACTCCACATACCCCATTGACAATCGGAACAATCTCCTCTTCATTATGACAAGTCAGCACTAAAGAGTCATGGTTCTCAATTAAAAGATTACTCGGGAATAAATCCCAAACCCGTCTGATACATAATTGCATAGCATGTGCTACAGACCCCTGAATAGTAGCATTGAAAACGGATCTTCTATTCCGGTCACCCTCAAGCTTAAACTTTCTGCCAAGCACACTCTGAACATGCCCAGTCCTCGTCAAAGAATCCGATGATTCCATGACCCACTCTTTAAGACCAGAATAAAAATCCATCGCTATGCTATTATAATCCATTTTATAAATGCTAGCCAGCAACGACCTCTTAGCCTCATCCCTATCAACATGCCTGTGGAGTTGTTCAGTCATATAGGTGTATGGATCACTATCCTTGAAAGCCTTGTTAAGTCTTTCATCTCGGCTCAGGATAGACACCATGCGGATATCGGCAGACACCCAGTCAAAATGCAAATAAATCTCACCACCCCTGACATTATAAATATCGTGGTCAGTCATTCCTTGAACGCTGACCTTGGAAGCCCTACTACGACCTGAGTAAGTGTCTATGTCCCACTGGGGATATTTAATATCTCTATATCCAATGACAATCCCACGCTGCTGAAGATCAGCATAAGCCACAGCCGCATTGGCCCGAACATTATGCCAAATCTGAGGCTTAGTCTTTTTCATCGCAGCGATAATCTTGACCGCTTTTTTCTTCGCCCCCTTCACACTATCAGCAGTCATTTTAGGAAGTGGTAAGTCGTAGACTTTATTATTGTACTGATCTATTGAAAAGCCGATAATATGCTGTTTATAATCGTTAAGCACCACTTTTTTAGAGGCACCTATAATTTTCTTCACAGATTCTTGCGATTTCTCAATATCATAAATCGATTTGCCAGACTTGTGAATGTATAATGTATAAAACTTCGTGAGAGAACTGTCTTCATCGTGTACACAAGTCAAAAGAGGTCGCCCATCATGCGACTTATCGAAAAAAGTGTACACATAGAGCATCTAGATACAATACTTAAGAGGGGCGGAAGGTTTTAGTCTTCTTATCACGTGACTGCTTCTTTTGCAGTTTCCCAATAACCTCCCGCTTTTCAGTATCGCTGCGAGAGCTAGCATAAGGATCAGCATTATTAGACATTAAATGCAAATCCATGTCATTCTTAGCACCTTTAGTATCAAGGAATCCATATCCCTTGATATAAGAAGTCTCGACGCTAATAAGCTTCCTGAGATCGTTACCACCACACACAGGGCACGGTGTCTTCCCATCTCCATCAAACGCATACTTATTGGAAAGCTTTTTATATTCAGTAACAGAAAGATCTCTTGCTGGAGATCCTCCTTCTTTCTCGATGCACGAAATGCAAGTATATTTATGCTTCAATTTCAAACTCTTTACTTGGACCACGGCTAACCAAGAGGTCCTGAATCTTAGGTAGGACAATCATCTTGCCTTCATAGCCGCCAGACACAGATTGCATTCCAACATACTTAATCGGCCTATAAATGACCTTATCGCCAAGTTCGACCCCTTTGTTGACCGCATCTGGCCCAAGGCCAACAACAATACCCTCATTTGAAGCATCATTCAGAGCTTCTTGGTCAACTTCGATACCCTCAGGTACCTCAACAACCTTCATGACAGCAACGTACTCATTTAGGGCTTTAATTGCTTTCAACTTCGTCATTAGTGTGCCTCTTGAGCCTTCATGGTTATGGCATTAATGGTGATTGGAATTGTCCGGAACTTTACACCGTTTCGGTTCTTGGCTATATACATTCTTGCCTGAGATGGACCAACAATGATTCCATTGTCATTGAATTGGCAATCATATTCCTCAGAACTCTGGTTCAGACTGACCAAATAGTCCATCGGCATCGATTTACCATAACTTTCAGCCATCTTGGTAACGTCAATCAGTTGTGATTCATTACCAGATCGATTGGTTTGCGTGGCCGTGAAAATTAAAACATTTTCTTTAATAGCTAGACCGCGAATCTGAGTAGAAGCAGCCTTTTGTCTCGTGTATTCATCCCTATTGTCAGACTCATTTCTACTACGCATAAGCTCAAGATAATCAATTACAACTACATCAGGTTGCCAGCCCTTCGTCTTTTTTAGATTATCCATCAATGCATGGATATGATCGACATTAATTTCATCAGGTGGGTACTGATAAACAACTAGATCACCAGCACCAGAATTCCTGATCTTGCTAATCATAGATGTCATCTGGGCCTGCATATCGAATCGATTATTATTAATCGGTTGATTAGTAAAAGCACCCAACATTCTGATTGCTGATTTAAGGTCAGAAAGTTCCAACGTGATATAGAGAACATTCCTGCCATCCATAACACTCGCAACCGCATTATTGCACATAATGATGGACTTACCAACGCCAGTTGGTGCCATCCATACAACAACTTCCTTCCTGGAAGGTCCACCCTCATTCAAATAAGTATCAAGTTCAGGGAAGCCAGTAGTAAAGTGCTCAAGCTCTTCCTGCATAAAGAGCCTGTCTACGCTATCAAAAAACCAGAAACCTTGTTGGCCGAAATCCTGAATATTTCGTGCCTGGTTGATGATCTCTTCTAATTCTTCATAATCCCCATTATTGTATTTCTGAATCGTCTCAGGATCAAAAAGCATTCCATACGATCGGCTTCTAGCCCATTCAATCAGTGTGTCTTTAAGTGCTGGAACTTCTCTGGGATCAGATTTAGTCTCCACAATGCTGATGATGTCCTCAAATCCAGGATCATCAACCGTAAGCTTCTTCTTTACAATATCAAGTAGCATATTACGAGTTGGATATACCCCATACTCCTCGTAGTATTGCATAATACTTGCTACGATATATTGGACTTCAACCCTCTTAAATAGTTGATATGTCAGAAAACCAGATATGTTACTAAATAGGTCAGGGTGGTCTAAAAGTAATGCTACAATTGCTTGTTCTTCGTATTCTCCAAAAGGTGTTGACACATCATCGTCAGTAGCCTGCATTAAAGCATCTAGGGTCATATCAGCCTCGTTTGTGTGTTAGCTTCTAATACTGGCGAGATTAACCAGTTTCATCCGGACATAGTGCATCTTTTTTAGATTGCAATGCCGTTAGATCTCGCTGCTTAGACTCAATAGCTAGGTCTAGAGTTTCGCACAAAGTCCCCAACTCCTCCTCGGCTAATTCAAAGTCATGTGGATTAGTGAGACGGATTCTATCGCCAACTGTAGTGTTCATTAAAGGAGGGCGACCAGGAACGGAAATTGAGTACATCCAAGTAGAGTCAGAAGGATCACGGCGGACACCAGTAAGTTGATATGATTCGAGGAATCCTAATTTAGCTGATTCAACCAGGTAAACCTCATCACCAATACAAAATTTAGGTGTCGTCGTCGGCATCTTCTTCCTCTAGATCCTCTAAGACGTCATCTAAGTCTTGAGGCTCTGGCTCGTCTTCTTGCTTTTCAACCTTAGAGAAGGTTTCATCGGCCTTGCCTTTGATCTTTGCTTTTAGGGCCTCTTGTAAATCGAAATCCTCCCTCACTCTAGCACACGCCTTATCAAATCCATTACCAATCTTCTCACCATCCACGGCGTACCAAGAACCATTTTTATCAACAAATCCCATATCTAAAGCAAGGTTCAAAGTGGCTGAGGCTTCATCAACTCCATAAACCCCGTCGTCCCCAAAATAAATTGAGAATTCAGCAGTTTTGAAAGGAGGTGCGACTTTATTCTTAACCACCTTCACTTTAGTATCATTGCCAACATGGTCGTTGCCAGATTTAATAGCCTTGGCCCTTCTAATTTCCATTCTCACAGAAGAATAAAATTTCAAGGCTCTACCACCAGGAGTAGTCTCGGGATTACCAAACATAACCCCAATCTTCTCTCGGATCTGATTAATGAAAATAACAATCACACCATTCTTTTTGGTGACGCTATTGAGCTTACGACAAGCTTGGCTCATTAACCTAGCCTGTAAACCAACGTGAGACTGGCCCATCTCGCCATCAATTTCTGCTTGAGGTGTCAAAGCGGCTACTGAGTCAACAACAATCATATCAACCTGACCAGAGTGACATAGCCTCTCGACCAGCTCTAGGGCCTGCTCACCACTATCGGGCTGGCTGATAATCAAGTTCTCGATATCAACGCCAATATTCGCAGCCCAATCCACATCCAAGGCATGTTCAGCGTCAATAAATGCCGCTGAACCCCCACCCAATTGACATTGCTTAATAATGGATAGAGTAAGGGTAGTCTTGCCGCTAGATTCTGGACCATAAATCTCTACGATCCTACCCTTGGGAACCCCCATCACCCCCAAAGCATAATCAAGAGTAGATGCACCAGTGGGAATGGATTCACAATCTACAATCCCAGACCTACCTAACATAACCGACCCATCCCCATAATCCTTAATCAGATCCTTCATTAGATCCGCTTTGTTTGCGTACTTCTTTGGGGTCTTCTTCTTGTCCTGCTTCGCCATGGATCTTCTCCAATAAAATGTCTGGTTTGGACGGCCCTACTAGATACACATCTTGAACTGGGACATGACACGACATCTCCCCTTTGTTCAAGAGTAATTTGTCTCCAATCCATGCCACAACGTACCATAATCCATTGGGGTCCGTTTTGGTATTTGGAGGGGCCGATAAATATTCAATGTTCCTGGTCGTTTTGATACGTACAGCGTCGAATTGTTTGATTTCTAGCTCAGGCATATCACACCGTTTCAATACTACCGTTCATGAATATATAGGACCAACTCAAACATAATTTATTAGTGTATAACTAAGGGAGCTGTAACGATGGCCATGGATAAACACGAAGCTATGTTGGCGGAAGCCATTAAAAACGCACTCGATGACGATGCCTTAGGTTTGAAAAACCGAGAGGACACGAAGGACGAAGTATCCCATACCTTCACCTTCTTGCATGAAGAAATCGAGCAGCAATTCAGGCTTGAAACCAGTAAGCTTGTGCACCACGACGCCATAGCTGCCGCTTTCAATAGAATCCATAGTTATAAATACCTGAATGACCCGAGCTTCGCTCTTTCATTTAAGAAAGACCTGACGGCTCAGGGAATTCCTATGGAAGAATGCCAGAAAGCCATGGATGCCATCGATAAGGTTTCCAAAAAACTCCTGGGAGAAGCTGGCGAAAAAGACGCCGGTTGGCACCCCGAGCTTGACGAAATCAAGAAGGTATCACAACCAGAACAATTCAACGAATCCGTCGAGAAATGCCCAAAAGATAACTTGGATGTCGAAAGAGCATTCTTTGCTGACCCTAAAGTCCGTAAATGGCTAGGTGAGGATGTGAACAGCCCATTCTGGGAATCAGTACGACAAAGAATCCTGCCATTATTAGAAGGTACCAGGGTAGAAGGCATCACCCCAGACAAGTTCTGGGAAGCTTATGATAACCCCGAAAATGACGTGCAAATCCGTAATGAAATGCACGAATTGTACGATGAAACCCACGCTCAATATCTGACCAGTGGCTAAAAAATCCGATAATCCAAAAGTTGGCTTAAAACTGGCTTCCTTATATGAGGAAGCTCCAGAAGGTATTGGCTATAGAAATTCACTAAATCTAGGTAAGAAAATCGCCAAGGCAATGGGGTTTGGCAGATATAATACCAAGAAAAATCAAAGAACACCGAAAGCCAGAGCCAGATCCCTGCCTAATCATCCTAGAATTAACACTTCGCCGGTTCCTAGAAAAGCAAGACACCGCAAATTCTTCGGGCTTAATAATCCCCATACGCCTTATTAAGCATCAAGCATCCCAGCACCATCACATTTCGGGCATTTACGGTTCATCGTATATCCATCGCCATTACATAATGTGCAAGTAATAGTTCTTACTTGGTATCCATCCTTACCGAAGCTATGAGCATTTGGATTTTCACTATCATTAGCCATGCCCTTAAATCGGTCTTGTAAAGCTCTATCTCCACCGGTATCAACTACTTTAACAGTTGTCTCGCCCGATTTACCAACTCTCCTCACCGGAATAGCGGTCTGCATTCCACCTCTACCCTTGATATATCCGATCTCAGCTTTTTCACCTTCTTTCAAATTCTCTGACGGCTTTTCTTCCGTCCTAATATCATATTCACCACCACCAGCAGCACCATATTGTGCCCCAGCAGAGTTATCTATACTGAGGTTGACTTTCTTATCAGCCTCAGTGCCATCAATCATCTTGCCTTCATCAATAGTTGGAGGTGGAGTAGGTACTTGTGGATTAGGTTGGGTATTTACAACTGGTGCTTGGGGTGGAACCGGAGCCTGTGGAATAGGTTGAGCAGGTGACTGGTCTAGTGGTGCTAAAGTTAATCCTAATTCAGCGGCTTTTTTCCTTAATTCCTCAATTTCGCTCGTTTTCTCTGCTCTTTGTTTTTCTGCAGCTTCCCTTATCATCTTAGGGGTAGCATCATCGGCATATGCATCAGAAATAAAAACAGTTACTTTCTCTCCGTCACTGAGAGTGACAGTCATCTCTGTATTTAAATTCTGATCGGAACCGCTAAATATACAACGTTTTTCCATGGTCAAAATCCACCTAAAACTCGACGAAGATCCCCAGCCGCCTAAGCCTAAATTATCTACCAAGAATATAAATACAATAAAATCAGTTATTGAAAGTAGCAAGAAGGTCAAAAGGGCCAATAAAGAGAAGGCAGAGGCAAAAACAGCCGCCGATAGAAGCACCGCAGCGGCCATAGAAGCACTCCATGGCAGCCCAAAAGGATTATCTCCAGAAGAATTATTGCTAGCTTCTGATGAGACACGATTATCCACAGTAGTTCTAAGAGTCAACAATCGACTCAAGAAAGACAACCTTAAAGCAGTTAAGAAAAATTCTATGTATGTTATTCAACCTATAAATAATTAGAAATCCTAACTCTTTTTTAACAAAAAATATGGGAATGAGAAATAGATGGCTTCTCATTTCTCTAACAGCGGGGTGGGTAGCAGTAATTGTCGATGCAATGCTCAGGGGAGATCCCTCCCTAGAAGCAGCAATGACTCTACTTTTCGCCAGTATAATAAGTAGTAATAAAACTGCACTGAATCAAATGTAGTTCAGATCTTTCCGTACATGTCTGGAGCATGTACGCCTAACTAGTGATAGCGAAGTCGGGGAATGATGCTCAGCATCAAGGAGTTGTAGTATGTCTGCCCCAGTCGAATTCGCTCAACATGGCTCAATGCCAGCAGTAGCAAACTTTGCTACTAACCCAATCTCATCGATCAAGGACGGAGATTGGCACGATTCAACTGTTTGGGAGGACGGAGAAGTTCCATCAGAGTCAGACAACGTAATCGTACAAAATGTCGTTACCGTCAAACAAGATGCCCATGTCAAAAACATCCTGATGTACGGTGGCAGGGTCGTGGTAGACCCAAACTACTCTCCTATATTTAAATATCGAACATTGCAATTCGCAGGTGGTGGAGTCCTAGACACCAGACCAACTGGCGAAAACGTTCATACATTTGAATATCAATTCGCATATCCCGAAAGCAATGAAGGAACAAAATACTGGGAAGGCGGAATCATCGGATGTGATGATGGCTCAATGCTCGTCGATAGTGCTCCAAAAACAGCAAATGTCGAAGCAATGCAAGCTATCCCAAGTGGTGCTAATTCTATTGTCCTGAAATCGAATCCATTCGGATGGAAAGCAGGCGATAAACTGTGGATAGCAGATACCAGAGCATACAATAAGTACACCAACCAATCAAGGTACGCCCCAAGCTACCGAGGCGAATACGTTCTGATTAAATCGATAAACGGAAATATTATAGAACTAGTTGAGCCTACAAAATATTCGCACATAGCTGCTACATGGTCAGATGGAACCTTAGCCAAAGCTCCAGAAGTAGCGAATTGCACCAGAGCCGTGAGGTTCACAACTAACGGTGACGAAGCCAACGGGTTACGACCACACGTTACTTTTACCGGCAATTCCATGACATCCCTACGCCATTCATCCTTTGATGGATACGGACGTACTCACAATAGAAAAGAAAGGACTGGACTAAACGCCTGGGCATTGTACGGTCCTCATTGGCACCACAACGTAGGGTCGCCTATCTGCCAAGGAAATGTAATCCTTAACTCCGATCCATCCTGGGGTTTGGTGTGCCATGGTACCAATTACGGTAAATTCAATGATAATGTGATCATCAAATCAGGTGGTACAGGACTCATGGCTGGTGAAGATGGGTATGAGTACGGTAATGAATTCAGAAACAATTATGTGTCACATGTAATCGGCACTGGTGGAGTCTACTTTGTCAATAACAAAGCGGACTTAAAGGGTGATGGTTCATTCTCACATATTAAATGGTCTAGTAAGGGAGTAGGAATTAATTTCCGTGCCGGATTCAACCACTTTACAGGAAACATTGTCGAAGGAGTAGGATACTCCGATGATACGGCTGGATTGATGGTGTTCTTTAGACACGCCAACGATTCAGCCGCAATGACAATGGAAGGCTCTCACCATAGGATGCAATTGCCTAAACGCATGAGATTCAGTGGTAACGAGGGTTGGGAATTCAAAAACAACACAGTATTCGGCCATGTTGACCACGGTTTTGAACCCTGGAATTGCGGTGCCTTCGACAATACCTTAGAACCGGAATTATCAGACTATTTCAATGTCGATGGATTAAACATCTATCATACCCACAGAAGTGGCATCTTCTTCTATGATTGCTCAAAGATGAAGATTAAAAATGTGAACGTGATCGGACAAGACGCTCACGCGGCATTGAATAAACTAGTCGCGATAAACGGATTCAATGAAGTCGTTCATACTGTAGAGATCGAGAATGTAAGGGCTGATCGATGCGAATTGGGAGAACATATAAGCTTCCCAATTAATGTCGTTTATAAAAACGTCGTTTTCAATTGCAATGAATGTATCCGATTCTCAGGTGGTGCTGGTGTCCAGACTGGCACCGGAGATGACACACCATTGTCAGTGTCATATCTTGATATTGAATTGAATGCGATGCCCTTCAAAAACTCGCAAGAGTATAAAATCTCAGGATCTCAGGTATATGACTTCGCAAATATCGTTTCTAAGTATAATTTCTACCAGAAACGTAGTAGGTATTTCGAATTTAAAGACGGGCGTAAGGGATTCTATTATATCAAAGGACAAGGTAGAGATAGGTGGACTAGAATCTCTGGAAACGCCAAAGCGGGTGCTGGCCAATTCCAGAAAGGCGTCAGCCCGTCTATTGCCGATCTTGCACCAGATAATCAGAAAGATGTGTTAATCAACTCAAAGCATCCTGAATGGGAAACACAAGTTATCAAAAATGGATGGGTAGCCGACCATATCGAGGCAAATCCAGATGCTGCCGCCCAAGCTGCTCCATTACATGGATATCTAGTACCAGATGATGCTGTAACCTATTTGGACTTACCTGGATTATGGTCCAGCACACCCGGATCTAGTAGCTCATCGAGTTCCAGTTCCAGCAGTTCATCCAGTTCGAGTAGTTCGAGTTCGAGTTCGAGTTCGAGTTCAAGTAGCTCATCTAGTAGCTCTAGCTCTAGTTCATCGAGTTCCAGTAGCTCAAGTAGCTCAAGTAGCTCTCCACCAATCGACCCATGCGAAGATGTCAAGAAAGAGCTATCTGATGCTCTAGAAGAGCTAGAAGAAGTTACCAATGTTCTCAGTACTACTCAATCCGCTTTGGTTACCGCGATCGATGAAAGAGATCAATATAAGACTGAGCTTGACAATCTGACCAGAGATTTTAACAACATCAATTTCCAATTAAGCGAAACCCTGCAGAAATTATCTCAGGAAACCAGCTTAAATGCGGAATTGAGAGATGAAATTTCTTCGCTCGCCAGCCAGATTGACTCATTGCAGTCAGAAAAAATTGACCTGCAAAATGAAATTGATACGTTGAAAGCCGCCATTAATAATATCAAGACAATTGCGAATGCAATTCCTTGACATCACGGCTAAAAGCGTGTTGATAGTGATGATAGCTGATTAATTTATGACCTTGACGAACCTTGGATTGAGCATAAGATTTCGCAGCCTGTGGGGAATGACAATATCGTGTGTGGGTGATATCATCAATTTGTACAGTGACTGCAACTAATTCTTGGGCCGGTTCGGTAGGATTCATAATTCACTCTGAATAAGGAAAGACCCCAGCAATTGCTGGGTCTTTTTATATCTTGATGTGATTGGAATGAGAATCTGACGAAGCGTGGGTTACAGTCGGTTAAGATAAGAGGATTTGAACCCCTAACTTCCAGATCCTAAGTCTGACGCTCTTCCAGTTGAGCTATATCTCGGAAATAACGCACAGTGTCAAACGCTCATTCCAATCACATCTTCACTTGTCAAAAGCCCCGGCAAGACAGACCCTGCCTGGCCGAGGCCCTTCGGGGGTTGGGTTTGATACGAGGCGGAATTAGTCCCAGACGAATGGTGGGTTACCATTTGATGGGATCGAAGGAATTGAACCTTCAACAGACACCTTAGCAGGGTGATGCTCTACCAATTGAGCTAGATCTCGGAAATAACGCACAGTGTCTGGCACTAATTCCGCCTCGTATTAACTTGTCAAAAAGCATCGAGAAATTGTGGGTTATCTTTTAGATTACACCGAATCGGAAATAACGCAGCAGTTCTCTTTGCTCTTTTATCCAATACGTCGAACATTATTCGACATTATTTTTGCACAGACCGTTACATCTTAAAACTGTTGGCCTGGAACCAGTCCGCATGCTTCTGCCACGTTTCCGTAGCAACTAGGGAGGTATACAAAACCTTTTCTCCCTCACGGACAACCTGACCAACAAAAGAATCCCTATTATCAGCACTATCGATACGAATATCCCCAGACTTCTCATCCTGGGACAACTTAATATCGATCTGAGAAATCCGGTTAACTACTTCACCGACCTTCTCACGTTCTGATTCCTCGACTTCATCAAGAGCATCGCTCAAGTCATCAAGGCTGCGGATATCCTGACGCATCTTGGCACGAGTCTTAGGAACAGGAGCTTCCCCATTCTTAGCCTCGATGATAGCCAAGGCACCATAGCAATCCCTGATTAGAGCCTGCCATAAATCCAACCAGTAAGCGTGGTTAGGTGCCCTTTCGACACCAGCAACCACACCACCAATCATCACAATGGCCCCAACCTGATTCTCTACAGGCTCAAACTCAGCAACGAATTCATCCAGCTGCTTCGAGTAATGCCTAGTGAAATATTCCAGATGCGAAGAACCCTCACGGATTCCAGCCATTCTGTTAAATTCTGCGATAGCAGGCCACAGCTTGCTGTAGCTCTGTTCCCTACGGACTTCAACAGCTTTCCTACGAATAGGAACCGGAAGAACCCTAATTTCATGCTGCCCGTTTGAAATATACCCACCCTGAGACTGCTCAATACAAGCAGCATTTTTGTAGGTCTTGGTTTTCTTGCTAGCGACAACGCCAGCACCAGTCATAGCATGGTCCTGTGCTGACTGCTTAACAATGTAAGCCGCCTGTGCAGGAATGATGACAGGATTGTCCGTTGGGTTCTTAAACACCAACGTACCATAATTGTTCGTCGAGACTTCAATTTCGCTGGGCACCATAAACCTATCATCAACCATATCGCTGATGAGAGGGATTACCTGCATGAAGCCTACACTCTGGATACGACCAGCTGTGCAGCCTCTCAAAGCCTCAGAAAGTGTGATGGACGACATAATAATTCTCCTACCTTAGGAGTTTAGGAACCGAAATCTCAAGCAACCCACCGATACCAGCTTCAACATCGGTATCAAGAGCAGCACGAATCACTGACAAACCAAGACCCTCAGGCTTGGTTACTGGCAAAGCCGAAATCTGCTCAGAAATCTTGCGGATACCAGCAGATTCACTACCCATCACAGGAGCAACCTGTAGAATTGGAATTTCTACACCCAATTTACGAGCAGCCGCAACAACTTCTGCAAATCGACCAGCAGGGGCATTCTCATACCCATCAGTAATCACATAAACAGCATCAGGCTCAGCCTTCAATGCGTCAACCAAAGCACGAGCCAAACTAGTATCGCCCTCAGGCTGCACCAGACCCCAACGGTCAAACGATCCAGCCGTTGGGATGATGCAAGCCTCGGTGGCCGACTCTGCCAAAACATCACGCATAGCCAAAGCCACGGCCAACGGACGATACTTACCAGTCTTGGTACCAAGCATCGACTTAGAGGTATCAACCACGATGCTGACACGCTCATATTTCACAGCCATATGCTCAGCAACATGTGCCGCTTTCTCATCGATCGCGTCACGCATTTCCTGGTTCATACCATCCTCAAGAGCAAGAACGTACAACTTAGTCAGGTCCTCGTTCTTGTAATCCATTTTGACTTCAACGCCAGCCTCACGAGCCGATCGCTGCTTGGTAGTACGCTGCCTAGTAGTTAGAGTATTTGCAGTCAACTCCAGTACCTTAGCAGCAGTCACATCCTCATTCTCAGGCTTACCACGACCACCAGGAAGGTCCTTATCCTTCTTCGAGTCGAAGAACCTACCACGGTGACCCTCCAAAACCTCGTGAGGCAAACGGGAGCCAAGAGAAACGTCTCCCTTGGCGTCTTCGTATACAGAAAACCTCTCGGTCCGGTAAGGACGCTGATCACGAAGCTTGGACCCGTCCGCACTCAGAGCGAACAACACACAATCCTCGACATCCGTATCGCCAGAAACATACTTAGTGATCGATCGACGGATCAATGCCTTTTCTTTCTGAGTCCTATCACCATCCTTGTTCAGGATGATCTTAATTGCCATGGTCTTTTTCTGACCCCAAGCATGGGTCAGAGCCATCTTAATCTTGGACCTGTACTTGACACACAGGAAAGGCAGATCTTTATACCCGAAGATATAATTCAGGATCAAATTCCTGGCCTTAGCATTGTTGGTCTTACTATCTCTAAACATCTTAAACATCTTCAAGGCACGCTGGGAGTACGGAGCTCGAGTAAGCACAGAAATAGCAATATCTTCCTGATCAGAAGTCAAGAAGCTTGAATCATCAAGAGGCTTTACACCCAACAGCTTATCAACGCCACGCTGGATAGCATTATCATTGACACCTGGAAGGGTAAGCATAGCAGCATACAAGCCCCGGTTCACAGCAAAAACTGCGTCGTGAATCGAGTTCATGGCCTCCAGCTGTGCCTGCTTGGAATTGTAAAAAGTTTCCTGCCCAGTGGCAGTGGATGCCATATCGAGGAAAGCAATGACGGCATTTCTGACATCATCCCTCGCCTCTGGCTTAACGAATACACCACCCCCATCCTTTGGATAGGCTAGTGCGTTAATTCTTTCAAGTGCAGTGCTCATAATAATCTCCTAGGCTGATCGACCCTCATGAAACCGGGCCGCAGCTTCGACAAATGCTGATTTAGGCCGGGTTATTAGAATGGGGTAAGGTAGTGCGTCATAATACTACCCAAATTCTTGACGTCTTTGTAAAATTGCTTTTTACGTTCACCGTCAATTAGGTTTCTAGGTGACGGGTGATACGTCGTAAAGACTTTAATACCGTACTTATTACTTTCGACGATCTGACCAATACTATCGCCAAATTTCACTTTGGGTACAAGTAGACCAAAAGCCGTCGCCCCAAAGGCTACTACAAGAATCGGCTTGATGATCTCAAGTTCCATCTTAAAAAACGGCTCGCACCTGCTAATTTCTTCAGCAGTAGGTTGTCTATTCTTCTTCGTAAAACACTTCACAGTGTTAGTAATGTAAAAATCTTCTCGACTCCAAGGAGTCTGTTTCAAAGCCTCGTCAAAATTTTCACCGGATTTACCGACGAAAGGTTCTTTCTTCCTAACTTCGTCCCATCCTGGATTCTGCCCCACAATCATAAATCTTTGCCAACCGGATTCTGGCTTATAGTTACTAAATACTTGCGGATCGTATTCTAACGGCCAATTATCTTTCTTGGCTTTATTCCACCCCAAGTTACACATGCGACAGGATTCGCACGCCGCCTTAAGTTGCGGAAGCATAATCCGACGTTGTAAGGATGCAGATTCTAGCTTATCTAGTTTTTCTCTGTCCATGCTAGTAAAATACTAGCCGTTAATCGGAGCCTTTTCCGCATTCGTCTCATTAGAGTATTCGGCCCTCAAATCCTCAGCGACCTTTTTCCGTCCCATAGCGGACTCGATCTTATCGATATGATCCACAACATCTTTAACGATCACAGCATGATCACCCACGCCTTGAGGATTGGTGATCAAAGTCTTGATTTCAGACCTCGAAGTTTTAATTTGTGCATCGTACTGAGCGATAGCAGCATCTAGAATATCAAGACGCATGAATGACTCCTTTGTTAGCCATATTTATTAGGCGTTTAATACAAGAACCAATATCTAAGCAATCATCCCAAACTGCTTGTTTACCAATACATGTGATATTTGCATTCTTTAATTCTTCTACCTCAGGTATTGGTCCGCAGGCTATCGCGTTTTCGATCATAGTTCCCGCAATAAGTTCAAAATTCTTCATCCAATCCATAAAATACTGGCCAGGACGTTCAATATCAACAGTCGAGAAAAAGACATAATTAGTATTATCTATTTTAGTAGCCTTATGAAATAAAATTTCAGGGTCCGCCACCAATACATGGGAAGCACCCTCGAAATCTAAGTCCTTCGTCCTTAGGTGATATGCGTACAAACCCTTGGTCTTAAAATCAATATAGTCCAACCCCATATATTTCATCAATGCCGGAAGGGGAATAGTATTTACAATATTATCATACTCAATTTTCTTACCCGTAGAAGTCGTAATGAGGTGGTCTTCAATCTTCTCCACCTGCCCATACTTTTCATTATTCTCTACTAAAGTTTCTTTGAACTGCAGCTGGAGACGCTGATTCATTTCAATGCAATCGCCATATCCAAACCTATCTGGCCTCGTCTTATAAAACGCTTCACAATGTGGAGGCACATCAGGCCCATATAACTTCTCAAGGTATGATTCAAGAGCAATTGCGTGATTATAAGTGAACTGGCCCCCGTATGAATAAATCGTTTTCTTCAAAATGGGAACAAGGGAATATTTATCCATGTAATCATCAATCGTTGGATCACGGACTACATAATTATCGTCTAAAGCCGGACGCATAGAGAAAAACCTGCTCCTACCAATTGGGATAATATCCCAAGTAGGACCAAGCAAATCTCTCGCTACTAAAGCTGTAAGACCACCGCCTAGGATTATATTCTTCATAACCCTATTTACGGTTAATCATCATCGATTACCAATTCATCTTCCTCGACATCTTCATCTAAAATGTCATTAAGGTCTTCTTGACCCAAAGAACCAAGCATTAAAGGCTCAGGTTCCTGGAAGATTTCTGGAAATTCCACAATATCAATGACGTCCTCACCAGACCCGCAATGTGGACATTTCACAGACTTGTGGTTGGTCTTGAATATGACCATCTGGCTACAATCAGGACATGAAGATTCATACATGGTTGGAACGGCCATCTCGCCATCTTCTTTATGGCCTTCGGCGTCCACAATCTCACCATCCCATTCAATGGGTCTAGCATAAACCTCTTCACTCCCCACTTTTATTAAAATCTTATCATAAGGTGTCATTACTGTGCCCATGCTTCTGCTCCAGCTTTTCTAAGAGTTTCAATATGGCTCTTGAACTTATCGAATATCGATTGGCTAAAGTTCAAAACCACAAAACTATCGTCAACGTTGACATCAGCTTTGCGGATTAGTTGACTTGATTCATCACAATCTTGACAAGGACCATCGTTTATTCCACGATTCTTACCACACTTAGTGCATTCGTATGGTTGAGAATTCATATCTACAACCACTTTAGATACGTAGCATCTATAGTATTCATGGTCCTCAATACCCATATCCTCGCCAGTTACATCGCACCTTTTTTCACTTTCTACAATTATTTTAGAAACATCATCTAGACGTTCCGTGAATAATCTCATACACGATTCACAAACATCAGCAGATAATGCTAATTCATATTCCTTCCGGAACTTATTCATTACTACGTTGCGTTTGAAATCGAATGAGTAATAGACAAAATCGCCCTTATGCTCAGCACCGCAGTAATCACAAATTATTCCATCTTTAGTATCGTTGAGCATATTAATCTTCCGGATCATCAGCCTCACTTAGGAGAACCGGAGTAGTACCACGTGCTAAAGAGAAACTGTTTCTATCTTTATCGTACTTAACTTTGAAAGTCAAACCCGCACCCATAATCACCAAGTTCTTAGCATTTTTCCAAGCACTACTCCAGATATAAATATTGGCAGTTTCAATACCGTCATTTATACATACCTTGGTGTAGCTATTACCAGTCTTGGTCTTAAGATGCGTGATCTCTTCAACAATAGCATCAATTCTATAAAGCTCAGCATGGCCCTGTTTAGATTTAGCAATGCTTCTAGTCTTACTATGCCTGAACATCTCCATTGGGTTATGCCAATAATAACCCAAGTATTGCTTTTCAAATTCTAAAATTTCGCTTAAGTCATAATCCTCTGGGAACAGAGCCATGACATTCTCGCGAGTATCCTCAGCTTTCGGATTCCAATTTTCAATCTTCTTTGGTAACTTTTTACGATTCGGGTACAAGCTAAAATATTCATCAGCCTGTCGTTTACGCTCAGCTTCTATCTTCTCCTCAGTCCAGCTACCTAAAAGCTTCTCTTTAATTTCTTTGCGAAGCTGAGTAATATCCTTGCCAGTACAATATTTATACTGATACCACATCCAGGTGGCTTTGATATTCGAGTGAAATCTCTCAAAAGCACCAAGGAGAATCAGACGCTGCAGAACAGTCTTAGATTTACCATGGATCGTAATAAAATCATCAATGTCTTTTATCTTATTGTGGCCTTCAAGCTTAGCAGCAGCCTTTTCTCCAACTCCCTTCAAGCTGATCAAACCAGGCGTGACGTGCAATTCCTTATCAACGGAAAACCTCTTTGTCAGGTTCTCAACATCAATAGGAGCGAATTCAACGCCCTCTTTCCTAGCAATTGTCATATACCTAGGAATTTTATCATTATGACAGGTGCTCATGACAGAAGCAAACCACTCAGGTGCGAAATGCACCTTAAGCCACGCACACCAATAAGCTTCAATAATATAAGCACAAGAGTGGGATTTATTGAAAGCATATCGACCAAAGGTCTTCATACGCTCCCACATCTCGCTGGCCCATTGCTCACCCAAGATAGGAGTCGAACCCTCCATCCACTTGAGTTGAATATCTTTTAGCTTCTCAGTCCATTTCTTAGCAACGGCTTTTCTAGCTTTTTCAGCCTCGGGAGCCGTAAAAGCGGCAAACCTCTGCCAAAGCATCTGTAGCTGCTCTTGGTATACAATGATACCATAAGTATCCTCTAGAAGGGCCGAGATCTCATCATGTTCTCGCCTCTTCCAAGTCTTGCATGTATCATCACGACGATTCACATATTCAGGAATAAAGGCGATAGGTCCTGGATGGCCCATCGCATTAAACACTTGGAGGTCATCGAAGTTTCGCACACCGTGATTCAGAACACCACGCTGAACATCAGTCTCGAATTGGAAAACGGTTTCAACTCTGATGTCATTCATCATCTTGTAGACATCAGGATCATCCATCGTGACTTTGAGCTTTTCTCCCTTTTCATTCCAATAGTAACCCATGCAATTATCATGTGGGTCATTGCCCTCCCACGGAGCGGTATTGAATTTATATCCCCTAGTAGATTCAATCAACTTACAAGCATCATGGATGTACTGCAGAGTCTTTAGACCCAAGCAGTCCCACTTAATATATCCGAATTTAGAAAGCTGAGTATTACGACCCTCAGTCCACATGCTAGTCCACTGCTTAGATCCGTCAGACCCCTTACTCAGAGCCATGGGGACTTTACCAAGCAACTCAGTGTTGGCGATAATTAGGCCACCAGCATGCTTACCCATCGTCTTAAGCTTACCGACGAGTCTGACAGCCATCTTCACGACCTCAGGATACTTGGTCGCATACTCCTTAAATTTATCATATTCATCAAGGAGCTTCCCTAAAGTCACGTCATCAGTTTCAGGATGACCACACTTAGGACATTTAACAGCTTTATGTCTATGCCCACAAGACGTACATTTAGAATATCCGCCGTCCTTCAATCCATCAACATCGTCAGGAAGATTTTTAGTAAGCTGTTCAGCCTCTCTCCAGTCCTCGCCCAACCCACGGGCAGAGTCCTGAATAGCTGATTTCAACTTATAGGTCTGCCAAAGACCCACACTGCAAACCTGGCCGTGGCCATATTTCTCAGCAGCATAAGCCTTGATAGGGTCGCGGGCTTCTGGTAAACAGTCAAAGTCAATATCGGGCCAGTCTGTCGACTGAACAATCTTGTGTTCAACTAAGAGTGGGTCTACTGGAGTTAGCTTAAGAATCCAAGGAAGTACCAATCCGTTATCATTGGTTTTGTAAGTCTTCCTGTTATTGAATTGATTGCACCAAAGTGCTTCCGCCTTCTGCTTCTCGATCTCTTTAAATTCAAATTCCAGGCGTTTAGAATACTCAGGCTCCAAACTCTTAGCATCGAGTTGGAGCCTGGCAGCTTTTTTAATTTGTTCCCAAGTAAATTTATTCGACATTGGAAGCCTTGTGGTCTTCGTGCATAGCTTTCACAGTTTCAATACAACCCTTGACATCATTTTTAGTGGATTGCATGACCGCAAAATGCTCGAACGACTCAACAAGCTTCCTGGCTTCCTCCACCAAATCTAAATTAGATTTAGGAGAAGCAAACCATCCATCCTCACCAGAATCAATCATTTGAGTGGCATAACCAGGAGGCCCATAAAATTCCGTGGGTAATCCCTTATGTTCATCCTTAACAGACCTCAAAGCCATAATAATAGCGGCTAGATCCGACCTATTCTTATTCCAATCATCCCCGTGGAGGACACCAGAATTATTAAATTTAGATTCTCTCTTGTCGTCAGATTCCGCTGTTAATTCAGAAGCATAAGCAGCATAACCATCAGCGTAATACCCAATTGTCCGTATTTTCAAAGTTAAATTCATGAGTCACCAAAATAAAAGTAAACCGTCAAAACCGTCCTGGATTCTATTTACACCTAGAACCGGATCAACATATTTAGCCAGAACCTTAAATACTGCCCCAGACACACAAAATCTATTTTACGAATGGCTTAACGAAAGAAATCTTCGTGAGAATAAAACAACATACGAAGCAATAAAAGAAACCTTACCAAGACACGGAAAGCTAAGCTATCCTCAAATCGTAAATTCGAACACTAAGATCGACTTTATAGAAAGGAAATACCCAGGAATCAAATTCATTTACATATGGCGAAGAGACTTGGTTGCTACCGCTTTATCAACATACTTCGCCAAGTATCACGATGTATGGATACTACTGCCAAAGGATAATTATCAAGTCCAGAAATGGGAAAAACCTATTCCATATAATGAAGAATTAATACTAAAATATTATTATTCTGTCACATGGTCAATAAGAAAATGGGCAGAAATGATAAAAGCGACAAATAAAGAAGTCTTGCCAATTAGTTACAGAGACATTTTCACAGACACAAAAAATACAGCAAAGAAAGCATTCGACTTTATAGAAGTCGATATGCCAGATAATTGGTCTGATGTTCCAATGAAATCTCAGCAAAGACCTGAGACAGAAGAGTACGCAGAAAGATTTAAAAAGAAATTATCTCAAATGGGTAAAAAACTCTTCATAGACTGTCCCTTTACAGACCTCAGTAGAGGCAACAATATATAATCTACGGGCCTCTTCAAATCTAGCCTCAGCATTCGCTACTTTAGCAGCGACACCATGATCGGAAGTAGTTTCATACTTCTCGGCCATCGACTCATAAACCAAGCCCTGGATCGCAGCACCGCATGACCAAAGGTCACTAGCTGCTTTGCCGATTTCTTTGTTGGTTATAGCGTCAACAGCATCAACCATTTTATAAGTTATAGCTGCCGCTGCAGCAGCCGCGTCTAGTTGCTGCAGCAACGTCAAATCACGCTTCAAAGCATTATTAGCTTCGGAGACGTCATTAGCAGCATCTATTGTATTGACATTCGTCATTATTTAGGCTCAATATCTAACATGAAGCCGCCACGAGATGGCGACAAGAAACGGTCAAAGGAAAGACCCCATTTCAGGGGGTCAAGCTCATGAATACCAAGAAGGTAACAGACCAAGGAACCACCAACGCTACCACGAGGACCCACTGGCCATCCCTGGCTAATACTATATTGGATCAAATCATTCGTGATGATGAAGTAGCTAGCGAAACCCTTTTCAATAAACCTATCTAATTCAAGTTTTGCCTGCTCTACATACGTCACTTCTTTATTATCAATGATCGACTTTTTCGTGACCTTATGAAGACCCTTCCTGATTAACGATTCTGATACCAACTTACGAAGAAGAACAATATCAGTATCAACAACAGGAACTTTAGGTTTGATATCAGGCGTGAATTCAGCACACCTATTCGCAATCTTGAGAGTGTTATCACACATAGCCTCAAAATCAGCGTCAGTAGCATGCTTAGAATAAGGATTTGTCTTAAAGGTATGCCACAATTCCTGGCGAGTCTTTAAGAACTGCTCGTCACTATTAACATGGAACAAATCAGGAGAATCAATCGTCAAGTCCTGATCAATAGCCATCATCAGCTTCTGAGTTCTAAAATCCTCACGTTTCAAATAATGAGCATCATTGGCTAGAGCAGTGTCAATTCCTAACTTATTGGCGATAGCCAACAGTTTCCAAAATACCTTATAATCGTCAAACCCACCCTCAGCATTGAAAAGACATGGCATCTGGAGTTCAATAAAATAGTCTTCCCCAAAAGCCTCCCTGAACATTCTCACATAATCTAGAGCACCAGTTATTTCTTCGCCATTCTTGGCTTTACTAGTGTTTAAATTAGAATGGTTGATCTCATAAGAGACAGGGCCATTTAGACACCCACTCAGAATAATCAATCCCTCTTTCTTTTCAACTAGTTTATCAAACCAGATACGAGCACGGTTGTAGTAAGTTCCGTATTCCCAAGCCAACGTAGTCAATTCAACCAGATTCTTGAATCCGGTCATATTCTTAGCAAGAACCGTTAAGTGTCTATTTCTAGAAATTCTATAAGCGAAATCAGGATCACTCTCCCTCAAATCTTTTAGCTTACCACCCTGTCTCTGCATTCTTTGACGATATGGCTCATAATCATTGAAATAGATTTCGCAGCCAGGAATATATTTAATACCATTCTTGGTCGCGGCAAAATACAAATCAGGAACAGAAGCCATGTGACCATGCTCAGTGACCGCAATAGCGGGCCACTTACGCTCGGCACAAGCCGTCATCAACTGTTCTGGAGTCTGCACGCCATCTAATGTAGAATATACAGTATGGCAATGCAGGTGTACGAATTCGGAGGGGCCATCGTATGGCGTTAAATCTGACATGCTTTTGAAATACTAGACATTGATCTGGTTAGGCTTCTTCATCTTGCGACGCTTAACTCTACGCTTTTTCTTTCCCTTCTTATCTCTCTCGACAGCTTCTGATTCCCTTCTTTCCTTCCTGGCCGCAACAATTTTAGCCATGATCTTATCGCCCCATTGATAATTCTCAATAACTTCATTAGGGCATTTGCCTATTAGTTCAAGTGATTCGAGTATTGGAGGCGGATAGTCAGACTTATGAATAGAATTACCGACCATAACACGAAGGATACCCAACTCTCTCCACGACTTGATATTTGCAACATCGAATCCAGCCATCCGAAGATGCTCAACCAAGAGAGGGGCATTATAATTAACCATTTGCCCAGGACGCCACAAGGGGATTCCATCAAAGTTCGGGACTGTGATCCAAATTTGTCCATCTTCCTTCAAGAATCCTCGAAGTTCAGATAGTAGCTTTACAGGATCATACTGATTCTGTAAAATATTGTGGGTCCAAACTAAATCATGTTTATCAAGAATGAGGTTAGCAGCTTCATACCTCTTGAAAAACACCTTGTCTTTAATCTTATCTTCTTGCTCTTCGAGAGTTCTTCTAATCCTCTCTTCGTCAGAACTACTACCAACAGCAATTACCTTAGTTGCTCCACGCTCCACCATACTAATGCTGGCGACGCCTTTACCGCAACCGTAGTCAATTATAGACTTTCCCTCTACCTTGGGAGCTTCATCTATAAATTTTATAATAGAACTTGAATGCTCAATCTTATCGATCATTCTTCATGCATCTCTGCAGCTCGAAGGCAACCATTCGCAACAGCGTATAATGGCTTGTCAACTACTTCTACGCTAGCGATCTTATATGGTAAATTGACTTGATCCATCACCTTCTTAAAATATTCGCAGAAACCGGGAGGAGAAGCAGTACCACCTGCCATCACGATAGGAATTTCATCATCTTCATCGATATTGATCTTATCAGCATTATCCTCTAGACCCTGAGAGATTCCATTTACAACCCTCTCGATCAAGAGTTGGTAATGAAGCATAATAGCCTGATCTACACGGCTGGCGGAACCCGCATCTTGGGACAGATCAATCTTCTGCTTGTGATGGCAAATGCTAGTAGGAGTATGCTCACTACGTTTTCTAGGATCTTCTGGATTATAACCGAATTGCTTGGAAGTCTCGATATCGATCCAGTCACCTGAACCAACAAGAGAGAACTCAAAAATCTGCATACCAAACATGGTGTAGCAAGCGTTAACCATACCAGCACCCCAGGAAATCGCAATTACCTGAGGAAGCTCACTGCCAATAGCAATAGCTCTGGCTTCGTTGATTGGGAATGATTTAATTGTAGCATCACTACGCTTGTAATTGTCGAAGATCATCTTCGCAATTTTATCGTGGAAACCAACATTCGTCGCTTTATTCAAAGCCTCAGCAGGAATTGAGTAATAAAGAACCGCATCCTCATCAAGCTTACCAATGATAGCCTGGATGATGGAAGCCATAATTTTAATGGCTTCCTGTTCTTTACTGACCGTTCCCTCGGCCATTGGTCGCAGTAGAGTCTGGTTTACAGCATAAGCCAGCTTTTCAGCTTTACCACCAAGTGCAACAAATTTCCCATCTTGTTCAATAAATGGGATCTTCTGTTGAATGAGCATATTTTTGGTGAAAGAATCCTTCTTCTCTAATGGGAAGAAGCCATTAATTTCTTTCTTGAATTTAGGAGTACCATCTTTTTCCCTAGTGGCACAAACTAAGGTCTTAGTACCGAGGTCTAGTCCAATCTTAATCATTACTTGTCCTCATTGCCGAATCCCACTTCTGGGATTTCGACGTCACTTAAATCGGGCATTACGTCTTCGACTGTTTTTTCTGGCTCGTATGGTTCAGCCATCTTCTTTTGAATACTTACATCCTCTGATATCGAACCGTTCATATTTACATTGACGTCACCACTTAAATGTAGGTGAACGTGGACTTCTTTCTTTCCGAATAACCATCCAAACATATTCACCTCATTTATTTCCTAGAATTCCTATACCTGAAAATCTCAACTTCAGCTCCTATGTGACCAAGAGCATCGTCAAGACTTTCAAATGAGATTGGATATTTAGAAACCCTAGGTTTAAGATACATGAATTGGGGGCCAGAAGATTCACTCTTATAAAGTTTTAAGTATATCCCAGTTTTGCTATAAATAGAAGCTGATTTGTAATCATCAGAAAATTCATCTGAGCCATCATCAATAGACCCAAACAATGAATCTTCATCTTCTTGAAAGAATTCTTTTATCTTTTTAAGATCATAAGGTTCCTTTTGGAACTTTCCATTTTTATTAAATTCTATATAAAGATCATTCATCATTTAAATCTCTAATTACATCATTCACTGTAGCATGAAGATACATGAGAGCATCTTCTAAATCTTCGTAATCCCCACGATGATGACGCCAAGTTTCTAGAATATAAAAATCATCATTTTCTTCTTTATATAAACGCACCTCTGAATCTTCTGGATCTGGTTCAACAAAAATTTCAATTGATCTATCTAGCCCATCAAATTCATCTTCATGATCATCTATACTACCAAATAATTCAATTTCATCATCTTTAGTTCTTTTAAAAAATTCCCTAATTTCTCTGATATTATATGGTTTAAGATACGCAGTATCACCATAACTATAGTGTACCATGATCTTTTTGTTTTTATCTTTTAATTCTAGCATAATTTATATTTGAGAATAATAAGAAATAATAAATAGTCCGGATCCCTTAGTTGCAGGGGGAAAACGAGAAAGTTTTATCTCGTGGATATACTTCCCACGACATCACAGAAAGGCATGTCCGTTCAACCTTACTGCGTTAACAGTCGTCAACTATGTGCTTTCGGAGTCATGGCTCCTTGATTCAACCCATTTCTGATCCTGGGCTTCATCAACCACTACTAGGCCAGTTGCCATACCCTTAGGACTCTGGGTATGCGGGGGTTCCTAAATCACCTTTCGGTGCTGCAAACAGTGTGGCGGCTTGTTCCGGTAGCCAGTGGCCGCCTGGCACTCTATCAGTAGTGGATTTCGTCAGTCATCCTTCAAGTCGGATGGTGACTACTTGGGTGACCTTGGAGCAATCTTGGCCAACAGCGAACAAAGCCTAAAAACCAGTAAGTGCCATTTTGCAAATTACGCAATGCGTACGCTATGCATTCGGTACATGGTTCATCGGTTCAACACCCAAAAATGCCTGCTCCAATGCGGTCAATGAATCAAAAAGCCAAAACTCAATTAGACTTGAAAGCTTTTAATACAGCGTGTTCTTCATATCCAGCAACATTGTACCTGATAGATACTCTCTCAAAACCATCAGACTTAGCTTTGTTTAAAGAATCAATCAGCTCATTTATATCAATACCTTCGCCCTGACTTAACTCATCCATTATGTTTCTAGAATCAGACATATCAAAAACTCCAATACTGACACCAGTTATCTCAAAATACTTAAGCAACCATCTCACAAGTATTTCAAATGGACATCATAACACGCTTCACATGTAAGTTATGAAAACATCGATCAACAAGAAAAAATAGATTCGAGTGACACGATGAGTGAAAGCACAGAACATATTCTCGACTTTTCACTTCCAAGCTTACAATAATCCAGATGGCTAATGCAGAAAGAAACTGCATTCTTGTCTATCTATGTCTCCAAACCCCTAAGGAAAGATTATAATGACGACCGCCGCTAACTCTGCTACAGACCTACCCCATGTTCTCAAAAGAGACAACTCCACATTTATTGAGTGGAACGACAACAAAATCAGAGAAGCAATAAGAAAAGCAGCAAAAGACGCTGACAGAGAAATAAACGGCGAATTCGACAACCTACTAAAAGCAATCAGTGACGAATGCACCGTCGCCTCCCACCCAATCAACGGCACACTAAAATGCATCACCGTTGACGAAATCCAAGACATCGTAAAACGCAAACTCATGGATTATCAATTCCATGATGTTGCTGAACAATACATTATTTTTAGCAACCACAAAGACGAGTTGAGAAAGCAAAGATTAGACCCCGACCCAGACATTATCTCAGATCTCACCACATCAATGAGATATTCAAGATATGACAACAACCTCAAAAGAAGAGAAGTCTGGCCAGAAATCGTAAGCCGTACCGAAGACATGCACATCGAAAGATACCCCGCAATCACAAAAGATCTGCGATGGGCCTTCGATAAAGTAAGAGCCAAACAAGCACTAGGATCAATGAGATCCATGCAATTTGGCGGAGAAGCACAAAAACTCAACCACGCTAAAGGCTACAACTGCTCCTTTAGCGTCTGCAACAGAGTAGAATTCTTCGACGAGTGCTTCTGGCTACTCCTAAGTGGAACAGGGACAGGATACTCCGTCCAATTCCAACATGTCGATCAACTCCCAGCACTCAAGTTCATCGACCACGAACAAGTAAAGCACGTCGTTATTAAAGACACCATCGAAGGATGGTCCGAAGCCGTAAGAGAATTAGTTCACTCCTACACCAAAACCACCAAATACATCGAATTCTCTTACCATAAATTGAGAGAAAAGAACGCACCTCTTAAGACCTCTGGCGGAAGAGCACCAGGACACATCCCACTACGAACAGCCCTAGAAAGGGTTAGGGGAGTACTTGATGCCGCTCAAGGTCGTCAACTCCGTCCAATCGAATGCTATGATATCACCTGCATGCTCGCCGATGCAGTTTATGCTGGTGGTATCCGAGAAGCAGCAACCATCTGCCTGTTTTCGATTGACGACGGCGAAATGATGAACGCCAAAACCGGCACCTGGTTCCAAACCCATCCATGGCGTGCCCGTTCCAATAACTCAGTCGTCCTGCATCGTAAGAACACTCGCAAGAGACAGTTCGATAGAATCTTCCGTGCTACACGCCAATGGGGTGAGCCAGGATTCTACTTCACCGACGATGAGGATACTGGTGCAAACCCCTGCGTCGAAATCGGCCTGAACCCCAAATTTGAGATCACTCCAGAAATTAAAGTCTGGACTGAGCAGTGGGCCAAAGAAAACAACAAAAAGATCCCTAAACTCAAGGTAGGACAGGTCTACTGGGGATGGCAGATGTGCAACCTCAGTGAAGTAAATTGTGCTACCGCCAAGACTAAGGAAGAATTTTTCGACAGAATTAGAGCAGCTACTATCATTGGTACCGCCCAGGCTGGCTTTACTGATTTCCCATATCTCACTTGGGTTAGTGAAGCTATTTGTGCGAACGAAGCCTTGTTAGGTGTTTCTTTGACGGGTATGATGGACAGTCCTGAAATCGCCCTCGATCCTGAGACTCAAAGAATGGGTGCCCAGTTAGCCGTTGAAGCTAATATGGAAATCTCGAAGAAGATTGGGATTAATGCAGCTGCTCGTGTTACCTGCGTCAAGCCTAGCGGTACTGCTTCTATCGTTCTTGGTGGCGTTGGTGCTGGTATTCACCCACACCATGCTCGCCGCTACTTTAGAAGGATCAGAGTCAACCCAAGCTGCTCGATCTACAACCACTTCAAAGAACATAACCCCCACATGTCGATCCATGTCAATAAGAACAAGGATCTTCTAATCTTCCCAGTTAAGGCCCCTGATGGTGCTCTGACTAAGGAAGATCTCACAGCTACTGAATTCCTTAGTAAAGTGTTGTCCACTCAGAAGAATTGGGTAATGCCTGGTACCGCCCGTCCGAACTCATCTCCAGGTGTTAACCACAACGTCTCGAACACTATTGTGGTGAAGGACGATGAATGGGATGATGTCAGGGAACTACTCTGGACGAATAGGAAGTATTTCAGCGGTGTGAGTATGTTGTCGTGGTTTGGTGATAAGGACTACGAGAATGCACCATTCGAAAAGATCATCAATGATGCCGACGAGGCTTTGTGGCAGCACTTGATCAGTAATTATGAGTATATCGATTGGGAGCAGTTCAACGAAGAAGAGGATACTACTAGCCTCTCTGCTGAGGCTGCTTGTGCAGGTGGGCAATGTCAATTATAGATAAATTGATTTCGCCGATTGTCCTGGTTATTTGGACAATCCTATTCATCTTAGGATGGGATTTCATCGGACCGTAAAGTCAAGGGAGGCTCAGAAATGGGCCTCCCTTGTTTTTATTTTAGGGCTATCTGAATATTAGGGAAGAAGAGAAGCTAAAGAGGGACGTCAACGATTGGCTTCGTGGATAAGAGAGTTTCCCACCGATCTTTAAATCTTTTCTCGCCCATTCCTTGGAATCTTTGAGCTGCCCTTCTCAACCTTTGGTCTTCCTCTGGTAGCATTACATCGGGATCCCAATACCTCATATTTTTACGGGTAATGGTATTTTCTACCACTGCCGTATCATCATGAACCACTAAGATATCAATGATGATCGTCGAAGACTCATCATCCCTGTAAGTATTAATTTCCTCTTTCTCAGACCATGTGGCCATGAGGGATACTTCAAGTTCTTCGAACTCTAATTTAACTTCGTCGTATTTATTTCGCATCTTGATCGTCTTCGTAGTCTAAGCTGCTTACAACGATATCGGCATTTTCATTATCTTGGCCGACAGCAATGTTGACAGTCTTGACCCTTTCAGATTCCTTATCGATGATTTCTTTATACCCATCAATAAGCTTATCAACCTCGCATTTCTCGTAAAGAGTCTTGTCGAGGTTTTGGATAAGATCTATAGACTTTTGAAGGTTGGCTAGAACTTGCTTGTCTTTAGCTTCTAGCTTAGTAGATTTTGATAAGTTCATCGCCCTTAATTGGGCGTATGCTGCAATGGTTTGTTGTACTACTTGTTCCCACTCATTATCTTCTAGATCGGTTTTTATTTCCAGAAGCGAATTGCACTGGAGGAACTTACCATCATATACAAAATAGTATTTATTATCTTTTGATCTTCCCATTGTCGCAACACTCTACTTGAACTCGGGCTATACTTTGTAATTCAGTGATAGCTTTGTCGGGTTTCGTACCATCAGCGATGCACTTGCTCACATAATTAGGTACTACCATCAATGGCCTGGCGACAAGACAACTGGATTCCGATATTTTCTCTTTAAGTTTCGTTCCAGCTTCTGTGTCCAGAATTTCAATTTCAGCACACAACATTCCAGAATTATTGATGAATAATCTTTTTGTTTTGTGAGAAGCTTCTCCGAGCTTTGATATATTATTCCTATCAAGCTCGCTTCCCTTACTTGTGTGATTAGTGGCCCTATTATTGAATTCCTTTATAGCTCTTTGTAGAACGTCAAAAGGATAAATATGGCCCGTTTCAGTTGGCTTATCAGCCACAATATTAGTCGCTACTATCATTCTTTTCCTCAATCTTGATCTTAGTATTCTCAATCGTAGTGATCTTGTGAATATATCCATACTTGTCGACAGGCAACAAGATCATATCACTATCGGCAGCACCAGTGCCAATAAACCCTAAATGGGCCTCATTAGCAACCGGATCAGTTTTCATAGCGGTCAAGATATTCTCGACCAACCAATCAACTGCTTTATCAGTCAATTCAGACATGCCGCCAGAAGCTTCCGTCATCTCATAATCGACATAATTAATGAAATTAAGAGAGATGAAGGTTTTTCCACTGGTTCGATTGAAATTAATAGCATCGATCAAGTTCTGCTTACTGAAAGTATAGACTCGGCGTTCTAGCCTCGTCAAACTCGTTCTCTCAGTAATGTAAGCGTCTTTTTCATACTTTCTCATGCCACTATTGGCAGTGACTTCCTCCCAGGTGATTTCTTCTTGGTCCTCGTAGCAGGCACCAGAATCACCCTTCAATTCTACGATCTTGTCGTTTTGGCCAGTTGATCTCAATTCATCAAGCATTTCGCCAGTCAGAATTTCATCTGTCTCAGCATGGCGGTATTTGTTGCTGTTAACTCTGATTGGGTAAGTTCGGAAGTTGATGATTACGTTGCCCAGATAGAACGGGGGAATGCCGCAATCATCCAGACCTGCCATTACGGTGCAATTTCTTGATGTGGTCTTGGGATAGAATTGGCTCAGATAGCTCAGTTGATACCCTTGTGCGATTTCGAGTAGACCCGATTGTCCCTGCTTGAGACGATCTACGATCTCCCTATCGGTCCAGCAGATAAAGTCCTTTAATTCCGGTACATCCTTGGCGATTTTGACATCACTTCTTCTCAGGATTCTACGTGCTCTGGCAGCACCTACACCGTGGAGGGTAGAGCCGAGCTTCATGCAGTCAGAATATTCGGCTGTAATCGAGTCGCCTTCGAAGTTGTTGGTTCCACGCTCATAACCAACATCTTTGTCTTGGACGATAGCCACGCATGGGTGAATTCCCAACTGGTCTGGCGTTAGATTGTGTTCTTCGATTTCTCTTAGAAGTGGTTCTAGTTCTGTGACTGCTCCGCCACAAATGTACATTTTTTCGAATTTGTCTTTTAGATGAGCGACCGAGTTGAGAGATTGGTAGAGGTATTTTTTACCAGCATCGTCGATTACCCAGTGTGCTGCATTGGACATAAATGCATTGCAGCAGAACTGCCAGTTATCTGCGAATGTGCCTACGAATGAGGCTATTTTTCCTTTGCCACTAGATCCGGCTCCGCCGTCCATAATAGCTGTGATTTTTCCGGGTTCGAATGCGAAATTGGTGTTGAACATGGTTTATTCCTTTGTCTTGTCTATTAAATACTCGCGATAATGGGGTATAAATACAGAAATGCCCGCGAGCATAAGCCCACGGGCATTTCGATCCAGGGACTTATTTGTTTCTACCTGATTCTAAACCTCTGCAGAGCCAAAGGCGAATTATATTGGTTTCCGAATCCGGATTGGCTTCCTAGAACGTATAAATAATTTTCGAAGACTTTAACAGACATTGGCCTGAAAGTCTCTTTAGGATATGGCATCGGGAATGGATACCACTTACCACGCATTTCATGTGGCTGTTTTTCGCCTTTATAGACCTTTTCGAGATCTTCCCAATCATAGACATACATGGTGAACTTAACTTGGTTCAGAGGCATGGCTGCTTGCCTCTTATAAGCATCCGTGTGATCACCGAAACTTTGGCCCACAGGAAAGACAAGTCCCTGTAAAGAATCGGTCCATACTACACCACCAGCACCAACGAGCTTTTCCGCTAGCCATGTGCCATCAATTGTCCCATCACCATCAACATCAAATGGTTCCAGAGTGAAAACTTCACTGACATTAAAATAATCAGGGTCCCTTCTCTCCATCTGGTGATAATCTTGAGGATTCTCAGAATGGAATCTAAAAGACATAAGCCTTTTACCGTTCATCATGTCGTCATAACTGACAACCATCGCACATGGTCCTTTTGATGAACCTTGCCCACTAGTTATACCACCTGACCCCAATAGGATGTTTCTACCGCCAAATTTTGCTGCTAATTCATCTGGCAGGAAGGAAATTCCGGCAGAAAACAATTGATTCGGAACTGGATTACCGTCTGCACCAGCATTGATGAATCTGATTGTTTCTTTGTTTTGAGATCGATCTCATCAATAAATGGCATGTTACCATTAAGCCAATTGGGATCAGTTGTATAAGCACCTCTATTACTAATCCATACAATGTCTGGTCTACCAATTGCCTCTAAAGTTGCGAAATCTGATCCTTCCCATCCTCCATTTGGACGCAAGCTGGTTTGAATTATCGAGTCTTCTATTGTGTAAACCTGTGGGACTTCTGACCATACATCTCCAGGATTACTCCACTGTGTAATCTTGCATTCTCTTAAAAGTGATGCAGTATTCGTGAAAGGCATAGTAAGAGGTGAAAGAATTACTAATTCACCTTCACTATTTCTTTTCATATGGAATCCACCAAGCGTCCAGTTAGTAGCACCTTGGTTTCTAATGATTACTGCACCTTCAAACTCCAAGTCATCAGGAGTAATAGTACGCCTTCCTACAGGAGGGTTAGAACTTGACGGCTGACTGCTTGAAGATTGGCTTGAAGAAGAGCTAGCCGAACTAGATGGAAGGCCAGATGAACTCGAAGGTGCACTGGAGCTACTCGAAGAGCTTGATGAGCTAGACGGAAGGCCAGATGAACTTGAAGGTGCAGAACTCGGGAGACTGCTCGAAGAGCTTGGCATCATCTGACAGTCGCTTTTAATTTCGACTGTATGTGGGACACCATCAATGAGAACTTGGAACTTGAACATGGGACAATCCTTTATTGGGATACAAAAACACAGAGTAACACACGGTGTATTGCATCCGAAGAAGGATTGTCAATCATATTCTATTGTTCGTCTTCGGAAGTATAGACGACTTGACCGCCATTCTGAGGAACCACGATCACTTGAGGCTGAGCCTGAGGAACCTTACCGACCTTCTTAACGATGGTTTCGGCAAGTTCTAATTCATCATTAGTGGTATCCATGCTCGCTCTAGGCATTCCACCATTACGTTTGACTGCCTCAACTTCTTTGCGAGCAAACCCCTCGATGCCACGTGCCTGCATTTCGCCACGAACATATTTCTTGAAGAGGGACTTGAATTTATCAGGCATGTTCTCAGCAGCAGCCACAACAGCATCAAGAGTGTGGGACTTCCTACCATTCTTCCAGTAGTCATAGAAGATAAAACCGGCGACTCCTAAAGCAGCCAACAAGAAGATCCACAGGACCCATGGATAAGTCTGGAAGAAGTATACAGTTGCTAAGAGGGTGATGCCACCGACGATCAGGCCCATTCCTAGTTTAACTTGCTTGAGCCAAATTAGAACTACGAATCCAGCCACGATGGCTAGACCAGCTAGAGCGTATAGAGCAGACCCACCATTTTTTAATAGATTCTTGACGCCCAGATTAGCTGCACCAGCAATACCTTCACCGCCATCTGGTAGTTTAGCAATGGGTGCTGTAAAATCGAGATCAAGTTCTGTGTCTCCAGCAGAACTTACACGGATTCCCTTACCTGCAGCGGAATCAATCACGCTAGTTTTACGAGGATCGGTGAGACTATCAAGGTTTCCTGAAAATTCGACAACACCGCTTGCTGGTGCCTCGATTTTCCTGCCTCCACCCAGGTCCAAAACCACTTTCTCTGGTTCCGGCACCTTCGGCTCGACTACCTTGACCGTCTCAACAACCGGCCTTAAGACGTTCCATGTAAGCAAGATACCACACAGAACAGCCAATGCTGATGTAGAAATAGTCAACCAAAAGATGGTTTTTTGTTCTTTACTCTCCATCTTGGTCCCCCTTCTCTACCTCAGGTTTGTGATATTTGTACACATCCTTTGGATAGTAATTGAGCTTGAATGTGCTCTTATCCTCGACTTTGCCGATATCTTCCGTGTTGGATCGATCAGCGTTCGATTGTGCTGGTTCGATCCTGATACCAGGATTCAGATATTGACAGCCTGATAAGAGAAGGCATAACGATAGTATCGCCGCTCTAGTCATGCCTTATATTTGTCTAGATATGTTATATCTAATGTAAATGTTATTTAGCAGACCCCGTAACGGTTAATTACGAGGTTTCTTTATGAACTTCTGCATGCCTGTCAATGGCTCAATATTGAGAAGCTTCCAGACTTTAGATAATTCTCTATCAGCGTCAGAGAGGATATTCTCATATTTCAAGAAACATGAACGACTTTTATGATTCTTATTCCACTGGATAAATCTGTCGGTTAATTGCTTATGGATAGAAACATATGCTTCTTTAGAAATTACACCACGAGCGGTATTCTTATCCGCTTTATAATATGATGCGTAATTCTTTTCAGGATCTCTAGTAATAAACACAATCTTAGATTTGGGAAATTTTTTAGGAATCCAGATCCAGTCTAAAGCATCAATACCAGGATTCAGAACCATCTTAGCACCATGCCATCGACCATTGACACCCCTAGACTTGAACTGGCCGATTACTTGGTTATAATAAGGATGGTCTTTATACCGTGGTATCTTTACAGTTTGAGCCGCATGCATAATCTCATGCGGCTCAAACTGGATTTGACCGATATGTTGATGTTTATTGATGAGTTCGCGAAGGATGGAGGTTCCAGCCCTTCGCATACCGATAATGAAAAAGTTACTAGCCATTTATACCATCGACTTTAGGGAGTACAAGACCTTTTTGGTCTTGATATTTACCCTGTTTGTCGGCATAGCTGGTTTCGCAAACCTCGTCACCACGGAAGAAAAGAAGCTGAGCGATGCCCTCTTCGGCATAGATTTTGGCCGGAAGAGGAGTTGTATTACTAATCTCGATAGTGATCTTGCCACGCCATTCAGGCTCAAGCGGAGTCACGTTGACAATAATGCCGCATCGGGCATAAGTGCTCTTACCTAAGCAAACCACCAGGATGTCTCGTGGAATATCAAACCATTCCATAGTCTCGGCCAAGGCGAATGAATTAGGAGGGATAATACAATGATCATCGCCTTCTATTGGCCTACAATGGACATCATAAAACATGTCATCGTCGAATTTCTTAGGATCGACGATCGGAAGAGCACCCGAATTCCACTTTTGGGAGAAGACTTTAAAATGTGTACCAACACGGACGTCATATCCGTAGCTGCTTACACCATGGCTGATCTTACCCTCACGCTTCTCCTGATTGCTGTAGGGCTGGATCGTGATTTCCTGTCTGATCTGATGGTCCGCTAGTATCGTCATTTTCTGTTCCTAGATCGGGTTTAAGTGCTTCTCCGATCTTTTGAATACCTTTATCACTTATTGCTTCAAGAATGGCTTCGGCCTGATCTAAAGAGCAAGCAAACCTTTCTGGTTTACCCAATAAAGTCTCTTTACGCTCTTCACCTTCTCCTTGAACATCAATAAGCTTGCACTGGTTTGCAATTTTCATTGTCATGTTGCCGCTGATTTTCACAGGGACATTGATGACTTTCTTGATTTTCTCTAAAATCTTAATCTGAGAATCGATTGATCCATCAGAAGAACTGACCTTGGTTTGATTAGTCGTCCTGATAAATGCTGGTAGAGGAATTTGTTTGATACATTCAAGCATCGCATCAATGTCACTATCATCGCGATTAGCTAGAGTATGACCAAGAACAAATCTGATTTCAGTCGTAGTAGTAAAATATTGCTTGACAAAATCAGAAAGATACTTGATCTCCTTAATGCACTTGGCTTTATCACCAGGAGTCAGAAGGATCTCGTATCCATCAGCATTCAATGATTCTTGTGGTAGGCCACGGAACTTATCGATGTAATATCTTTCGCCCTTCGGCCAATCAACCATGCAAATGATTTTGAATTTGCCGCGAATGATACTACGATAAACTACCGCGTCATTGATCGATTCAGGGTCAATAACCACAGCAGGAACTCTATTCGCATGGGCGAAATCTAAAGCCTGTTTGATTTGTTGCTTTTTGTGGACGTCAATTTCAACTGTATTAAGCATAAGATTCTCCAGCGTCTTTCCAGGTTAGGTACATCCAAGTTTCAGGGTCGGATTCAACGAGAGAATCATTGCCTTCGTTGATGTTTTTGAGTGTCCTTAAAATAGGTTCAACACTTTCGTGCACATACCTATTTACAAAAGTGAAGTTTCTGACAACTCCAGCTATACCATAAATACTAATATTACCATCAGGGAGCCACAAGAAAATCGGTATGCCGCGAGCAGCGGCTAATTCGAGTTCATCAATACTACCCCAGGTAAAAGTCTTAGAAATCCTAGCGATAAGAATATCACATTTACCAGCTAGCTGGGCACAAATGTTGCGGACTTCCACATTGGCTTCAAAGCACCGGAAGCCTTTATTTTGTTCTTCCTGATCCTTAGAACTTAAAACATATGGCTTAAAACCATAGGCGACTTCATTGTCACCCATATCAGGGTCAACCCAATCTGGTTTAATAAGTGGATCCCAGACTTTGAAAGTCGGATCTATAGACTTCAAATCCTGAGCGAGTTTAACTCGCCAGTCGATCGGAGAATCACAGTTCTCAATTTGTCCACAGAGATAAAAAGACGAATTAGATAGTATACCCATGAGGGTATAAATACGTCGGAACTAGTCTTCCATAGCATCGGCGATATCAGATGGGGTGAAACCCTTGGACTCGTCGATGTTCTTTTCTTGTTTATGCCCAGGTCTGGCATCGTGAGTTACGAAGCCATCGGGGACAGCCATCTGGTTATAAGAAGTACCTTCACCCTGAGTAAGGTGGTCACCCTTGTTGGTAGTCTTGGACTCACCGCCGTGGGCATCCTTATCGGCTTTCTTTAGCTTGTCGCCTTTGGTGTCCTTGGGGTATTCATGGTCTTTAAAGTCACGATGATCCATGGTAATCTCCTATAATCTATATTTGATATTAGTCATCAATGACTTCAATCGTCACATTCTCGACTGTCATGTTCTCGGCTGATGGATCTTCTGGGCAGTCTTCATCGCACCTAATACATACTTTCTTATAACAAAGCCATTCAGGTTTAGTTAATATCTTTTTACCATTAAAGTCAGTGACTTCATAATTACCTACTGGTGCTCTTTTGATTATTGGGTCGAAAGTCTTAACAGTCACAGCGTCAGCTGTACAACCGTCTTGCGGCTTAGTTACACTAGTGAATGCTCTTACTTTTGATTTAGTCCAAGCTGGGTTTTCGCTAACTCCAAAAACGTCCCACCGTTCATCTGATGGTCTTAAGTTTTTATTTTCAGGGTAGTCTGTAAAATTATGCATTAAGGCGGCTTTACAAGCTGCTTCTGGGCTACCAGCATACTCTCTGATTAGCTTGTCATCGCCTCTTCTGCGTAGTTGGTACTTCTTGTATCTATAGATATCTCGGCCACCGGCCTTCGTACGTCTGATTTCATCACCATGACAATCGCGGACCAGAGATCTTTCTGTCCATGTTTCGCAGACGTTTTCTAAAAATCTAGCCATCCTCTTGTCTGCATCGCGGCAAGCACGTGCTTTTTTCTGAGGATCGGTTGGATTATCTGGCACAGCAGTGGGTTTATTTCGTTGTTTATTGTACTTGCTTTTACGTTTTTTCTTGTTTTTCTTTTTGGTTTTCTAGGTGGTAATGGCTTGCCTACATCAGCAGTTGGTGGGAAAGTTCCTACAGCTACAAAAGAAATAGTATCTTGTAATCCATCATTAAGATTGCCTGATGTGGCAGGACATTCCCCGAATGGGATAGATTTAAATTCTTTGTTCGAAGCGTTTGATATAGATTGAGTCGAAATGAATTCGAAATCAGGACCTAAATCATCTACAATTCCGCCATTACCAACACAGTATGCTGCACCATTATTATAATTTACAACGAAACTATCTGATGTACCGTCATCATAAGAAAGACGCCATTCCATTTTGATATTGGCGTCATTTAATTGTTTGTAAGTGTTTGAGGCTATAGATAGATTTAGGTGTACACCATTAGCCGATAACTCTTTTTGTAATGCATCTAGAACTTGAGGATGAGATATAACAGCTTCGAAAGCTGCTTCATTTCTCATGAAGTTCCATACTCTACCATCCCATTGACCTCGGAATGGATTACTTTTTCCGTTCTTCCAGCTGGCCAATCCGGAAATTTCGAATACTAATGAATTAGGTTTCATAACTCTATATTTTCATCAGTATGATTATACAAAATATGTCTTATTGCATCCTCATGATCTAATTGTCTAAACTTTTTAATAAAAGGCCATGGATTATATCTAGTGCAGAAAGTGATTCGATTTCTATGATGTTTATCTAAATTATTAGCAGCCCACTGATAAAATCTAGATTCGACTTCGAATCGCTCTTTTCTGTGTTTGTCTGGTACATCTGGATTGCTGCCCCATGGGTATAATTTCCCATTCACAGCAGACATATCGCAGCCAAATACATAGATGTGGTCGAATCCCATCCACAAACCAACCTGCAAAGCTGCATAAACCGTGGATCTGCCAATGAAGACTCCTTTATGAATATTGGTGCTGAATCCCTTGCCATGCTTGGTTTGCACCTTAATAGAATTCTTCTTGGTGTTCTTAATAGCAGTAGAATTGAAAATTATTCCAGTATTATAGGAGTTCCATAATTTCTGATGTCTACGATATTGACTATTATCACAGAACATCCAATAGTCCGGTGGCCAACACCTTTCATCTGGCTTATTAATGGCCATGATGTCGATTTCATCATGTCCGAAAAGCTGTCTTAGATCGGCCTCTTTATGGGAAGGGCCGTTGCCGACAATTACCAGAACTTTACCAACTCCGGTTTTCTTTATATCGTCGATTTGCTGTGAGAAGTTATTAGACTTAGGGCTTTGGCGTTGCCTAGTAGCCCTTATTGCTGGTTGTTCACCGGCTTTGTCGAGCCTTTGCCTAGTATTTAGTATCTGCCTGGAACGCTGCAAAAGTTTCACAGAAGCGACACGGGACTTGACAACGACCTGCTTCTGTGTTTTAATGGGTTGCGGCTTAGCCCGCTTTAATGTCTTAGGTTGTTTTACTTCGGCGACTTGTTGAATAACAGGTCTTAAACTCTTGGCTTTCGTGGCTCTTACAACCCTTTGTCTTCTTACGGGCTGGACAGGGATGTAATTTTTACTTTGAGCCATTACCAATTACGCTTTGTGAGACTTTAATGCTATTGAAGTCGGGTAATGATGTCCCAGAAACCATTCTATCAACAAGCTTAGACTTGTGCTCTCTTTCCCTTTTATCTTTGTTCTTAATAGAGTACATTATCCTAAATATAGCTGTAGTTAAAAGATTGAAAGGGGGAGCCTTGCCCGGCGTCATTTTCAATTTACCACGCTTAAGTTTACTGAGTGCCTGGGCGAAAGCCTCGTGGACCAGTTCGTCTTTAACATCTTCGGTCGGGGGCCTGAATTTTAAGGAAACGCCGCAGCAAACGCTGTAAACCATCGTGGAGAGTTTTTCCCACGAAAACTCTTCGAGTGTCTCATAATAATATTTGTCGTCCTGAAGACGTTGGGCTAAGTCGTTGTCTTTAGCCCTGAAGCTTAATTCTGTGGCCTTCTTCAGGTCTTCTTCAGAAACTTCACCATGGACGGATTCGAATTTGAAAGGACTTTCGCATGCTAAGGCATGTTCTAAAACCCCATCATCCTTCATCCTCGTCCAGAGCAGGCCCGATTCTCGGACGGCAGACAGGCAGGGCGTCTCCTGAGACAGCTGCCACGCCATCCAGTAAGTTTTCAATTCTACGGGATCACAGTATTTAGCCATGTCCTTTAGAATACTAATCTAAGTTAAGAAACATTCCTAAAATAACGTCACATACCTTTTATCTTTTACGGAGAGGCCATGTCTCGACTAATGCAGTTACCATCCTTGCTTGGGTTCCGGGGATCAATCGCGACCCAAACAATGGCCAACCTCACAGATGAACAAATCCAAGAATCAGGAGCAATCGTAGAACAACTATATGACGACGAAGCCTTCATCGGGGACCGCACAGAATTCTGCAAGCAACTCGGGAATACTATCGGAGGGGTTTATAGGTCAGATAGGACATCTGGTCTACAAGAATTCAGGATTGCCTTATGGCGAGCAGTAGTACACCTATTATATCATTCAGAATATAATTATAACTGCACACTCTGTGGTGAATCCGAATATATTACATCGACAGATAAATTAAAAGCCTTTGATAGGCAATACGCTATCTGCCCTAAGTGTAAAAAGACACATTATAAAGGGCAGGTAGTCTCCCTCAAGAAAAGTGCAAGTAAAGGCTACTCCCTTCTGGATGAAGAAGGGAATGCTGTAGTATCGGGTGTCGCAAAAGAAAGCAGATCGATTCGATGGTGCAGTCACCCATCGTATCGATCCAAGGCGACCTCAAGATCCCGAATGCCAGGGAGATTCTTGACGATCCAGAGCAACGAAACAAATGGTTCTCGGTGTGGATCTGGAATTATTTCCGACAGATCCTTAATGAGAACACCATCAAAACCCATAATAAGCAACAGGTTGAAGTCTCTCAACCAGCTAATATTATGGTTGCTGCTCTTATTTTGAACCAACTCAAAGTGATGAAAGCCCGAAACTGTTACTACGACAAGTACCAGATCGATAAGGGCGATGATCTAGAAGTATTCTGTAACTGTAATGAAATAGACGTTTCGTTTGATCACTTCCTCGAAGCCTTGTTCAGAGCCTACAAAGTACACGGCATCGAAGGACAAGTCACAGAATATTCTATCCAGATTAAGTGCACTAAAGAGCCACCAATCGTATCAGATATCATCACGACTGAGGATCCAGTCATGATGCTCAGCTTCAACACACCCACAAAAGATGATGGTGAAGGAAGCTGGCAAGATGTCTTAGAACACAATCGTCTTGATAACTCAGATGAGAATGACGACCTAGATTTGTCACAATCAGACATGCTTGAAACCATACGGGCCAATCTCCCGAATGGTGATTGCGAGAAGATCATGGAGATCTATGTCCAATCAGGACCGGTGTGGGAAGAATTCTCCAAGAATTATCAAGCAGGCGGTGCTAAATCGCATATCGCCGAATTCTTAGGTATATCGGCTAAAAAAGTCGAAGAATGTCGCAAAAGGATTGAGAAGGTCATCCGTTTCTTTAGTCAAAACGAGGAAAACCTCGCCATTAAAGAAAAAGCTGTGCAGATCATTGATGAGTATGATCAAGATGTCGAAGAACTAGTTAGCTATGGGAGAGAGCATGATGAAGTCATGCTGACTGTTCTCGAAGATACAGCTATTGACCTGAAAGAGAAGGGTATGTTAAACACCGCAGCCTTGTTCGAAACAATGGCTAAAGAGGCTTCCAAGGGTCAATTCAATATTACGGAAGAAAGAATCTTCGACTCAGTATTCGAAGACGTTACTAGGGTCGGCCCCCACCTTCTGGGCGTATAGCCTTAGGTCTTTCATACATGTTCTGGCCTTGACCAGCAGCCATCGCGGGCATTGGACTACCATCCATTGGTAATCCTCTTAATAGCCCGCCTTGGTTGTTGCGTAGAACCCTAGTAATAAAAGCGGTGATTTTCCTGGGAGTTTGTTCCTGCCTAGAAACAGCATCACCACTTTCATTTATTGAAGTACCAGACTCTAACTGCTGTGCTAAATCTTGGACATTAACATGCTCGGTTTCACCAAGATACATTCTATGGTGGCCGAGCACGAACATATTCCAGCCTAGTTTAGCAAAGCCAGTTTGGGGGTCTATATCAATAGCGTGTGGGGTTACTTCGACTTTTCCAGTAAATTCTGGAATTACTTCTGCAATGTCTTGTAATAATAATGGGTATACTTTGCGGTCGAAGTTTTCTGAGAATCCCTTCTCGAAGAAATACTTAATAAGCAGTCTTCGGGATAGCTCAGCATTAAAAGCTAGTTCTAAATTATCATCCAGAGTGCTCATAATTGTATATTTGCGTTATTGGATAATATCAACTATTCGTGAAACCCTATCCTCACGCCTCACCTTAATCTCGGAAGAAAATGCTCCACGCATATCTATTCTCTGGCTGATCACCAGGATAGTGTCAACCTTACTAGAGAATTCAGTGCGGATAATATCTGCCAGTCGTTCGGCCCCGTCAATATCGAGACGACCATCAACTTCATCAAAGACTAATAAATTACATTGCCTACCATACATTACCGTATGAAGGTCGAACATCGAAAGCATGATCGCCACATCAACCCTCTTGCACTCACCACCACTAAAAGTCTCGTATCCCCAAAGACCAGACTTAATACCCAAGGCATTAGTGAATTCCAACCTTAAGTCCAATCCCATTCTATCTAGATAATGGTTGATCCGACTGTTGAGATAGGGAATATATTCTGCTAACATGTAGCTCTTGATCTTACGGCGATCATGATAAGCTCTATGAATATACTTCAAGTGCGGAATTAGTTTATCGAATTTCCCGATGGCATCCTTGAATCCAACCTTCTTGGCTTCGTACCCCTTAATACTCTCCTCAGTTTCAACAATAGAATCATCATAATGATTCTTTTCGGCCTTGATCTTCGCAATTACTTCATCTTGGTTTTCTATTGCTTTTTGCCACCTAGACAAGCTACGTTCTGCATCATTATTGATACGTTCAGCCTCTCTGATGGACATATCAGGCTTTTTCTTATTTAACTGGAGTATAGCAAAATCAACTGATTTCTGCTTTTTATCGATTTCTTTAGTTAGATCAGCATTCTCTTTCTTTAAGGCTTTGATATCATCAGCGATCGAACCATACTTTGAATGCTTATGGTCCTCGGTGATGGGCTGCTCACATTTAGAGCAGATATCACCCATTCCTTCCCATTTATCGACAATGCTTTGCTTATGTCGAATCTCAGAAATGATCCTATTCTTTTTGGATCTCAATTCAGAGATCCCCTCTTCCATAGAATCGATCTTCTCTTCAACCGCCTTGATAGCGTCCCATTTGGCCTTCAACGGCTTAATATCGATCTTAGTGATCGATTCGCAATTCTTTTGGTATGATGATTTAGTAGAGACAGCCTCATCAATTCTGGCTTGCTGTGATAAATCGAAATTAGACGAGGCTTCTTGGAGTCTTTCGATTTGGGCTTTAAACCCAGCTATAGTGCTGTCTAAATTATCAATCTTATCCTGGAGGCTTTCTTGTTGTGCCTCAGCTTTCTTCAATTTAGCTTTAGCAGAATCGGCGTATAATTTGATTCTATCTAGATGAAATTCTCTCTCCATTGCGTCCTTGCGACGCTGATCAGACATTTCCATCCAAGGCTTGGCAAATTGGGAAAAGAAGACTGAACCACAAAAGTTGTCCCAGTCTAGGCCGAGTTCTTTATTAAGAGCAGCCTGCTGCATCTTGGTTGTGCCCAAGGATACATCTTCGCCGTCTTTCACTAGAAGCAGGTCATTGTGACCTTTCATCTTCCTGCTTCTGGTGATCTTATCCCCATTCTTGAACGTGACACTCACTTGGCAGTTTTTGCCAGTAAAATCATGGATGATTTTGTCGCCTGGTGCAGCAATCCTTGATGTCTTACCAAATAGACACCATAATATGGATTCAATAATGGTGCTTTTGCCAGCACCATTGCTCAACTTATGAGAATCTGCCTGATATTCGGGGCCAGCCACTACCTCACCTGTTACCAGGCATGGACCTAAGTCCGATAGTTTAACGACTGTTTTTTCATCCCCGTAGGATAGGAAATTTCTAATGGATACTGTATCTATATCAAGCATTGTTTCACCAAATATACGTTAAATACCATGAACGAACTACCCCAAGTAAGTGATAAAATTATATGGATCGACCCGGATGCGGGTAGGATGTTTAGACATATTATTAAGAATCCTACCCAAGAAATGGTATATGATGGGGAAGATATTTGGCTTCTACATCTAGGTGAGATCATAGACCCACACTCGCATATTGAGCTGGGTGTCTTACCCACTAGATCTGCCCCAGAGACGCAGCAAGACGACTTATTTGGGTCTTTAGATGATGGTGAGGACGAATTCGAAAGTGATTTAACAGTCACTCCACAAAATGGGATTTGGGTTATACATGACATGAATGTACCTCCCCCATCAAATTTAGGAGTGGAAGAATGGTACGCATTAGCAGGATGGAACGATGCCTGATTTAAAATCAATTGCCAAAAACTGCGGAGTGTCCTTAAAGGACATGGAGAGATATTACGCCCGAGGTAAAAAAGAAACCGCAAAGCGTAAAGAAAAGGGCAAAGAAGTCCGCAACCCAGCAGCTTACACCATGGCTGTCGCACTAAGATCAGTCCAGAAGACTGGTAATAAACCCCATTCCCCATGTGATAAGGCCATCAAGAAGGCTAAAGAAGAAGCCTCCAGCGAAGAATTCTTATCTAAGTTAGATGCAGTGATCGAAGCTACTCTGTGACCTTATAAAGTTGGTCACCTTCCGCAACTACATCTTTGTTGCATTTGAGAAGTAGCTTTTTATTTAGATCTTTCGTTCCGTCTTTATCCGCCATCACGAAACGTTCAAATAAGTCAGAAGCTCCAGAGGCTTCCTGGGCTTTGATGATATTTTCTTTTTCTTCCTTAGCAGCTAGATTCATCCATCGAACGTCTCTGGCACCCAATTTTTGTAGGCTCTGGCGAATATCAGAAAGCTGGTTGTGTGTATAATCTTTAGATAGAGATACCCTGATAATATTTCCTGATACCACCTCAGAATTATATGATTCTAGGTTCTCGTCATCTAATGTCAAGAATTGGGGAGGAGCATCCTCACCATCATCAGCAGACCAAATACTGACAAATTCATGTTCTCTGGTTTCAGTGTCGAACACGATAAATCCGTGGTCTACATCACCTTCGTCGAATTTAAACGGGATTGGGCTTCCTGGGTACCAAACATTATTACCTACTTGCTGATACGTGTGGAAATGTCCAGTGAAAACCCTATCAAATGGGCATTCTTCAAATGAAACAACCGACCACGATTTAAGTAAGAAGCAAGTGTTGATACAAGCAGACTTCACTCCAATGTGGGTCAATATGACATCACCATCTTGATGCTTCTTGCTGATTCCATCCAAGACTCTCATGTAGTCTTTTTCATAATGAATGAACGGAATAATGAAGAACCTAATGCCGCCAAGCTTCAACACTGAAAGTTTGTGGTAGGATTTGTATAAATATCGATCAACTGATCTAATATGATTAATATCCCAGGAGTTCTTCATGTACATGTCATGATTGCCTGGGAAGGCATATACTTTTAGCTTGTGCTTTTTATCGGCATCATCTAGAAATTGGACAAGATGATTAAGATCATCGTTCCTTATTTGCTCTCTATCGTGTAGTAGGTCACCTGCGATCATGATATGTTCGATACCATGATCAGAACAGTATTTTCTGATTTTGTTCAAAGCCCACATAGTGTCTTTGAGTTTACCAGGAACCCCGACGTGAATATCAGCAGTAATGCAAATTTTCATATGGCTTAGATGCCTTTGTATTCAACTTAAACAGACTAAAACAAGGATAAAATACGTCAGATGACAGCATTAAAAGACAAAATCATAGAACATTTTCCACTAGCGACGCCCAGACCAGGACAAATAGAATCAATAGAATTCGCCCTGAACGCTTTCAATTCAGGGAAAAGATTTGTAATGCTAGAAGCACCAACCGGTGCTGGTAAGTCAGTCCTGGGTCTTACATTATCACAATTCTATCAAGACTCATATTATATTACAATCCAGAAGTTCCTTCAAGACCAACTCTCAAAAGATTTTGGGGAGCAAGGCAAACACGGAAGCTTCATGGTAGATCTCAAAGGCAGAAATGCCTATGAGTGTACTTATGAACTTAATAAGTCTTTAAATACCGCTGCAACTATAGCTAAATGGAAATCCAGGAAGCACGATTGTGCAGAAGGACACTGCCGATTAAAAGGCAAATCAAAGTATGACGAATGCATTTCTGGTACTGGCCAAAAGTTGTGTCCATATTTTGTGCAACGGTCAGCAGCTATGGCTTCGCCGGTCGCCTTGATGAATTTCTCTAGCTTCTTGTTTCAGACAAGATTCACGGAAGGATTCGATAAGAGAGAATTGTTAATTATCGACGAAGGTCATAATATTGAAGGCCAATTGATGGACTTTGTGTCCTTAACCCTCAGTAGTTCCGACCTTGATATCAAGTTGCCAATCTTCGACACTCCAGAAGAATACGCACAATGGCTGCAAGCCGAACAGGTTTACGACCAAATGATGCTTAAGAAAAGGATGGCCGAAGAAGAAAAGAATCCAAAGAAAGCCGATGAATATGAAGGCACCGCTAGGAAGGTCCAAGAATTCATTACTGAAATGAGTAAGGAAGACCACTCGCCTTGGGTCTTTGATATTAAAGAAACAAAATTTGGGGCAGTGATTCAATTCAAGCCCATTTTCATCCATGAATTCGCAGAGGAATATTTATTTAGTAGAGCGGATAAAATTTTAATCATGTCTGCTACCATCCTCAACGCCAATGTCATGAGAAGGTCGCTTGGGATCAATAAAGAAGAAATGGTCGCCAAGAGATTAGGATGCAACTTTCCAATCAAGAATAGGCCAATTTGCTATACACCAGTAGCTAAAGCTACAGGCGGAGCCAGAAAGCAACACGAATGGGGGCCAAAAATCACTGCTGGCGTTGATAAAATCATGGATAAGTATGCTGGTAAGAAAGGCATTATCCATACCCACAACTTCGCAATCTCTGAAATGCTTCTAGCAGATTGTAAAAGATCGGCCAGAGATAGATTCCTATTCCAAAAGAACTTCGACAATAAATATGTGATGATGGAAGAACATGCCGATCGCAAAGACTCGGTAATTGTAGCTCCAGCCATGCACGAAGGATTGGATCTCAAAGGGAATTTAAGTCGATTCCAAATTGTTTGTAAGATGCCGTTCGCGAACTTCATTGATGACAAGCAACTTGGAGCCAGGAAAGACATCGACCCTGAATTCTATGACTGGTTGACCGCCTTGAAGCTAGTACAAAGTGTGGGCCGAAGTGTCAGAAGCGAAACTGATTGGGCACACACTTTTATTCTGGATGAAAGCTTTGGCTGGTGGTACAAGAGAAACAAAAGCAAAATGATCCCCAAGTGGTTCCAGGAAGCTGTCAGAGAATTATAATTAGGATCTGTTCCATATCGTTCAAAGATATAGAAATGCAACAGATCACTCTAGAAGACAAATTGGCCATGATATTTGGCAAACCATTCCTTGAAGAAAGGGATGTCCTTGCCGAAACTGCTGATGACCCCGGTGACCTGGGTGTCGACAAGCGTATGGCTATCTCTAAAGAATGGACTAAGTACAGAGATACCGTACTTAGGCTCCAAGACATTAGAGATTCAGCAAGAGCGGTCGGCCTAGATGCCGAAATGAGGGGCATCGTTCAGCAAGTCCTGGGTCCAAGACATAAAACGGTATCAAAAGAAAATCCAATTACCTATACTGAGGCCCTAAGGCTTCTTGATGCTGTAGTCCATTCGGGCCTGGAAGCCAAAATCGAAGACATGGAAAGGTCTTTGAGGGCCAAAAAGGTCAAAAGAAACGACGGATTTGGCGATAAAAGTATCGACCCGGCTTACAAAAAAGCCTACGATTGGCTTTTAGATGAAACAGGTGAAGCCAACCCATCTATCGGCAAAATGCTGAATCCTAATGGTATTTCCACTACAGGGAAACTAACCATTAGGCTCAAAAGAAACAAGCGATTAGTTCTAGATAGCGATAGAACAGACATCAAGACACAATATGATTCCCTGGTTGAAGTCTTGAACCAGTATGGCAGAAACGATCTAGTAAAGAAAATTAATATTGGATTTGCTGCTAGATCTCTGATCCTATCAAAGTCATTTCCTAGGATGGACACCAATCAGAGAAGATATACTTCTATGGTGTACACTCTTAGGAATGTCGCTACAGAATTTGCAGATTACCTAGCCTCAGGCCAGCGTGCTTCTGATATGCACGATGTTATGACCGATGAAGATTTCGGGCCATATAGTATCGACCCTCTTGGAAAGCCTTTTGGTGAGTTTACAGTATCGCTTTCTAAGGACGGAGATCTATTAGGTTATCACAAGGACAAAGAAGACGCTATTGAGGCCATGCGGGCACATAAAGAGTCTGAAGATCTAGATATAGAATTGCCGGAATTAGATGACGAGGACCTTTTCTAACGTTTTCGATGTATCTAAAAAGGTTTCCAGACAAACCTAAAAAGGATGCATCATGAACTCTCTAGTAAAAATTTCGGATTGGGTAGAAGGTCAAAAGAGCGAATTCGGAGCGGTAGAGCTTCCTAACAGTGCCGTCGAAGACCAATTAAAAGCCTACGATGAAAACGGCACTGGCATTGGGTTCATACTCATTTTGGTTCCATTAGTTGTGAATGAAACCAAGGAAGCAAAACAATTAGACTTGGTATCCGTGCCAGTAGTTAAAGTCCGTGGGGAATGGTTAACCCCCGAGGACGAGAACATCAGAGATATTTTCTCTGGTATAGTACGGATCTCAAGTCCTGCGAGGGACTAGTATGGAGCCGCAAGGTTCAACAGATCCAATAAGGGTAGAGCTTCTTAAGAAGCGTATCAGTGGATGGCTTCGTCAAAGTCGTTACCGTGCACGAAAAGCAGGAGTAATGACCGAAGTAAAGTACGAAGACATAATTGAGATTTATGAATCTCAAGAATACAAATGCATATACTGCGGTGCGGACGCCGACAGCCCAGATCATCCATTCCCTATCAAAGAACGCGGGCCGTGTGTCCCTGCTAATATCGTACCTTGCTGCGATGTATGCCGCAATAAAAAGAAGAATCGTAATTTAGTTGAATTCTATCAAGATAAGAATATCACTGACGATAAACTTCAAGAAATAATTAAATTTATGCTCAGTAAGCCGGGGAGTGAGTATATTCGAAATTATCTAAAGAATAATTTCGTTAGAGAAGATCAAGACCAAGACTAAAGAATGTGTTCGTCATACCCTTCGGACTGCCCATGATATGTAGTCTTGGGCCAGCGATACTGTGTCGCTTTCTTGTGGTACTTATTGTGCCACCTCTTCTTACCCTTACCCTGATGCTCGTCTGTTTGCCAGACTTGCTTCATAACCGCTTTAGGTTGCTTATGTAATTCATCTAGTTTCATATCATATATTTGAGCAATACTATTTTCCCTGTAAAGCTTCCCGTGATACTCTAAAAGCATCTCTTAGGACTAAATTTATGAACAACGGAATAGTAGACATACCAGAAGACCTGTCAGACTTCGAATCAGTCTCCATGATCAAATCACCGGGGATAGTTAACAACGGATATAAATTAATATCTAAACGACCGGATAGGAGCGGACTCCTCTTATTAGTCGAAGAACAGACCCGTAAAACGGTTAGGGTCCACCCAACTAGGGTATCCAAGATCACAGACTCAGGAAGCATGTGCGTCAAAGAAAAAGACGGCACAATGACAACAGCTTGCCCAGAGTGTGGTACAATTATTATTTTCAAAGAAGATGAAACCCCAGTATGTCCTGTTCATGGTGAGGTCAATATCGTCGAAACCATGCAAGGTAAGGCGTCTAAAGCACCCACCCGATCTAAATCTCAAGAAATCGACAATAAAGCCGATCTCGATGAACTCGCCTCATGTGGCGAGTTATGGGTGAAAAGTGGAGTTAAATTCGACGACAAAACAGACGTCAAGACTTTGTGCCTAATTATTGGTAATAGGTACACTACCTTTAACATTTACGATGGTACTTATGGTCGTAAAGGCAATAAGCCACCAATTGAGGGAATGCAAAAGGACGAAGTAGGGTACAAAGTCAAGGATATCGAAAAGATCAGAAAAGACAAAATCAAGAAAGGTTATGAACTGTGGTCGACCGAAAAATAGAACATCGAGTAGCCCTGGGAGAAGAAGAATTCAGGAAACTCGTAGCAGGAGAGCAAGTAGACATATTCCCACGCACTGGTGGTAAGATATCTATTATACTGTCCGATATTGGGTTCTATCAGATGGAGAAGGCGATTGCGGATTCCCGAAGCCAACATGGTTCGTAAGACCTTCTAATAGACTATCAAACACTTCATCAGGTGTTTTGCTACTATCAACAATCAAGAATCTATTAGGATCAAGCATAGCTTGAGCCAGGTAGCCATTTCTGACTTTTTGATGGTACTCTGTCTTCTTTTGCTCGATTCTATCTAGAGCAAGAGGATTTAACCTATTCCTCGAAGTAGTTTCATCTACATCCAAGATAATTGTTAAATCAGGTTTACATTCGTTTACAACAACACGAGAAACTTCGAAGATATCTTCTATCTGCATATCTCCAGCTACGCCCTGGTAAGCAATAGTTGAAGTAACAAAACGATCAGCTATGACAGTATGGCCACTATCAAGAGCCGGTTTAATCTTCTCATGAATCAATTGTGCACGAGATGCCATGAATAGAAGCATCTCACAATAAGTTGACATATTTTCGTTTTTGGGGTCAAGAAGTATGCGGCGGATTTCTTCGCTGATATGAGTTCCACCAGGCTCTCGGACCATCATATGTTCAATATCATTAATATTCAAAAACTGTTTAAACTTGTTTATCTGAGTGCCTTTACCAGATCCATCAGGGCCATCAAAGACGATGAATTTACCCTTGATGGCATTAAGCGTTTTTGTATTTATGCTGCTCATCTATATTAAATACTCGCATGTATTGTAAACGAAGCCCGAAAGAGAACAAAACAATGGCCCAAAATGTTACACCAAAAACCTACATCGTCGGTTACCCAACTCTAGACCTAGATGGTCTACAACAATATTTGCATGATACAGGCAACGAAGAATTTGTAGAAAGCATCGAGTCTGCAAAGGAATTCGGAGTTTCATCGGGCGAAATTCTATGCAGCATGTATGCTAAGCTTTGTTACAAAGCCCTGACGGTTGGGCAGAATAACAATGTCACAAGAGTGAGAGACATCCCAAGCAATATTGAAGGATGTTTTGCACATGGCCACGGTTCAGTTTTCGAACACGCTAACATCAACTTCGTGACCACTAATTGCAGCAGGGTGTTCACTCACGAATTGGTAAGACATCGAGCCGGTATGGCTTTTTCACAAACCTCTGGCAGGTACGTCAGATCTGATGAATTAGAAGTCGTCTTAGGCGATCCAATCCTAGCTAAATATGGCGTTGATGCAAAGCTTCTGGGATTGGCAGATATCATTGAAAGCTCATATAATGCAATTTCTTCTGAAATCCCATGGGATGAGATGCCATTCGACGAGAAGAAAAAACTCACTAGTGCACTCAGGCGTATCTTACCAAATGGCCAAGGCAATGAAATTGGCTGGTCAGCTAACATTAGAGCATTACGGCACACGGTCATGATGAGGACCAGTTCTCATGCCGAATGGGAAATTAGATACATATTCAATGAAGTATATAAGTTAGTGAAAAGCAAATTTCCACTAGTCTTCCATGGTGCTATTGAAACAGAAGTGGACGGCTTACTAGAAATTACTGGTATGAAACTACAGCCATATCAAAACGATGAGCTGCCGAAATAAAATATTAGGTAGAGGTGGTTATCCATCAGGCCAGGGTGTTTATACAAGCCCCCAATTACATGGATTTAGCGTGATAAAGCATGCGAATCCAATGCCCAAACCACGGGCAATGTTAAATGGTCCCCATGCCTTTGAGGAAGTGAATCCGAATTTTTTATCTCCAAATGTTACTAGATGGGAATTCCGAGGTGCCTGCTCGGTAATTTATGAAGACGATACTCCAAGAGTAGTATACGACCATACTAGACCAGACAATAACGAAGTGTACTTTGTTTTCTGCGGATATTATACCGCCATCAGCTATCCGATTTTTATCATAACAGATATGGAAAAATATTTTATAGATGAACAATACATGATTGCTCATAATATTTCTATCGACGACTTACAAAAAATAAAGCAAGTAATGTCTAATGTCGAACTTTAAGATGAAGAATAAATCTACTAATCCATGTCATGAAATAGTAGCTGGGTTATCAGATTTAAAGAAACAAGACTTTTTGAATGCAATAGACGCATCTGGTGGCTCATGGCTCCAGTTTCACCCTCAACCATGCAGAACTATATCTAATATTTATCCGATGGGCTACGCTGCAATAGAAGGAAACGAGATAACAGACAGGATCACAAAGCCTGGAGCAGACTGTAAAATCGTAGTCATGTTTCAACAAGCTGAGTTGTGGTCAATTCTAGCAGTGCTAGTCGACCACAATTTTAGATGGATGCCGATTAAGGTACTGTCCGCATTAAATGGATTTCATACAGCCAGTAAAATAATCCCAACCCACGAGGAGTTAAGAGATGGAATAGACAAAGAAGTAAGCGGATATCCAAAACGCCCATTAACAATGGGTGATTTGGAGCTTATCAAAGAGAATATTAAGACTTCTTCTTTGTAGACGGACGAGAGAGTTGTTGAGCAGCCTTTTTCAAACCCTCATTGGTACTTTTAGCGACACCCGAAACCGCCGCACCATGTTTGACATTGACTTTTGGAGAGCCTGTAGAAATAGATTTAGGTGTAGGAATAGGCTTCTTATGAACCACAGTTGGCTTACCATCCTTGCCTAGAGTTACTTCACTGGCCGACGATCTAGTAACATTTTTCATACACTATCTTTGAGAAGACCCATGATTAAGATTAACAAGTCAGGTGATATTTTCGATTATCAGAAATGCAACGCACTGGAAAGATGGGGGAATTATTTCCCAGACCACGAATTCGAAGAACATGAGGGGTGCCTATATATTGATGATAGGCTAATGGAATTTGAATTTGTCAAGGTCATCGGTGCTAAGTCATTACATAATGGCAATTACGTTTTAGTCAGCATCGAGTCCGTTGAAGTAGCAGACAGTTCAGACGAAGATAGAGATGACCCCAATGATATGTTCTATATCATTCGGTTCAACGATTTAACAAAACCAGGAAATCAAGGCCCAGGAAAACCACTTCTTCCGAAGCCAGAAGATATGACGTTCGACGATTATATGCAGCAACACAGCGGAACGTCATTTACAAGACAACAACTCGATCAGTGGGTTGAGGAAGGCAAAATACAAATCGAAGAGCCTGAGACAGCCACTGATCCATTCTAGGATCACAAATGTTTTTTACCGCAGATACCCATTTTTCCCACGCTAACATCATCAAGCATGCTAAGAGGCCATATTTAAATAAGGCCGAACAGCAGATTTGTGATGAAGCACACAGCGACAACCCAAGCTGGGATCAATGGCAAGCATGGCAAGACCTTAAACTATCGAGTGAGACTGTAGAAAAACACGACGAAGATCTCATTAGAAAATGGAATAACAAAGTCGGGAAAACCGATCGAGTGTACCATTTAGGAGACTTCGCATGGGGTAGCGTCGATAGAATAAAGAGGCTGGTTGACCGCCTAAACGGAAGCATCACTCTCGTTCTAGGGAATCATGATAGACGAATCATAAGGAACGCTGGCGGAGTACAAAACGTCTTCAAAAAAGTCGTTGAATACCTCGAAATCAGTGTACCAGACCAAGACGCATCAAAAGGAAATAGGAATATAATCCTATCTCACTATTCCCACACTGTGTGGAATAAACACCATTATGGGTCATGGCATTTATATGGCCATTCCCATGGTCAATTGAAAGAACCAAAATTCTGCAGCCAATGCGGAAATAAGTTAGAACCAACATTCAATTGCATCTTCTGTGGGTTCATTGCTAAAGGTGCCTCGATAGACGTCGGCGTAGACGTTCACGGATATACTCCATTATCTTACGATGATGTGAAAAAACATTTATCCAGTCATGCACCACAGACTCTAGATCAGCACACGCTTCGTAACTTAAGGAGAGAAGATTTTGGAGACGACAAGCACAAGCAGAAGAGTAAGGAAGAAGGGCAAGCTAGCAACGACTAAGCCCTCTTCGAATGGCAGACATCAAAATGCCAAATCCGTCCTAGTAGAAATAGGCGGATACCACGACAAATCTGGCACAACCCCAATATTTAGAGTATTAGAAGGTGCAGAAAATCCAACAGAGAAGGGATACCTCCATAGCATCCCTCTAATTGATATTTTAGACTTGCCTTTCAAAGAAGGAAGTTTATATCGGATAACCTGCGAAAAGATACCTTCTCATGAGGAAGAACACAAAAACCCCTACATTCGCTGAAAAAGCGGTAAAATATGCATGTTCTAGAACTAAAGATGCAGAAGACTTAAGAAAAATTGTTTCAACATTAACTGAAAGTATGGCTTCTCAAATTCAAATGGAAGCTATGGAACAGGTCATGTCCGAACATCTAGCTGGTTCATTATACTTTAAAGATGAAGATGCAGAACCAGGCGATATTTCAGTAGCAGTTGTTGGCTTCGACTTCGATCCAAACCCATCAAAAATTCCAACAATTTACATATCGGCCAGAATCGTATTAGAGAAACGATATATCGACGGGTTTGATTTTGATGGGTCTATAAATACTTGCGATCCTATAGGAGCGACTTATAATCCTATAGAAGAAGAACTCACTTGGAACGAAGATGTATCAAAATACAAATTAAAGAATCTTGATAAATTGTTGAAAGACATCAAAGAAAAGATTTCTGGGATTGTAAATTCTCTTGAGGATCAGTGACCCCTTCAACAAAAGATTTCAAACAGTGTCGGATCTGTTCAATATCATCCTTAGCTAATTTATTAACAACAGTATTCCAGTTACTCGCCATTTTCCTAGGCCCACCCAAAGCAGAGCCGTTGATAATATTGTAATAATTATCGCCATTGACGATAATTGATCTGGACCACAGCTTATAACCGTTCTCTTTCCGCAGCCTGCCGTTTCTAGACCTACTAAATCTAGGCTGATTCGAATTATAACCTCTGAGCTTCAATTCAAACCACAAATCACCGCTATTGGGGTTGGTTATATTAGCATGGATTATTTTATTAGAATCAAGAGATACAAAGCCCATCACTTCAACATCTGTTAATTTAATATGCGACTTGATTCTTTTAGATTGTTCGTTGAAATTAAGCATTTAAGGCTACATCTACAAACGATTTGATAGCTTGATTAATGATCGACTGGTGTGACCTGGAAAGAATCAAAGGTGCCGATCTAGGAAAATCGAGGCTATGTAAGTTGGCATTCAAGTCATTGTAAACAGCTGGCTTCCATTTGTCGCCATCTGTCACAATGATCCTGTTGTAGAAATTATCATTCATGGAACATTCGTCTCCGAATGTTGCCATCATTTTAATTAAGAAGAATATTTTAGACTTAGGATGATAAATATCAGTAATTACTTTGTCGCCACGAATGGAACACAAATCGATTTGTCGAACATCGATTAAAGTGCCGTTGATGGTATAAGGTTGAAAATGTCTCCAACTACTCATAGACAACCCCAATAAATGTAACCTATCTTTGGCCACGACTGGGAACAGTACAAGTAAGTTAGAAACCAATTAAAGCATCGAAAGGACTTATCATGAACCTCGAAGTAACCTTGACAGAAACCGAACTCAAAGAAGCCATCAAAGACTACGTAACCAGGAATATGCATATCGATATGAGTAGTATCGATACGAGAAAATTCGATGTCCAAGTCGAAGGTAAAACCTTTAAAATGGTCCAAAAAGAAAGGAAACCAAGAGGCAAGAAAAGTCAGTGAGAATTCACAAAGTCAGATATTAATTCTCTGGCTAGTTTTTTGCACTTTTCCGTGGGGTTAATGTGAACATCACCCAAAAGCATGTCCCCGACCCCATAAGTAGCGTACTGCCAGAGGTCTTCACCATCAGTTAGAAGAAATAATGGGAACCAGTTACTAGCGTTGAAAGGTCCGACAGTCCCGGATTCCCTTTTCTTGCTCGTGATTACAAATAATGCTTTATGGTTAGGATCAGTGGGTATGTCAACGTAAACCCTATCATTCATCCTACTCCATTGGCCATTATTAAATGTGAAATCCCCAGGTACCATGTAACATACTTTAACAATCGGCTCGAAAGCTATACAATCCTCACTAATCCTCGTTAGGAACTCCTTCCAAGCTTTGTACTGTTTAGGATCAGGGAATATGCTAGACGCCATAATAATTCACGATGTTAGAAATTGGCCCGCAGCTGGCCCAGGATCAGTAATGATCTCTGAAACAAAAAACTGTATGTGGGTAATGTGTCCTACCTGTGGGGAGGATTCGGCTATTCAAATTGAGTCCCCCGAAGAACTTTCGCTTTCGAGTCCTAGCTCGGAAGATATAATACATTGTTAATTGTGGAAGCAAATGGGATTTATCCTACGGCTTTTGGTCCAAGAAATAGCCCTTCCTTAGCTTTTAGCACAGACCCACCCTATCATACACCCAGCAACAAAAGAGGCCAAGGAAAGCCCACTCCCGGTCCTTCCTTGGCCTCTTTTGTTATCTATATAGCCACGAAGCTTCTGAATGTATTCCCCCGCCGCCAAAAGATAATACAGGTCAATTAAAGAGAATAGGAGGTGTCTATGCGAACTCTACTGATCGTCGGTTTTGTCGTGTTTGTCCTAGTGGCCTGCATGAAATGTGCAAAATGCTCAACCCCACACGGTGCGGGAACGGCAGCCAATCAACCTTGGTAATAATCCTTAATATCTGCCTTCTTTAGTTCCTGACGGGTTGGACCTAGCATTTCCCGGCTATAGTAGTTAGGTCTACGCTTACCACCAGACCAGTTTAAATGATCAGCGAAAACTATTCGGCCCTAGGGCCGAA